>Ga0316576_10002201_pt1 | contig 11009 bp, 12 predicted proteins | sample S0NA_FD_203075 | JGI IMG/M metagenome (GOLD analysis project Ga0316576, IMG submission 203075) | Rhizosphere microbial communities from salt marsh grasses in Alabama, United States - S0-2_050615r3r5 | ecosystem: Host-associated > Plants > Roots > Rhizosphere | place: USA: Alabama | collected... | reverse complement strand
ATGTGGGTGATCAGCGGATCGAAGCTGGGGCGCTGCTTGGCCTCGAAGACCCGTGCCACCGCCTCCGCATCGAAGGCGTTGCCGCCCAGGCCGTAGACCGTCTCGGTGGGAAAGGCCACCAATCCGCCGGATTTGATGAGCTGCCCCCCCTTGGCGATGTTCTCGGGGGTTGCGGGTACGATCATGGATTGGCGGGGATGGCGGGCGACGTTGGTGGGTCGAGGGCTGCGAATCGTGATGCCGGAGTTGGACGCCTCACGGAAGCCGGTCAGAGGCTGTACGACAGTCCGCGGTATTCTAACTCGGCGCGGGGTCGATATCGGTCCAGAGGTCGCAAGGCGGGTCTCTGGGTCGTGGCATGACCTGCTCCATTGGCCTTGACGCCCGCAGTCAGTGCACAGACAATCCCGCGCATTCGAATCAACCGCCCGCGCCCCTGGCCTAGGGAGATCGCCCATGGGGAACGGCACGCTCCCCCCGCCAACAAACCGCCTCGACACAGGGCACCACCGAGCGACCGACCCATGGGTGCTGGTTCGCATCCGTGGCCTATGCTTCCGGCGCGGTGACCGGATCATCTTCGACGGCGTCGATCTCGACATCCCGCGCGGCCAGGTCACCGCGATCATGGGCCCAAGCGGCACCGGAAAGACGACGCTGCTGAAGCTCATTGGCGGGCAGCTCCGCCCCGATGCCGGCACCATCGAGATCGACGGCGAGGATGTCCACCGGCTCGGCCGCGGCGCCCTCTATGCGCTACGCAAGCGCATGGGGATGTTATTTCAGAGCGGCGCCTTGCTGACCGATCTCAACGTCTTCGAGAATGTCGCCTACCCGCTGCGCGAGCATACGCGGCTGCCGGAATCGATATTGCGACGACTCGTGCTCATGAAGCTGGAGGCGGTCGGCCTGCGCGGCGCGGCCGGAATGATGCCGAGCCAGATCTCCGGCGGTATGGCCCGCCGGGTCGCGCTCGCTCGGGCCATCGCGCTGGATCCGATGATGATCCTCTACGACGAGCCCTTCACGGGTCAGGACCCGATCTCGATGGGTGTCTTGATCGACCTGATTCGGCACCTTAACGACGCTGCGCAGATGACCAGCGTCGTCGTGTCCCATGACGTGGCGGAGACCTCCGGCATTGCCGACCGCATCTACCTGATTGCAAATGGCCAGCTGATGGCCGCCGGGACGCCGGCCGAGATCGCCTCCTCCGAATCGCCCTGGGTGCGCCAATTCATGCACGGCGAGCCCGACGGACCGGTGCATTTCCACTACCCGGCACCGCCGCTGCGCGAGGATCTGCTGGCGTGAGCGATCCCGCGCAGAGGCCCGGGCCAATGGAGCCGGTGGCGCGTCTCGGCCGCTTGGGCCTGCGTGCCGTCGCCGGGCTCGGCCGGGCGCACCTGCTGCTGTTGGAGGTGCTCGCTGGCCTGCCATCGCTGCTGGTGCGTCCGCGGCTGTTGATCGCCCAGCTGTTCGCCATTGGCGTGCTGTCGATGCTGATCATCGGCGTTTCCGGGTTGTTTGTCGGCATGGTGCTCGGGCTACAGGGCTACTATGTGCTGTCGCAGTTCGGTGCCGCGGAAAGCCTTGGGGTCATGGTCGCCGCGTCGCTGGTGCGCGAGCTGGGCCCGGTGGTAACGGCGCTGCTCGTGGCAGGTCGCGCCGGCTCGGCGTTGACCGCCGAGATCGGATTGATGAAGGCCACGGAGCAGCTCTCGGGTTTGGAGATGATGGCCGTGGATCCGGTGAAGCGGGTGCTGACGCCGCGATTCTTTGGTGGCTTCCTGTCGATGCCTCTACTGGCTGCCATGTTCAGCGCGGTGGGCGTCGCCGGCGGCTGGTTCGTCGGTGTCGGTCTGCTCGGTATCGACGATGGGGCGTTTTGGAGCCAGATGCAGGCCAAGATCGATTTCAGCGAAGACCTGATCAACGGCGTCACCAAGAGTCTGGTCTTCGGCATCGTCGTGACATGGATCGCGCTTTACGAGGGCTACGACGCCGATCCCACCGCGGCCGGCGTCAGCCGGGCTACCACGCGCACCGTGGTGCAGTCCGCGCTAGCCGTCCTGGGACTGGATTTTGTCCTCACGGCACTGATGTTCGGAGACTGAAAGATGGCAAAGATGCGCACGATGGAGCTGCTGGTCGGGACCTTCATGGCCATGGGCTTCGTCGCCTTGTTCTTCCTGGCCATGAAGGTCAGCAACCTGAGCGCGGGTGGCGGCGGCGACGGCTATCGCATAAAGGCCCGATTCGACAACGTCGGCAGCCTGAAGGTGCGCTCCCCTGTCAGCATTGCTGGCGTGACCGTTGGGCGGGTCGAGTCCATCGTGTTGGATCAAGACAGCTTCCAGGCGGTGGTGACGCTGCGGATCGATCCGGCCTTCGACCAGATCCCCGCCGACACCTTCGCGAACATCTACACGGCCGGCCTGCTCGGCGAGCAATACATCGGACTGGACCCCGGCGGCAGCCTGGACAATCTCGCTGACGGGGGTCAGGTCGAGCACACCCAGTCCGCGCTGGTACTGGAGCAGATCATTGGGCAATTCCTTTTCAGTAAGGCAGAGGAAGGTTGAACATGAGACGACTGACGCTGACCATCCCGGCCATCCTGGCCAGCCTCCTATTGCTGGTCCCGCTGGCCAGTGCTGGAGCCGACGGCTCCGCCACCGCGCTGGTGGAGCGCACCGCTGATCGCATGCTGCGAACGTTGGAGACCCGCCGTGCCGAGATCGACGCCGACCCGCGTCTGATCTACGATCTCGTAGGTCGAATCCTAGCACCGCACTTCGACTTCGACCTGATCACCCAAGCAGCGGTTGGGCGCGATTGGCGCAAGGCGACGCCGGCCCAACGCGATGAGCTCGTCACCGGGTTTCGCGAGGTGCTGGTGCGCACCTACGCCAAGTCGTTGCTCAAGTACTCGGGGGAGAAGATCATCTACGAGAAGGAGACCCCCGGGACACGCAAGGGGACGGTGCTGGTCCAGACGCGGGTCCAAGCGCCGGGCTCGACACCGATCCCCATCGACTACCGACTGCATCGTAAGGCCGGCAGCTGGAAGGTTTACGACGTGGTGATCGAGAACGTCAGCCTGATCTCCAACTACCGCACCCAGTTCCGCAGCGTGCTCGCCCGCGGCGGCATCAACGCGTTGATCGCCGAGCTCGACGCCAAGAACGCCGGGGGCGCCTAGGCTTGGCGATGTTGAACGAGACGGCGCCCGCGCGGTTCGCGCTGACCGGCGATCTGGACTTGGCCAGCGTGCCGGCGCTGGTCGGCGAGGGCCGTCGCTTCCGCCAGGGCGGCGCCCCCTTGATCACGGTCGATCTTTCCGGCGTCGGGCGCAGTAGCAGTGCCGCCGTCGCCCTGCTGCTCGAGTGGTCCAGCCAGGCCAGTCGGGCCGGCACTCGGCTGCATTTTGTCCACTGGCCCGATGCGATGGCGCGGATCGCCGCGCTTTGCAACCTCGACGCCTTGCTGGGGGCGGACGGACCATCGCCCGAGACCCCAACCAGTGGATAAGCTGCTGATCGAAGGCGGACACCGGCTCGAAGGCGAGGTGCGCGCCTCCGGCGCCAAGAATGCCGCGTTGCCTATCCTCGCCGCGACCCTGTTGGCCGAAGGCGAGACGACGCTGTCGAACGTCCCGCACCTGCGCGACATCACGACGACGATGGAGCTGCTCGGCCGGATGGGTGTGCAGCTGACCATCGACGAGCGCATGCACGTCCACGCCGACGCCAGCACGGTGACCAGCTGCGCGGCCCCTTACGACTTGGTCAAGACCATGCGCGCGTCGATCTTGGTGCTCGGCCCTTTGCTGGCGCGGTTCGGCGAGGCCGAGGTCTCGCTCCCCGGCGGATGCGCCATCGGCGCCCGACCGGTGAACCTGCACATTGACGGCATGCGGGCGATGGGTGCCGACATCCGCGTCGAGAACGGCTATGTTCGCGCCAGAGCCGACCGGCTGCGCGGCGCGCGCTTCGTGATGGACATCGTGACCGTGACCGGTACCGAGAACTTGATGATGGCCGCTGCCCTGGCGGACGGGCGCACCGTGCTCGAGAACGCCGCCCGAGAGCCCGAGGTCGTCGATCTGGCCGAATTCCTGAACGCGATGGGGGCGCGAATCACCGGCGTGGGCAGCGACACCGTCGTCATCGATGGCGTGGAGCGTCTGTACGGGGCCGAGTACCGCATCCTTCCCGACCGAATCGAGACCGGTACCTACTTGGTCGGGGCGGCGATGACTGGAGGCCGTGTGCGGGTGCGTGAGACCCGCGCCGACCTCCTCGACGCCGTGCTTGCGAAGCTGAGCGATACCGGCGCCGCGGTCAGTACTGGCCCGGACTGGATCGAGCTCGACATGGGCGGGCGCAGACCGCGGGCGGTCAGTGTCCAAACCGCGCCTCACCCAGGTTTCCCGACCGACATGCAGGCCCAGTTCTGTGCGCTGAACTGCATCGCCGACGGCGTCGCCACCGTCACCGAGAATGTCTTCGAGAATCGCTTCATGCACGCCCAGGAGCTCCAACGCATGGGGGCGGATATCCGCGTCGAGGGCAACCTGGCCATCTGCCGCGGCCTGAAGCACCTGACGGCGGCGCCGGTCATGGCCACTGATCTGCGCGCTTCAGCCAGCCTCGTGCTCGCGGCCCTGGTTGCCGACGGTGAGACGCTGGTGGATCGCATCTACCACATCGACCGCGGCTATGACCATATCGAGGAGAAGCTCTCGGCCCTGGGGGCCGTCATCCGCCGCGTCTCTGGCTGAATCTCGTCATGTTCCAGCACCCCCGATCCCCCGAGCACGGCGCCGAGGCGTTGACCATTGCCCTGTCGAAGGGACGTATCTTCGAGCAATCCCTGCCGCTGCTGGCCGCCGCCGGCATCCAGCCGCAAGATGATCCGGATACGAGCCGCAAGCTGATCCTGGCCACCAACGATGCGCGGGTGAAGCTAGTCCTGATCCGCGCCAGCGACGTACCGACCTACGTTCAGTATGGCGCCGCCGATGTCGGCATCGCTGGCAAGGATGTGCTGCTCGAGCACGGATGTGAGGGTCTGTACGAGCCTCTCGACCTTCGCATCGCACGTTGCCGGATGATGGTCGCCGGCCATCCGACCGGTGAGGGTCCCGCACGCACCAAGCCGGGCCGATTGCGTATCGCCACCAAATACACCCGTTGTGCCGAGCGCCACTTCGCCGCCCAAGGCAAACAGGTGGAGATCATCAAGCTCTATGGCTCGATGGAGCTGGCGCCGATCGTGGGTCTTTCCGACCTGATCGTCGATCTGGTCGAGAGCGGCAATACCCTGAAGGCAAACGGGCTGGTGCCGCTGGAGCACATCTGCAACATCAGCTCGCGGCTGATCGTCAACAAGGCCGCCTGGAAGATGAAGCATCGGCGCATCAACGCATTGGTCGACGCCTTGCGCAGCGCCGTCGCCGCGGACTGAGCGGTAGGCACCGACCATGGACCAAGAACGCGTCAACCACACCGTCATCCTGCTGATGACACTGGGCATCACCGCCCTGTTCCTGTCCATGATCCAGCAGTTTCTGCTGACCATCTTCCTGGCTGGCCTGTTCAGCGCCCTGGCGCGACCAGTCTATGTGCGCCTCGAGCGCCTGTTTCGCGGCCATCGCCATCTGGCCTCGGTGGTGACGCTGCTGCTGGTCATCGTCATCTTCCTGGTGCCGCTGATCACACTGATCACTATCGTTGTCGATCAGGCGCTGAACGTCAGCCAGCGGGTGACACCCTTCGTCAAGGAATACCTGAGCAGCCCCGATGCGGTCTCCGAGGTCCTGAAGGGGCTACCGTTCTACGACCACATCGCCCCGCACCGCGACGTGCTCGTGCAGAAGGCCGGGCAGATCGTCAGCCTGGTCAGCGGCTTCCTGGTCCAGGGCATGACCTCGGTCACGCTGGGCACGGCCAACTTCGTGTTCCTCAGCTTCGTGCTGTTGTACACGATGTTCTTTTTCCAGATGGACGGCGATAAGCTGATGCGGCGGATGCTCTATTACCTGCCGCTGAAGAGCAACGACGAGCACCTGATGCTGGAGAAGTTCACGTCGGTGACTCGGGCGACGCTGAAGGGCACATTGCTCATCGGCATCCTTCAGGGCGGCCTGGCGGGCCTGGCATTCTGGGTCGTCGGCATCGACAACGCGGTGTTTTGGGGCACCGTCATGGCCGTGCTGTCGATCATTCCTAGCGTGGGCTCGGCGCTGGTCTGGATCCCGGCGGTGATCATCCTGATCGCCCAGGGCCATGTCGGCGCCGGAATCGGGCTCGGGCTGTTCTGCGGATTGGTGGTAGGCAGCCTCGACAATATCCTGCGGCCGATCCTCGTGGGCAAGGACACCAAGATGCACGAGCTGCTGATCTTCTTCGGCACCCTCGGCGGCATCTTCATGTTCGGTATCTCCGGCATCTTCATCGGACCGCTGATCGCCTCGTTGTTCCAGACCATCTGGGAGATGTATGGCGTTGCGTTCGCGTCCGTCCTGCCCGATGTGGATGAGGTGCTGCCATTGCAGCACCATGACGCGTCCGACGATGCGGGCGACTCCGCTCCGTCCAGCGACGGCGTGGCCGACGGTGACGACCCCGCGAGCGACGACGCACCGTCAAATGATCGCTCCCGGTTTATTGCGACAGATAACCCGGGGCAGCCCGCGGCCCGGCCTGAACACCAAGACGACTCGCCATGAGCCACGCTTCCGCGCGTCTGATTACGTTGCCCCCAAGCACCGACTGCGAGACAGCGCGCTGGCTGTTGGATCACTACGGGGTCCCCTACCAAGAGGAGCGCCACACCCCGTTCTTCCTTTTCAGCGCGCTGCGGAAGGCCGGTGGCTCCAACCAGTATCCACTCTACCAGCACGGGGACCTAACGCTCGCCCCATGGCAAGCGATCTTCAACCACTTCGAGTCCAAGGCCGACCCAGAAGACCAACTGACTCCGCGGGACGACGAGGCGGCTCGTTTGCTCCAGGGCCAAATCGATCGATTTCAGGCCGTGCTCGCCGAAGAGGCCCCGAAATGGGTCTTCGGGTATCTGCTGCCCAACCGTCGACTGACCAATGCGGCTTTTGCCTTCGGCGCCCCCTGGTACGAGCGCTTCATCGTCAACGCGCTCTATTTCAGCGTGCGTATCGTGATGGCACGCGGCCTCGGTACCAGCCGCGACATCGCCGAGGAAGCCGGCCACAAGCTCCGCGGCGCCTATGACGACCTCGATGCGCTGCTAATGGACGGCCGATCGTACTTGAACGGGGACCAATTCACGCTGCTTGATGTCGTTGTCTGCGCCCACGGCGGTCTCACTGTCATGCCGGCGGAATACGGTGCCCCGCTGCCCGCGCTACAGTCCCTGCCCGAGCCGCTGGGCTCGGAGGTCGAAGCCTTCCGCGCACGCCCCGCGGGACAATACATGCTGAGGATGTTCGCCGAGCGTCGCCGACCACCACGCGTCTGAGCTGGCAGGACGACTCAAGTCACCCGTCGCTGTCGCGGTAATACAGGGCCGTGATCTGCTCCGAGACCAGTCCCATCATGAATACCAGGACACTGGCGCTGAGCAGCATCGCCGTCATATTCGAAAAGCGCGCAAAGCTCAGATAGGTGTAGAGGTAGTAGCCCCAGCCAAGCAAGAAGAAGCTGGCGCTGACGGGGAAAAAGATCTTCAGCGGCGAGTAGAGGGTGGCGATCTTGAACAGGATAAGCAGAAACCGGACGCCGTCGCTGAGCGGGCGGATATGGCTGCGACCGCTGCGGATGCTGGCCTCGATGGGCACATAAGCGACAGGGTAGCCGGAGCGGAAGAAGGCCATCGTGATGGTCGCCGGGTAGGAGAAGCCATTCGGCAGCAGATAGAGGAAGCGCCTGAACCGCTGGGCTCGTACCGCGCGCAGGCCCGATGTGAGGTCGGCAACGCGGTGTCCGGTTATGATCGAGGCCAACCAGTTGTAGAGCGCGTTCGCCATCATCCGCGACATACTGGCCTGGGAGCGGGCCCCGCGGGCACCAACGACCATGTCGTAGCCCCCTTCGAGCCCTGCAAGCAGACGAGGGATATCAACGGGATTATGCTGGCCGTCCGCATCGAGAAAGACCAGCACGTCGCCAACAGCGGCACGTGCACCGGCCTTGATCGCGGCGCCGTTGCCGAGACTGTAGGGGTGGTTGATCACGCGCGCCCCTGTCGCCTCGGCGACACTGGCCGTATCATCATCAGAGCCATCGTTGACGACGATGATCTCGGCATCGTCGATGACGGCCTTGATGCGCCGGAGCAAGGGGCCGAGAGCCTCCGCTTCGTTGTGTGCGGGGAGGATAATGGAGACCGCCATGATCGATCTGCGTGCTGCTGGTTGGGAGATCAACGCGCGACAAACTGCCCGGCTATGATACCCGTCTGGAGGCCGTGTCGGGTCGAGCCATGGTTGTAGGTATCGCTGACCGCCGATGGTGGACGAACATCAAGCTCCCCGGATACGCCGCAACCAATGTCCCGCTATGCCCGTTGTTGGCCAAACTCAAGGTGGCTTGTCCCGCCGAGCCGTTGGATACGCACTGCTGGCGATCATCGCAACGGCAGCGCTTCTGCGTATCGACGCCTGGCTTGGCACGCCCGTGGACACGCCCCTGCGGGCAGACGCCGCGCGCTATTATGCCGCGGCCCACAACTTGCGCTTCAACGGTGTCTATTCCACCGACCTGGCAGCATTGGCCGGGCAGCGGACGCCTGTGCCCGATGCTGCCCGGAATCCCGGTTACCCACTGTTCCTGATGCCGTTTATCGGGCCGGTCCCCACGCAGTCCGCGGTGGACCGGGTCGTCGCAGCGCAGGTACTGATCAGCACCTCGACCGTGCTGTTTGTCTATCTGCTCACGGCGCGGCTGCTCGGGCGCGGGTGGGGTCTGGGGGCGGCATTGCTGACCGCGCTCAGTCCACATTTGATCAATGCGAACATCTACCTCCTGACCGAGACCTTGTTCGCCTTCCTACTGGTATTGTTCGCCTATGTGCTCGCCCGGCTCGGGGAGCCGCCGAGGAGGTCGCTCTTGATGATTGCCGGCGGCTTGCTAGGCGGCGCTGCGCTGGTCCATCCGTCGGCTCAGCACTTCATTCTGCCTTGGCTGCTGCTGCTGTGGCTGGCAAGGCCGAGGGCTTTGCGCTGGCAGGCAACCGCCTTGGCCCTGCTTGGCTTCGCGCTGATCTTCGGGCCATGGGTTGGTCGTAATCTCGCAGCCATCGGCAGTACGGGAGATGACCAGCCGATCATCAACACCATCCATCACGGTCTATATCCGGAGTTCATGTACAACGGTCGACCCGAGAGCTTCGGCTATCCCTACCGCTATGACCCGCACTCGCCAGAGATTGCCGCGGACTTGCCGTCGGTCTTCGCCGAGCTGTACCGACGCTTCACCGAGGAGCCCTGGCGGCATCTGCACTGGTTCCTGGTCGGCAAGCCGATCGCCCTGTGGTCCTGGGACACCGTGCAGGGTGCCGGTGACAGCTTTACCTATCCAGTTACGGATAGCCCCTACTACCACCACCCTGGCTTTCAGGCGACGCATTGGCTGATGCGCATGCTGCATTGGCCTCTCGTCACGCTTGGCGCCCTCGGTGCCCTCTTGGCTTGGCTGCCGCAAACCTCTCAGCGCTGGAGCCCCGTGCATCGCTTGGCGCTGCGCAGCGTCAGCCTGCTAGTTCTGTTCCTCACGCTGGTGCATATCGTCGGCGCTCCGTTCCCGCGCTATGGAACCCCGCTGCGCCCGCTACTCTACCTGCTGGCCATGGTGGCGCCGGCCCTGCTATTCGCCCGCCAGAAGCCAACGGCTAGCAGCGACCAGCATGTTGACTGGCCCGCCCATATGGGGTCGGGGCACGCTGATGACCGCAGACTGGTCTGACTGAGCGCCCGCGGCCGAGGTCGCCACACCGACGGCGATCAGTCTCGTCGATCCTCACTAGCCGAGCAATCACGCGTCCGCTGGAGCCTTTTCATGCAGTTGTCAATCGTCATGCCCGTCTACAACGAGCGGGACACCATCGCTCGGGTCCTGCCTCTGGTAGCGTCAAGCTTGCAGGGTGTGGGCAAGCAGCTGATCATCATTGATGACTGCTCCAAGGACGGGACGCGCGAGTGGCTCACCGATCGCTTCTCAGACACTCCTCGCGCAGTGGGCGAGCTGAGCCTGGACGCGAATGCTGAGCTCGTGATCGGGTCGGCGGACTGCCCCGAGCTGACGATCGAGCTGGTGCTGCACGAGCACAATCAGGGTAAGGGCGCGGCCCTGCGGACCGGCTTTGCACTGGTGCGCGGCGATGTGATCGTCATCCAGGATGCCGACCTCGAGTACGACCCGGCGGACTGGACCGGCATGTGGGCGCTGATCGCCGAGCGCCGAGTCGCCGACGTGGTCTACGGGTCACGCTTCTTTGGCAGGCCGCACCGCTCGCTGCTGTTCCATCACTATCTCGGCAACCGAATCATCTCGACCCTGTTCGACATCCTCTACAACCAGCTGCTGACCGACATCGAAGTCTGCTACAAGATGTTCACGCGCGAGGTGCTCGAGAGTTTGCGCCTGAGCGCGAACGACTTCGGCTTCGAGGTCCAATTCAGCGCACAGGTCGCATTGGCGCGGCGCTGGCGGATCTATGAGCTCGGCATCAGTTATTACGGGCGGACGTTCGAGGAGGGTAAGAAGATCAATTGGCGCGACGGCATCAAGGCCCTCTGGTATTTGCTCCGCTTCCGCTTCGGCGGCTGAATCAAGGCGGCCACGAGCAAGTTTGACCGCAGAGATCCCAAGGCGCGGAGGGATCGCAGAGAGGCATGTAGGCTACTCCTCGATCGAAATCGAAATCGGGATCGAAATCGCCGCGTACCCGTACAGGTAGACGATGCGCGCAGGTCTGGTTTGTCGGTCTCGATCCCGATCCCGATCCCGATCCCGATCCCGGGCTCG
>Ga0316576_10002200_pt1 | contig 11011 bp, 9 predicted proteins | sample S0NA_FD_203075 | JGI IMG/M metagenome (GOLD analysis project Ga0316576, IMG submission 203075) | Rhizosphere microbial communities from salt marsh grasses in Alabama, United States - S0-2_050615r3r5 | ecosystem: Host-associated > Plants > Roots > Rhizosphere | place: USA: Alabama | collected... | reverse complement strand
ATGTGTTGTAAACCGACACTGATCCATTGCCCGACTTTTTGTTCCCCCTGATTCGTGCGATCAAACCAAAAAGGGTGACCTATGATACGAAAATCTTTTTTCGGACTTGCTAAACCCCGCCTCGAGTATGCCCTTTTGACCGGTGAACTGTCGGAACCGCAATCCATCCCTCCGCCGGAGACGGCAACTCTTTTGATCGAAGCGCCTTTTGACACCAGGGACGCAGGCGGCGTCAAACCGGGCGACGTGGTGAAACGCGGTCAAAAACTGACGCTTTCCGAAACCGGTGAGGCCAGTGCGATCGCCAGTGTCAGCGGATCGGTTCTTTCCGTTGCTCCGCACATCGGTGACTTCGGCAGGATTTTCACGGCTGTGACGATTGGCGTGAGCGGGACCGAGGAGATCGACGACCAGTTTGCGGAACAGTCGAAACTGCCGGCGTTGGACACCGCCCTCGACTATCTGGTGAGTGTCCCCGGTGCGCCGCTGCTGAAGAAGTTCAGAGACCCCGAGGTGCCGATCGACACGATCGTGATCTACGGCGGAGACACTGACCTTCTGGTCACAACCAACCAGTTCATCATCAAATCGCGGCTGGACGAGGTAAAGGCCGGCATTGTCTTTTTGAAGCAGATTACCGGCGTGGAAAGAATCGTCATTGCGGTTCCGGGAGAAATCATACAGGGGTACGGTCACATCGGCGCCGAGATGAAGCGGGTTGCCGCCGAATACCCGGCCGCCCTGCCCCCGATGATCATGAAAGATGTCCTGAAACGGATGGTCCCGGCCGGCCAGACCCCGGAAGACCTTGGGGTGACATTCATCACCGCCGAAGCGGTCGCCGCCATCGGCACGGCCTTTAATACCGGGACCTATCCGGTGTCAAAACTGATCACGGTCGTCGACAAGGCCGGCGGCTGCCAGCTGGTCACAGCCGTCATCGGAACACCCATTGTCAACGTCTTGAGTGCCCTCGGCATCACCCTTGCGGACCGCGACCGACTTATCATCGGCGGTCCGATGACCGGCTCGGCCATATATTCCGAAGATTTTCCGGTAACGCCCGACACCGGAGCCATCATGGTGCAGGACAAAGACGATATTCCGTATGTCTCCGATTATCCCTGTATCAACTGCGGGGACTGTATCCGGGTCTGCCCGGTCGCTATACCGGTCAACATGCTCGTCCGCTTCCTGGAAGCCGGACACTATGAAGATGCTGCGGATCTGTATGACCTCTACTCTTGCATCGAATGCGGGCTGTGCAGCTTCGTGTGCGTTTCAAAAATACCGATTTTTCAATATATCCGTTTGGCCAAATTCGAACTCGGCCGGACCAGAGCAGCGGAGGCGGCGAATGACTAGTCGGAAAAAGTTCATCGTTTCACATGCGCCCTTCTGGCACTACGGCAGCAACATCACCGAGCGCAGCTACCACACCATGTTGGCCGCCCTGCCGGCCGTATTCATGGGCATTTTTTACTACGGTGCTCCGGCCATAGCCGTCGCAGCATTGTCGGTTTCCTCCGCCATCGGCTGGGAGCTGGCCATCAACAAGGTCACCAAGCAGACCATCACGATCGGAGACGGCAATGCCGCGCTTATCGGACTTCTGTTCGCCATGCTGGTGCCGGCCACTTTGCCGTGGTGGGCGGTCCTGACAGGTACCTTCATTGCCGTCGTACTCGGCAAGCACATCTTCGGCGGCATCGGGGGCAACGTCTTCAATCCCGTTGTGCTGGCGGTCGCCATTCTGGCGATATCCTGGAAGTATCTGCTCGACTTCGACGCCGCCCTGCTCAATTACGATCCCGGCTTCATGATGGCGGCGCCCCTGGTGAAACTCAAGGCCTTCGGTGTCAATGCGGTGAAGGACTATTCTTACGTCGGATTGCTATTTGGACGTCAAGCCGGCGGGATCGGGTCCGGCTTCGGTCTGGGCTTGATCGCAGGCGGCGTCTACCTGATTCTGAGAGGCTTTATCCGCTGGGAAATCGCGCTTTCCTTTCTGGCCGGCGTTTTTGGGATGGCCTCTGTTTTTTACGTGATCGATCCAGGCCGGTTTGCCGACCCCTTTTTCCACTTGCTCACCGGATACACCCTGATCGGCGCCTTTTTTCTGGCCACCGAAGACTCCGCTTCACCGGTCAACTTCATCCCGATGCTCATCTACGGGGCCGCCGGAGGCATCATAACTGTGTTGATTCGCAACATCGGCGTCTATGCCGATGGGGTCCTCTACGCTATTCTCGTCATCAATTTGATACAACCCCTGGTCGACAAGATCCGGCCCCAAGCGGTAGGAAAGGTGGTCTAAGATGCGTGAAATGATTCAAATGGTGGTTGTTCTCACGGTCTTGAGCTTCGTTTCAGGTGGCCTGCTCGCCTACGTCAAAGACGGCACCAAGGACAAGATCGAAGTGCAGCAACTCACCTTCGTGAAAGGCCCTGCCATAAAGGCTATCCTGCAAGGCGCCGCCAACGATCCGATCAAAGATCGCTTCAAACTCAAAGATGGCGATACCGAACACAGCTTTTTCGTGGGGGTGTTCGACGGAAAGCCGGATACGGTGGCCTTCGAAAGCTCCGGGAAAGGCTTCGGTGGTGACATCGGGGTGATGGTCGGTGTGAAACTCGAAGATGACAAGATCGTAGGGGTCGGGGTGACCACCCACAGCGAAACTCCGGGTGTCGGTTCGCGAGCCAAGACCGACCCGACCTTTGTCGCCCAGTTTCCCGGCTTGTCGATCGAGGAGACTTTCAAGGTGAAGGCGGACGGCGGGCAGGTGGACGCCCTTTCGGGCGCAACGGTGACATCACGCGGGGTGTCGGCTGCCCTGACGGAAGCCGGTAAAATCTATGAAAAACTCAAGCCCCAGATAGCCGATAAAGCCAAGACTTTTTCCAAGTAGACACGGGGGATCACAATGGCCAAAACGATTGTACAAGAATTTACCAAGGGTTTGTGGGACGAAATACCGCCGTTTCGACTGGTGCTCGGCCTCTGCCCCACCCTGGCCGTTACCAAGACCGTCGAGAACGGGATCGGGATGGGAATTGCAACGACCTTCGTGCTGGTGGGCTCCAATGTCCTGGTCTCGATGCTGCGAAAAGTCATTCCCTCAAAGGTCAGGATCGCCTGCTTCATCATCATCATCGCCACTTTTGTAACGGTCGTCGAACTGGTGATGCAGGCCTTTGCCTACCCGCTGTTTCTCAAACTCGGCATTTTCATCCCGCTCATCGTCGTCAACTGCATCGTGTTGGGTCGGGCCGAGGCTTTTGCATCCAAAAACAGCGTCATCCGTTCGACATTGGACGGCCTCGGCATCGGCATCGGTTTTACACTAGCACTGGCGGCGCTGGGGGCCGTCCGTGAGCTGCTCGGCAGCGGCGCCCTGACGATCTGGGAAAAGCCGATTCAGATCATGGGGCCCTCATTTCAACCCTTCGAGTTTGTCATTCAGGCCCCCGGGGCTTTTATTTGCCTTGGATTAATGCTCTGCATCATGAACCTGCTGGGCAAAAAATAGGAGAACTTCCATGGCCGACTACCTCGTTCTTGCCATCAGCTGCATCCTGATCAACAACATTCTGCTGGCGCAGTATCTGGGGAACTGTCCGTTTCTGGGAACCTCCAAGAAAATGGAGACCGCCACTGGCATGGCCATGGCGGTTATCTTCGTCCTGGTCCTGGCCGGTGCCATGACCTGGGTGGTCGACACCTATGTTCTCAAGAAATTCGGCCTCGAGTATCTGCGCACGATCTCCTTCATTCTGGTGATCGCCTCACTGGTCCAGTTCGTGGAAATGTTTCTGAAGAAGAGCATCCCGGCGCTGTACGCGGGTCTGGGCATTTTTCTGCCCCTGATTACCACCAACTGCGCCGTCATGGGCGTGTGTCTGATCAACATCAACGAAGAGTACAGTTTCTTGCAGGCGCTGGTTGCCTCGTTCGCCTACGCGGCCGGCTTCGGCCTGGCTCTGGTTCTCTTTGCCGGTGTACGGGAACGGATCTTGCTGGCCCGTGTCCCGCGGCCGCTCCAGGACACCTCGATCGGGTTGATCACCGCCGGAATCCTGTCGCTGACTTTTTTTGCCTTCAAAGGCTGGGTGTAACCCTTTCTTTTGGCTGTTTAACGGAGGACACCTTGATAGAAGCCGTACTGGTTATGTTGGGCCTTGGCGCCACCTGTGCGTCGATGTTGACGATCGCATCCAAGGTCTTCTATGTTTACGAAGATCCGCGCATCGCCGAAATCGAGGGCCTTTTGGCCGGCGCAAACTGCGGTGGCTGCGGATACCCCGGATGCTCGGGAGCGGCGGCGGCCGTGGTCGACGGCAAGGCGTCGCCGGGTGTCTGTGTCGTGGCCGGGATGGAGGCCGCCGTCCAGGTAGCAGCGGTCATGGGAATCGATCCCGGCACGGTCGAGCCGCTCAAATCCCTGAACACCTGCCAGGGAGGCGAGCGAGCGGAGGACAAGTTTATTTACGCAGGCGTCAACAGCTGCCGCGCCCTGGCCACTCTATCGGGCGGCAAGCGTGAGTGCCGCGTGGGCTGCCTCGGCTTCGGTGATTGCATCCGCTCCTGCCGCTTCGATGCCATTCACATGGGGCCCGACGGGTATCCGGTGGTCGATGAATTCAAATGCGTCGGTTGCGGCGCCTGCGAAACTGCCTGCCCGAAATCGATTCTTCAAGTCCGCACCATGTCCCAGCGGCTGCTGCATTTCAATCGGGAAGATGACGCCCTGGCCCCCTGCCAGCAGACCTGTCCGGCAGAAATCGACATTCCGCGCTACATTGCCTGCATTCGCGACGGTGACTATGAAGGCGCCGTCAACACCATCCGCGAACGCAACCCCCTGCTGCTGGCCTGCGGCCGGGTTTGCCCGCATCCCTGCGAAGACTATTGCCGCCGCGGCATCGAGGACGAGCCGGTATCGATCAACCAGTTGAAACGGTTTGCGGCCGACTACGAAATGAACAGCGGCAAACGGCTGCCGATTGCCTGTGCTCCCGACACCGGAAAAAAGGTCGCCGTGATCGGCGGCGGACCGGCGGGGTTGACCAACGCCTATTTCCTGCGGCGTCTGGGCCACGCGGTCACCATCTTCGACATGATGCCCAAGCTGGGCGGGATGATCCGCTATGGCATCCCCGAATACCGGCTGCCCAAGGAGGTCCTGGAGTGGGAGATCGAGGGGATCCTCAATCTGGGTATCGCACATCGGCCGAACGTCAAACTCGGCCATGACTTCACCCTGGCAGACCTGGAAACCGAAGGCTTCGACGCCGTTTTCATGGGCATCGGCGCCTGGAGGGACTACAGCCTGAAAGTCGAGGGCGAGGATCTTGAGGGCTGCTACACCGGCATCGATTTTCTGACCAAATTCGCCCTGAACCAGCAAGCCGACCAGCCGGCCCACAAGATCGGCATCGGCCGCAAGTGCGCGGTCATCGGCGGCGGCAACACAGCCATCGACTGCGTCCGCACCCTGGTGCGGCTGGGGGCTGAAGAGGTGTCGATCGTCTACCGCCGAACGCGCAAGGAAATGCCGGCGAACGAGGTCGAAATCGTCGCGGCCGAACACGAGGGGGTCAAGTTTCACTTCCTGGCCGCACCGACCCGTATCATCGGCGATGAAAACGGCCGGGCCACCCACTTGGAATTCTTGAAGATGGAACTCGGTGAACCTGACGCCAGCGGCAGACGGCGACCGGTGCCGATCGAAGGTTCCGAAACCCTGATGGAAGTCGACATGGTGGTCTCGGCGATCGGTCAAGGCCCGGACGTCAGTTTCATCGAAGCGGACAACCGCTTGAAAGAGATGAGCCTCACCCGTTGGAGCACCATCGACGCGAATCCTGAAATACTCCAGTCCAACATTCCGCATGTCTTTGCGGCCGGTGATGCTTACACCGGCGCCTCGCTGGTCGTCGAGGCCATCGGCGGCGGTCGACGGGCGGCCAGGGCCATTCATCTTTTCCTCACGGAGCAGCCGATAGAACCCGTGGAGAAGTCGCTGCGCAAAAAGCACATTCCCGAATCGCTTTTCGACAGCGTCCCCGGAATCAAACCCCGGAAACGGGCCGAAATGCCCGAACTGCCGGTTGCAGAACGCATCAAAACCTTCGAAGAAACCGACCTGGTGCTCAGTGAAGCGGACGCGCTGGCCGAAGCACGGCGCTGTCTGTCCTGTTGCCGGCTGTGCTACAATCCGGATGCATAGAAATATGACAGTAGTCTGAAATTTTATTAAATTTCAAAACTTTCAGATAGATTGACGGTATCACAATCTTAAGTGGGAAAGGCCGACTCCGTTATGTGGTGGTTGGCCTTTTTTTATTTGTTACAGCTTTAAAAACCGTGTGATATGATAAGGCATCAACCGTGTTAACGCGGTTTCATTTTTTTTCTTAAGACAAACTTGGTGGCCTCGATCAAAACGAAAACCACTAGTCCGACGGCTGACACAGTCGCCAGTTCGGCGAGGGTCGGTACGGTGATGCCGAAGGCCTCCCGCACGGCCCCGATTTGGACGAGCACGGCAACCAGGACCAGCTCCCAACCCAAAGCCACCAGAAGCCATTTGTGCGGCGGCGCCTGAAAGATGCTGAAGGTAAGCGAGCGACAATTCAAGGCGATCACGAACTCGACAACGATGAAGAGAAAGAAGACAGTCGTGCGGGCCTGGGTGAGGTTGGGCAAATTTAGATAAAAGATGAAGAAAAAGAACGGGCTTTCGATCAGGACCGCTCTCAGAATGAAGGAAAGAATGTCCCAACTGAAGAAGCTTTCCTTCGGGTCCCGCGGCGGACGCTGCATGATGTCCCGGTCCGGCGGGGACACTCCCAATGCCAGGGCCGGGAGGCCGTCGGAGGCCAGATTGATATACAGGATGGCGGCCGGCAGCAAGGGCAGTAATTCAGGTCCGAGCACAAGGACGATGCCGCCGATGACGATCACCTCGGTGATGTTGCATTGCAGCAGATACGCCAGGTATTTTTTGATGTTGTCATAGATCCAGCGCCCCCTTTCGACGGCACTGACGATCGTGGCAAAGTTGTCATCGCTCAGAATCATGTCGGCCGCTTCCTTGGCCACATCCGTGCCGCTGATGCCCATGGCGATGCCGATATCGGCGTGCTTCAGGGCCGGCGCGTCGTTGACCCCGTCACCGGTCATGGCCACGACGTCACCTCTGGATTTCCACGCCTTGACGATCTTCAGTTTGTCGAGCGGGGAAACCCTGGCGTAGACGGTGACCTTGTCGACAAGGGCTTCGAACTGCGCATCGGTCATCTCCTCCAGTTCTTTCCCGGTCAGCATCAGATCACCGTCACGGTAAATGTCGAGTTCCCTGGCCACGGCCACGGCGGTCTGCAGGTGATCGCCGGTGATCATGACCGGCTTGATTCCGACGTCACGACACGTTCGAACGGCAGCCAATGCCTCTTCGCGCGGCGGGTCCATCATGCCGACCAGACCGAGAAAGACCATGTCGGTCTCGATCGCATCATCCTGGCCCTTGACCTCATGGAGACGCCGGGATGCAACCCCTAACACCCGCAAGGCGTGGCCCGCCATGGCCGTGCCGTTCTGCATGATGTCGGCACGCTTTTCGGATGTCAGCGGGACAATTTCGCCGGCTTCGAGCATAAAGGTGCAACAGTTCAAGACCACTTCGGGTGCCCCTTTCATATACGCCATCGGCTGACTGCTGTCTTGATGGTGGATCGTCGTCATGCGCTTTCTTTCAGAACTGAACGGAAATTCTTCGATGCGCGGTTGTGCCGAACGTGTTTCCTCGAGTGAGAAGCCAGCCTTGACGGCCGCTACCAGAAAAGCGGCTTCGGTGGGATCACCCTTGATGGTCCATGCGTCTTCACCACTGCGAAGTTCGGAATCGTTACACAGCACCCCGCCCGTCAGGAGGTGATTGAGCGTGACATCATTTGTCAACGGTTGGCCGCCCGGGTCCCTGAAGGCTCCTTCAGGATCATACCCAGTGCCGGTGACCTCGATCGACCGGCCTGCGACAAACACCCGTCGGACCGTCATTTCACCACGCGTCAACGTCCCCGTCTTGTCGCTGCAGATGACGGTGGTGCACCCGAGCGTTTCGACGGCCGGCATTTTTTTGACCAGGGCATTTTTTTGGGCCATGGCGCGCATGCCGAGCGCGAGGGCTCCGGTGACAATCGCCGCCAGCGCCTCGGGAACCGCGGCCACGGCCAATGCGATGGCAAACATCAGCATTCTCAGAACAAAGCCCGTGTCGACGGTGCCGAAAAGCAGTTCGCGCACCAGGCTGATGGCGACAACCAGGCCGCAAATTGAAAAGCAGATCAGGCCCAGCCACTTACCGATTTCGTCGGTCCGCTTTTCCAACGGGCTTTTGTCCACCTCGATCGCGGCGACCTGCTCGGCAATTTTACCGAATTCGGTCTGCATGCCGGTGGCGATAACAACGCCGCGGCCACGGCCGAAAGTGATCGTCGTGCCGGTGAAGGCCATGTTCGTCATGTCGTGTACCGCCGTGCCCTCCGGCAGAACCGTGTCGGCCTTTTCGACGGGAACCGATTCACCGGTGAGCGCGGCCTCGTCGCAATGGATCGAATGGCTTTCGATGAGACGGATGTCAGCCGCCAGCTTGTCGCCCGCCTCCAACACCAGGATATCCCCCGGAACGATTTCCGTGGCTGCAAGGTCCGCCGTCAATCCGTTTCGAATGACCGTCACCGTCGATGACAGCATCTTCTTGAGCGCCTCGAGGGCCTTTTCGGCGCGATACTCCTGAACGAATCCAAGCGCGGCGCAAAAGACGACAATGATCAATATAACGGCGGCATCGACCAGTTCGCCCACCAGTGCTGAAAGGACCACGGCGACGATCAGAATGACGATCAGAATGTTTTTGAACTGATGGATGAATATCGTCATCGGCGAAATGGCTCTCTCATGTTTGAGCTCATTAGGCCCGACACGGTCGAGGCGCCTTCGGGCTTCATCCGGCGACAAACCGTTCAGCGGGTCGGTCTCCAGTTCTTTTAATACCGCATCGCGGCTCATCGCGTGCCACAAGGGCTTTGGCAACATCTGCAAACCTCCTCGGAGACAAATCACAGCGTCATGGCGACGCCACTCTTGAGCTACACCACCAGTGCAAATATTTCAATGAAATCGATTCTTACTATTACCAGGCAGGCGGAGGATCCGTTGGTCCAGGATCAACCGGAAGGCATCGATAGCCGGCGCAAATGGCCGATCAGTTGATCCATGTCTTGCGGAAGCGGGGCTTCAAAAACAACCGGCAGCAGAAGACTCGGGTGAGTACAGGTCAAGCGCCATGCGTGCAACATTTGGCGTTTGGCCTGTCGGATGAGACTAAGGATGGTTACGGTTAGACCCTGGTAAACCTTGCGGCCGGCGTAAACCGGATCGCCCAAGATGGCATGATTGATGGCGGCACAATGGACACGGGCCTGGTGGGTTCGGCCGGTTTTCAAATTCAATTCGACCAATGTCAGGCCTTTGAATCGCTCGCGCACTTCCCAGCGGGTTTCGGCCTTGCGAGGTTTGCGGCTGCTGGTCGACATGCGCTTGCGGTCTACCGGATGCCGGCCAATCGGCAGTTCAATCACTCCGCTGTCGTCGTCCATCTCGCCGAAGACGACGGCCAAATAGATTTTACGAATGCTGCGAGCGGCAAATTGATCCGCAAGATGGGCATGTGCGGTCGCGTTCTTGGCGACAACGAGTACGCCGGAGGTGTCCTTGTCCAGACGGTGCACGATACCCGGCCGCAACTCTCCGCCGATGGGTCCGATGGTCGGACAATGATACAGCAGAGCATTGACCAGGGTGCCCGACGGGTGGCCGGGGGCCGGGTGAACGACCATCCCGGCAGGCTTGTTAAGGACGATCACATCGTCATCTTCGTGGAGAATATCCAAGTCCAGCGGCTCCGGTTTCACCTCCGTATCAGCCGGCGGCGGTATACGACCGGCGATCTCATCTTTCGCCTGCAGCCGGTAACCAGGCTTTTTAAACAGGTTGTTGACCGTAATTTCGCCGTGCTGAATCAAAGCTGCCGCCTGAGAGCGCGTCAAGGCAGATACACGGGAGGCAACCAACAGATCGAGGCGCGTCCCTGAATCGATGGGATCGACAACGATGTGAAAAACACCGGTGGAAGGCATGTTGAGAGGAGAATTTAGAGACTGGAATCCTGGGCTTCGGCCGGCGTGAAAAACGATTCGATTTCGGAAATGATGGTCTCTTCGTCGGTTTTTCTTGCCGTCGACAGTTCTTTGACGAGCAAGACCTGAGCCGTGTCGTATAGCTTGCGCTCACCGAAAGACAGGTCCTTGGTCAATTTCAAAAGTGAAAGATCCCGAAAAACCTCGGCCACATCATAAAGAGAGCCGGTTTTGATCTTATCCATGTATTCACGGTAGCGGCGATTCCAGGTCTGGTTGTCGTTCAGGGTTTCCTTTTTGGCCTTCATCACCTCGTAGACTTTGGGGACATCCTTTTTATCGATGATGTCTCGTAAACCGACCGAATCGACATTGCGGATGGGAATCATGATCAGCATGTTGTTTTCGAGAACCTTCATCATGTAAAAATCATGCTTTTCTCCGTTGATCACGCGACTTTCGATGGCTTCGATCTTCCCGACGCCGTGGGCCGGGTAGACGGCAAGATCGCCGACGCGAAACTCTTTTATTTTCGGTTTCTTCGATGTGGTTTTCGTCTGCCCGCTCGCTTTTTTACTGCTCATTTATGCACCGATAAAAAAAAATTGTGCCCTGCCGATTAAAAGTTACCCACCTGACACCGGTTGAACCATCTTCACAGAATAGCGGCAGCAACAAGTGCCCCGCTTGCCGGACCCGGTAAACACAGCCATCGGCGCCCCGACAAAATCCTCGGTTCTAATCAACCGGTCCGGGACGCGGCGGGCAATTGAACCGAACTGAGTGATATTAAATAAAATATTAG
>Ga0316576_10002198_pt1 | contig 11011 bp, 10 predicted proteins | sample S0NA_FD_203075 | JGI IMG/M metagenome (GOLD analysis project Ga0316576, IMG submission 203075) | Rhizosphere microbial communities from salt marsh grasses in Alabama, United States - S0-2_050615r3r5 | ecosystem: Host-associated > Plants > Roots > Rhizosphere | place: USA: Alabama | collected... | reverse complement strand
AGCCGCGCTGTTGACGTCGCAGCCGGGTCGGCGCCGCGTAGCCTGTTGCATGTCGCGGTCAGCCGGTTGAAGCGAGTCATACCGCCCCAACTGCCCAGACGATGACAAACAGCATGGGTCCCGAGCAAGATGCGCTTCGCCGAGCAGGCATTCGATACCAAAAACACAGTCCAGGGTTATGCCGTCGACCGCATCACCATCAGTGAGCGCGACTATTGCGCGAGCCTCGTCGTCACGCCCAATCGGATCATCCCGGATTGGGGACCCGTGCGAATCGACCAGCTCGGCGAGGCGGAGATGGCCGCGCTCCTCGCGGATCAACCCCAGGTCATCATTATCGGTACTGGCTCACGACAACGGCTTCCAGAACCGCGGGCCCACTCCTGGCTGATGTCCCATGGGGTCGGGGTCGAGATCATGGACACGGGCGCGGCCTGCCGGACGTACAACATCTTGGTCGGCGAAGGGCGCCGCGTCGCCGCCGGCCTGATGCTCGACGCCCCGGGGGACTGAAATGGACCGCAAGATCGTCCTTACCACGCTGGCCGCTGCCCTATTCGCATTCATCGGTATCTGGCTGTTGCTCTCCGCCTTCCCCAGCCAGCAGAGCCAGCTCAGACTCTATCCTTGGGACGTAGAGCGAGATGCGGAGGGGCAGACCCGGGTGTTCGACCTGACCCTTGGCCGAAGCACGCTGGCGGACCTCCGCGACCTGCTCGGCGAAGAAGGCAAGCTGAGCCTGTTTGCCAACCCAGACGGGCGCTATGCCGTCGAGGCCTACTTCGACGACATCATCCTCAGCAACATCCGCGCCGATTGGGTCGTCGGCCTGGCGGTCCCGCAGGACCAGCTGCAGGCAATGTTCGACCGCGGCCTTCGCGTGAGCACGCTGAGCAGCGGTGCGCGCAAGGTCAAGCTCGATCCCGCTGACGCCGAGCGGCTGACGGCGGCCCCCATCGAGACCATCTCCTACCTTCCGTGGAAGAGCCTGGAGCCCCAAGACATTCGCGGCAACTTCGGCGATCCCGTCGAACAGATCACTGAGCCCGGCGGCGTCGTTCACTGGCTTTACCCTGAGCTGGGCATGGACATCGCGCGCGACCCCGGCGGCGGCGTCGTCATCCAATTCCTCAGCGCTTCCGATTTCGAGCGCGCGCTCGAACCACTACGAAAGGCGCAGCCCGGCAGCTGAGGCGGCTGATGTCTCGCGTCGCGGAGCGAAACGAGAGGGTGCTCCAAGCTGGACCCGCATCGTTTGACCACTAAGCCGCCGGGGCATTGCAGTCGCCGACCTGCCACCCCCAACTGCAGGGATACGATTGAAACCTGAGTGGAGTGCAACGCCATGTCCCGTAAACAGCGCATCGAGCAGGCCATCACCGAGGCCCTGAGCCCGAATCACCTCGAGGTGGCCGATGAGAGCCACATGCACAATGTGCCGCCAGGCTCCGAATCCCATTTCAAAGTGCTGGTGGTCAGCGAGGACTTCGCCGACGAACGCCTGATCGCTCGCCACCGCCGCATCAATGCCCTGCTCAAGCACGAGCTTGACGGCGGACTGCACGCGCTTGCGATCCACGCCTGGACCCCGGCGGAGTGGTTCGACAAGGGTGGCGCTGCGCCGGACTCGCCTCAGTGCATGGGCGGGTCCAAGGCCGAGACCAAGCAAGACAAAGCGACCGTGAGCGTCGCGGGCTGAACGGCCTCCCACTGCATCGTCCGGTAAGCGGCTTGGCGTGATGCCGCAAGCATCTGCCCGCGCACTATCGCGGGAGCTCGAACAGGTCCGCGAGGACCGCATCCGCGGCGACCAGACGATCTGCACACGGCGCGTCGTAGACAACGAGCAGTCTTGGGGCATCGAGGCCGCTGAACAGACAAAGGCCCTCGGCCTTGTCGCCTTCGGTCACCAGCGGCAGATGGTAGGCCAGCGAAAGGGTATCACCATCCAGTGGGCTCAGGCTGTCGTCGTCAAGATCGGCAGCACCACGGAAGCGGTACAGACTCTGCAATCCAGTAATGTCCATCGTCGGCCCGGCGAGCAGCAGCAGATCATCGCCGTGCCAGACGAGATCGCGGATGCCCATGCCGCCGAGCTGAACGAAGTGCTTGCGATAGGGCCGACCACCGTCGCCGATGGGTTCGAGGCAGAGCCAACCGTCGTCGGTATCCGCCACCTGTAGCTCGAGCAGCAGGGCCCAGCCCCGCAGCACCGGCCCGCGCAGCCCGAGAAGCAGACGCCGGCCATGCACGGCCAGGCCCTCGATATCGATCTCCTCGTCGTCGTCATCCGGCAGCGACAACAGGCCGGCAAGATCGGTGAACGTATGCCGTCCGAAGGCACCCGGCGCCTCGGGGCGAAGTCGCGAGAGCCCCGTCAGCTCGTCGGTGCCCAGCCAGAGGTTACCGTCCCTATCCTGCGCGCAGGCAGACAGCTCGCGCCGAAGCCGATCCTCGGCGGCGACCTCATCGTCCTCGAGGCCATCCACATCGCCGTCGAAGCGCAACAAGACCCGCGCGCGCGTGCGTCTCCATTCATCTCCTCCAGTGCCCCAACCGAAATAACGAATTGTCGCGAGGCCGCGTTGCACGTTCGCCCGCGGGATCATCGACACCAGGCCGCGCTACTCCGCCACCAGCTTCGCCGCCGCACCGGGAGCGAGGTCGAATTCCTCCTCGACCATCCGATTCCAGGCCTCACGCTTGAAGGTCTTCTCGTCCGGGACCTTGCGATGTACCAGGTTGTAGTGGCAGTCGATGCAGGTCTTGTCCTCGGTCTCTTCCTGATGGATGGCGGCGGTGTTGGCGCGCGTGCCTTGGATCGCCTCGAGGGTATGACAGCGCTTGCAGGTCGCCGAGTCGCGGCGCCGGAACCAGGCTCGGGCGGCGAACGCGGCCTCGGGGAGATGAAGCAGGTTGACGACCGGATCGTCGTATTTCGGTCCGAACAGTTCCTTGATCAGATCCTTGGTGCCGACGGCATGATCGTAGGTCGCCATGATCAGCCCTTCCGAGACGTGGCAATCGCCGCAGGTCGCGCGCACGCCGGAGGCGGAGTTGTAGTGCGGGGACTGCCGGTAGGAGACCTCGGCGTAGGTCATCGAATGGCAGGTCGTACAGAATTCGTTGGAGCTGGTGAACTCGTCGAACTCCAGCAGGAAGAACATGAAGACGATCCCGCCGAGACCACCGGCCACCAGGGCGAACAGGACATGGCGCGTGATGAACAGCGGGGCGCGCAGCTGGATCATTTCGAGCCCCCCGCCGGCTCCTCTGCCGCCGCCGGAACCGGAGGTATCGGGGCATCCTCGGCCGGTGCGGCCTCCGGGGGCGGCGGCGGCATGTAGCCAAGGATCGGATTGGCCTGCTGCGGTTGGCCGAGCCAGGCGTGGTGCTCGCCGGCATCGATCAGCGGATCGATGACCTCACCGGTGGCATCCCCGGCAACGGTACGGGCCTCGGGCAGGAACCGGCCGTAAAAGTTGCGCCCGACCAGGTACATGCCCTCCCACCAGGCGTGATTCGGGCTCGCCATCGAGGCGCCGTGACGGGCGCGAGCGCCCTCGTCATGCCACAGCTCCCAGTAGGTCAGCTCCAGCGGCTCGTCGAAGGGCAGCGGCGTCAGCAGGCCCCGCTCGTACAGCCCCGCCATGATGGCAGAAGAGGGCTCGCCAAATTTCGCGTTATACAGCTCGACGACATTATCGAACTGATCCATGAAGCCCTCGGTGAAGGTCTTGCTGTGGCATTCGAGGCAGACCAGGTTCATCACCGCGCGACGCCGCTCGGGCGCGGCGACGACCTTGACCTTGGCGACGGTGCCATCGGCCTTCTCGACCTCGCTGCCGCGTCGCGGTGGCTTCTGGTCGGCGGACAGCTCCAGCTTCGAGCCGTCGTCGAGCACGATCAAATACTGGCGCATGGAAACGGGCGTGTTCAGGCTCCAGACGTTACGCATGCCCACATCGTGGGTCGACGGGACCTTGCCTGCAGCGCCCATGTGACAGCTGACACAGGTCGGGGCGGCGGTGTAGTCCTGCCCGGCGACCCACGTATCTGCGTCCAGGTTCATCGACTCGCGCTCGGCGACATAGAGCATCCCGTGCTTCGATGCCTCGAAGATCTCCTTATCGGGGGAGTCGGGGCCCGAGTGGCAGCGCACGCAGGCCTCGGGCTCCCGTGCCTGGGCCTTGGAGAAGGCGTGGCGCCCATGGCAGGACGAGCAGGAGCCCTTGGAGCCATCCGGATTGATGCGGCCGATCCCGGAATTCGGCCAGGTGGCCGGGTCCAGGGTGCCGTCGCCGCGGACCTTGACCTCCGAGCCGTGACACTGATCGCAACCAGCGACCTGCATCGCCTGGCCGGTCAGGTTATGGGCGAGGGCCGGAACCCGCTCGGCGATGATCGCGTAGGCCTCGGCATGCACCGAGCCTTGCTGCTCGGCGAATTCCTTCTCGTGACAACGCCCGCAGTCCTTCGGCGAGACGATGGTGGCGATGACCTGCCCCTCGTGCTCGATCGCATCCGGCTCCGAGGCCTCGGCCTGGTGGCAGTCCATGCAGTTCACGCCGGCGCGCTCGTGAGCGCTGTCATGCCACTGCTGCGCCAGACCTGGGGATGCCTTTTCATGACAGCTGACGCAGTCACCGCCCGCCGGGTGGCCCCAATTCGAAGGGTCCAGCTCGACCTTGGCGGCCTGCGCGGTCGTCGACGCCAGGACCAGCGCCAACAGCATTCGCCACGACCAGCGGGTGGGCCGCCGCGTCAGAGATACTGCAAGGGTCATGGTCTTAACCTCGTCCTCCACGGAATGCACATGCCCCGACCGCCACGGCGGCCGAGCCAGGATTGACCTCGTCGTGGAAATCACGCGAACGAAAGGCTGCCGAGCAGCGGTCCCACCATGATGGGATGCGACTCGATTCAACTCGAATCAGCAGGCCGAAGATACCGCAATTGGCCATTTCGCAGATTTAGTAACTTCTTATTTAATTAAACAGCGAATGCGGCCAGCAGGTGCGCATGCCGCCAACCGCTATGAGGATTAGAGCAAGAACGCGGGACGCCCCGCAATCCAGTTTATTGACCGTGGGCATGGCAACGTGCAGCAGTATGCGTGAACAATCGCTCACCCACTATCGATGAATTCCGTCACAATCAATGACCCTGAGGAGGACTGCATGTCACTGCGCCACCAGCGGCAACGCATGATCATCGCCGCGACCGCGGGCCTGTTGGCCCTGACGGCCATCCCATTCATCGCGGCCGCCGAAGACGCGGCGACCGAGGAAACGCCGCTGCACCAGATCTCCGCCGAGGTCTGCGCCAACTGCCATAGCGACGTCTACAAGCAGTGGAAGCAGTCGATGCACGCCCAGAGCACGGCCCTGTCGGACCCGATCCACGGTACCTTCTACAAGCAAGTGGTTGGCGATCCGACCGAAGAAGGCGTCCTGCACAAGGCCTCCGGCAAATATCCGATCTGCCTGCAATGTCACGCCCCGAATGCGGCGGTGGACAAGACCACCAAGCTCGATGCGATGCCGGCCTATGCCGAGGGCGTCAATTGCGTCGCCTGCCACACGTTGAAGACCTACAACGGTATCAAGGGTGAGGACGGCAAGCTCAAGCTCGGACTCCTGTCCTACGAGCGCTCGGCCGATACGCTGCAGGCCCCGGCCGGCATGAACAACGGCCTCGCGAAGCTCGCCGCCGCGGGCGACGACCTCTTCGGCGGCGCCGGCGTCGTCGACGATGCCTCGCAGAAGCCCAACCCGCACCTCGGTGAGCCGGTCGAGTACGAAGGTGAAGAGATCCCGGCCCTGCCGATGGAGGGCAACCCGAGGCTGATGAAGACCTCATCGGCCTGCATGGGCTGTCACGACCAGCGCAACAATCCCCACGGTGTCCCGCTGTGCCAGACCGGCAACGAGTACATCGCCAGCGGATCCAATGTGAACTGCCTCTCCTGCCATATGCCGGTCTCCGGCGGCATCGCCGACCACAGCATGGGCGGCGGCCACAACCCCGACATCCTGAAGCGCTCGGTGGTCTTCGATGTCGACACGGTCAAAGAAGGCGACGATCTCAAGACCACGGTCTACATCAAGAACCAACAGCCCCACGCGATGCCGACCGGCGCACCGTTCCGTAATATGTACCTGAAGCTGACGGCCTACGACGCCTCCGGTACCCCGGTCTGGCAGAATGCCGAAGGTCACCCGGCCAAGGATGACCCGCAAGCGTACTTTGCCTATGCACTGCAGGACGACACCGGCATGCCGGCGCCGCCACCCACGGCGACCAAGCCCGGCGACGATACGCGCCTGAAGCCCCACGAGGAGCGCACGCTGGAGTACAGCATCCCCGCCGAGACGGTCGTCCTGATTCGCGGCGAGCTCTACTACAATCTGTTGTGGCCCGCGCTCGTCGAGAAATTTACCCACCTTCCCGACGAGGTCACCGAGCCCGTCCAAATTGCGGTCTCCGAGGTGTCGATCGATGAGGAATGACGGGCACTGAAGCCGTTCGGCGCCGCGACGCCCACTCGGGACGCGCTTACGCCAATCGGATCGGTTGATCCGTGACAATGGCAACGCCGCGCATCAGCGCGGCGTTTTTTTGTCCGCGGCTGAGCAAACCCGCAGCCACCCAGCATTCGACGAAGCGCATGAAGCCGAGCACGATCAAGCTGGCCCTGATCCAGCAGACCGCAATCCAACCCGACGCCACCAATCCGACGGCGATGCTCGATGTGCAGATGAGCGCCTGCCGCGAGGCAGCCAAGGCTGGCTGTCACCTCGCCCTGCTACAAGAGCTGCACAACGGGCCGTACTTCTGCCAGCAAGAGGACCCAGGGCTGTTCGACCTGGCCGAGCCGATCCCTGGCCCGACCTCCGAGCGCCTGGGGCAACTGGCGGCGGAGCTGGAGATGGTCATCGTCGCCTCGGTGTTCGAGCGACGGGCCGCCGGACTCTACCACAACACCGCCGTCGTCCTGGACGCCGACGGCCGGCTGGCCGGCACCTATCGGAAGATGCACATCCCCGATGATCCCGGCTTCTACGAGAAGTTTTACTTCACCCCGGGGGACCAGGACCCGGCCCGCGGTTTAGGGCTCATACCCGTGGACACCGCCGTCGGCCGACTTGGCGTGCTCGTATGCTGGGATCAGTGGTTCCCAGAGGCGGCCCGACTGATGGCGCTGGCGGGCGCCGAGCTGCTGCTCTACCCCACCGCAATCGGCTGGGACCCGACCGACGACGCGGCGGAGCAACAGCGCCAGCGCGAGGCTTGGATCACGGTCCAGCGTGGACACGCCATCGCCAACGGCCTGCCTCTGGCCGCGTGCAATCGCGTGGGACTCGAGTCGGACCCGAGTAGAGCAACCGCGGGCATCCGCTTTTGGGGCAGCTCGTTCATCTGTGGTCCGCAGGGCGAGATTCTCGCCCAGGCCAACGTCACCGAGCCAGAGACCCTGATCGTCGAGCTGGACCTCGCCCGTGCCGAGCAGGTCCGACGCATCTGGCCCTTCCTGCGCGACCGTCGCATCGACGCCTATGGTGATCTGTTGCGTCGCTACCGCGACTGATCCGGCGAAGGACGTACGGAGTCGCCCCCGTCGCAACGCGTCCTCGGTCGCTCTGCGCGCCCATCCGCCGCCGGTCCGCGTCATCGTACCTCCGCGGGTTAGAATGCGGAGCGACGCGCGCTTGAGATAGCGGCGCAACAACCCGAGACTGAAGGGCAATGAACAACCCGGCCCGCACCAGCGCGGTCGCAACCTCCGCGGAGATCCCATGAGCAGTAACGCCAACGACGACATCCAGCTCACCATGCGCTCGATCATCCAGCGCATCGCCACCGGCCCCGAGCTGTCCAAGGACATTTCACTGGAGGAGGCGCGCATCGGCACCCAGGCCATACTCGACGGCGCCGTCGACCCGGTTCAGGCCGGCATCTTCTTCATTGCGCTGCGCATGAAGCGCGAGACCGACGACGAGATGCGCGGCACCCTCGAGGCGGTGCGCGCCGTCACCAACCAGGCGGTCGCCGACGTGGACGAGGTCATCGACATCGCCGACCCCTACGACGGCTACAACCGCTGCCTCCCCGCGGCCCCGTTCCTGCCCGTGGTGCTCGCCGAATGCGGCGTCCATGCCGTCAACCACGGCCTCGACGCCGTCGGTCCCAAATTCGGCGTCACCGCCCGCCATGTGCTCGCCGCTAGCGGCGTGCCGGTGGACCTGACTCCCGCCGAGGCCGCCGCGCGGCTGTCCGATCCGGCCATTGGCTGGAGCTACGTCGACCAGCGCCAGTTCGCGCCCAAGCTGCACGACCTGGTCGGGCTGCGCCAGACCATCGTCAAGCGCCAGGTGCTGACAACGGTGGAGGTCATGGCCCGCCCGATCCACGGCCGCGCCAAGACCCACCTGGTCACCGGCTACGTGCACAAGCCCTACCCGCGCATCTATGCCCTGCTCGCCCGCCATGCCGGCTTCGACTCGGCGCTGCTCGTGCGCGGCGTCGAGGGAGGCGTCGTGCCGTCGCTGCGCCAGACCGGAGTCTGCTTCAACTACCAGCATTTCGCCGAGGAGCAGTCCTTCGACATCGACCCGGCGGCCATCGGCATCGAGCAGAATGTCCGCGCCGTGCCCCTGCCTGACGACCTGCCCACCACGAGCCGACCCGGCGACGACATTGCCGTCGCCGTCGACGTCCAGGCCACCGCCGAGGCCGCCGCCAAGGCCGGTGCCGCTGCGCTGGAGGGTGCCCGCGGCCCGACCTACGACAGCCTGGTCTTCTCCGGGGCCCTCATCCTCTGGCACCTGGGGCGCGAGGCGACGCTACATGCCGCCGCCGATCGTGTCCGCGCGACGCTGGACTCCGGCGCCGCCGTCCATCGGCTACGCTGAGCGGAGGCATCATGGAACCCCCCTACGTGCGTGTCGCCGCCGCCGAGGACGTCCCCGCCGGCAAGTTCATCAAGGTCCACGCCAACGGCCGCGACTTCATCATCGCCCGGGTCGCGGATCGCTACTATGCCGTCGAGGACAACTGCAGCCACGAGGACTACCCACTGTCCTACGGCTGTCTCGACGGCGACCGAATCAAGTGCTCACTCCACGGCAGCCGCTTCAGCCTCGCTACCGGCGAGCCCCAGGACGAGCCCGCCGATGAGCCCATCGCCACTTACCGCGTCGCCGTTGACGCCGACGGCATTTGGCTTGACCCGTCCTCACCCGCGAACGGCTGAGCGACCAGGACCCGCTGCCGCCGAATGCCTCGAATGACCGAATCGGGATCGGTGGCGATCCCGGGGAACGCGGTGGTCATTGACTGGAAGGCTTGCTCGGGGCGATCGAGCCGGCAGCGGCTTCGAGATCACGGACCAAGCGCTCGACAGAGGGGATGTTCGGTGCGAGCTGCCTGAGCTGACGCGCGTACTCGAGCGCCGAGTCGAGGTCGCCGGCCTCGCGGTTGTAGGCGATCAATGCGGACAAGGTGTCGATGTCGCCGGGCCTTCGCTGGTGGACCTTGTGCAGTACTGCAATGGCCTCGCCGGTCTGCCCCTTCGATTGCAGTGCCACGGCGTAGACATAACCGTAGCGGGCATTATCCGGCGCAAGCTCGGCAGCCTTGGCCAGAAGTGGGAATGCATCGTCGAGCTTTTTTTGCCGAACGAGCGACAGACCAAGTGCATGGTGCAGGTCGGCACCCTCGGGATTTCGCTTCAGGCCATAGCGAAGCAGGCCGTCAGCCTCATGCTCTCGCCCGCGCTGGCTCAGCATCTGCGCCATGTTTACATAGGCTGGGATGAAGCGGGGTTGCAGTCGAATGGCCTCTCGGTAGGCAAGCTCGGCGTCTTGATAACGGCCCTGGTCCACGTAGAGGGTGCCCAGATTGACCTGCGCCTCGGGTCGCTCGGCGTTGAACTGCTGCACCGAGATGTATTCCTGGATGGCTCGCGCGCGCTGGGCTCGAACCTGCTCCGGCAACTGTTCGTCCGGGACGGAGGCCAGCAGCCGGGCGGCCTCGATACGCACGGCCTTCAGGTCGTCCCAGAGCAGCGAGGCGGCGAGCAATCGCTGGGCGGGTCCGACGGAAGCCAGGGCTCCAAGCGCGCCGAGCCGCTCCAGCGGGTCTTCGGCGGCCAGGCCCTGCTGAACCAAGCTCAGCATGGTGGCGTCTGGATAGGCACCAAGCGCCTGCAGAGCGGTCGCTCGCACGATGGCTGGCTGCGCGGCGTCCGCCGCGATCTTCTGAAGCAACGGCCCAGCCCCAGGGAGCTCCAAGCGAGCCGCGTGCAAGCCCACGGCATAGTGCTCGAAGCCCTCGGGCGCCTTGCCGTACCAGGTCGAGACCTGGTCAGCGGCCCATTGGGCGGACTGATCCGCATGGCAGCGGTTGCAAGCGTTCGGGGTGCCGATGGCGACAGACTGATCGGGGCGCGGCACCCGGAAGCTGTGATCGTGGCGGGCGTCGACCACCATGTAGTTGGTGGACGGCATATGGCACTCGACACAGCTCGCGCCAGTCGAGTCCTCGGGATGGAAGTGGTGCGACTTGGTCGCGTAGCGATCGGAGGGGTGGCATTGGTAACAGACGGAGTCGCCAGGCAACCGAAGGTCGGCGGCATGGGGGTCGTGGCAGTCCGAGCACGTGATGCCCGCCTGGTACATCTTGCTCTGCAACAGCGAGCCCCAGACGTAGACCTCGTCTTGGATCTGTCCGTCCGAGTAGTAGAGCCCCTCGGTCAGCAGGGCCGGCCGGAAGGCGTCCAGAAAGGGCTGGCCGGCCGTCACCGCGTCGGTCATCTGGCTCCGCCGGCTGTGGCAGCGGGCACAGACCTGAATCTCCTTTGTCGTCGTCCGAGGCTGGGAGCGCGTCGCTTTCCCCATCGCGGGATCGATCGACCAGGCAACACCGACGCGTTCATCGAGCCGAACGCTCAGGCCCATATCCGGCAGATCCGATGGCTCGCCTTTCTCGTGCGCCTCGGCCCATTGGA
>Ga0316576_10002197_pt1 | contig 11014 bp, 8 predicted proteins | sample S0NA_FD_203075 | JGI IMG/M metagenome (GOLD analysis project Ga0316576, IMG submission 203075) | Rhizosphere microbial communities from salt marsh grasses in Alabama, United States - S0-2_050615r3r5 | ecosystem: Host-associated > Plants > Roots > Rhizosphere | place: USA: Alabama | collected... | reverse complement strand
AAATTTGACGCTCTCCTCATTTGGAAAGCATATTATTCAATAGCGATGAAGTATAACAAGAGCTATTTTTAGGTGTCAAGCTTACAGATAGCCAGGAAATTCTATCCTATAATTATCCTAAGCCTTTTACTTGAATGTTATTCTTTAGGAGTTTATTACTCATAAAAATTATTCTCCCCATCTTCTTAATAGGTGCGGGCTTACTTCTTGGCGCGTGCGGCGGTGTTGATCAACCTGCAGTAACGGCGGTTAGCCCGACGACCGTCATGGGAGCGGATTTCCCAACCACCACTGAAGCCAATGCCCCAGGATTGTCAGACAATTTCGAAGCCATTTCTCCAACGATGGAGGCGGAAACGTTACCAATATTTCCAACCCGTAAGCCAGCCTCCGCCTATGCTGAACTGGAGATCATCACTCTTTTGCCCCCTGATGCTATCCAGGCTATAGATAATCCGCAGTTCCTAGCAGCTGAAGAAGCAGATCAATTTTATGATCCGCAAGAAATGGTGCTGGGCGTCTCATTCAATGGTGACTCGCGAGCCTACTCCGCACCATTCCTTAGCAATCATGAAATCGTGAATGATACGGTAGGCGGCGTAAAAATCGCCGTCACCTGGTGACCGCTCTGCTTTACTGGCATCGTGTATGACCGGGAAGTTGAAGATGAGGAGTTAACATTTGGCGTTTCCGGAAAGTTGATACGCAATGTTCTGGTCATGTATGACAGAGAAACCAACAGCTTCTGGAGCCAGCTGTTGGGCGAAGCCGTAGATGGTGAAATGGTTGGCGCAAAACTGACTTACCTTCCATCCTGGTTTATGACCTGGGAAGAGTGGAAGGAAATACATCCCGATACCATTGCCCTGGACAAAAACGGACATCGTGGGAGCGAGGATGTTTATGATTCCTATTATGCATCCGAGCGCGCAGGGGTCATTGGCCGGTCAAATTTTGATGAACGTTTGCAGACTAAAGAATTTGTTATCGGCGTTGAATTGGAAAATGCGGCCATTGCTTACCCATTCAGCGTCCTAAACCACGAACCAATAATTAATGATTCTCTTGACGGGAAAGACTTTCTTGTTATGTTTGATCTACAAAGCGGGGCCAGTGTGGTTTTCGAACGTACTGTAGAAGGCCAAACTTTAACCTTCAGCCAGAACGATGATGAGTCAACTATGACCGATTTAGAGACAGGCAGCATCTGGGAGCGGATGAATGGAACAGCCATAGATGGTCCGCTCCGGGGTACGGAACTTAAACGCGTCAAAAGCGTTGCTTCATTCTGGTTTGGATGGGTTGATTTTCATCCTGATACAATTGTTTATGGCCTTGACAACGATAGTTAATTGTTATTTTCTCACAGGCTAAATTAACGTTTTCTCAATGATTGCCCTCTAAGAAACAATCAACCGATGAGAGCGTTTGGCAGCCTTATTTTCATTAGGTAGAATTTCGACGAAAATAGCACGATTCCGGCGGCTTTTCGTGAGCCGCCTTTTCATTGGTGCTCAAGTTAAATGGTATGTTGAGTCTTACGATTTAACTTTCTGGAGAGGAAAATGGATCAAAATGACACAACCAGCGCGGGGCAAACACGCGGTCTAATCATTGGCGGGTTTGCCATCGTTGCTGTCTTGATTTTAATCGGCTTATTCTTGCCCCCTATTTCATTAGGAGAACGTCTTGGCTTTGGGTCAAGCAGTCCCGAAACAGGTACGGAAGAATCAGCTGAAACAGGCACCTTTACCACGGAGAACACTCGATCAGCAACCGTGCCTGAGGGAGTCGCCCTGGCATTGAGCAGTGGTTCGGCCGATATCGCCGCCATGAGTCAAAGTGATTTTATCGCTGCAAATCCAGCAGCTCAGCAATCAGACAATCTTTCCATAACCGGAGATGTATTTACAGTTTCAGCATCAGGCGATAGTGTACTGGGTCAGGTAGCCCTACCTATCCCTACGGAGGTTACCAATCTACGTGATCTAGATCTTTATGGGTGGAACGGCGATGACTGGTCTTTTTTCCCCAGCCAGATAGATGCTCAAAGCAAACAAATTGTCAGCGCCGATCAAGAATTGCCCCAGGCTTTTGCCTTAATGGAAACGGCGGCGCCTGAGGATATTGCGGTTGTGGGTTACGTCAGTTCCGGATCTAAAATTCCCACAGCGTTGCTCCCGCTCGTGTCCGATATTGTGATAACAGGACTCAAGCTTAACAGCGAGGGCGCTCTAGATGGGGAAATCGTACGTCAAGCAGACGGTGCTTATAACCAATGGGTTCAGGTTTCCAACGTCGGGCCGGTTACCGACCAGGTTGCTTTATCAACCTTACTGGGAAATGTCGAATTACAGCAAGATCAGATTGATCAACTGGTCTCCCTGGCCCAAACCGGAGAGTACCAAGGCGTTGAATTAAATTACCAGCAAGTTCCCGAAAACCAATCCGATGCATTTAATACATTTACCGGAAACCTCGCGGATGCACTTCATGCCCAGGGGTTGCAGTTAGCAGTCACCCTAGGTATGCCAACTTTCACGGGAAGCACCTGGAATAGTGGCGGCCAAGATTTGGTTACGCTTGGGGAAATAGCAGATGTTGTCAATATCGAATTACCACTCGATCCAACAGAATATGATCAGGATGATGCAGCTGCCCAATTATTGGCTTATGTAACTCGCCTGGTTGATCGGCACAAGTTACGCAGTTTGAACAATGCTGCGGCCGTTGATACCCTGGGGGAAACTTTTTCAACTTTGTCGAATGAAAAAGCGCTTACCAATTTTGGGGAACTGGAGTTCATTCAAGGCAGCGAGGAAATCCAGCCCAATGAAACTATTGAAGTCGCTCTTTCCGGAAGCGCCCAGCCGTTGGAGTGGGATGGAGACAGCTTAACTTATCGTTACAGCTATGATCAAGATGGCCAAACACACAATGTGTGGCTGGGAAGCGAAGCCGCATTGAGTCACCGCTTCCTACAGTCGAAGGCCTTCAATTTATCAGGTTTAGGGATCCGCGGTCTGGAGACAATTGAGGACGGAAGTGGGTATGCAGCAGTCCTGGAAAACCTTAAGGGAGATAGTGTTGAACTGGAGTCCCCCGGCGCAGCCATTGCCTGGACGGTGCGCGATGAAGATGACAGCGTTGTGGCCAGCGAAAGTGGTAATGAACTTGCTTTCTCCTGGGATGCCGGCGAATCGGAGGGTGAATACACAATCCATGCCGATTTCGCCCTCGGGGATAATATCGCAAACCTGGGCGCTGTTACAGTTGCTGTAAAGGCTGAGGAAGAAGAAATCACCGAGGCTGGAACTGATGAAGAAACAGATACCACCGTTGAGGAAGAAGAAAGCCAGGCTGACGTTACACCCACGGAAGAACCCGCTTCGACCGCCACATTTTCCGGTGAGGGAGACGCAGTGGTCAGCGTCGGCGCCAACTTGCGTACCGGGCCTGGCCTGACGTACGGCACGTTGGCTGATGGGGCTGATCCTGGGACACAGCTCGATTTGATCGGCCGCAATTCGGACAGTTCCTGGTTAAACGTCGTCCTCGAAGACGGCCGTGAAGGTTGGATATTCGCATCTCTGGTCGCAATCAATCCCACTGTAGATGTTGCCTCCTTAGAGGTAGTCGAAGTTGCTCCTCCCGCTGCAGCTATTGCTAATACCACAGAAGGCAGCGATGGTGAAAGCGCGAGTAACTCCGATACTGTCGCGGCAGCTCCACCACCAGTTGCAGCAGCACCGATAACTAATACCGGTTTTGAGCTTGGCGGCCAGAGCCACAGCTTTGGCAATCCACAGTTGATGAGTTACGCCGGCATGAACTGGATCAAATTCCAACACAAATGGGGTCCAGGCGATGATCCCGGTGCCGTTGCCGGACGTATACAACAGGCTCATGCTAACGGCTTTAAAGTCTTGCTGAGCATTCCCGGCCAGACAACATATCCCACTAGCATCGATTTCAACGCATACGTTGAGTTCTTGCGCGGTGTTGCTGCCCTGGGTCCTGATGCTATTGAAATCTGGAATGAAGAAAATATCGATTTCGAGTGGCCGGCAGGGGAAATCAACCCCGCTTCCTACGTAAATAATATGCTGGCCCCGGCTTACAATGCTATCAAGGGCGCCAATCCCAATGTCATGGTAATCAGTGGCGCCCCAGCACCCACCGGTTACTTTGGTGGAGGATGCAGCGCCAATGGGTGCGATGATAACGCTTATCTAGCAGGAATGGCCGCTGCCGGAGCAGCCAACTATATGGACTGTGTCGGTGTGCACTTCAATGCGGGTGCGACCCCGCCATCACAATCGACCGGACATCCGGCCGGTTCAAATCATTACAGCTGGTATTTCCAACCCACATTGGATTTGTACTATTCATCCCTTGGCAAACCGGTGTGCTTCACAGAGCTGGGCTATCTGTCCGGTGAAGACTTTGGCGGCGTGCCCTCGCGCTTCTCCTGGGCAGGTGATACAAGTGTCGCTGAACATGCGCAGTGGCTGGCCGAGGCAGTTAGCCTGGCTGCTAATAGTGGAAAGGCGAGGTTAGCAATCATCTTCAATGTCGATTTCACGATGTACGGAGACGATCCGCAAGCCGGTTATGCCTTGATCCGCCCAGATGGTAGCTGTCCTGGCTGTGAGACCCTTAGACAGGTGATGGGGGGCTAACCAGGTTATTAAGACGTGTAGATTTTAATATCAGGCGCATCCTCTCAGGTCAGGATGCGCCTTTTTTCTGAGAGAAACCCACGCGCTAAGGCGCAGAACGAGAGGCAAGATTCCAGCCATTTAAGTCATAAGACAGGCTGACGGGTCGATTGCCCATTCGAAGGAGTTTACAAAAATGAAACGATGGCTAAGAATTATATTTATTACTGTCATGATCCTTTCCTTTGCAGCAGCCTGCGGCGAAGCTTCTACCGGGGGAGGCGAAGAAGCCGGGGAAGCGAGCCAGGATCAGACGCAGCCAACTGTCGAAGTCGCAGAAGAGACAGCATTACCACCACCTGTCATATCTGAAGCAGAAGGCAACCTTGAAGGGCAGTCTCCTGTAAGCGAGGAGCAAACTGATCAGGAACAACCGGCACAAGCAGAGGAAGATCAGGCTCAAACGGCGGAAGGGTCTGGAGAAGAGGCTTCGTCAGAAAATGTACCGCAGCCGATGGAGCCATGGTCAACCGATGATTTTGGTTATGGTGTCCAGGTTCATGGAAATGCAACTGTTGGGGATCCCGCTGATACCATGCGCACTGCGAAAGAGAGCCTGGGCGTGGATTGGGTGAAGATGCAAATTCAATGGTGGTTGGTTCATCCCGATCCCGATGTAGAGCAATGGTTCTTTTATGATGGTGTAGTCGACCAGGCCCATGAGCACGGCTTACGTCTTATGGTTAGCGTTGTCGGCGCCCCAGGCTGGACACGCTCCGACGGAACAGAAAATGGACCACCGGACGATTACGGGCAATATGCCGCATTCTTAACAGAGATGCTGGAACGTTATGAAGGAAAAATTGATGCCGTCGAAGTGTGGAACGAGCAGAACCTCGATCGCGAATGGGCAACAGCTAATGGCGTGAATCCAGAAGATTATGTCCAATTCCTGCAAGTCGCTAATGAGGCGATAAAAGCACATGACCCCAATATTATCGTTATAAGCGGTGCTCTTGCCCCTACCGGAGACGGGGATTGGGTCAGTTGGATTGACGATTTTCAGTGGCTGGACCGGGCTCTGGCTGCTGGGCTGCTAGACTATGCTGACTGCGTAGGCGCACATCACAATGGGTACAATATCGGTCCCGATGTCACTTACGAAGAAGCGCCATCCGATCCTCAAGGAGCGACGGCCGTTTTCCGAGGTCCGTTCGACAACCCTCATCACAGCTGGAGTTTTAAGTCCACGTTGGACACTTATGCAGAAAAGGTACAGGCCATCAATCCAAACAAAAAACTCTGCGTGACGGAATTTGGTTGGGCCAGCAGCGAGGGATATGATACCTATCCTACAGGCTTTGAATTCGCTCAAGACAACACGCTTCAGGAACAGGCTGATTTCATCACGCAGGCTTTCCAACAAATGCATGACTCAGGTGATGTATGGCTAGCCTACCTGTTTAACTTTGATTTCGGCAACAAAGGCTCCGGCCCAGAAGACGATCCTGTCCCTTACAGCATCATAGATATACAAGGCATTCCCAGACCGGCCTTCGAAGCGCTGGCTAATAAGGAAAAACCACGCTAAAAACGAATTCCCGGCAGGTTAATAGCCTGCCGGGAGTTTTACATTGACACAACACAGCTCATGCGTCATTTATTTCTCTTTGTCACCTTGTTATTAACAATCTTCAGTATCACTGGATGCAGCCAGACAGATACTCCCGAGTCCACCGATATTCTAGTGGAGCAGGATTTTTCTTCTCCGGCTTACGGCATGCACACAAATATGTGGTGGAAGCCCGACCTCATTGAGAGCGACCTTGAGCTGGTGAATGAGCTGGGATTTGGCTGGGTGAAACAGAAATTCCCGTGGCGTGAGATCGAAGGCATTGAAAAGGGTCAGTACGATTGGTATCGTCCCGACCGCATCGTGGAAGCGGTTGAAGACAAAGGTCTTAAATTGCTGGTTCGCCTGGACCGGCAACCATTCTGGTCTGAACCCGAAGATAATCTCTGGCATGAAAACCAAGCTCCCGGCGACTTGAAAGACTTTGGCGACTTCTGCGGGGCCGTGGCTGAACGCTATCGCGGCCGGATCGCTGCATACCAGGTATGGAATGAACCCAACTTAAGTCGAGAATGGGGCGATCTCCCTCCGGACCCAGTACACTATACAGAACTATTAAAAGTTTGCTCTTCGGCTATCAAGGCCGCAGATCCGCAGGCGATCGTGGTTTCAGCCGGGTTAGCACCAACCGGAACGAGCAGCGACCAGGCAATGCCGGATACGGATTTTCTCCAAGAGATGTATGATGCCGGTGCGGCCGATTACTTTGACGTCCTGGGGGTGAATGCTCCCGGGTATAAAGCGCCACCTGAACTGGCTCCCGAAGATGCTGAGAAAGCAGAATATGGTGGTGGGCGTTGGTTTGCTTTTCGGCATGTTGAAGATATCCGAGATATCATGGTTAAGAATGGAGACGCAGAAAAGCAAATTGCCATCCTGGAAATGGGCTGGACACTCGACCAGGTTAATCCTGATTACGCATGGTTTGCCGTCGATGAAAGCACACAGGCAGATTACCTGGTGCGTGCCTACCAATACGCGGCAGAACATTGGCAACCGTGGATAGGCTTGATGACAACGATATATATTCCAGACTATAATTGGACGGCCGAAGAAAATGAACAATGGTGGTGGTCGATTGTGCTGCCGGATGGTACGCCACGCGAGGCGTTTACTGCTCTGCAAAACATGCCAAAAGTTCAACAAATTAATTGATACCTATGTCCTGGATTCTCGCCGCTTCTTACCTTATCCATCTACTGGCATCAGTCGTCTGGCTTGGCGGTATCGCATTGCTCACTCTTTTTGCTTGGCCGGCCATGCAACATGGCACATTGGCATCAAACCAGTGGTGGGCCATTCAGCGCAAATTCGTGGTCTGGGCAAATGTGAGCATGGTACTTCTATTAATTACCGGCTTTTACCAAATGACCGTGGACAGCAATTACAATGGTTTCTTAAATTTTAATAGCCAGTGGGCGGTTGCGATCCTGTTGAAGCATATTGCCTATATCGCTATGATCGCAATAACTGCCTATATACAGGCCGTTCTCTATCCTGCCATGTCCAGGGCTGCATTGCTCGCCGAACAAAAACCGGAAATGGGAGCAGCGGAAAGCGACAAAATCCAAAATCGTGAAATTGTATTACTACGCTTAAACCTCGTATTAGCCGTTATCGTTTTGTTCTTCACAGCATTAGCCACGGCTGTCTAAGCACCTCGAACGGGAAATTCTCGATTTCCTGAATCAAAACAGAATTGTAAGATACTTTGTAAGGGTGCCGTCCTACGATTAGTATGGCGTGGTTAGCCATGCCTTTTTATGCATACGTTTGATAAGGATTTCGTGGAAATGCTCCGAGCTCCAACCGCAACCAAAGCAACATTTAACGACCAACCCATACGGGTAACTGGTGATTATGCACGTTTGGAACAGGCCGGAAAAGCAATCTTTGATTATCTCTTTGTTGTACCTACATTGATCCTTCTGGCTCCGCTATTTTTGATCATAGCACTCCTTATCAAACTGGATTCTCCTGGACCCGTTCTTCACAAACAACGCGTCATAGGAAAATGCGGTCGTTATTTTTCAGCCTATAATTTTCGCACAACTTACCTGGATGGGAATGCCCGTCTCATTCGCAGTCGAAAAGCATGGGTGGCTCTATTAAACAATGAAGGATCAGACGCCTCTGATCCCCGCGTGACCCGGGTTGGTTACGTCCTTCGCCGTTTCGGACTTGAGGACCTGCCCAGATTGTTCAACATTCTGAACAGACAGATGTCATTAGTGGGTCCGAGTCTGCTAAACCGTGACGACGTAGCAAAACTTGGCACCCGCCGCGTAGAGCAAATTACAACGATCAAACCAGGGTTAACAGGCTTGGGACAAATCCGCTTTCGATATATGTCACTCGTAGAGCGTTACAACATGGAAATAGACTATATCAATAACTGGTCTATTAAAACGGATTTTCAGATTTTACTGAGTACTTTCAACGCAGTTAGGGAGGACAATATCCTCTAGGCCATTCGGGTAGTTCACCCGAGACGAAAACCCCCACGTTTGAAAACGTGGGGGTTTTTGTTTTATAAGGCATAATCTTCTTTACCCATTTATTACTCCTACACCATTACCTGCAGGGCCGAATTGCGTCCGTTAGCAAAATAACCAAATCGGCTATTGCTGATTATCTGGCTTTCATAGAGAATAGAGTTGCAACTGCACCATATCATTTTACTCTGCTTATGTTCGAACTTGTATTTCTGGGCACATCCTCTTCCGCACCTTCGGCAAAGCGCGGATTAAGCGGTCATATCATTATGCATCGCCATTATCGCTTCCTTTTAGATGCGGGAGAAGGAACACAACGTCAGATTTTAAAAAGTGGATTGGGCTTCAAACGTCTAAACACCGTGCTCCTTACACATAGCCATCTTGACCATATCCTTGGGTTGGCCGGGCTTGTTTCCACCTTGAGCAGGTGGGAAAATTTAGATTCCTTGGAGATTTACGGGGGACGGGCAACTCTGGCCCGCGTTCATAATTTGCTCTACCGGGTTGTATTCCCGGGGAAAGTATCTCCCCCTTTGCCAATTACCCTACATCTTCTGGAACCCGGACAAGTTATCATCGAAGATGATATTTTCCGCCTGACAGCGTTCCCGGTTGAACATCGTGGACCTGATTGTTTTGGTTACCTTTTTGAGGAGCGGGCACAACGCCCATTCCTGGCTGATCGGGCACAGGAATTAGGGGTTCCTTTTGGTCCAGAGCGGAAGCAGCTGGTACGTGGTGAGTCGATCACGCTCAGTAACGGCCGGCGAGTAACTCCCGATGACGTTCTAGGTCCCCCTATTCCTGGCACGAAGTATGTCCACATCGGCGATGTCGGCCGGACTGATACACTGCTGGATATTTGCCATGACGCTTCGACCCTGGTGATCGAATCCACTTATCTTGAAGAAGAGGCGGATATGGCCAGGCAATTTGGCCATATGACCGCGGCAAAAGCGGCACGCCTGGCCCGAGATGCCGGGGTCAAGACCCTCATCCTAACCCATCTATCCCGTCGTTATCGAGTAAGAGACATTCTTAGTGAGGCCTGCGAAATTTTCCCCAACACTTTTGTCGCTCGTGATCTCGACCACTTCATCATCAATCGCGACGGTGCAACGCATCAAAAAAAGAACCGTGGATGAACCAGCGAGTTGAAACTGTTGATGTCTTAATCTGCGGGGCAGGTATTGCCGGCATCTCCACCGCCTATTTTCTGGCACAGCGCCATGGAATTCATCGGGTGGTTATTGTCGATGACCTTCCTCCGCTAAGTATGACCAGTGACAAGTCCAGTGAAGGTTACCGCAATTGGTGGCCCGGTCCCGGCGACGCCATGGTACGATTAATGAATCGCAGCATCGACTTGTTGGAGGAACTGGCTTTTGAAAGCGGCAATCGAATCCACCTCAACAAGCGAGGTTATGTATACCTGACGGCCGATCCCGGGGGTGCCGAAATAATGTCCCGACAGGCCGTGCAAATTTCACAGCTTGGGGCAGGTCCTCTGCGTACAAATGGTCGTTACGAATTTTCGGCAAAAGAACCCTACGATTCAGTTCTAGATGGTGCCGATCTCGTCCAAGATCAAAGGGTCATACGCGCGAATTTCCCGTTTCTGACCGGTGATACTCTGGCCATGCTGCACGCACGTCGCTGCGGCTGGCTGAGCGCCCAACAGTTAGGCATGTATCTGTTAGAGGAAGCCAGGGCAGCCGGTGTTCACCTGGTAAATGGCCGGGTTACGGCCGTTGAACTTGCCAAAAATCACCTGCAAACGGTTCATGTCCAGGCGGCCGCCAGCCAAACGAGCTTTTCAACAAATCATTTCGTAATCGCTACAGGGCCTTTGCTCCAGGAAGTTGCCGGGCTGCTAAATATCGAACTCCCCATCTACAATGAGCCACATGGCAAGATCGCTTTTGAAGATAGTGAGGGCATCATTGATCGTGATGCTCCCCTGATGATCTGGAACGATCCCATCCACCTCCCCTGGAGCGAAGATGACAGGGCTGAACTGGCTCTCGACGAGGATACCACCTGGCTGTTGGACGAGTTTCCACCAGGCTTGCATTTCCGTCCGGAGGGAGGAGCCGGAAGCAAGACCATTCTAGCCCTCTGGCCATATCACATAACAAAGATAGAAAATGCGCATTGGCCGCTCTCTTTTGAGCCGGATTTCGTGGAAATTGTCATGCGCGGTCTTACACGCATGATCCCTG
>Ga0316576_10002196_pt1 | contig 11022 bp, 11 predicted proteins | sample S0NA_FD_203075 | JGI IMG/M metagenome (GOLD analysis project Ga0316576, IMG submission 203075) | Rhizosphere microbial communities from salt marsh grasses in Alabama, United States - S0-2_050615r3r5 | ecosystem: Host-associated > Plants > Roots > Rhizosphere | place: USA: Alabama | collected... | reverse complement strand
AAGATGAGAATCCGGTTTCATGGGAAGAAATCCTGGAAGTATTCAACCAAAACGCTAATCGAGTTAAAAAGCTTTTAGTTAAGGCTGTTTCAAATATTATTTAAGTGAAGGGTCGGGGAGTTTTTCTAAACAACCGCTCCATGGATAATCTTTTTTAAAACCGCATGATCACGCCCGAGGCGGATAAAACCCGTGGCAAGGGATCGTAAAGAAAAAACAGGAAACTATCTTTGAAATTTCAATAGGTTCTCAGCATTATTTTAGAATTATTTTGAAGATACGATTTCTGCATGCGCCTGTTTTTTCTAACGATCCCTAAACCACTCAGACAGCATCCGATTTAAAAAAAGACCATCCATTCCGCTATATTCAAGGATTTAGAGGAAAAACTCCCCACCCCCTCATTTAAGTATATGTATGTTTAAATACGGTAACGTATTTATGAATTACAGCGCTAATGGAGTAAATATGAATCTTAAAGAAAAGATCAGAACTGTGCCGCACTGGCCCATTAAGGGAGTGATGTTTCGGGATATCACGACTCTATTGCAGGATGCTAGAGCATTTAAAGAAACGTGTGACATGCTTTATCATCGTTATCGAGACATGCAGATAGAAAAAGTGGTCGCCATTGATGCAAGGGGATTCATTTTCGGTGCGGTGTTGGCTTATAAACTTAACGTTGGGTTTGTTCCCGTAAGAAAAGCAGGGAAGTTGCCTTATAAAACCATCAGTGAGTCATATACCCTTGAATACGGTAAGAGTGTCGTAGAGATGCATATAGATGCCATCCAAAAAGGTGAAAGGGTTTTAGTGGTAGATGACCTAATCGCTACGGGCGGCACGATATCTGCGGCAACAAAGTTGGTCGAAAAGCTGGAAGGTGAAATCGTTGAGTGTGTATTTATTATAGAACTTCCTGATCTTAATGGTAAGGATAAGATAAAAAGATATAAAGCCTTTACTTTAACCGAGTTTGAAGGAGAGTGATACGGTTGGTACGATACAATAATACTGACCGAAATTTCTCATGTCAGCAATAGTTAATCCTGATATGCATTTGTGTTCTATTGTTAATAGAAATCAGAATTTTCCTGCCTCTAATTTTTTGCAAAGAAATTCTACCTGTTTCTGCAAGGGGCCATTTCCCTTTAATCCCTGTTCAATGGTGCCGATGGAATGGAGAGCTGTGGCATGATATCTGTTAAAGCTCTTCCCTATTGCCTGGAGGGGAGCATCCGTGTATTTTCGGGAAAGGTAAATCGCTATCTGCCGTGGTCGAACAATTGATTGCTTTCGTGAGCTTGAAACAATGTCGCTGGTTGAAATACTATAATGTTTGCAAACCAGCTTCTTGATAGCCTCTATAGTGACATTTTTTCGCTGACGAACAATATGTTTTGTGACACTTTGAGCAAGTCTAAGGTCAATGGGTTCTCCAAGAAGAAGTGATTTTGACGCAACTCCTGTGAGTCCGCTTTCAAGCTGTCTCACATCCTCTGTGAGCTCGCTGGCCAGGTATTGGATTACTTCATCAGGGACATCGTAACTTTTAAACTTTGCTTTTTTCTGCAAAATCCTTACCCTTGTCCTGAAATCAGGAGGATCAATGTTTGAAATAAGGCTGCATGAAAGGCGTGATCTTAATTTGTCATCGAGTTTCGGAATGTCTCCCGGAAGATAGCAGCTTGAAAAGATTATTTTCTTGCCAGCTTCAAACAGGGTGTCAAGGGCAAACGCAAGCTCGACTTGAGTACGATCCTTATCCCTGAGATAATGAACGTCTTCAAGTAGTAGTACGTCACATTGGTTCCTGTATTTTTCCTTGAAAGCATTTATGGAGCCGTGCTGAAAAGCATCGACCATTTCATTGCTGAAATCCTCTGCGGTCATATAATAGACACGGTCTGTAGGGTGTTCGGATAGGATGTGATGCCCAACTGCCTGGGTGAGGTGACTTTTTCCCAAGCCTGTTTTTGACAGCAAGAATAAAGGGGTTTGGGAAGCATTCTTTCGCGAAGCCATCGACAGGGAAGCTGAGTAGGCAAAGTCATTATTTTCTCCGACCACAAAATGATCAAATGTAAAATCCTTTTTTAAAAGACGACCGTTTCGAGGGCAAATATTTATATTGGGAAGCAACAGCTGAGGGTCTTCATCATGTTTGGGTTTTGGAAGGGTATTCTTTGTAGAGATTTCAATGGAAAGCCGGCATTCTTTTCCCAGAACACTCTTTATTTGGGATTTTATGAGGGTACTATAATTTTCAAGAACCCGCTTCCTGGAAAAAAAGTTAGGGGAACATAGAACAATGTGGTTTTCACCGAACCTTGCCAATTGCAGCGGCTCAATCCACATCCTGAACGTGTGAGCAGGAATACCTGATTTGATAGAAGCTTTAACCTCGTTCCATATTTTTTTCATATTCGTTAATGTTTTATATTTTCAAAAACAGATTAATCTGCTTTAATTTCAAGGGAGTGAATAGAGGAAAACAAACTAAATCAAACGATTTAAGGGTATTATTTCAGATTATCAGAAAACCAGTTTAATACAGATGCAAGTTGCAGCTTAATTATCGAACTATCCTATTTATGTCAAACCCGAAAATTCTGGTTTTTCAATTTTCTATCAACAGGTAATCGAACATTTATATATTATTGTATTAATAGTATATAATTTCTTCAAAAAAGCAAACGTTCTGGAATTCGAGCTTTTCTAAATTCAATTTTTCCACAGGCATTTCAGCCATATCCAGACATTCTCTTAACTTATTAATAATTATATTATCTTCCATATGCTCCAATTTTCGATGAATATCTGCTAATTTCAGAAAATTTTTTATCGGATTGTCCTCCTGTTAGGATTGAGAGTGAAGTCAAGACCTTTTGTATAAAATTATTTATGCCAAACGGGAATGCAGATTTAAAATCCTTGCTTCAGACCTTTGGTAGAAATGTGAAGGCGATGAAATTTAAGGGGTATTATATAACAGTCAAGCACCTTGATTTTTCAGTTTCATGGTTTTGAACATTTTGTAAATTGTCCATTTTGTCGATAATCAAACCAAGTAATGAAAATTGCAGCAATATGTATGAGGATTTTTGTTGATAACTTGTTAACAACAATATAGAGATTAACAGCACTCATATTCTCCCTCCATCTCCATAATGAACTCGTTCCATTGTCCCCCTGAGGTCACTTTAAATTTTCCTCCTCCTTTGATTCCGCTCAATTCCCCCGTGCCCTCGTAAGTCTTCCATGTTCCCGTGCTGATTTTGCTACCCCCGTCACGGTAGCCTTCAAAGGTACTGTATACGGAACCATACTGAAAGTGGGCCATAACATAACCCTGCATAGGACCTGAGCCCTTGGTCCGGTCATGGAAGGTAACACTCCGGCGAGAAACAAATTTACCGGCCACTCCCACTTCGTGCTCGATGGGCTCTCCCTCCATTTCAGTTAACGTTAAGGTGTGGCCGGGCTTGTCATGAACATGGAATGATTCTGACTTGATAATCCGAAGTAGATATTTGCCCTTTCGTTTTTTTTTCATAGTCACCTCCTTTCATCCATTCATGGACGTCTTTCTTATTGAAGAACCGGAGGAAGACCACATTATATAATTTTTTCTTTTGTGAATATCCTTTTCAATTGCTTTTATTGCTTATAATTCATGCAATACATATAAATAAAATTTCCGTTTCTAAATGATGATAATCTTTTCATCTCGTGGTCCAGCAAACAGCTGTCTATCTGCGAATCCTGTTTCAAAGGCTTTTTGGTTACGTTTACGTATTTTCTCATTATAGGCAGGATTTTCTTTCTTTTGGGGCACGTTGTCGAGTACTCCTTCAATCGTTGATTTTTTGGGCAGCATTATAAACCGGTCATCATTTCTCATCATAAGATCCGACGTTATGACTCCCAGAGAAAGGGGACCCTTTAAAATTGTTTGAAACTTGTATTTTTTAAAGTTGTAAATCACAAGTCTAATGTCATAACCCGCGTCAATGAGATCCTTAAATTTTATGAGATATTCTTCTTCGGTAAGGTACCTAGGACCTTTGGCTCTGGCAGTAACAAGAATCGGCACGTCCACAAAAAAATCTGCGACTACGGTGAGGCCTCTGGGAAAAGCGCTTCCAAAGTCCCTTACGGTATTGACAGTGCGCCAGGCCTCAGATAAATCAAAGCCGTTGACGTAGTCCACATCATGAGAGACTGATCCTTTTACCTCATGATCTCGGATAACGACGTCAACGCAAAGTGGGCCGCCGGCCTGTGCCAATCCACGACATTGATGTATGGCCACGTAAAAACCCGCTTTAATTGCCGCATCAGCCTCCATATTAGATAGCGTAAGATAACCGGAGCCACCAATGGCGGGGTTGGAAATGGTGAGCTGTTTTTTGACACCCATTTCTTCCTCCTAATTATTGAGTTCGGTTATGTTGGTGGCAATGGAAAAGCTGGTCCCTTCGAAACTCAGTGCACCCACGGGGCAGGGAAACTGTGCACATGCACCACATCCAACACAGAGACTGTAATCGTTGTTAAGCAGAGCATGACATCTTAAACCTATACCACAAAGTCGACATTTGAATCTGGGGAGGTTTTTGAGTTTTTCAGGTTCCTCTTGAGCCACCCGCTCTCGTTCTCTAGCAAACTTAAGATCAAGACACTCGTCAGATTTTATAAAATGACCCATTCTGACGCCCTGATTTTTTGCGTCCTTTGCCATGTCAATTGCACAGACACCGTCTGCTACCACCATTATTTTTTCCTTATTAAGATACCTGTCATAAAGCGCTTTGAAGAGTTCGGCGTTGTCGTTTATCCTGTATGGGTTTATATGAATCACTTCAAAGCCTAAAGCCTCACCTTCTTTGTCGAAGTTGATTTCAAGTGGTATCTGGCCACCGGTCATTCGGATGTTATAATTGTTGTATATTACATTTATGGCGCCATACTTTTTGTTTTTGGCGGCAAACTTGATACCACTGATATTAAAGTTATAGGCACCATCTCCTGATGCTGTAACAACGATCTGTTTATCAGAACAAGACTCTTTGATCCCAGCCCCCACAATTGCACCTGAGCCCATGCAAAAGATCGCATCCACAATCTGGTATGCGTGATATCCTTGGAGGTTACCGCATCCTCTGTCAGCCGAGTAGATGAGCTCATATTTGTCTTTACCCTTGAGTCCAAGCTGTTTGTTAAATCGTTTCATGCCTTCGATTACTGACCATGAAACCTTGGTGTCTCCACATCCGGAACAGTTTGAAACCGGCCGATCATAGGTTATCTCGTCCTTTACTAAAACATCTTTTAAAGAGTGCTGTTTGGGAGTCATTTTTCATACCTCCCTTTATGCGTTGAAAATATGGTTAATATAGGAAAATCTTTCATATATCCGTGGCTCAAAAGGAATGCCACAGTCCAAAACTTTCACATTAGCGTCTAACCGATTCATAAGATCCAATAGCTGTAAGTATATAACCCGTCCGTAACCCTCCTCGAATACAAAGATCTTTTTGATAGGATGCTTTGAAACGAGTTCCTCAAAAAGGGGATCAGGTTGGGGGAAAATAATGTCGGTTTCCATTACCAAAACATCTCCAAACTTTTTTTTAAAACGACCTTTTAAAATCGAATCATGATTCAACAACTCAAAATCCTCTCTAAAAGGACCGTTTAACACCAGCATATTTTTGGGATCAGTTCCGTATGTCGTTACTCGATTACCCAGAAACTCGAAATACTCATTGATCTTTGTTTTGAACAAAGGAATCAGCTTTGTGTGAAATTTCTTTTCTCTGGGTCGGATGTGAGGACCGATGGTGACCAGGTGTTTGGGATCCCGGGTGAAATACTTGATCCGTTGATTTGCATTTATGTCCAGGACCATCACGAGATCCGTTAAAACTTCCCGATATGATAAATCATAATTCATTATTACAGCGAAGGGGATACCCAGTTCCTCGAAAAGTTGATAACAATTCTTGACGGTACGGTGAGCGGTTCGAGGGGAGTGGAGTTCCAATGTGGGTATTCGGATGTGAAATCCAAAGAGCACCTTATTGTCTTGCATGGTCTGAGAGGATGTCCCCTGTCGATCATCACCTGATGCTATCCCCAAACCTCCAGTGTAGGGAACAACGTTAACAGCCACACGAATCGCATCAGCAGCGGTATTGCCCCCCAAATGTTTAAAGGAACACATCACACGGGAACCTACGGGTATTCGCTTTGCTTTATCATTTGCGAAGACCGTCTCTCCATAGATTAGATCCCATTCCTCTTCGGTGAGAAATTCTCTCTTTTTGAAATCTCCCTTACCGATTACTGCACCTAATGCCAGTGCCATAGCATTATCTTCATTCGTTGTGCTTCCCCAATGAGAGGAGAGCTGATAGCCGATTTGATCCAACGCCTCCCCAACATTAATCGTAAAAACATTCGTTTGAGGAATATTATTCGCCAGTTGTTCAAAGCTCATCTGGAGGTCTGAAATGGGTGCTCCTGGATAACCGGTGGCCACTCGTACACCAGCTTCTATAGCTCCTCGTGCCACGGACTGGTTGCCGGAAAGTTTAATTCTGCCAGCATCAAGCATTTCGCCCTTGGCCATGGGACTCACCTCCCTTAACCAATTATTTTATGAATAAATAAGATTCGATATAACAACTTTGTACAGCATCATCCGTGCCAAATTCAAAAAACAATTTGATAATTATAACTAACTGAAATTTAAATTATATTTTTGGATAAGAGGATTTGTGGAAGATGATTTAAGGATTTAGTATTTCATTAATGCAATGGCAAGTATTGCATATGTGCAAATATCAGATAGTTGAAATCCATGCTTTTATTAATATATATTTTAAGAGTTGCGAATTGCATAAGAAATAAGGGTAGGCTCCTCGGAGCCGGCTTACAGGAGCAGGCCTCAAACTACCTCAAGCTGCATGGGTTATCCTATTCGCCTTGCCGAGAACGGATGAGGAGCAGGGGGCGATCTATACGCTGCAGCACTCCTGCAGAGATACTTCCATAAAATGTCCTGGACAAACCACTGCGGCCGTGACTGGCCATGGCCAGTAAATCTGCACTTTCACTTTCTGCAGCATCGAGAATTGCTTTTACAACCGGACCATCGCCGATGAGCGTTTGGACTTTAATACCCTCTTCGCGAAATTGCTCTAAAAGAGAATCAAGATAAGACTTTGTTTCTTTTATCTGATGATCGCGTTTTTCCTCATATGTCGACGCGTAACTAATTTCATCATGTTCTATAAAATGTCTCGGTTCTATAACGATAAAAAAAATTACATTAGCCTTGAAACATAGTGCGAGATTCTTCACATGAGGCAATATCGCCTCAGCTCGTTCCGAGCCGTCCAAAGGAACCAGTATCTTTTTATACATATCCTCCTCCTGTATCAAAAAAATTGAGATTCCCTGGCACCATTATCATGCCATCACACCAGTTTAACAAAAATATATAGCAAAAAAAGCGGATTTGATAGGGGTTTAAGGAAAAAGGGCGATTCAACTGAATCGCCACATGCAAGGGTTGTGAAAATAGGTTAACCATACTTACAAAGCCCTTGCCATTTTTGATGACCTCCCTAAATGCCGTTGTTATACCCGGCACACATCTCTCAATACCTATTTAGGTGAAGATGACCGGAGAATAAGATGCACGTACACCAGAGAAGCCATAAATAAGTACCCCTCAAACTCCCTTTTTAATTGTAACCTTTGGAGGCTTGTTGCCATCACGTGGTTGTTGTTTTAGGTGTTGAAGTTGAGTGGTACTAACTTTCATCTATCCTTATCTATACGTCAGCCTTGATTCCTACTTCATATAGAGCAGAAACCATGCCAAAATGTGAAAAAGCAACAACAAATATAACCAATTGATTTATTAAAGAATAAAATTGATAGATCGATTTGTGTTAGATCGGGCGAGTATTGTATGGTTGCATATATGCAATGATTGCGTGGGAAGAAGTGCATTTGCGCAATAGTTCTGGTTCCTTGAAAAGAAGTGAAATTTACATGATATCAATATATTAAACAGATGGTAAAAAATGGAAGGTTGTTATTTTATAAGTTCTCACTAAATTTAATCACTTTTTCAATGATGTCCTTTATATTGATCGTCAGAAGTTCCCTATCTTTGACGAGAAGTCGTCCATTGACGATAACATCTTGAACATCAGACCCTTGTGCGGCATAGACCATATGGGAGATCGGGTTGTAAATCGGAACAAGGTGGGGTTTATGGATATCAATGACGATGACGTCCGCTTTTTTACCGATCTCAAGTGAACCGATGATCGTATCAAGACCTAGGGCTTTTGCTCCTTGGATGGTCGCCATCTTCAGGACTGTGACGGCATCCAGTAATGTGGGGTCCAGGGCATTGACCTTGTGGAGTTTGGCCGCCGTATCCATTTCTGAAATCAGATCCAGATTGTTATTGCTGGCACACCCGTCCGTACCCAGACCCACCGTTACACCGGCCTTTAACAATTCCGGAACCGGCGCAATTCCCGAAGCCAGTTTCATATTGCTTCCAGGGTTGTGGGAAACGCTTGCCCCGCGTTTGGCAATAATTTCGATATCATCATCGTCCAGCCATACAGCGTGAACCAGGAGTGTGTTTTGATCGATAATACCGATCTTATCCAGGTATTTTATGGGTGTTGCGTGATGTTTGGTTTGAATTTGGATATATTCGTCCTTTGTTTCAGCAGCGTGAATCTGGAAAAGAACGCCTGCAGCGTCAGCAGCATCTTTGGCTTTTTTTAAAGTTGTTTTGGAACAGGTATAGGGCGAGTGACAAAATACCGAAGGGGTAATCAGAGATGAAATATTTTTCCATTTTTTCAAAAATTTGATTGCGTTGTTGACGTTGTCCTCCGGCTTCGGCACCCCTGGTGCCGGAAAATCTATTACTCCCTGTCCCAATATCCCCCGCATCCCGATTTCGTTCATTGCTGCTGCAACATGATCTTCATGAAAATATCCGTCGCAACAGGTAGTGGTCCCCGAGAGTAACATTTCCGCACTTGAAAGCAGCGCCCCAATCCTAACGGATTTGGGGTGAATATGGTTCGCTTCAGCGGGAAAGATATATTCATTTAGCCATTTGGAAAGGGGGAGGTCATCTGCCAATCCTCTGAACAATGCCATGGGAAGGTGGGTATGGGTATTGACAAGGCCAGGCATGATGATGCCGCCTCGGGCATCGATAATCTTTTTTCCTTCAGGGAGCGGTGCGTGGTTTTTACGCGGTTCAATTTTGTCCAGTTTATGATTTTTGATACACAGGACCCCATTTTTAACGATATCAAGATCATAATTCATCGTGAGAATGGTGCCGTTGTGTATGACAATGTTATATTTCAATGTCTCGAAATCTTTTTAGGCATTAAAAATATGAAATTTACTTAGAAAATTGAATACTTATCTCGAATATGGAATAATGGAATGATGGAAGACTGGTTTGTAAAAAGGATATTTTCCATTTTTTATTTAACCATATACCCATTATCACATTATCCCGGAATCTAGCATTATAACACTCCAATTGTGAACAAAGTGAATAAAGTTCTATTTTGTTTGGAAACTATCTACCCAATTTTGGTCTTTTTGTTTTTTTTGAAGAGATTCGATCAACTTAAGTAATGCATTTTCAACTTTATAATGGAGTTTATCTAATTGTTCGTATTCATCATCCGTAATTTGATTGGCTTTCCTAAAGCTCACATAACAAGAATGAAATTCTCCACAAGAACCGAGGGCAATATTTAAGTAATTTAAATACTCTTTAAGACTACGACGACAATAGCCTTCTGAAATATTTCTTGAAATGCTATGAGCAGCATCAATGCTGTTGGAAGCAACTTTTTTGAGCTCAAATGGAAATTTAGAAAATATTTTATAAGCTAAAACATAAAGGGAAATGGCGCTTTGCCAAACTTTAAGTTTTTTAAAACCTCTATTAATATTTTTTCGATCCATGATGGGTTAATCCCTTAGAACATATTCCTTCTCAAAGCAAAGCAAAAAAACAATATTCCAGTATTCCAATATTCCATCATTCCCTTGCTATAGAGCAGGAAGAGTGAAGTGAACTCACTTGCGGGTAGATCATAATTTATCAACGACTTTCTTGATAATCGCTTCAAGTTTTGGAGCAGCTCCATCAGCAACATCGATTACTTCTTCAATGGTCGCCGGCATCGGATTGTCCGGATCATGGATATTGGTGATGATTGACAGGCCTATCACTTTAATCCCGGCATGGACCGCGGCAATGACTTCCTGTACGGTAGAAAAACCCACGGCATCGGCGCCAATGGTTCTTAAAAAGCGAACTTCGGCCCGGGTTTCAAGGGAGGGTCCCTTGAGGCCGACATACACTCCTTTTTGTAATGGAATGCCGTAATCTTTTCCGGCAGTTTCAGCCAGTTCTACCAGCTCTTTATCATACGCTTGGATCATATCCGGAAAACGGACTCCCCAACTTTCTTCATTGAGCCCGATCAAGGGGTTTGAACCGGTCAAATTGATATGATCCATAATGATCATGATGTCGCCGGCGGTAAACTTGAGATTCAAACCTCCGGCAGCGTTTGAGAGGATCAGCACCTTAACGCCGAGTTCTTGCATCACCCGTATGGGAAAGGTCACCTCAAGAGGCGAGTATCCCTCATAAAGGTGAAACCGTCCCTGCATGGTCATGATCTGTTCTCCGCACATGTCTCCGAAAAGAAGCCGGCCATAATGACTTTTTACTGTTGATGTCGGGAAATTCGGTATATCTTTGTATTCAAAGGATACGGAGATATCCAGGAACTTGGCACTCTTACCGAGGCCGGTTCCGGTTATTAATCCGATTTTTGGTGATTTTTTGATATAAGATTTTAGGAATTGAACAGTTTCAACGGCTTTGTGTTTATCATTCTTCATTTAGAGTTCCAAAGTAAAATGTTTGATATT
>Ga0316576_10002195_pt1 | contig 11022 bp, 8 predicted proteins | sample S0NA_FD_203075 | JGI IMG/M metagenome (GOLD analysis project Ga0316576, IMG submission 203075) | Rhizosphere microbial communities from salt marsh grasses in Alabama, United States - S0-2_050615r3r5 | ecosystem: Host-associated > Plants > Roots > Rhizosphere | place: USA: Alabama | collected... | reverse complement strand
ACCACCTTCTCGTCCGCCCCCTCCCCCTCGGTGCGCGCCGCGGCGACCCAGGCCAGCACCCTGCCGCTGGTCAGGTCGAGCTCCACGACGCCGATGAGCAGGTGCATGAAGTCGAACCCGATCTGGTTGTAGGAGGGGAGCATGGCGGGGAGCGGGGCGGCCAGGCGGTGCAGGTCGAGCACCGTGACCTCGTCACCGGTGACGGAGATCGGCGGGGCGGCCTGGGCCTTGGCCGCGGCCTTCAGGGTGAAGCTCTCGTCGATCTTGCCGCCCACGCTGCCGCCCATGGTCATGTTACCGAAGCGCTGCCCCCCGACCAGGTAGTCGCCCTGCACCCGGACGGTGTAGCTCGCGCCGAAGGTCAGCGGCCCCTCGGGCACCAGGGCGACGAAGGTGCCGTCGGAGGAGACCGAGAGCTCGTGGGGCACGTCGGGGCTGATCGAGACCTTGAGGCTGTCCGGGTCGAGCGCCGCGCCGATGGTGCGGCCCTGCTTGCGCACGAGCAGGCGGAAGGCCAGCGCCTCGCCCACGCCCACGGTCTTCGGCGGCTCCTGCACCGCGCTCCCGCCGTGGGTCAAAAACATCATCTGCGCCCCGTCCGCCGGCAACTCGGCCTCGGTGTCGCAGCGGGCGTCGTTGCCGCGCAGGCAGTAGTCGTAGGGCACGCTCCACAGCTTGCCGTCCTCGCCGGCGATGTAGATCGCGTCCGGGCCAAGGGCCGGGCTGGAGTTCAGGTCGTTGCGGTCGTCGACGGACGTGTCGAAGGACCAGCGCTTGCTGCCGTCGGGGTTCAGGGCGTAGAGGCGGCCGTCGCCGCAGCCGAAGTAGATCGTCCCCGCGCCGTCCACGGCGGGCGAGGAGCGGATCGGCTCCAGGGTGTCGAAGGTCCAGAGCACCTTGCCGTCCGCCCCGAAGGCGTAGAGCGTGCCGTCGGCGCTCGGCAGGTAGAACGTCCCGTCCTCGGCCCGGGCCGCGCTGGCGTAGATGTGGTCCCGGGTCGGGATGCTCCAGAGGACCTTGCCGCTCGCCGCGTCGTGGGCGTAGGCGTTGGAGTCGAAGGAGCCGACCAGCGCCAGGCCGTCCGGGGTGACCAGGGTGCTCGAGACCACCGAGCCCAGGGTCGCGGACTGCCAGCGCATCGCCTTCTGCGGGTCGGCCGCCGCGGCCGTGGGGTCGAGGGAGCGCAGCTTGAGGTCGTTGCTGCCGAAGTAAAGCATCCCGTCCGCGCCGAAGGCCGCCGCGCTCCAGATCTGGTCGCCGGTCTTGAAGCTCCAGCGCTCCTTGCCGGTCCTCGGGTCCACGGCGTAGAGGTGGAAGTCGTCGTTTCCGGCGTACAGCGTGCCGTCCGGCCCCATGGTCACGTTGCCCTCGAACCAGGTGATGAAGGCGCCGCCGCGGGGCTGGAACTTCCAGCGCTCCTTGCCGGCGGCGTCGAAGGCGTGGAGGTAGCCGTCCCCGCTGCCGACGTAGATCGTGCCGTCCTCGCCGATCAGCGCCGACGAGTCGACGAGCTCGCCGAGCTTCTGCTTCCACCTCAGCGTGCCGTCCGGGTTGACGGCGTAGAAGTACTTGTCCGCGCTGCCGAGGTAGATCGTCCCGTCCCGGTCGATCACCGGGGCGCTGAAGATGCCCTTGCCGGTCTGGTAGCTCCAGACCTCGGACTGCCCCCGGCCGGGCCTGACCGGGGAGTGGCCGCGGTTGTCGGCGGTGCGACGGAACTTGGGCCAGTAGGCGCCGCGCTGCAGCGGCACCGCGTAGGTCAGCTCGACCTGCTTTTGGTCCTCGTCGCTGCAGGCGCCCAGGATCAATAGACCAACGGACAGCCAGAGAAGGGCTCTCATGGAAATACCTCCGACTCTTGGGCGCGCGGTCCGGGATGTGTACACGCTCGCCGAGCGCTTGTCAAAGCTCCATCGCCACGGAGCACGGAGATGGGATAGGATCGGGCAACAAGGAGGGAGCCGATGAAGAAACTGATGCTCTGCCTCGCCGTGCTCGCGCCGCTTTCCTGCAGCGACGACGAGGGCGTCACCTCGGACGAGAAGGCGCGCCAGGCCTACTACGGGCTGGACAAGATGATCGACAAGGCGATGGACCTGGGCTTTCAGGGCTTCAACGCCGCGAGCAGCGCCAACATCCCGGCCCAGAACGGCTCCGGCGACCTCGCCGGGACGATCACCATCGACGGCAAGGTGGACCAGGGCAGCTCGGACAACAAGAACATGACCCTCAACCTGACGCTGGTGGGCTACGCCGACATCAAGCTGGTCGAGGAGCTGCTGGTCTACGACACGGCCCCGCCCCTGCCGGTGCTCACCCTGAGCCTGAAGAAGATCCCGAGCGGCACGCTCACCGGCACGCTGGTCGGCACCTTCAACATGACCGGCGAGCTGGAGGGGGTGGTCAGCCTCAACCTGGCGATCACCGGCGAGCTCGAGCCCGACCCCGCGGACAACACCAAGGTGCGCCGCAAGCCGGGCACCGTCGCGGTCACCGGCACCGCCAGCTCGCCCTACGGCACCTACACCGTCGACGTGAAGCGCTGATGCGAGGTCTGGCGCTGCTCGTGATCCTGGCCCTGCTCGGGGCCTGCGCCGGCGACGTGGTGGACAACGGGTCCGGCGACGGGCCGACCAAGCGCGACGGCGCCCCGCCCCTGGACGGCCCGAAGACCGGCGACCGCGCGCCGTCCGGCGAGAGCCCGCCGCCCCCCACGGAGGGCGGCCCGCCCCCCGGGCCCTGCGAGCCCTTCGAGAAGGCCGCTGGCCTGAGCTGCGCCGGCGGCCAGCAGTGCCCGACCGGCTTCCAGCCCGCGACGCTCGGCGGCAACCCCTGCACCTGCCACGTGCCCTGCGACCCGGACCAGGCCAAGATGTGCCAGCCCACGGAGTGCGGCCAGGTCTGCGTCCAGCTCACCGACTCCCAGGGCAACCCGATCCCCAAGCTCGGCGTCTGCGTCGCCGACCCGGGCGCTCCCGAGGGCGAGCCCTGCACCCCGAGCTGCAGGCTCGACCTGTTCTGCGTCACCTTCAGCGGGAGCATCGCCTACTGCCGCAGGGGCTGCAGCGGCCCCCAGGACTGCACGGCCTACAAGATGGTCTGCGTCCCGCTCACCGGCGGGCAGAGCGTCTGCGTGCCGGGCGGCGCGACGGTGGGTCCCAAGGAGGGGGAGTCCTGCGCCGAGCCGCAGTCCTTCTGCCTCCAGGGGCTGATCTGCGACCCCCAGAGCCAGACCTGCCTCGAGGCCTGCGATCCCAGCGCCGGCGGCTGCACCGCGCCCAAGACCTGCCAGAAGATCGTCGACCCCGGCCCCAACGTCACCCTCGGCTACGGCTGCCAGTGAGTCAGGCGCCGGCCCGCGTCGGCGCCGTGTTATAGTGCGAGGCGAATCTGCTGTGGATGCACCGTCGTGTCCGGCCCCGTCACCACCCTCAAGCGGCTGCTCCGGTTCACCGGCCGGGTCATCGCGCGCTTCTTCCGCAACCGCGGCCTGCTCCTGGCGAGCGGCGTGGGCTACAACGCGCTGCTCAGCGCGGTGCCCTTCTTCGCCATCACGGTGACGGCGCTCTCCTTCGTCTTCGACGAGCAGAAGATCCTCGAGACGGTGCAGGAACAGCTCAAGCTCCTGGTCCCCGGCCACGCCGCGGCCATCGTCCAGGCGATCGAGACCTTCCTCCGCTCGCGCGAGATCATCGGGGTGGTCGGCGTGCTGGTGCTGATCTTCTTCAGCTCCATCGCCTTCCGCATGCTCGAGGAGGCCCTCGAGGGCATCTTCCGCTCCAGCCGGGGGAAGCGGAAGTTCTGGGTCTCGGTGCTGCTGCCCTACGTCTTCGTCCTGTTCCTCGGCTTCGCCCTCTTCCTGATCACGGTGATCCGCGCCGGCCTCAACGCCCTGAGCCACCACTCCTTCATGGTGATGGGCAGCTCGCTCTCGCTGGCCTGGACCGCCAACGCGGCGATCCAGCTCACCGGCTTCGTGAGCATGGTCATCCTGTTCACCATCATCTACAAGGCGATCCCGGTCGCCCCGGTCTCGATGAAGCGGGCGCTCATCGGCGGGCTCGCCGCGGCCGGCCTCTGGGAGTTTCTGGGCAAGGCCCTGGCCTACTACTTCGCCAACATCTCCCTCGTGAACATCGTCTACGGCTCCTTCGCCACGGTGATCGTGATCCTGCTCTCCATGGAGGCCGCCTCGGTGATCCTGCTCCTCGGCGCCCAGGTCATCGCCGAGCTCGAGCGGAGCGCGACGGCCGGGGTGCCGTGGTACGAGGATCCGGGCTGAGGCTCGGGGCCGAGAATCAGGGGACGAGGAGCCAGAGGTCGTTCAGCAGCCCCGCCGCGCCCTGACCATCGAGGCCCGCGCCGCCGAACACGAAGGCCGCCGGTCCGGCGGCAGCGACGGAGAGCGCCGAGCGCCCGCCGGGCCAGGGGCTGGTCGCGTCGATCCCGGCGGGGTCCTGCTTGTCGCTGCCCCCGACCCAGGTCCAGAGCTTGCCGTCGAAGCGCCACAGGTCGTTGCGGAACCCATAGGGCTGGGTCGCCGGCGTGGCGCCGGCCAGCAGCCACAGCCGCCCCTGGGCGTCGGTCCAGCACCCGGCCTTGAACCGCGCCGGCGGCTGGTTGCTCGCCGCGGGGGTGCCCAGGGTCCCGTAGCTGCCCATCTGGTTTCGGGTGTTGGGTCCAGCGACCCAGGTCCAGAGCTTCGTTGCTCCGTCGAGCCGCCAGAGGTCCGAGAGCATCCCCCCGGTTCCGGTGCTGTCGAAGCCCTCGCCCCCGAACAGCCAGAGCGCCGCCCCGTCGTGCCAGGCGCAGGACCAGGCGCGGCTCCCCGGCGCGTTGCCCGCCGCCGGTGTCCCGAGCGTGCCATGGCTCGGGCCGAAGTTGACCTTCTGGTTTCCGCCGAGCCAGGTCCAGGCCGTGCCGTCAAAGCGCCACAGGTCGGAGAGGTACCCCTCGGCGCCGGGCGTCCCGGCGTAGCCCTTGCCTCCATAGAGCCAGAGCTGCTTGCCGTCGAACACGCAGCTCGCACCGTCCCTCCCTCCGGGGGTGTTGCCCGCGGCGGGCGTGCCCTGGGTGCCGTACACGGCGGGCTGGTCGTTCTGGTCGCTACCCGCGACCCAGGTCCACAGCTGTCCGTCGTAGCGCCAGAGATCGTTCAGCCAGCGGGTCTTGTCGCCGTCGGCGTCCCGCCCCCAGCCCCCGAAGACCCACAGGTTGTCCTGACCGTCGACCCACGTGCAGGGATACTGGCGCGCGCCGGGCACGTTGGCCGGGGCGGCGACGCCCCTCGTGCCGTGGACCCCCGCCGCCAGCGTCGTGTTGCTCCCGCCGACCCAGGTCCAGACGTTGGCCTCGAAGCGCCAGAGGTCGTTGGACGGCTCCGCCGCGCTGCCGACGAGACGGTTGCCGCCGAAGAGCCAGAGCCGGCCCTTGCTGTCCCGAGCCAGACCGGCCCCGTACCGCGACGCCGGGGAGTTGCTGGGGGCGGGGACGCCCTTCGAGCCGAAGGAGCCCGGCTCGTCCGCCGACTCGCTGCCTCCCTGCCACACGGCGGTCGCGCCCCCGTCGGAAGGCCGGGGCAAGTCCGGGGGCGGCGGGGCTGCTTCCGCCGTACCATCCGCGGTGTCCCGGGCCGCGTCGCTTGGCTGCTCGACGGCACGATCGACGAGTTGTCCATCCGGGCCCGGCGCCGGGACGTCGAACCCGAGACGGACGCAACCTGTGAGGAGCAGCGCTACGCCAGGTGACAGGAGACGCATCTCCTCCCAAGTATCGGGCCGCCGCGTCCAATGTGCCAGCCCGGGGTCCTCGAGGAGACACCAGAGCACGCACGCCACTGTGGCCTGACGCCGCGCCAGGGTGACGCACGTCCGCGGTCCAACCGGTCGGAAACAGAATTCGGGCGCGATGGCAGGCCGCGTGCACGATCGGCGACCGATGCGACCGGCCTGGGCCCTGATCTTCGCGCTTTCGGGATGTGCTTCGGCGGCTCCAGCCGCTCGCCCTCCCGTCCACGCCCGGACCGGGCCTCCGGCGGTCCGGCCGCCTGCTCCCGCGAGCCGCGATGCGGCCTGGGTCTTCGTCGAGGCCATGGTCCCCGGTCAGCTGGTGCTGGCCGCCGACGAGGACAGCCACGGCGTCACGATCTGGCTGGTGCTGCTGAGCAAGAGCGGTCTGCCCACGGTGGCCGAGGGTCAGCTCGACGTGAGCATGGGCGAGGGTCGTTGCCTGCGCCTCGCGCGTCGGGTGAGCCTCGATGACTTCACGATCGAGCGCTCCGGTCCCGTCTACCCGGTCCTGGTCCTCTCGCACCTCTCGCTCCGGGGGACCCCCTGTGCCGCCGGTTCCCGGCTCTCGATCACCGTTCGTTTCCGGCCCAGACGCTCGCCCCGGGCCGTTTTCGCCCGGAACGAGCTGTACGGCTGCATCTTTATCAACCGTCCGTCCCCGCAGGCCCCGACCGCACCCCGGCCGGCGGTCCTGCCGGCGCTGTCACACGACGACTCGCCGATCCAGCGCGTCGTCACGGAGCACCTGCACGAGCTCCACAGCTGCTACGAGCGGCAGCTCGTGCGCCAGCCCGAGCTCGCGGGGAAGCTGGTGGCGGAGTGGACCATCACCCGCTCCGGCCTCCCCGTCGGCGTACGCGCGCGCTCCTCGACCCTCGGCAGCCCGCTGCTCGAGTCGTGCATCCTGAGCGCCATCGGCCGCTGGCGTTTCCCCCGGCGCGGCCGCCCGATCCTGGTGGGCTACCCCTTCTACCTCAGCCCGACCCCCTTCTGAGCCTCAGAAGCCGAGCGCGGCGAAGGAGAGGTCTCCGCCCCACTGCTTGGACTCGAAGGACTCCCAGACGTAGGGCGGCTGGTCGCTGTCCACGTCGATGTAGCTCTTCGCCCCCGTGGCCGAGCCGTCGGCGCAGGCGTCCGTGCAAAGCGACGTGCTGCCGTCGCGGACCACCTCCACCGCGACGTAGATCGCCTCGCCCGCCTTGACCTGCACCGGCGCGGCGAGGGCCAGGCGCACCTGGCGCGGCTCCGTCGTCGCCGTTGTCGCGCTCACGCTGAAGCTCTCGAGCACCGTGGGGGTCGGCGAGGGTGTGCTCTGGTCGTTAACGAAGACCTCGGCGCGGTGGGCCAGGCCGGTGTCGCACTCGGGCGTCTTGGATCCCGGCCCCTGCAGCGTGTAGCGCAGGCCGACGAGGGTGAAGGGGTAGGTCTTGGGCACGATGCGGGCGGCGACCATGAACGCCGTGTCCGTTGGGTCGGCGACGATGATCACGCTCTTGGCGCAGTTCGGCAGCTGGGGCGTGTTGGTCAGCAGGCCGAGGCAGCGCGGCGTGGACGCGGCGTCGAGCCCGCAGGCGAAGTCACTGCCCGGACAGGAGTCCTCGTCGATGAGCTCGGTCGTGGTGTCGTCGGGCAGGCAGGCGCAGCTGCAGAACCCCGCGCTCCCCTCGGTGATCAGGCAGGTGTTCACCGCGCCGCACTCGCCGCCCCCCTGGGTGCAGGGCTGGCCCAGGGTCGAGAGCTCGCAGGGCGGGGCCACGCTCTGGTCCGGCGCCGACTGGTCCGGGCCGGCCTCCGGCCCCGCGTCCGAGGGTATCGGGGCATCGGCGACCAGCATGTCTGCCTTCTGGCCGCTGTCGTCGCTGCAGCCAAGGACCCAGAGCCCGAGAGCCACGAGGGCGTAGCGCATGTTCCACCTCCGGTGGCGGACTCTACGTGACTGGCCACCCTGGGGGCAACCGGCCACGCCTTCGTCCAGCCAACACACGTCTTTACAGCGTGTTAGACAAGCCCGGATCTTGCATGTAAGGGGTTGTCTCACATTGTGGGGAACACGACCCGTTCGCCTTCGAAGGGGTCCAAGGGAGGCTCCGAAGATGACACATCGGCCCGTGCTGCTCTCTCTGTTGCTGCTCACCGCCTGCGGCCCTCGAGGCGAGGGCGACCCCCAGGCGCCCGCCCCGGGCGGAAAGGCCGACACCGGCTGGATCGCCGACACCTCCTTCGAGGTCGGCGCGGACCTCGGCGGGAAGATCACCCGCGAGGCCTCGGGGAGCTACAAGGAGCTGGCCACCGACCGGGCGCTGCAGGAGCAGCTCGTCGACGATCAGGTCAAGTTCGGCAAGACCACGATGGCCGACCACGGCTACCACCTGAACCAGCTCGCCGAGGCGGTGGAGATCGACGACGTCACCACCGACGAGGCCACGAACATGGTGACCATCACCTACCGGGCGCGGGTCGATCTGGTCCACGGCAAGCACGCCTCCGACCCGGTGCCGGGCCTTGCCGAGCTGGGCCAGCTGGAGCTCGACGTTCCCCTGCCCCTCGACCCCGACGGCGTCTACTACCGCCGGCACGAGGACTGCGCCGAGGGCTGGGGCGACCACACCCTCGCCGACTACAACTACTACTACTACTTCGCGCCCGACAAACAAGGCTGCGACGAGCCGCTGCACAGCGCGCGGCTCACGATCCGCGAGGTCTACCCGGTGACCACCGTCTACCCGGAGTACGACCGCCTGCTCGGCGCCCTGGACCAGGGCGGCGTCGGCTTCCGGGCGGCGATCCTCCCCAACCGGGGCGACGACGATCCCCTCTCGCGCTTCAACGTGCACAAGAAGATGATCGAGGACCGGCTCAAGCTGACCGGCGTCGAGGAGGAGGGGGGCAAGATCGTCCGCTACCGCTGGACCGACACCACGGCCAGCGGCGAGGTGAGCCTGGTCATCGACCTCTTCAACCCGACCAAGGGCTACTTCACCACCACCTTCCGCGAGGCCCTGGGCGACTACCAGCTCGTGTTCTACAACGGCCACTCGGCCTACGGCACCCAGCCGTTCCTCACCGAGGCCGACGCCTTCTCCGAGGACTACCAGATCGTGATGATGCACTCCTGCCGCTCCTACCCCTACTACTCGCGGCAGGTCTTCCGCGCCAAGGCGAGCGCCAGCGACCCCACCGGGTTTGCGAACGCCGACGTCGTGGCCACGGGTCAGTCCTCCTACCCCGACGACTCGCCGCGCACGCTGCAGCCGCTGCTCGAGGGCCTGAAGCAGGGCATCACCGCGGTCCAGGACGGCCGGCCCGCCGACGCCCCGTCGTGGCAGTCCATGGTGGCGAGGATGAACAGCGCGACCTGGGGCATCCTCTACGGCGCGGCGGGCGTGCGGGACAACGCCTGGCAGCCGCCGGCCGAGCCCGCGCCGACGGAGTAGCCGCGGCCCGTTGGCCGCTGCGAGAACGCAGAACGCTTGCGCTCCGTCGCCGCGTTGGTGGATTCTTCCCGGCGAGGAGCGAGAATGTCTCGAGACGCACGTCGGGAGAAGATCCGGGCCCTCGTCAAGTGGTCCTTGATGGTGTTGTTGACCCTGGGAGCGACCGCCGCGTATATCCTCTTCGACTGGGCCTGCGGCCTGGACTGGGTCGAGACGGGCCCGGGGTCGCTCTACGCTGCACACCTGGCCCGGACGGGCGCCGGTGCACCGCGGATGCTCGTCGTCAGTCAGGCCGGAAGGACGTCCGAGTTCTACACCGGCTCGGACTGGCGCATCGACCTCGTCGACCCCGCGACCGGCCAGCGACTCCTGCGCCGAATCTTCGAATACGCAGGACGCCCCGAGCTGCTCCCGGCCGCTCCGGGGCGCTTCTGGTGCGAGTCCGCGGGCAAGCTGGAGCTCCGTGATGTGGACACGCTCGACGTGATCGCGAGCCACGGATCCCTGGTCCAGCGCAACCCACCCCTCGCGGCGGGGCTGCACGGCCCGATAAAGGTCGATGGCTGGAGCGGGAGCGCCATCGTCACGACCAACAGCGGATCCTCGCTGCTCCTGGACAGCCGGACCCTCGTTGCCCGCCCCTTCGTCCCGGCCCGCGAGCAAGTCCACATGGACACCGGAGGCGACATGACGCTGGAGGCGCTGCGCGCGGCCAAGCTCCCGGACGGCCCGCTCCCCCTGAAAGCGCGGGAGCGCTTTCTGGAGCACGCGTTCGTGAGAAGCCCACGCCAGCGCGCCGCGCTCAGGACGCTGCCGCGCATCCGGACCCTCGGGGCGTCCCAGCACGGCAGCGCCAGCGGCGGATCAGTGGGAAATCGCGACTGCGGGTTCGTCACCGTGGACGGCGGAAGCCGCGAGGCGCTGCAGATCGAGCATGACCGAGAGAAGGTGACGCGGCCGCAGAGCACCTTCCTCTCGCCGAAGCTGCTGCTGGCCTACGACACGGAAAGAGCATTGACGCTCCAGGACGAGGACGGTCTGGTCGTCGCGCACAGCAGCTCGCTCGATCGCAACACGGGCCAGCTGCTGCTGAGCCACCTGTCCCTCGACGGCACGTTGCACTGGACGGTGACCGCGCCGCCGGGCCCGATCGCCATGGCCACGGTCGTGGACGACATCCTGGTCGTGGCCATCGAAGCGGAGCGGGGCCTGATCGTCGGCATCGCCTGGCAGGACGGCGAGGTGCGCTGGCGCCTCCAGATCTGACGCGGGCGAGTCCCGCGGATCGCGCGTCCGAGAGCAACGACCAGAGCTGGAGCGTGGTCACCTTCGGCCCGAGGCGCAGCACGACCAGCGGCGCGCCCCGGGCCTTGAGGCAGGCGCGGAGCGCCGGCAGCTTCTCGTTGTTGTGAAGGCCCGGGAGGAAGCCGGGGTGCCGCGTGGAGGCGATCTCGTGGCCCCCGACGCGGATGCGCTCCCGGCTGGCCTGCACCACGAGCGGAACGGGCTTGCCGGCGCGGAGCTGTTGCTGACACGCCGGGGGCAGGGGCGCGGCCCGGGCCGGTGCGGCCACGAGCAGCACCATGATCAAGCAGGTGGGTGTCATGCACCTCCGAACGCTCGCCCTTCCAAGATTCCCTGCACCTCGCGGTGGCTGACTCACCCGCCGACAGGGTACTCTGTCCCCGGGGAGCATCCATGTTTCGTGACGAGACCGAGGCGGCCATCGCCCGGGCCGAGGCGGCCGAGCGCAAGCTCGCCGAGCTAGAGCAGCACGGGGCGCAGGACGACGCCGAGAT
>Ga0316576_10002194_pt1 | contig 11023 bp, 7 predicted proteins | sample S0NA_FD_203075 | JGI IMG/M metagenome (GOLD analysis project Ga0316576, IMG submission 203075) | Rhizosphere microbial communities from salt marsh grasses in Alabama, United States - S0-2_050615r3r5 | ecosystem: Host-associated > Plants > Roots > Rhizosphere | place: USA: Alabama | collected... | reverse complement strand
GGTCTCGGTCGCGATGTAGGCACCTGGCGCCCAGGCCGCGACCTCGACCTCCCCAGCGCTTGCCGGCACCACCAAGGTGAACCGTCCGTCAGCGTCGGTGACGACGCTCGTGTCAGTGGCACGCAGGGTGACACGGGAGCCTGCGGCGGGCGCGCCGCTTCCGTCGTCCCACACCACTCGGCCCCGCACGGGGTCGCCCGGAGAGCGACGGCCGCTGGGCCGGCGAGGTCCGTCGGCTGATGCCGCCGGCGGGGTCACGCGGTGACAGGCGACGGTCGCGAGACCGTGTTCCGACGACCCCGACCCGCCGGGCTTCGCCGGCAGTGACAGGAGGTACGCCGCCAGGTCGTCGACCTGTCCGCTCGAGAGGTGTGATGTGACGCCGTGAAGGTCGTTCGCGTTGGCGGTCGTCAGCACCGCGGCAAGAGTCGCGGCGCTGCCGTCGTGGAGGTACGGTGCGCTCCGGCCGAGATCGCGCAGGCCCGGGGTGTCGATCTCCGGGCCGAGTCGCTCGCCTGGACCGTCGGCGGTGCCGACGTCGTGGGTCTCGAAATCCGTGAAGTAGGGCGACGGGTGGCAGCCGCGGCAACCGACGACCGGATCGGCGAAGAGGTCGGCGCCGCGCGCGACCGCTGCCGGGTCGAGGCCGGACGCGATCCGGTTCGGCGGCGACGGCAATCCGTCGAGGTACGCGGCCAGGGCGTCAAGCTCGAAGGAGCGCTCGGCATTGGGCGCCGCCAGGGGCTCGTGCATCGCGCCGTCGAGCAGTCCGCTGCCGAACTGCTCGCGGGTCACCGCGAACTCCGAGTCCGCCGCCTCGTTCCACTCCGCCGACCACCGGAGAGGGTAGGTCTGGACCATGCCGCCGAGAGAGGTGGTGTTGCGCGGGCCGGCGAAGGCGAAGGTCCAGGTTCGGCCGTCGTGCTCGCCGTCGAAGTGGCAGCTCGCGCAGGCGATCCACTGCGAGCGCGCCAGCCGTGGATCGTCGGAGGACCAGAACAGGCGTTGGCCGACCAGGAGCGCCGGCGGCTGCGGCAGCCGCGTCGCCGTGACCGTGGCCACCACCTGGAAGGTCGCGGCGTCCACCACCGACAGCGTGCCGTCGAGCGCGTTGACGACCCACGCCTCGCGACCGTCGGGCGTCAACGTGATGCCGCGCGGATTGGCGCCGACCTCGACGTGGGCGAGCCGCTGCGAGCTCGCGAGGTCGACGACGGTGAGATCGTTGCTCGCCGCGTTGACGATCCAGGCGGTCGAGCCGTCGGCCGCGACCGCGGCGTCGAAGGGCAGCCCGATCCCCGGCGGGTCGATGACGTCGAGCGGCACGTTCGCCGCCGGGAGGTGGCGGCGGCCCGCCACGTCGAGGCGGGACACAACTGGAAACAGAGTCGTGTCGAAGGTCAGGTACCGGTTGGCGGTGTTGGAGCGGGTGTGCGGTACCAGCGCCTCGCGGTCGCCGGGCAGCAGGACCACCGATTGCACCAGGTTGCTATCTGGCCAGAGCGTCACCAGGGTCGAGGCGCCGCTGCCGGTGTCGACGATCGACACAGCGCCGGACAGCAGTTCGGTGACAAGCAGGTTGGTCCCGTCCGCAGACACCGCCAATCCCGACGGCCGGTCGCCGACCGGGATCGTTCGCACGACCTCGAGCGAGCCGACGTCGATCTCGACCACGACGCCGTCGTCCTGACACGCTGCCCACGCGCGGGTGCCGTCAGGCGCCACCACGACGCCGTACGGCCGTGAGCCGACCGCGACCGCCGCGAGCCGAGTCGACGACACGAGATCGACAACCGACACCGTTCCGGAACCGCGGTCGGCGACGAACGCCAGCCGACTGGAGTCGTCGACGGCCACGGTGCGCGGATCGGTCCCCACCGGGATCTCTGCCAGGACCGTGCGGGACACGAGGTCGATCACGCTCAGGACGCCTCCCGGGGGGCTGACCGCGAGCACCGTCCGACCGTCGATCGTGACGGCGATCGGGGAGCTCGCGCGTTTGACGGCAACTGCCGGCTCCGCTCCGGCAAGAGCCAGGGTCATCGCCGGGACCACCATCCACAAACGTCGGGCGATCATCCCAAAACCCCTTCTCACGGCCTGCGCCCGGCGGAACGACGCGGTGCCGGCGGTGCTACCAGCCCGCGTCCGTCACCACCGACAAACACTTGCTGTCCTTGCAGCGTGACGGTGTTCGCACGGTACTTGACATTCGCACTGGACTGGCCACGCAGCATCAGTGCCAACGACAGCGTGTCGGAGAGCCCCGGCCTGGCCTCGTCACGCCCCTCCAGGTCGAGGTTCGGAAAGCTGGCGCTGAGGCTAACGGGATCGACCACGACCGTGTAGCGGCCGCGCTCGACAGTGGCCGAGCCGTGCTCCAAAATCCAGCCGGCCATGGTGAGGGTGTACTCGACCGTGACCTGCTGGAGGTCGGAGGGCACCGGCCCGGTGACAACGATCGGCTCGACGGCGCCACCGTACGCAACCGGAGTCAGTATCCCGGGCCTCGGATGTGCAACCTCGAGACGCGCCGCCTCCCTCTCGACGACGTACACATCGTAGCGGCCGCTGTCGGCACCCAGAATGCTGCCGTGTGGGTACGGCGGGATCGTGCGCCCCCCGGAGCAGAGGCCGTCATGCCAGGCGTCGACGTCGACCACCCAGACGCCGGGCTCATCCACCACGAGTTCGGCGGTGGGGTCGTAGACGTAGCCGACCCGGTTGCCCTGCAGCTCGAACGTGGTCTCGGCGCCCGCGGGCGACGTGACCGAGACCGAAACCCGGCTCGGCAGGGTCGGCATCAGGTGGCCTGCGAACCGCAGCGTGTCGCCGACCTCGAGGACCGCACCGGGCGGGGTGCCGGTGGGATGCACGAACAGGTGGATGTCCTCGCCGAGCACCGTCATGATCGGACCGCCTTCGGTGGTCCAGCCGCCGTTGCCGGGGCCGGCGAAGGGCGGCATCACGCGGGTGCCCAGCACATCGTCGTCGGGGATGAACACCCAGCCGGTGCCCTGACCACCGTACTCGCTGTGGCCCGTGACCAGGTCGCGGAACACCGTGCCGACGTACTGGAACTTGAAGTCGTTGGGCAGGTCGCCGAGGGTCCCAACCCCCGGCTGGTCGTCGTACTGGGTGTCGAGGCGCCAGTAGCCTCCGGTCTCCGCGTCCTCGGTAACCACCTCGCGCACCCGCACGCCCGGCCGCTGCGAGCTGCGGTAGCTGTAGGCGACCTGATCGACGTCGTCCGGCGCGAGCAGCACGGAGCCGCCCGACGACGTGCTCGAGAACAGCGGAATCTCGCCGGCGTCGAAGCGCTCGGCGAGGGTTCCGGGCGTTGCGGTTCCGATATGCATCAGATCGGCGCGGGCGCGGATCGTAGGCGACAGCTCACCGGCTGCGTCGAACACGCTGGCAGCGATGACCAGCGAGTCGCCACCGACCGCGGCGTCGGCCATCCGGGACCACAGCAGGTCGCCGTCGTAATACGGGTTGAGGATGTGCGAGACCGTCTGGCCCGGGACGTTCAGGTCGCGGCTGGCGACGAACCAGCTCGGCGGGATCGCGGGGAGGCTGTCGACGCCGCGACGACCGCGCGCCACCAGCACGGCCTCGGACTCGGGAGACATCACCACGCCGCCCCAGGTCGCTGCGCCCATCCACAGCTCGCCGTCGTCCGACCGGTAGCGCGCGGCGAGGTCGACGCGGTACTCGCCCGGTGCCTCGAACGTGACGCTTGCGTCCGCCGTCGCGAGCAGGCCGTACTGGTTGGCCCCGTCGCGCAGGGTGTGCACCACGGGCGCCGCCGGATCGGAGTCCGGGTATTGAGTCACGGTGATCTCGACCTCTGCCGGAACGCGGGGATGCACCCGGACCGTCGGGTTGAACGCGTCGCCGACCTCGAACGGCGTACCCGGGAGCACGCCCGGGTCGATGTCGAGCGGATGGGCCACCCACAGCTCGTAGGTGCCTCCGCCGGTGTAGACGTTACCCCAGAGGTCCCCAATCCAGCCGTCCATGAAGACCGTGTGGCGACCGTACTCGTCGAAGGCCACGACGAAGTCGTCGTCGAGGGTGGTCAGTGAGTAGACGTCGGTGAGCTGCGTGGTGCCGACGTTGAACTCGCCTCCGCTGTTGGTGGTCCGGGACTGGTTCAGCGACTGCCGGAACGGCGCCGGGCCGAGCTCCCGCACGCCGCCGTCGGGCTCCTCAACGATCACGTGCAGCGAGCCGCCGGGGAGCGCGAACGGGATCAGCGGCCGCGACGGGATCCGCCGGTCGGCGAACGAGATCGCGGGCAGGTAGGGCTCCAGGCGGTACGACAAGGGCATTCCGCTGGCGGTGTCGGTCGGCGACACGATGAAGGGTGCGCCCTGCGAGGTGATCATCTGCGACAGCTGGAAGGTCCCGCGGTCCTCGAGCGCGCCCACGCCGCGGGTGCCGAGCATCGGGTTCTCCTGCAGCAGGCGCCACACCAGATGCGGCGGCGCGACCGGGTCGGTCGACTCCACCACCACCGGCGGCAGCCTGACGAACTCGGCGGGGATGTCGACGCCGTAGACCTCGGCCGCGGTCCAGACTGCGCCCGTCGGTACACCCGTGACCCGCGCTGCCAGGACCGGGCGATAGATGCCCGCCGGGAGGCCGGCTGGGAGCTCGCCACCTCCGACCATCGGCGACTTGACGGTGTGACCGCCCGCGAAGGCGAAGGCATCGGCTGTGACCATGAAACCGGCGGATGGCGTCGGCGGGGTCGATCCCTGAATCGGGAAGCCCGTCGGCGTCAGCCAAGTCGACATGAACTTGGCGGGGCCCACCGGTCGGCCGTCGACATCGAAGATCATGTGCAGCAGCACGTCGGCGGCGAAACTGATCTCGGACGGGTCGGTCATCGAGTCGATGCCCGGCGCCACGATTCCCAGCGTCCCCACGATGTCGAACGGGTCGCCTGGATGAAGGGTGGGCGACGGCCCGATCGTGCCGCTGGCGGTCCACGCCGCGCCGACGGAGTTCTCGGTTGACGGGTCGAAGTCGACCGCGAAGTCCAGCGGCCCGACCACCGCGAACGGCACCCGTTCGCCGACCGGCGTGGCATCGAATGGGACCTGGACGATCGTGCCGGGGAACCACGATAGGTCCATCGAGACGCCGGTGGCAACGCTGTTCCAGCTGACCATCGGTTCGGAGCCGTGCTTGATGAGGACTGAGGAACCCGGCGGCGCGAACAGCTGCGTCGAGAAGCTGCCGTCCGCCGCCGACAGAGTGTGCGCCTGCTGGAGACCGTCGAGGTTCACGAGCATGACGTGCGCCAGGCCCTCGACCGCGCCGGCGACGCCGCTGATCAGCCCCTCGCCCAGATCGTCCGGGGGACCGATGGTGATCTTCGTCAGGTCCGGGGGGAGCTCGGGGTAGGGTGGCACGAGCCGGGTGTTGAAGCCGATCTCGACACCGGAGACGTCGCCCGCCGAGGCGTCGATCGGCTCGTACCGCCGGTAGAGTCCCTTCGGCGGGTTCGCGAACGCCCGGTACACCCCGCGGGGCACGACGATGGAGAACGACCCGTCGACGAAATCGGGAAGCGCCTCCAGCCACTCCCCGTCGGGCATGAACCACGTGGCTGGGTCGAATGTCACAGGCGGCCCGCCGGCCGGACGGCCGTCAGGCAACGACAGCGTCCCCTCGACGAGCGACCCCAGCCGCAGGGTGTAGTCCCACGTGGACGAGGCCGTGTACGAACCGATCCATGCGTTGTACTCGGCCAGGCGAGTGGCCGGATCGGGTCGCAGACTTACTCGGATCGCGCCCGGTAATAGATCGACGCGATAGTCGCCTGCGGTGTCCGTGGTCGTGACCTGTCCGCCGCCGCCAAGCGACTGAAGTTCGACCTGAACCCCTGGTGCCGCGGCGCCATCAGGGTCGCTGATACGTCCGGAAATGGTGATCAGCTGTGCGCGGGCAAAGCACGGCCACAGGGCCGTGATCACCGTGGCACATACCAAAAACCGCGCGAGTCGCCGAAGCTCCATCGCTTCCTCCATGACCTTCCGTCCACGAAACTCGTCGTGTGGAATGACGCATTTGATGGCTGATATCCCTCATCATTATGGATTGCGAAGGGGCCGGCGTCACGCGACGGACAGGAGCTTGGGTTGACTCAAGTCGGAGAAGAACCAAAACGCGGCCAGGGCGGATGCATCGCCGGTCGCAGCAGAACGCTCGTAAGTAGCTCGAGTTAGAGACGGCGGATCTGGCGCCGCTCCGCTCAGCGGGACCCAACCCGTCCCGAGTCTGATACGCTGTGTATGTATCTTCTTCTTGAATGGCGAGACACGACGATGACGGAAGACTTCACGATTACGGCGGAGCCCGGCTTCATTCGCGTGGTGTTTGCCACGTCAGGGCCCTCTTCTTCCAAGGGGGACAACTTCTCGCAGGTGACCGACGCGGCCCGGGCAGCCGGCGTTCATAAGGTCCTCTATGATGTCCGCAAAGCCACAGCGCGGCTCAGTACCCTGGAACGGTTTGACTATGCATCTCGCATCGCCAAGCAGTTCAGGGGCCTTAAGGTCGCGTTCGTCGTGAATGAAATGGTCCGGGACCCCAACCTCTTCGGCGAGACCGTCGCCCTCAATCGGGGGGCGAATATTCGAGTTTTCACTGTCTCAGCGGAGGCCTATAGGTGGCTCGAGGTGGGACCAACCAGCGAGGCGGCGTGTACCGACTTTGAGTGAATTGCTGGCTGTTTTTACGGTCACGGTGTCACGCTCTGGGGACTCTGGAGGTTGACGAACGGACACCGGAACGCGTTGGACTTCTCGGACTGTCGGCAGTACGTCGAGCACGCAGGGGTGAGAAAACGCTGCCAAGGTGGATGCATTATCGGCCGCAAAGAAAGTCTGGTGAATAGTCCGGGCTCGACGCTGGCACTGGATCGTCTCACGTCGTAGATGAGGAACCCCAGTACAATGACCGCAGGAGAGCCCGGTGAGGTTCGAATCGCCCTACAGCAGACGTTCAACCGTCGAGCAGACCCCGGACGGATTCACGATCGTGATCCCGGCCCGGAAACACTGGTTCACGATCCTGTTCATGCTCGCCTGGCTCGGAGGCTGGGCCGTCGGCGAGATCGCGGTCCTCGGCCAGCTCATCGCGCACGGTCGGCCCGACGGCGGCTCGGCCTTCATGCTCTTCTGGTTGTGCGGCTGGACAATCGGCGGGCTCTGGGCCATCTGGACCGTGCTCTGGATGGTTGCCGGCGCGGAGCGCATCACGATCGGCATGGGCGGCCTGACCATCCGCCGACAGGTGTTCGGTCTGGGTCCGAGGAGGGACTTCGACCTCGGCTTGATCAGGCACCTGCGGGTGGTTGGCGATCAGGGCAACCTCGGAAGTCGTCGATGGTCGCCTCAGACGCCCAGTCTCGGCACCTCAGGGGCCATTGCATTCGACTACGGGGCCAAGACCATTCCCTGTGCGTCGGGAGTCGAGGAAGCCGAAGCCGCCATGATCGTCGATGAGCTCCGAAGCCGGTACTCATTCCCCGAGGAATGATCGACCTTCGATTCTAGGTGTCAGGCCGGATAGACCCTCCTAGATTCAACTCCGCCCCTCCCCTTCTTCGCCAGGGATGTCAGAACGCGATTCCCGCAAGACTCGCCGGCGCGACGGTAACGGTAATCGAGACGCGACGCAGCTCGGGCGGGAGCTCGTCGTCGGTCTCCATGTCGAGGGAAATACCGGCCAGGTCGTTGAGGATCGACCCGTCGGCACGCACGACGTGCTCGGCGTCGGTCCAGCTCTTCGGGTCTGCAGGGTCGAGGTGCTTCCCCTCACTGTGCTTCGTCAGCTGGATGATGCTCGCGCGGCCGGTCCACATGTCCGGGCTCTCACCGTAGCAGGGCATGAACTTGATCGACAGGGTGTCGCCGATCATGTGGATCTCGGGCGCCCAGAAGCACCCGGTCATGACGCCACCGTACGCGTCGACCGAGCCGCCGACGAGCAGGTCGACTTCCCGGTTGCGACCGGCCTCGATGGCCTCGTCGGACAGATCCTCGATCCTGTCCGCCATGCGCAGCGGCATGCCCATAGGCTGCCCCGCGTTGTTGATCGGATCGAGGTTGAGGTCCTCAGTAGCGATCATGAGGAACCTCGATGGCGAGCTCGCCGGTCGAGCCGTCCGAGGAGTTGAGGTCGATGGTCTGCGGCAGGTCGGCGGCCTCGAAAGGGTCGCCCAGGGTGTGATCGATATCCTCCAGCGAGCGTGCACCGGTGTTGACGATGGGGCCAAAGCGGACGGTCAACGCCTCGGCGATCTCCGAGGTCACGGGCAGCGAGCTGCCGCTGCCGAAGTCGTCGATGCCGGCCCCTTCCGCGCCGTCGCCCGCGGTGGCGACGTCACCTCGCTCGACATCACCGCGGATGGTCTCGTCGGCGAGGTCCGTGAAGGTTGTGACCATCTGCCCCCCGGCGTCGGAGCGCCAGGTGCACGCTGAACGCGATGTCATCGTTGTTCGCCTCGCCGAACGAGGTCGGAACGCGGTCATACGCGAGCACAGTGCGGCCGCTGTCGGCGGGATCAGCCGCCCGGGCGGCCGATCCTGCCGCACCCGGAAAAACCGCGCTAAGCGCACCTGCGATCACCAAACCCCGCGTCCGCCGCGTCATCTTCGCTCGCATCATGAGTCACTCCTTGGCACCAAAGTAGCCAGGATCAACAGGTACAACCTCAACCGTTGTTGCATTGCGAAGTGTTCGAAGGGTGCGGAGTCTTCGGGTGCATCGTTGACCGTGACGAGTGAATCATGCTGGATCGGCGCCGGACATCGCTTACTCGGCCCGCGCTACCACCCAGTACGCGCAGCGTGTCGCATCCGGGTCGGCGCGGATCGCCGCGACCGCGGCCCGGTGCGTTGCGAGGGCCGAGGCGGTGGTCTCGTTGAGGGCGTTTAGGTCGTGCGACCGCTCGAATGCGCGCAGCCTCGCGTCGAGGGGATCAGCCCAGTGGGTCAGCCAGAAGTGCCTCGGAAGCGGGTGCGTCGCTCGAACCGCGAAACCGTGGTCGGCGAGCCGTTCCCGAATCCCGTCGAGCCACAGCGTGGTCTCGTGCATCACCAGGTGACACCCTGGTTTCAGCAGCCTCCGGCACTCGCTCAGGCTTCGATCGACGTCGAGCATGTGGAGCACGCCTTCCTCCCAGAGGACGTCGAACGCCGCGTCCGGGAGGCCGTTCTCCTCCAACGAGACGCGCCACGTCGTCACCCGATCGCCGAGTCCGACATCGCCCGCACGCTCGCGCAGCACTGCGAGTGCCGCCTCGTCGATATCGATGCCGACAACATCGCCCCCGCCCAGTCGCGCGAGCTCGAGCGACGGCGTTCCGGTGCCGCACCCGATGTCGAGAATGCGAGGTGGCACCGAATCGAACGGCGGCAGCAACGCCCAGGCACGCCGCGTGTGCTCGAGAAAACCGTCGCGAAGCTCGAAGATCCCGAGCTCCCGATCCAGCTCGTACGACACGGCCACGCCCCGATGGTACGCCTCACCGGCGAGACGCGTTCGATCGAACTCGCGCCATTCACGAGGTCGCGTCGCGAGGACGGCGAGGTGCTGTGCCCAGTCGAGTTGGCGACCCGAAGGACGCGGAGGCGACCTGCACAGCACATCGAGCACCCCGAGGTGAGCAGTCGTGGCCTCTTCCGGCAGTGCGGGGATCCCGAATCCGGAAATCACCTCAACCGGCTCGACGCGGCAACCCCTCACGTGAGACGACGAAGCGCCATCGGTATTCGGGGCGCTCGGTTCGATTCCGTTGCTCAGTGGGGCTCGTCGAGCGCGTCCAGCCAGCTCTGGAACCAGGTGCAGAGGAGCGCCTCGGCCCGCCCGTAGTCGAGCCGGTACTTCTCCGGAATCGGGCTCAGGTCCGCCACCTGGACCTCACCGCGGGCCGCGAGAAAGGGACAGCTCTCGAGCGCGAGCTTGCCGCGCATCGCCAGCTGCAGGCACGCTCGGTTGAGCAGGCGCTTGCAGCCTTTCAGCTTGATCCCCTGGCAGCTGTAGTTGTTGGCGAAGTGGTGGATCGGAACGGTCTCGCCCTCAGCTGCGACGGCAGCATCCGACGTGTCGGAAGTCTTGAGCGCAAAGTAGGGAGCGATGGCAATCAGGCGCATGGCTGGTGCCGTCGCACCCTGGGCCACCAGAGTCGCGTCGATCATCTCCTGGAGCTGGTCAGAGGCCGGATCGAAGCGCAGGACACTGAGCTCCGGCGGACCATCCGCCATCGCTGCGGTGGTGGCCTCGAAGCTCTCCGGGGGCACCAGTAGCCAGCATCGACGGAGGCCCTGTTCGAACATTGGACGCAGCCACTCCAGCTCCACCTCTCCGGGTTCCTTCGCCAACAGGACACAGGCAATGCCTCCATCGGGCGCGGCATCGCGCTGGGTGAGGATCGCGGCCAACCGATGGGCCTCCCGTAGGAGCTCCTCGAGCGGGGCGGCCAGCTCACGTTCGTCGATCCGGGCCACCTGCTGCGCCTCGGCGATGTGCTTCACACCCACCACCTGCAGCACATGGTGTTGGTCGTCGAATGGCTCATGGGGACCTGCCCAGCTCGCGAAGTCGAGGATCTGCAGCTCGTCCTTGACCGCCTCTGGAAAGCTCTCGATACCGTCCGGCCCGAGCAGGTTCTCCTCCGGCACGATCACGGTTCGGCATCCGGCGCCAATGGCGGTTTCGAGCTTGATGTCCAACCCACCCACCGCCGTGATGCGGCCCTGGGTGTCGATCTCCCCCGACACCGCCACGTCGCGGCGCAGGCGGTGTCCGGCCATCAGCGAGGCCAGGGCAAGGGCGATCGCGCTTCCGGCGGAGGGCCCGTCCTTTCGCGTGGATCCGGCCATCAGGTGCAGGTGCACCGGATCCGCGCTGCGATTCGGGTCGATCCCGAGGTCATCGGCGCAGTGGAGGATGCCGGTGATCGCCACCTTGCGGCTCTCATCCATCACCTTCTCGATGTTGCCGG
>Ga0316576_10002193_pt1 | contig 11024 bp, 11 predicted proteins | sample S0NA_FD_203075 | JGI IMG/M metagenome (GOLD analysis project Ga0316576, IMG submission 203075) | Rhizosphere microbial communities from salt marsh grasses in Alabama, United States - S0-2_050615r3r5 | ecosystem: Host-associated > Plants > Roots > Rhizosphere | place: USA: Alabama | collected... | reverse complement strand
GGTCCCGGCGGTCGGCGAGTACCTGGCCGGCAACGGCTACCGCCTCGCCGCAGGGTTCGATCTGACGAATCCGACGATCGGTGAGCGTCCCGACATCCTGCTCGACCGGATCCGTGCCGGTCTCGACCACGATCGCGACGCAGCCGTCCAGCGATCCGAGCGCATCGCCGCCGAACTCCGCGCCGAGGTCCCCGAGGAGCATCGCGCCGAGTTCGACGACCTGCTCACCGAGTCACGCCTCGTGTACCGGCTGCGCGACGAGCGCGGCTTGTACAGCGACGCGGCGGCGGTCGGCCTGCTCCGACTCGCGCTCATCGAACTCGGTCGACGCCTCTTCGAGCGTGGTCGCATCAACTTCATGTACGACACCCTCGACCTGCGTGCCGACGAGATCGACGAGATCCTGGCCGGGTCGGCGACCCCCACCGCCGACGAGCTCTCGGCCCGGGTCGCCCGGCGCAAGGCACTCAGCGCGGAGGGTGCCCCGCCGCTGCTCGGTCCACCGCCTCCGGAGCCCCCGCCGGTCGATCAGCTGCCGCCGCCGCTGGCGCGAGTGATGTCCGCCCTGGGCTTCTACATCGACGGTGTGCTGGGTGACCTCCAGACACCGGTCGGCGACGACAACGTCGTCGTCGGTGTCGGTGGGAGCGGCGGCGTCTACGAGGGCAGGGCCCGGCTGGTGCTCAACTTCGATGACCTGTTCACGCTCGAGCAGGGTGACGTGCTGGTCACGACCGCGACCGGCGAGTCGTTCAACGCCTTCCTGTCGCTGCTCGGTGCCGCAGTGACCGACCATGGCAGCTTCGCGTCACACGCGGCGATCATGGGACGCGAGATGGGCTTCCCGGCGGTCGTCGGCACGGTCGACGCCACCCGCCGCATCCCCAACGGCGCCCAGGTCCGCGTCGACGGCGACGCCGGCACCGTCACGATCCTCGGCATCTGACGAGACCATCGACCGGCCGACCGGCACGCCGGTGCCGGGGCGGTCGCTAGATTGCAGCCAATGACACCGGACGAGCTCGTCGTCACCGCCCGGCGATCTCGCGCCAACGCGCATGCGCCCTACTCGAAGTTCCGCGCCGGCGCTGCGGTCGACACCGACAGAGGTGATGTCGTCCCCGGGGCGATCGTCGAGAACGTCTCGCTCGGACTGGCGATGTGCGCCGAGCGTGTCGCGCTCTTCTCCACCGTCGCGCTCGGAGCGCGACCCGTCGCGTTGGCGCTCGTCGCGCCGCCGACCGGTTCCGACCTCACGTGGCCCTGCGGCGCGTGCCTCCAGGTCGCGCTCGAACTCGGCGGCTCGTCGCTGCCGATCTACGTCAGCTCCCCGGACGAGGACGCCCCGGTCACCGAATCGACCGTCGGCGAACTCCTCCCGAACGGACCCTTCGTCCGGCGCTGACGCCTCACGTTCCGATGACTCACACCAGCGATGACTCACACCACAGCGCCGGCGGCCGTGATCTGGTCGGGGTGATCTGGTCGGGGTGAGAGGATTTGAACCTCCGGCCTCCACGTCCCGAACGTGGCGCGCTAACCAAGCTGCGCTACACCCCGTAGCGGTCCGCCATGCTATCCAGCGGTCGCGGGTTCTTCCTCTGCCGAATTCTCCGAGTCCGGCAGCGGCACCATGGGCTCGACCGGCTCGGCGTCCGGTGCCAGACCCTCGGTGTACACACTGCCCGACACGATGGCGTCGGCCGCGCGGCGGAGCCGCAGTGCGTCGAGCGGCTTGACCAACCAACCCTCGGCGCCGCTCCGGCGGGCCAGATGCAGGTCGGCGCGCCGGTCGAGCAGCATCAACACCGGGACGTGGTCGACCATCCCGGCCGACTCGTCGAGACGCAGCGACATCGTCACCGCCATCCCGCCCATCGAGCCGATCTGGAGATCGAGGATCGCGAGATCCGGAAGCCGTTCGGCAACCTGCCGGGCGACCGCCCGACCCTCGCGGCACACGGTGAAGTGGACGTCGTCGCCGCCGAGCGCGGCGGTGACCTCGTCGACGATCCAATCGGCGTCGGTGGCAAGCAGGATGTGCACGACGCAGACGCTACCGGTCGACGACCGGATGGTCGAAGAGATGCGCCGCGATGACGAGCAGCCCGTCCAGGTCGTGGACGTCGCCGTCGAGCAGGGGCAACACGACGAGCCGTTCGCCGCCGACGACCTCGGCCAGCGGTGAGATCACGTCGAGTTCGAGGTCGCGCATCCTGCGCAGCGCCGCCACGTTGTCCCAGAGCACTCCCAGCACGCCGTCGTCGGACTCCCTGGCGGCGTCGGCGGCGGCTGCCGCGTCGGCGGCAGAACCACATCCGAACTCGGGATGAGTGCGGTTGACGATCGCCGAGGTGACACCGACGCCCTGATCGCCGAGCTGTCGCGCGAACCAGACCGCCTCGTCGATCGTGTCGTGGCGAGGAGACGCGACGACCACGAAGGAGGTCTCCGGGGAGCGGATGAGCGCCACGACGTCGTCGGCGCGCTGGCGGAACCCGGTCTCCATCCCGGCGAATGCCTGGAAGAACGCGACCGAATCGGCCAGGACGTCGGAACCGACGACGCGACCGATCGCCTTCAGGATCGGCTGGGTGGCGGTGCCGATCACCTTGAGCCCGCCACGGGTCGGCAACATCAGGAGACGGAAGAGCCGATGATCGAGGAACCGGGCGAGCACGCCCGGTGCTTCGAGGAAGTCGAGTGCATTGCGACTCGGCGGGGTGTCGACGACCACCAGATCGAAGCGGTCGTCGAGGTGCAGCTCGTGCAACGTCTCCGCCGCCATGTACTCCTGCGTGCCGCTGAGGGCACCGGCGATGTTGCGGTAGAAGGGGTTGGTCAGGATGCGCTCGATCTGTTCGTCGCTGTCGGCGTGGCGCCGCACCAACCCGTCGAAGGTCGCCGCGGTGTCGAGCATCATCGCCCAGAGCTCCCCGCCCGAGTTCCCGGCGGTCGACGGCCCGAGCTCGATGCGCTGGGGTTCGGAGGCCAAGCCATCGGCGAGGCCCAGCGCGTCGGCGAGCCGTCGTGCCGGATCGATCGTCACGACGACGGCGCGACGGCCGCGCCGTGCCGCCTCGAGACCGAGCACCGCCGCCGTGGTCGTCTTCCCCACACCGCCGGAACCGCAGCACACGATCACGGTCGACGACTCGATCACGTCACCGTCGGACGCCACCACTGACGCGTCGACGTGCTCGGGCGGTGTGGTGGTGTCGCTCACGGCCCGAGCACCAGGGCGAGTTCGTCGATGTCCTCCGGCGTCAGACCCGCTGCTGGACGGGCGGGAAGCGTCACCTTCGGAATCGGCAGCTCGGACGCCAGTCGCGCGATCTCACCGGCCTCCATCTCACGCCGGGATCGCCGGAACTCAGCGGCGTCGAGCAACGTCCGACCCGTCTCGGCGTCGAGGTGGGACACGGCGCCCCGAGCCGTCTCGTCATCGGGCAGCGGCTCGCCGATGTCGACCCCGTTGACCACCACCGGACCGAGCTGCACGCCGACGTCGTCCTCGAGCGCGAACGCGGTCTCGACGACCTCGTTGACCGGTGTCGTCTCCGGCAGGGTCACCAGCACCACCTGACAGCGCGTGGGATCGTGCAACAGCTCGAGCACCTCCTCGGCCTGCGTCCGGACCGGGCCCGAGCTGACCGCGTCGGCGAGACCGGCCGCCGAGGTGAGGAACGTGATCGCATGGCCGGCGGCCGGTCCGTCGACCACGATGAGGTCGTACTCGCCGGATCGTTCGAGCTGCTTGATCTTGCCCAGCACCACGATGTCGTCGATGCCCGGTGCTGCGGTGCCGACGACGTCGATGACACCGGTGCGATTCAACCGCTTGGCGATCCGGGCGAAGCCGTGGTCGCGCAGGTACTCGTCGAGCGCCTCGGGCGCCGAGATCGCCAGCACCTCGATGCCGGGCACCAGCCCGGCCAGGGCGGGCTTGCCGTCGAGCTCGACGACGAGCACCCGGCGACCTCCACTCGATGCCGCACGGGCGATCACAGCCGTTACCGTGGTCTTCCCCACACCGCCCTTGCCCGCCACCACGACGACGCGGGCAGCAGTCAACGACTGCAGCGGGAACTCGCTCTCTGGAGGCACCTGTGCGAAGACTAGCGATCGGCATGCTCACGCTGATGGCCGGGCTCACGTTGTTCGGCCCCTCCGCCCACGCACAGGACGAATCCGATCCGGCCCCGGCCGGCCGAATCGACGTGCTCCAGGTCAGCGGGTTCGTCGACCCGATCCTCGTCGACGCCATCGACGGAGCGATCGACCGCGCCGCCCGCGACGGGTCGCAGGCCCTCATCCTGCAGGTCAACAGTGATGGGACCGTCGTCGACGACGACGTCGTCGAGGACCTGCTGGTGCGCGTGGCGACGGCTCCGGTGCCGGTCGGGATCTGGGTGGGTCCCAGCGGCGCTCGCTTCTACGGGACCGCTGCCCAGCTGCTCGCCGTCGCAGACGTCACCGGGATGGCCCCCGGCGCTCGCGTCGGCTACATCGGCGTCCCACTCGACCCGCCCGGCCTGCCCGACGGGACGACCGTCGACTTCGGTGTCGCCGAGGAGCGACTCCGCAACGGATCGGTCGGCCTGTCCGACGCCCGCTCGCTCGATGTGTTCAAACAGCGCATCGACGACGAGGGCATCCCGACGATCACCAACATGGTCGCCGCGATGGACGGCTACGAGGAGAACGGCGTCGTGCTGGTCACGACCGAACTCGTCGTGCTCGACGACGGATCGACCCGCTTCGACACCGTATCCGTGGTCCGCTTCTCGAAGCTCACGCTCGTCGACCAACTGTTCCACACCGTGGCCAGCCCGCCGGTCGCCTACCTGTTGCTGCTGGCCGGCCTGGCCCTGTTGATCTTCGAGTTCTTCACCGCCGGGGTCGGCATCGCCGGCGCGGTCGGAGCCGTGTGCACCGTGCTCGCGTTCACGGGCCTGGCCGTGTTGCCCACCAACACGTGGGCGGTGGTCGTGATCATGCTGGCGATGCTCGCCTTCGCGATCGACGTCCAGGTGGGCATCCCCCGCTTCTGGACCGGCGTGGGGATCGTGCTCACCATCGTCGGGAGCTGGTTCCTGTTCGCGTCGATCCCCGGCTCGTCGATGCGCCCGTCGTGGCTGGCCCTGCTCGCCGGCATCGGCGGAATCACCCTCACCTTCGTCGTCGGGATGCCGTCGATGGTGCGCACCCGCTTCGCCACACCGACGATCGGCCGCGAGTGGCTGATCGGCCGGGAGGGCACCGCCGTCGGCGCCGTCGATCCCGAGGGCTACGTCGAGGTCGACTCGGCCCGGTGGCGAGCTCGCACCAACCGAGCGACGCCGATCGCTGCCGGTGACCCGGTCCGGGTGGCTGCGATCGACGGGGTCACCCTCGACGTCGAGCCCCTCGAAGGCGCCGCCCGCGACTACCGCGAGATGCGCACGAAGCGCCCGGACCCCGGTGACCACGGCACCGCCGGTGTCGACACCGCTGACGTCGACACCCACTGACCCCCTGGTTCCCCGCGCCCGGGTCTCCGCCAACGACGAATCCGCGGCACCCTACGACGCCGGGAGGCGAGGACCGGCGATGCGGACGTCGCCGCGACGGCGGGTGACGCCGCGGGCGTCGAGTTCGGCGACGAGCGGCAGCACGAACTTGCGGCTGGCGCCGATCGCATCGCGGAAGTCGGCGATCGTGAATCCGGCCTCGTCGCGCGCCAGCAGTTCGGCGGCAACGTGCGACGCCGCGACGATCGTGTCCTCGTGGAAGTGGACACCGTCGCGCACGACGAGGTGGCCCCGTCGGACGAGTTCGCGGAGTTCGCCGCGGTCGACGTCGTCGGGCTGCGGTGGCGTGAACCCGCCGGCGCGGGCGACGGCGAGGTAGGGGTGGTCGACAAACGGGTCGAGGGCATCGGCGCGACGGACCGTCGTGGCGTCGACGACCGCCTCGTCCAGGCTGTCCAACACGGCTCGCTCCCGGTCGTCGAGCGACGCCAGATCGAGCCCGGTCGGGCCGGCTGCGTCGACGCGCTCGACCAGCGCCGCTCGCATGGCGGCGAGTTCCGCCTCCGTCGTGAGCCAGTCGCCGACGGTCGGCGCGACCCGCTCGCCGGTCAGCAGTTCGACGTCAGCCGCACGGATCCACCTCCGCTCGCGGACGATCCGCTCGACGGTGCGGTCGGGCGCCGCCCGCGACGCCCGGAGCACCGGGTCGATGTCGAGCACCTCGCCGCCGCCGACGGTCTCGTCGCGTCCGGATTCGCGCAGCACGTATCGGTCGCCGGGTAACAACGGGAGGGCGGCCGGGAGGAACAGGCGCACCCCTCCGTCACCTCCCGGGCCGATCGTGTCGGTTCCGAGCACCCGCAGCTTGACGGCGTGCTCGCCGGACCCGACGTAGGCCACGAACGCACCGCGCCGCGACAGGTCGTGGTCCAGCGCCTGCAGCACTCGGATCGACGCGTCGAGACGGTCGGTCAGACGCCACTGGCCGGGCGCAACGACGGCATGACCGCGCGCGAGTTCGCCGTGGTCGACGCCCGCGAGATTGATCGCCACCCGCGTGCCGGGACCGGTCTCGTCCACCGAGCGACCTGCGGTCTGCAGCCCACGGATACGCGCCGAACGACCCCCGGGTTCGATCGTCACCTGCTGGTCGACGGCGAAACGGCCACCTGCCAGCGTGCCGGTCACGACCGTGCCGCTCCCCTTGGCGGCGAAGACGCGGTCGACCCACAACCGCGGACGACCCCGGTCGTGCACGCGCGTCGTCGAAACGAGCGCACCGAGTGCGGTTCGCAGCTCGTCGAGACCCGCTCCCGACGTCGACGAGACGGCGATCACGGGGGCGTCGGCGAGAAACGTGCCGGCCACATGGTCGGCGACGTCGAGCCGAGCGAGTTCGAGCAGATCGGCGTCGACGAGATCGGCCTTGGTGAGCACGACGATGCCCACGTCGACGCCGAGCAGCTCGAGGATGCGCAGGTGTTCCTCGGACTGCGGCTTCCATCCCTCGGTGGCGGCGACGACGAACACGCACGCGGAGACCCCGCCGACACCGGCGAGCATGTTGCGGAGGAACTTCACGTGGCCGGGCACGTCGACGAAGCTCAGCTCATCCCCCGACGGGAGTGTGGTGTGGGCGAAGCCGAGGTCGATCGTGAGGCCGCGACGCTTCTCCTCCTCGAAGCGGTCCGGGTCGGTGCCGGTGAGCGCGAGCACCAACGACGACTTGCCGTGGTCGACGTGGCCGGCGGTGGCGACGACCGTCACGACGTCAGCGCGGCGACGAGCACGGCGTCGTCGCCGGGTGCAACCGAACGGAGATCGAGCATCGTGCGATCGTCGCGCGACCGGGCGATGACCGGCGGCTCGTGGTGGCGCAACGTCGTGAGGAGGTCGCCCTCGATCTCCAGCCCGTACGACGGCATCGTCACCCCCGGGGCCGATCCCGCGCCGGGAAGCGCGTCCATGGCCACCGACCGCGCCGTCGGATGCGAGCCGGCGATCGCATCGACCACGGCGTCGGCTCGATCGCGCAGCGTCGAGACAGGCGTGGCGACCATCGCCCAGAACGCGATGTCCGTCGCTGCCCGCTTGTCGAGATAGGCGAGCGCAGTGTCCTGGAGCGCAGCGAGGACGAGGCCGCCCGGCCGCAGCGCTCGAGCGAGCGGATGCCGTTCGCACCGCTCGACCAGGTCGGCTCGGCCGGCGATGATTCCCGCCTGCGGGCCGCCGAACAACTTGTCGCCGCTGAAGGTCACCAGCGCCGCGCCGTCGGCAAGGGTCTGCACGGCGGCCGGCTCTCCGGACAGCCAGGTCGGTGGCGGGCCGGGCAGCCAGGGGCAGGTGGCGTCGACGAGCCCGCTGCCGATGTCGGCGACGACCGGCACGCCGAGCGTGGCCAACTCGCGGACCGAGGTGTCCTCCACGAAGCCCTCGACCCGGTAGTTGCTCGGGTGCACCTTGAGCACGATCGCCGCGTCGACGTCGGGGCGGTCGAGTGCCCGGCGGTAGTCGGCGATCCGGGTGCGGTTGGTGGTGCCGACGTCGACGAGCCGGGCGCCCGACTGCTCCATCACGTCGGGCACGCGGAACGACCCACCGATCTCGACGCTCTCACCCCGGCTGACCGGAACCTCGCGACCCGCGGCCAGGGCGGCGAGGACCAGGAGGACGGCTGCGGCGTTGTTGTTGACGACGATCGCCTTCTCCGCCCCGCACAGTCTGGCGACGAGTTGCCCGACGGCCTGCTGGCGCGATCCGCGCGTCCCCGTCTCGAGGTCGAACTCGACGGTCTGGGCGACGGCGTCCTGGTGGTGCCGCACGGGCGCGCGCCCGAGGTTGGTGTGCAGGAGCACGCCGGTGGCGTTGACGACCGGTGTCAGCAGCGTCCGCGCGAGCGCGCGAGCTCGCGACATCGCCGCGTCGACGTCACCGGCGGCGATCGCGGAGCGGGCGACGTCGACGAGCAGTGGGTGCGGGAGCCCGCACGACGCCAGCGATCGGGCGAGTGCGTCGACCGACGGCGGCCGTTCGAGGTTCACCGCCGGGGGCGCCGTTCAGGCGTCGGGGAGCTTGTCGACGGCATCCTTCGCCATCTCGGCTCCCTGTTGCACCTTGTCGGTGTGCTGGCCGGCCTTGTCGTCGACCGCGTCGGCCGCCTTGTCGATCCCCTGGTTCACCTGGGCCTTGTTGCCGCCCAGCTTGGACTTGACCGTGTCGAACAGTCCCATCTCGGACCTCCTCGTGTACGTGCAGTGGCCGCCGACCGTAGCAAGCCCCACCCGGACGGGCCACCGCTGCCTCACCTCTCGGTGTCACACGGTGCCGGGCCTGATGTGACGGTCGGCGATGGACCGTCGAGGAAGGTGGCTTAACCTCGTCGCCGTGAGTCTCCCGGTTCCCATCGTCCAACTCGACCCCGATCTGCCGCTGCCGGCCTACGCACACGACGGTGATGCGGGACTCGACCTGTACGCCCGGGAGGATGCCACGCTGGCAGCCGGGGGTGGCCGCACGCTGGTGCCGACGGGGATCTCGATCGCGATCCCGATGGGCCACGGCGGGTTCGTCCTGCCCCGCAGCGGCATGGCGATGAAGCACGGCATCAGCGTCGTCAACGCGCCGGGACTGATCGATGCCGCCTACCGCGGCGAGATCAAGGTGGTGCTGATCAACACGGACCCCGACCACGACTACGAGGTGCACCGGGGCGATCGGATCGCCCAGTTGGTCATCCAGCGCGTCGAGTCGGTCGCCTGGCAGGTGGTCGACTCACTCGACGGCGTGGACCGGGGCGGCGGCTTCGGGCACTCGGGCCGCTGAGCGTGTCGCCGGTGTACCGTCACGCCATGCCGAGTCGCTGGCCCGCCGTCATCGTGGCGCTCGCGGTGGTGGTGCTGGTGGGGAGTTGCGGGAGCGACGGCACCTCCACGAGTCCGGCCGTCACCACGGCCGAGGTGGCGGACTCGATCCCGGAGACGCTGACCGGAACGCAGATCTGCGAACGACTGAAGGTCGCCACCGTCGGCGCCGACCTGGGCTTGGACGTCGCGGTCGCCACGCCGAACGACGCGGGGACGCCGCAGTGCACGTACGAGTACGTGGTGAGCGAGGGAGTCACGTCGACGCTCACGGTGACCGCCGTACGGGCCGAGGATGCCGGCGGTCTCACCGGTTCCGACGCCTTCGACGAGGTGGTCGGTGTCAATCGATCGACCGCCGGTGACGGTGTCGACGAGCAGACGATCAATGCGGGCGACCACGCCGTCCGCCTCACCGGATCGATGTTCCACATCGGGGTGCTCGACGTCAACGATCGCATCTACACCGTGGCCGTTCCGGTCGATGACGCCGAGCCCGACGGCATCGACCGGCTCGTGGCCTCCATGGCCACGACGCTCAGCTGACGTACAGCTGAAGGATCACCCCCAGGCGAACACCGGCTGCTCGAAGTCGTGGACTCGTGCGTCCACCCGCCCATCCAGGGCGACCCAGCGGAACTGCACGAGGAGGGCACCGGTCGGCGCGTGGATCAGGTCGCCGCCGAGCGGCACCTGCACGACCGGTCGGTCGCTCTCCGGGATCGTGACGAACCGAGGCGAGTCGTTGCGGGCCAACTCGTGCAGCCCGATGCGGTACGCGGCGAGCACCTCGCCGGGATGGGGCACGATCTCGACGTCGGTCCCGCCCCACACGACCACCGGGGTGATGACGTAGCCGGACCGCGTTGCGTAGTCGTCGAGCACGCCGAGCACGGCGTCGGCCCCGAGGCGGACGCCGATCTCCTCGTCGGTCTCACGCAGGGCGGCGTCGACGGGCGATTCACCCTCGTCGAGTCGACCGCCGGGAAGCGCCCACTGCGAGGCGTGACGGTTCAATCCGGCGCTGCGCCGGCAGAGGACGAACGACGCACCGCCGGCCACGTCGGCCATCCGCCCGTCGAGCCCCGACACGTCGGACGGGATCACCGACATGTCCTCGGCGCTCGCCCCGAACGGGTCGACGGCGTCGGACCCTGGCGACGAGTCCACCAGCAGAATCGCCACCGCAGCGTGGCGTCGGCCCTCGAGCGGCAATTCGAGACGCCGATGGCGACCGAGGTTGCCGGCGATGCGCTCGCGGAGTTCGTCGTCGAAGTCGATCACGGATGCACCTCCCCGTCGGCGGTCTGACCTCCCAGCGCGGACGACGGCCGAGGACTGCGTTCGGCAACGTGCTCCGGCTGGTGCAGGTGCCGATGACCGGCATCAGCGTGGCTGTGGTCGTCGCCCAGGTCGTGGCCGTGCCCGTGTCCGTGGTCGTCGACCAGCAGGGCCTCCCCACCGATCCGAAGCAGGCGTCCGCCGAACGCGACCGCGAGGTGCTCGGGCCGGAGCACCTCGTCCGGCGGTCCGTCGGCGATCAGGCAGCCGGCGAGCAGCATCACCCGCTCGGCCCGCATGGCTTCCTCGAGATGATGGGTGGAGAACACCACGGTGGCGCCGGCGGCGACCTCGGCGTCGATGATCGACA
>Ga0316576_10002192_pt1 | contig 11026 bp, 10 predicted proteins | sample S0NA_FD_203075 | JGI IMG/M metagenome (GOLD analysis project Ga0316576, IMG submission 203075) | Rhizosphere microbial communities from salt marsh grasses in Alabama, United States - S0-2_050615r3r5 | ecosystem: Host-associated > Plants > Roots > Rhizosphere | place: USA: Alabama | collected... | reverse complement strand
AGCTGTGGCGTAACGGGCTGAAATCGCGATAGCAATGATTGGATCTGTTCGTGACCCAAGATAAACGCCCTGTTTCCGCTGCCAGCCTATCCCGGTCCTGGCGGTATCTCGCTCGCGCCGGCTTGGTCTTCACTCAAGTGGTAGCTACAGCGACCACTTTCGCTCCAGCCCGGCGCCGGACCGGCTGCGAAATCCGCCAGCATCCGTGATGCCGGTGACAGATTCAGGCTGGCGGGGTGTCCCGCATGCCTCGAACCGTGACGCCAGCGGGTGCATTCCAGGCGCCGCTCCATTCTCCCTGCGCGAGTTGCAGGGCCGCCTGCCGATAGCAGGCTGCGCAAGATAAGACCCAAACGCAATGACGTATCACGTCGAGCCGGACTTGCCTCGTGCCTGCCTGGGCAACGCCGTTCAGTTGGCCGGTTTTTGCAGCACGCGGATCAGTGCGCTGTGGTCGAGGTTGCCGTCGCCCCGCTCTATCAGCTCCGCGAACAGCGATTTGCTCAGCTCGGTGGCGGGCAGAGGCTGGCCCAGCAGTGCGCCCAATTCGGCGGCCTGACGCATATCCTTGTATTGCGTGACGACCCGTGCCCCGGGTTGGAAACGCTGCTCGATCATGCGTTGCCCGTGTACCTCGAGGATGCGAGAGCCGGCGAAGCCGCCAAGCAGCGCCTCGCGCACCTTGCCCGGGTCCACACCCGCCGCCTGGACCAGCGCCAACGCCTCGGCCACCGCGCCGATGTTCAGTCCGACGATGATCTGATTCGCGGCCTTTGCCACCTGGCCGGCACCGACCTCGCCGACATGCGTGATGCGGCTGCCGAGCGCAGCGAGCAGCGGCCAGGCCCGCGCCAGTGCAGCCTCGCTGCCCCCTGCCATGACGGTCAGACTGGCGTCGATCGCGCCAATCTCGCCGCCTGAGACTGGTGCATCGACATAATCGACACCGCGCGGCGCAAGGCGACGGGCGAATTCACGGGTCGGCATCACCGCGGTGGTACCCATGTCGATCAGCAAGGTGCCGGCGTGCAGCCCCTGCTCGAGGCCATCCGGCCCGAACAGGATCTGCTCGACGACGGTCGTATCAGCCAGCATCAGCACCACGATATCCGACGCGCGCGCCAGTGCCGCGGGGCTGTCGCAGATCTGCATGCCCGGCCGCACGAACGCCTCGGCGGTGCTGCGGGTGCGATTCCACACCTTCAGGTCGGCGCCTGCGGCGAGCAGGTTCAGGCACATCGGCCGGCCCATCAGCCCGAGGCCAGCGAACCCGACCCGAACGCCGTGCAGCGTACCGGTATCCTCGTGGGCCATGTCAGTCGCCCGCCGCTTGCAGGCCGACGCCGACGATCCCCGCGATCGCACAGGCCTCGTCCTGCTCGGATGCCGCGCCGGCGACCCCGACCGCGCCGAGAATCAACCCGCTGGCGTTGCGCACCAGTACGCCGCCGGGCAGCGGGATGATGCGCCCGTCCGACATCGCGTTCAGCGCCAGCACGAATCCCTGTTGCTGCGCATCCTGCGCATAACGTGTGGCGAGATGACGCGTGTCAGTCCCCATGGCCAGTGCCCCCCATGCCTTCGCCTGGCAGATATCGGCACGCATGAATGAGACACCGTCCTGGCGCTGCATCGCCTTCAAATGTGCGCCGTCGTCGAGCACCGCGACCGCCAGCGGCGGCAAGTCCCTGCGGGCCGCCTCTGCGAAAATGCCGCCGATCAGTTGGTTGGCCTGGTCTAGGGTCAGTTGTGTCACGTCGCTTGCTCCAAGTTGGCTGTGCCCCGGTGCCTAACGCCGATCGCATCGCAGGTATTCTGCCAGGTACCGTCGCGCGCTGAACGGTTGGCCCGGTGTGTCTGCGAGCGCCGCCCGCGTCAGCAGATAGGCCTACTATATTATCCATTGCGGGCTCGCAGGCTGCTGCACCTGACAGCCGCCAGTGCGGCCGCTGTGGCCATGAACCCTCGGCGAGGCGATTGCGCCTGATGCGCGGGTCATGCCGGGCCTGGTTATCCGAACCACCGGGGCGGTCGCGGCAGGCGAAAACCCGGATGAAAATTACCACCCGGCGGAACGCGTTGAGCAACGCCGCAAGCCAAGGTCTAATAGAACGATGAATGCAAAACACACGGTCCTGGTGACACGCCGCCTGCCTCAGGCAGTGGAGGAGCGCCTGCAGCGCGACTACGACGCCCGACTCAATACACGCGATGAGCTCTATTCGAGCGCGCAGATTCTGCAGCTGGCGGCTGGTGCAGACGCAATCATTCCCTGTCATACCGAGCGCCTGAGCGCCGAGATCATCGCCAGCCTGCCGGACAGCGTGCGCGCGATCTGCAGCTTTTCGGTAGGTTACGACCACATCGATCTGGCGGCGGCGAGGTCGCGTGGGATCATTGTCACCAACACGCCTGACGTGCTCAGCAGTGCCACCGCTGAGATCGCGATGCTGCTGATGCTGGGTGCCGCACGACGCGCCCACGAGGGCGCCCGCATGCTGCGCACAAACACCTGGGCGGACTGGAGCGCGATCGGCCAGCTCGGTATCGAGGTGACCGGCAAGCGCCTGGGGATCATTGGTATGGGCCGCGTCGGCCAGGTGATGGCTAGGCGCGCGCGCGGCTTCGACATGCAGATCCACTACTACAACCGGCACCGCCTGAGCCCGGAGATCGAGCAGGGCGCGAGCTACCATGCCGATCTGAACGACTTGCTGCCGCACTGTCAGTTCCTGTCGATCCATTGCCCGGCGACGCCCGAGACCCACCATCTGCTCAACGCCGAGCGCATCGCGCGGCTGCCCGACGATGCCGTGGTAGTCAATACGGCTCGCGGTGCGGTGGTGGACGACGATGCGCTGATTGCCGCGCTGCAGTCCGGCAAGCTGTTCGCCGCCGGTCTCGATGTGTTCAATGGCGAACCCGATATCGACCCGCGTTACCGCGATCTCGACAATACTTTTCTATTGCCTCACATCGGCAGCGCGACGCGCGAGACGCGTGACGCGATGGGATTTCGTGCGCTGGACAACCTGGACGCTATCGTGGCCGGTCAGGAGCCGCGCGACCGTCTGGTCTGACCCGGGAGCCGATACCGTGCCACATGCGGTGACGCGCGGCTGTTGTTCGGTTCATAGACGGCTTCCGCGGCAACCTGCCCGCCAAGTTGCAGGATACGGGGCTCACCCGGCGCCAGCGCGCGGGACCGTCAGTTGGATTTGGCGCGGAAGGTCTGCCAGAAGTCGTAGATCGCCAACAGCGACACCAGCGTGATCACGATGATCAGGTCGATGTCCGGCACGAACACCGCGACTAACGCGACAGAGGCAATCATTGTCGCCAGGGCCAGGATTGCCATGATCTTGTCTGTCATATCTCTAATCCTCCCTCAGGCCTGACGCGTTCAGGCACCTAGACTCCGTACCAGCCAGCGCGCGGTGCGCAGCAGGCGTCCATCATCGTTGCGTGGCCCGACCAGCTGCACCCCGACCGGCATCCCATTGGCGCCGGTCAGCAGCGGCAGGGTCACTGCCGGGACGCCTGTCAGCGACCACAAAACATTGAATGCGGCACTGCCGGTGCTGCCCAGCCCCAGTGGCGCCTCGCCCGGCGCGGCTGGGGTGACGATTGCATCGAAGCGCTCGAAGATCTCTTGCAGCCCGGCGTACAGCGGTTCGCGCCAGTCATTTGCGGCCAGGTAGTCGACCGCGGCGATCGAGCGTCCCTCTTCGATCGCGGATCGGGTCTGTGCTGCGAGCCGCTCGGACCCCCGGTCATAGTAGCGGCGCAGGTTGTGTGCAATGTCTGCCATCATGATGCGGCGGTGTGCCGTGGCACCCTCGGCGAAAACGTCCGGCAGCCCGACCTCGTCACAGGCGTCGCCGAGCGCCTCGACCAGTTCGGCAAAGCCCTCGGCGCAGTCGGGATCGATGTCCGCCCAGGCCGGCGTCCTGACGAATGCCAGCTGCGGTGTCACCGGCGGTTCGCTCAACGCGGTCTCGAGAAGGCGTGGTGGTGCCATCGGCCTGGTATCGGGATCACCCGGATCGCAGCCGGCCAGTGCATCGGCGAGCAGGGCCGCATCCTCGATGGTGCGGCCGAAGGTGCCGACTGTGTCGAGCCGCCGCGAGGTGCGCAGCACACCGTTGCGCGGGACCAGGCCGAAGGTCGGCTTGAAGCCGACTACCCCGCAGTACGAGGCCGGCCGGATCACCGAACCGCCGGTCTGTGTCCCGACGGCAAACGGCACCATGCCACTGGCCACCGCGGCCGCCGACCCCGAGGAGGACCCGCCCGGCGTGTGCCCGGGGTTGTGCGGATTGCGCGTCTTGGCCGGGGCCAGGAAGGCGCACTCGGTTGTGACGGTCTTGCCGAGGATGACTGCACCGGCGGTACGCAGGCGCGTCACTATGGCGGCGTCCTGTTCGGGTTGCCGGCCCGCATCCAGCGCATTGCCGTTCTCGGTCGGCAGGTCCTGGGTATCGATGATGTCCTTGATGCCTACGGGTAGGCCGTGCAGCGGCCCCAGCGGCCGGCCGGTCTGGCGGTAGGCGTCGAGTTGCTGCGCCTGCGTCAATGCGAGCTGCTCGTCCAGGCAGGTCCAGGCCTGCACCGTTTCCTCGCGCGCCGCGATCCGGCGCAGACAGGACATGGTGAGCTCGACCGCGCTCAGCGCGCCGGTGGCGAGGCGCTCGCGTGCGGCGAGCGCGGTCAGGTCGGCCGGGTCCGTGATGCCAGCGCTCAACAGTGTCGGCTCAGCGCCCATAGACCTGGTCCGGCAGCCAGAACGCGATCTGCGGGAACTGGTACAGGATGATCATCGCGAATACCACCATCGCCAGGAACGGGTAGTTGCCCTTGAAGATCTCGTTCAGCTGCACGTGCGGCGGCGCTATGCCTTTCAGATAGTACGCCGACATCGCCATCGGCGGTGTCAGGAACGAGGTCTGCAGGTTGAGCGCCACCAGGATGCCGAAGAACAGCGGGTCGATGCCAAAGTGCGGCAACAGCGGCAGGAAGATCGGCACGAAGATGATGATGATCTCGGACCACTCCAGCGGCCAGCCGAGGATGAAGATGATCACCTGGGCCATCAGCAGGAACATGATCGGTGAGATATCCAGACCGGTGACGAACTCGCTGATGATCTGCTCGCCGCCGAGATACGAGAACACCGACGAGAAGGTCCAGGATCCGACGAACAGCCAGCACACCATCGCGGTCGTGCGCACCGTCAGGTATACGGATTCGCGCAGCCGCTGCCAGGTGAACGCGCGATACGCAAAGGTCAGCAGCAAACCGCCCAGGGCGCCGACCGCAGCCGCCTCCGAGGGTGTCGCCAGGCCGAACAGGATCGCACCGAGCACCGCGAGGATCAGGAACGCGAGCGGGAAGAACGAGGTCAGCAACTGCCAGATGATACCCAGCGTCGTGATATCGCCGATCTCTTCCTTGGTCGGCTTTGGCGCCAGGTGCGGCTGCAGCATCGAGCGCACCACGACGTACACCACGTACAGGCTGGCCAGCAACAGCCCGGGGAACAATGCCCCCGCATACAGCTTGACGATCGAGACCCCCGAGGCCGCCGCGTACACGATCAGCATGATCGATGGCGGGATCAGGATGCCGAGCGTGCCGCCCGCGCAGATGACGCCCGCGGCGAGGCTGGTGTCATAGCGTGCCTTGAGCATCGCCGGGAAGGCCAGCAGCCCCATCAGCGTAACGACCGCGCCGACGATGCCGGTCGCGGTGGCGAACAGCGTGCAGGTGATCAGTGCGGCGACTGCCATGGATCCGGGTACGCGCCGCGCCGCAATGTTCAGGGTCTGAAACAGCCGTGCGACGATGTTCGCGCGCTCGACGATATAACCCATGAACAGGAACAGCGGTACCGCGGTCAGCACGTCGTTCGCCATGACCGAGTAGGTCTGGTTGACGAACAGGTCGAAGATGCGGTTGTTGAACAGCCCCTCGACCCATAACTCCATCTGTGTGAACTGATCGGCGCCGGCCTCGACCGCCTTGTTATAGGCGCGCCACATGCGGTCGGCATCGAAATAGGCGTAGTAACCGAACCCGATGCCCATCGCCATCAGGGTGAAGGCGACCGGGAACCCGAGCAGGATGATGAACAGGAAGATCGCCAGCATGGACAGCGCGACAACGGGATCAGACATGGCTCAGCTCCGCGGCAGGTCGGTGTATTCTTGTTTTAGCCCGTGCGCATCTTCGCGGGCCGTATCTGCGGCGAAATGGCCGGCTTCCTTTTCCTCGCGCGCCAGGCGCACCTCCGTCTCCTCGACGTCTTCGGCGGCCCTGATCCATTCGCCGGTGCGGATGCAGATGATGCAGCGGAACACCTGGGCGATGCCCTGAATGAATAGCAGGATGCCGGCGGCGACGATCACGGTCTTGAACTGAAATATCGGAATGCCGGCCGGGCTGTTAACGCTGATTTCGAGGTAGCTCCAGGAGCGGGACGCATACTTCCAGCCGGAGATGATCAGTGCGATCACGCCGGGGAAGAAAAACAGGAAGTACAGCACCAGTTCAACGATCCCCTGGGTACGCGGTTTCCACAGCCGGTAGATGAAATCACCGCGCACATGCCCGCCGCGCGAAAGCGTGTAGGCCCCACCCATCATGAACAGCGTGCCGTAGGTGATGTAGGACAGATCGAACGCCCAGCTGGTCGGCGCGTGAAAGATATAGCGGACCACCACCTCGTAGCCGATCCCTATGGCCATGACCATGATCAGCCAGGCAAAGGCCTTGCCGAACCAGGCCGACAGGCGATCGGCAAATTCTATGTAGCCGAGCATCCGCTTCCCCTCACAATTTCGTTGAGGACCGTCAGTCACAACCCCACGGCGGCACCGCCAGGATACCGCCGTGGGCCTTTGGACTTCCCGTCAGATCAGAGCTTGAGCTTGCCCGGGAAGTAGTGATTATAGGCCAGGGCATAGTCCGGCGAGTTCATAAGCTCGTAGTACACGACCCGGTCGACCCAGGCGCGCTGGCTGTCCAGCACCTTCTTCATGAATGCATCCTTCTCCAGCTCCGGGATGATCTGGTCCCAGGCCTTGAGCTGCGCATCCAGGATATCCTGCGAGGTGCGCTCGACGTTGACGCCATCCTTGGTCTGCAGGGTCTGCAGGTCCTTGGAGTAGTTGTCCATTGCCATTGCGGTGTTGGCCGTGCTGGCCGATTCGACGCCGTAGTGCAGGATCGCCTTCAGATCGTCATCGAGATCGTCGTAGAAGTCCTTGTTGAAAAGGAACTCGAAGCTCTCACTGGCCTGGTGGTAGGACGACAGGTAGTAGTACTTGGCCACATCCTGCGCGCCGAAACGCATGTCGGATGACGGGTTGTTGAACTCGAACGCGTCGATAACACCGCGCTCCATGGCGGGTACGATCTCGCCGCCCGGCAACTGGGCCACGCTCATGCCCATTTTCTGCATCAGGTCGGCCGCCAGGCCCACGGTGCGGTACTTGAACCCGTTCAATTCCGCAGCGGTAGTGACAGGCTTTTTGAACCAGCCGAACGGCTGGGCGAACATCGGGAAACCGAGGAAGCCGTAGACGTTCATCTTCATGATGTCCTGGGTCAGTTCCCGGTACAGTTCCTTGCCGCCGCCGGTATTGAACCAGGCCAGCATCGTGGTCGCACTGCCGCCGAACACCGGGCCGGTGCCGAACAGCGACGCGGCCTTGTGCTTGCCGTACCAGTAAACAGGCACCGTGTGCGCCGCGTCGATCAGGCCATCGTTAACCGCGTCCATCACCTGGAACGCCTTGACCACCGCGCCGGCCGGCAACAGGTCGATCTTCAGGCGGCCGCCGGACATCTTCTCGACCCGCTCGGTGTACTGGCGTGCAAAGTCCATCCAGATGTCCGAGGAAGGCCACGAGGTTTGCATCTTGATGACCTTCGGGGCCGCCGCGGTGACTACCGCCGGGGCGCCGAGAATGCCGGTGGCTGCCCCGGCCGCGGCGGCAAGGCCGCCCTTCAGGAATTTACGTCTGCTGTTGGTTGGTTCGGCGACCCCGTTTTCGACCGCGGTGCCCTGGTTCGCTTCGCTCATCGGATTCCTCCAGTTTTGCTGTTATCGCTGCGGCATGACCGCCCCTGTCCTGCAGGGCCCCGGCAATGCCGCAGCATCTGTTTAGTTGTCGGCAACGACAACCTGGACCGCCCGGGTCTGCCAATCAAACCCATAGATGCCAAAGCGGTCCTGCACACTGTTGCCGACAGGCGGCAACGAAAAATGATCCAAACCGAACTGCCCGTCTTGTCCGTCGGTGCGGATTGCGACAGCTCTCAGCGTCCAAACGCCCATCCCATACGGATCAGAACCAAGAGCCCACCAGGCCGAGGCCGCGCACGTCGTCGCCGACCGTGTCGGCCCATGTGCACGTCGTCGCGATCATCGCGCCCTTCATTCCCGCCGCTGCAGTCGCTGCGACCCGATTCGGGTCGGTCGTCACAGAGCCACGCCCGGCGAAGTGAGACAATTTGACCCAGCCGCTGTCTCTTTTCGACCCAGCGAGACCGGCGGTGATACCCCGATCCTGCGGCTTTTGTGCGCCGGATTGCTCTCTGCGGCCCACAGCTACGGGGATTGCCCCGGCTGTCGATATTCGACGCAAGTGCAGGCGAAGCACTTTTCAGACCAGTGTCGTCCAGCCGCAGGATCGTTGCCGCCGCGCAGTGCCTGCGCATCCTCATGCAACGCACTCGACCGTCAGATCGACCGCTGCCCGCAGCGTATTGGCCGCAATGCAGCCGCGCTCGGCGATCGTCACCAGTTTCTGCAGCTGATCCGCCGGCTCGCAGCTCGCGCTGACGCGCATGCGTATCGCAGTGTAGCGCTGCGGCGCGTCGGCCAGGTCGCCCTCGATCTCGGCGCGCGCGTCGTGCAGTTTGACGTCGCGGGCGATGGCCGCGGCGAGCAGATTGCTCATGAAGCAGCCACCAAGGCCCATCAGCATGGTCTCGCCACCCATCGGCCCCTTGTTCTGTCCGCCCTTGGCCTCGGGTCGGTCCATGGTCAGGTGGTGGTCGCGCGCCACGCCCTCGGATGACGAGTGGTCGAGCTGGGTGACAGTCGCATACGCGGTAGGCATGGCGTGATTCTCCTGTGTCGAGCGCCCTTTCAGACGATCTCGTGATTGGCCAGCAGCTCAAGCGCCCTGGCCATCGCCGAGTGGTCCAGCCCGGACCAGCCCTGTCCGGCACAGGCATTAAACAGTTCCTGCGCGGTGGCGGTATTGGGCAGGCTGACGCCCAGCGCGCGCGCGCCCGACAGCGCCAGATTGAGATCCTTCTGATGCAGTTCGATCCGGAACCCCGGATCGAAGGTGCGCTTGATCATGCGCTCGCCATGCACCTCGAGAATCTTGGAGCCGGCAAAACCGCCCATCAGCGCCTCGCGCACCCGTGCCGGGTCCACCCCTGCCTTGGAGGCAAACAGCAGCGCCTCGGCGACTGCCTCGATATTCAGCGCGACGATAATCTGGTTGGCGACCTTGCAGGTCTGACCGGCACCGCTGTCGCCGACCAGCGTGATGTTCTTGCCCATCAGTGCGAACAGCGGTTTGGCGCGCTCGAACGCGGTCTGCGATCCGCCGACCATGATGGTCAGCGAGGCCGCCTTGGCGCCGACCTCGCCGCCGGAAACCGGTGCGTCCAGATAGTCGCAGCCGGCGGCATTGATGCGCGCCGCGAAGTCTTTGGTCTCGATCGGTGAGATCGAGCTCATGTCGATCACCAGCTTGCCGGCGCTCAAACCTGCCAATACCCCTTCTTCGCCGAACAAGGCATCGGCCACATGCGGCGTGTCGGGGACTATGGTGATGATCACCTCGGCCCGTTCGGCGACCTCGCGCCGCGAGGCGCAGGCCACCGCGCCGCCGCTGAGCAGTTCCTCGGGTAGCGGCGAGCGGTGCTGGCACAGGTACAGTTGGTGGCCGCCATCCTGCAGGTGTTGCGCCATGTGGCGGCCCATGATGCCGGTGCCGATAAAGCCGATCTTGCTCATTGTCTCGGATGCCCCGTGTTTCGACGACCGCTTACTTCATCGTCGGCATGTGGAAGTCCGCGCCGGCGCGGATGCCGGTCGGCCAGCGCGAGGTGACGGTCTTCAGCTTGGTATAGAAGTGCACCCCCTCCATGCCATGCATGTGCACATCACCGAACAGCGAGCGTTTCCAGCCGCCGAAACTATGGAACGCCATCGGCACCGGGATCGGCACGTTGACCCCGACCATGCCGACCTGCACGCGCGAGGCGAAGGTGCGTGCGGTATCGCCGTCGCGGGTGAAGATCGCGGTGCCGTTGCCGTATTCGTGCGCATTGACCAGGGCCAACGCGCTGTCGAAGTCCGGCACGCGCACCACCACCAGGACGGGGCCGAAGATCTCTTCCCGGTAGATCCGCATGTTCGCGGTGACCTCATCGAACAGGCAGCCGCCGAGGTAAAAGCCCTCCGGATGTCCGGGAACGTCGATACCGCGGCCATCCACCACCAGCTTGGCGCCCTCGCTGACACCGAGGTCCACATAGCCGCGCACCCGCTCGTTGTGCGTGCGGGTGATAAGGGGCCCCATCTCCGCTTGCGGATCGCTGGCCGGGCCGACCTTGAGTGCTGCGACGCGCGGTGCGAGCCGCTCGATCAACGCGTCGGCGGTGTCTTCTCCGACCGCCACCGCGACCGAGATGGCCATGCAGCGTTCGCCCGCCGAGCCGTAGGCCGCGCCCATCAGCGCATCGGTCGCCTGTTCCAGGTCGGCATCCGGCATCACGACCATGTGGTTCTTGGCGCCGCCGAGTGCCTGTACGCGCTTGCCGTGCTCGGTGCCCGTGCGGTAGACATGCTCGGCGACCGCGGTCGAACCGACGAAGCTCACCGCGGCCACGTCCGGATGGGTCAGAAGGGCGTCGACCGCCTGGTGGTCCCCGTTGAGCACATTGAATACCCCGGGCGGCAGACCGGCCTCGCTGAACAGCTCGGCCAGGCGCAGCG
>Ga0316576_10002191_pt1 | contig 11028 bp, 10 predicted proteins | sample S0NA_FD_203075 | JGI IMG/M metagenome (GOLD analysis project Ga0316576, IMG submission 203075) | Rhizosphere microbial communities from salt marsh grasses in Alabama, United States - S0-2_050615r3r5 | ecosystem: Host-associated > Plants > Roots > Rhizosphere | place: USA: Alabama | collected... | reverse complement strand
TGGGATACGAACGATCTCACTGCCCTGCTCAGGGCCATCGGCGCGAATGAATCGGGATCACGCATTCGCCAGGGCATCTTTTCCGAACGGATGCGCGAACGGGTACTGCACGCACTACGCAATAACAGCCGTCATGGCAGTCGCAGAAATATTGCCTATCACTACGATCTCAGCAACGATTTCTATACCCGCTGGCTTGATCCCTCGATGACCTACTCCAGCGCCATCTTCGACGAACCAGGGCTCTCGCTCGAAGCTGCCCAGGCGCGTAAATACCAGTGGCTGCTGGATGCCCTGAATGCAAAGCCGGGTGACCACATCCTCGAGATCGGTTGCGGCTGGGGCGGTTTCGCCGAGGAGGCTGCCAGGCGTGGTTGCCGCGTCACAGGCGTGACTCTGTCCCGAGAACAGCTTGGATACGCGCGCAACCGGATCCATACGGCCGGGCTTGATGATCTTGTGACCCTGGAGTTCCGTGACTATCGGGACATTGTCGGGGAATACGATCACATCGTCTCGATCGAGATGTTCGAGGCAGTAGGAGAACGTTACTGGCCTCTCTACTTTCAAAAGCTCGAGTCATGCCTGCGTCCGGGTGGCAAGGCTGCTCTTCAGATCATCACGATTGACAGAAATGCCTATGACGACTATCGCCGCAGGACCGATTTCATCCAGCGCTATATCTTTCCTGGTGGCATGCTGCCTCCCATTGAGAAAATCCATCAGCTGGCAGAGGATGCAGGTCTTGCAATCGAGGAAAGCGCTCTGCGCGGAAACGACTATGCGCACACATTGAAGCAGTGGCACAGGGCTTTCGATGCCTGCCGGGATGAAATTCTGGCCCTCGGCTTCGACGAGCGATTTCGCAGGATGTGGAAGTATTACCTCAGTTACTGCGAAACCGGCTTTCTGCTCGGTAGAATTGACCTGTTGCAGCTCGTCCTTTCACGCAACGACACATAAAAAAACCGCATCCGGGGATGCGGTTTCAGACCAGACTTTGCCGGTACTCAGGAGCAGCCGCCCTGCGACCCGCAGGTATTGCAACCGCCGCCGCCAACCGGCTGCAAGTTGTTGAAAACGAAGCTGGCATCGCCATTGCCACGATCGACGAAATCGATCTCGACACCTCGAATATGAGGAAGGGTGCCATCGTCGACGATAACCTTGAAGGTATCGTAGTCACGCACCATGTCGTTGGGATTGAGCTGGTCTGTAAAGCTCATACCGAAGCTCACGCCACTGCACCCGCCGGGAGTCGCATAGACGCGCACACCGGTAATGTCGTCTTCAATCTGGGTCATCAGTTCCGCCATCTTGCCCTGTGCACTCTGGGTCAGGGTAAGATCGCTGTCGGACAGGAGGTTGGTCGCACTCATTAGTCTGTTTCTCCACAAAACACAATACCTGAGCATTTTACCATGAAATTTTTCCTCTGCGAGACTAAAGTTTGTGTAACATTTGAACAAGTTGCAGTCCCCGGGAACTAAAGATCGTTCCGTTCATAAAGGCGTCTGCAGCGCCGTTTCATCCACCGGGAGGAAAACAACCATGCGCCTGCTCACAGCACTTCTGTTCATGCTGGTGACATCTGTCGCTTCAGCGGAAAACAGCACGAAAGAAAACGGTTACACCATTCACCATAACGCTGTCACGACTGACATGCTGACCCCGGAGATTGCGCGTGAATACGGGCTCATTCGAAGCCGAAATCGCGCAATGCTCAATGTCTCGGTTATCAGGGAGGTCCCCGGCACGACCGGCCAGCCGGTTGAGGCAGACGTCCGCGCATCCAGCACCAATATCATTGGCCAGCAGCGCCGGCTGAAGATGCGCGAGATACGCGAAGGCGAAGCGATCTACTACATCACCGATTTTCTTGTCAGGAACGAGGAAAAGCTCAACTTCCATATCGACGTCAAGCCCGAGGGTGAAGTGACCTGGATCCCCGCCGCTTTTTCGCAGACCTTCTACACTGACTGACAAGAGGCTCCTGCCGGTTTCAGATAAAACCGCGATAGACGGTGTAAATGCCGAAAAGGATGAGCAGTACAGCGGCAGTCATGCGCACGCCGGGCTGCTGCATCCGGCGAACAAACTGACCGGCCAGAAGCCCGGTCGCCAGCAGATTTGGCAACGTACCAATACCGAATGCCAGCATCAGCATCGCACCGTCAACAGGTCCGCCTGATCCCAACGCCCAGATCAGCATACTGTAGACCAGGCCACATGGGAGCCATCCCCATACCAGTCCAAGCAGGTATGCCTGCCCAGAATTGCGTACAGGCAGAAGTTTTCTGCCGACAGGCTCGATCCTTTTCCAGATCAGCCCACCTGCTTTCTCGACATGGCGCAGGAAGCCATTCCAGCCCCCCAGATAGAGCCCCATCAGGATCATCATGAGTCCGGCGATGACAGACAGTACGAGTTGCAAGGACTGTATGTGCATGAAACCCAGCGAGAGCTGGCCGATACCACCGACCAGGGCGCCGGCAGCAACATAGCTCGACACGCGCCCGATGTTATAACCCAGAAGGATCGGCAATTTCGGTCCCTGCTTCTGCCCGGGCATCGCAAGCGACAGTGCACCGACAATACCACCGCACATGCCCACACAGTGCACGCCTCCGAGCAAACCCGCAGCCAGTGCAGCGAGCAGTGACAGCGATTCGTTCATGCCTCTCTCACCCGTGTGAACTTCCCGGCGAGCCACACGAGCAGAAAGACCGGTATACCGATCATCGACGCCGCGAGAAAAAAGTTTTGATAGCCAACCGCATCAACAATTGACCCGGAATAACCGCCAAGCAGTTTCGGGAACAGCGTCATCAGTGAGCTGAAGATTGCATACTGCACGGCTGTAAACGAAAGACTCGTGAGACTGGAGAGATAAGCGATGAAGGCAGCGCTCGCGAGCCCTGCAGTTATGTTATCTGCCCCGATAACAACATAGAGCAGCAGGATGTCACCGGGATTGTTGGCAACCGGGATAAACAGCAGGTTGGTTACTACCGTCATGACGGCCCCAAGCATCAGGATACGAATCACACCATAACGCAATGTCAGGAAACCACCGAGGAATCCACCGAGGATTGTCATCCAGATCCCGAACATCTTGGTCACGGTTGCAATCTGGTCTTTGCTGAAGCCCATGTCCTGGTAGAAGACATTGGAAATGACACCGAGCACAATGTCCGAGACGCGGTAGAAACCGACCAGCAGCAGGATCAGGATTGCCGCCTTGCCATAGCGTCTGAAAAAGTCGGCGACAGGATCGATATAGGTATCCCGCAGCATCCGACCGTCGGCAAGATGAAGACGGACAAGTAACCAGCCGACGAATAGTGCCGACAGCAGCGCCGTCATCAGGCGGAACGCCTCGGCGATGAAAGAGGCAAGTTCCCCGATCGCCCCGGCCTGGACCAGCCAGCTCTTCGTCGCGGTGACGACATCCGACAACGAGAGATAAGCCAGGATGATGGCGCCCACGAAACCCGCAAAAAGCAGCACGAAGCGGAAGTAGTCGCGCGACTTGTGCAGGTAGCTCGACTCCTGCGTGCGTGCCGGCTCCCTGATCGACAATGTCGTGAAGATGCCAACCAGCATGGCACCGGCCATGGCCAGGTAGGTCAGTTGCCAGGCGCTGTAGAGATAATTCTCCCTGGTCGTACCAAGCCAGTCTGCAAGGTAGAGCGCGGCCGCACCGGCGACAATCATACCGACACGATATCCCGCGACATAGGTTGATGCCATGAGCGCCTGCACATCACTCTGTACGGCCTCGATACGAAAAGCATCAATGACAATATCCTGGGTTGCGGACGAAAATCCGAGCATGACTGCGGCAAACGCCATGTAGTGAAGTCCGCTTGCAGTCGAGGGATCGTTCATGGCCATCCAGACCATCGCTGTCATGACCAACACCTGCGCCAGCAGCAGCCAGCTGCGCCGCTTTCCCATGAGCTGATGCAGGAAAGGCAACGGCAGCTTGTCCACGAGCGGTGCCCAGACGAATTTGAATGAATAGCCGAGTGCGGCCCAGCTGAAATAGGTTACGGCACTTCTGTCGACACCCGCCTCCCTGAGCCACAACGAGAGCGTCGAGAAGATCAGCAGTAGTGGCAAGCCCGCAGAAAAGCCCAGGAACAGCATGGCAAGTACCTGCCGCCAGTTTTCGGCCAGCAATCGGTATCCTGTCCTGTTGTTACTGTGAGAGCCTGCCGCTTTGGCGTCGTTCATCTGCTTTATTCAGGGAAAAAATTCCTGCGAAGCTTATCACTCGATGCGATACAGGGTCACGATTGATAGCCGTCAAGTGGCCTCAGTCAACGCGGCGAGATGCCCTGGAAAACGCATGCATCATGCCTGGTTGCACACGTGGATTAGAGGCCGGCGTCACCGTGAAAGGATTCGAGAGAAATACGACGGCAAGGGAAAAGCCGGCAAACATCCACAGGATGCATCAACGGAACGAGACTGCTTCAGGGGGCCTGTTCGACAATAACAGCAATCTCTGATTTTTCTTCTGGCTATTTTCTTTTTCGTTCATTCTGCTACAGTCATTCATTCAACATCAGAGGAGATGAAAAGAATGAAACGATTCCTTTCAGCCGCAGCAGTTGCGGCAGTCATGGTAACTTCAACAGCATATGCCGAGTCCTGGGGTCCGTGGGGCGGTGATGATAGCAATTCCAGCGGCTGGGGTGACGGCAGTGGCTGGGGCTACGGTGACGGCAGTGGTCGCGGTCGCGGCTCCGGTGAATTTGACATGAACTTCAGCGGCAGGGCTGACGCTGACACCGACTGGAGTGGCGACAGCTACATGTATGGTGCCGGTGAGGGCCGCGGCTACAACTACAACACACCCTATGGTTACGGCCCATACGGCCCGGGACCTGGCTACGGCCCTGGTCCGGGATATGGACCGGGTCCGGGCGCAGCCCCCGGTTATGGCCCCGGACCGAGCTACGGACCTGGCCCGAACTACCGTCAGCGTCCCATGCCACCGCGTCCGCCGGCACGCCCGGCACCGCGTCCGCGTGGACCGGCACCTGCACCGGCACCGGCCAAGTAAACACTGGCAGTTTGGTGATAAAACGGGGCCACTGGCCCCGTTTTTTATTGCCTCCTGTTTGCCCTGAGCATCTCCTCGATACGTTCGAGTCGCTGTTCCATGGCCTCCGTATGTTCACGAATCCAGTGGACTTCTCCAGCCTCGCCTTCCCCGGTCTCCCTGTCGTACTTTTCATGCTCTTTCTGTAGTGTTTCAAGCACGATACCGATCATCATGTTCAGGAAGACGAAGGCGACCACAAAGATGAAAGTGAGATAGTAGAGCCAGCTGATCGGATAGACCGCCATCGTCTCGTACATGACATCGGTCCAGTCCTCGAAGGTCGCGACACGGAAAAGTGTCAGCATGGCGATCGAGATGTTCTCCCACAAGTCCGGGTTGATATTCGCGAAAAAGATCGACCCCATTGCACCATAGATATAGAAAATGATGAACATCAGCAGTGACACGTAGCCCATGCGTGGAATCGCGGTCATGAAGGCACTCAGCAAGACCCTCAGCTCCGGGATGATCGCCACCAGTCGCAGCACGCGGAAGATACGCAACAGGCGGCCGAGAAACGCAGTCTCACTGCCCTCGAGCGGGACCAGGCTGGCCACGACGATGACAAAATCGAAGATATTCCAGCCGTTTTTGAAAAATTTTCCGATACTCTCGCTAGCCATCAGGCGGATGCTGATCTCGACCAGAAAAAAGAGCGTGATGCCGATATCGAGCCAGATGATCAACCTGACCGACCAGTCGGGTATCGGGTAGGTTTTCACGCCGATGAGCAGTGCCGACAGGACGATCACGAAGATCACAAAGGTTTCAAACAGCTTGTTTTCACGCAACTGCACGAAACGCTGCTGGGCTGACTGGATTGACATGGGAGTGGCCTGTCAGTTGAAAAATGGCGGCATTATAGAAAATACCGTTACGCTTGCAATCACTTCCATGACCATGCAGATCGTGGATTACTTTGCCGGAGCAGTTTCCGGGACAGGTTCTTTGTCAAGTGCGGGAACCAGCCACAGGCAGAGAAACAGCAGCAACAGGCTCAGCAGAATCACGGACTCCCAGCCAAAAGCCTCGTAGAGATAACCCGGGAGCTGACTGCCCAAAGCACCGCCGAGATAGTATGAAGCGAGGTAGAGGCCATTGATGACCCCGTGATGCCGATCGAGCGAGTGGTTCAGCATGCCACTCAGCGTCGTATGGATCAGGAACATGCCCCCGCAAAACACAAACAGCGCAAGGAAGCTGGCCAGGTAGCCGTGGAGCACAAGCAACAGGGTGCCGGAGCCGAATGTCGCGAGCCCCATCATGACCAGACGCGTCGTAACGACGAAACGCTCTCGCAGGCGCCGGATATTGAGGCTGACCAGCAGCCCGGTCAGATAACCGGAGTAGAGCAACCCGAGCTGGAAGTCTGTGATGCTGCTGTCCCTGTTGCGCAATTCGAACGGCAGAAGCGTAAGGACTGCCGTGAAAACGAAAAAGACGGCGAAAATCATGACATAAGCGGCTGCAAAGCGCGGCAGCCGCATGATCGACAATGCAACCGGCAGGCGTATTTGTGTGAATCCAGCACCGCGGTCTTGTTTCAGCATCAGTAGACCCGGTAACGCCACCAGGTAACAGATCGCCATGATCAGAAATGGCGTCGTCACATCGCTGTGGTCGCTGAGCCAGCCTGCCAGCAGCCGTCCTGTATATCCGCCGACAATCGTCGAGGCGACATAGAGGCCCATGGCATGAGCTCTCGCCTCTCGCGGCACACTGACCGACAGCATGGTCATGACGGCGGTCATGAGCGCCGGTAACGCCAGCCCCTGCAGCGCCCGCGCCAGCATCCAGTTGCCGTATTCGGGTTGCGCCCACAGCCACAGACCAGCGGCCGCCATGACCAGCGTCGACACAATCAGCAGTGAACGCGTTGAGAAGCCCTCGAGCAGATAGCCATAGATGACGGGCATGATGCCAAGCGGAGCGAGCACGAGGGTCATGAACAGCGCAACATCAGCGGGGTCACGCTGGAAAAGCGATGACAGGGAAGGCAACAGGGGTTGCGGCATGTGTATCGCCGCCGGCGCAAGCAGAGCGAGGAACAGAATGACGAGTGGTGGCCGTGCCTGCAAACGACTCCCCGGAATGACTGGCTAAACTCTCCCGATGGTAGCACAACCGATGTTGCAGTGCAGCATCGGTCGTGCTCCGGTTCAAACCACTACCACTTCCGGATGCTCCACATCATGAGGCCGTCATTACTGCGCGGGTCACCACTGTTACGGTCCAGCTGACCATTTGCATCGCTGTCAATGAGGACATAGGGGCGTCCGTTGACCGGGTCGACCTCGATGCGTTCACGCAGATCCTTGGGATGGTACTCGGTGATGGTGACTTTCTCGCCCTCATGAACACTGACCGTCGACGGAAGCTCGTCAGCCGCATAGGCCGGAAAGACGATCGTTGCAAGAAATAATATCGCACCTGTTTTCATCGCGGTCATCATCACAGCTGCAGCAGCAGCTCGTGCTCCTGTGGCAAAGGCTCGATGGTACGGCCTTCGTAGAATTGGAAGATAGCCTCGACAACCTCTCCGGGGTCATCGATCATCTGGATCAGGTCAAGATCCTCCGGGCTGATCGTACCATGGCCGTTGAGCGTGTTGTCGAACCACTCGATCAGTCCTATCCAGAAGTCACGCTCGACCAGGATGATCGGAATTCTGCGGCTCTTGCCGGTCTGAATCAGTGTCAGGATTTCGGCAAACTCGTCAAGAGTACCGAACCCTCCCGGCATGACCACATAGGCCGCAGCATGCTTGACGAACATGACCTTGCGAGCGAAGAAATACTTGAAATCGAGACTGATGTCCTGATAGTCATTTCCCTTCTGTTCGTGCGGGAGCACGATATTCACCCCGATACTGTCTGACTTGCCCATCTGGGCACCCCGGTTGGCGGCCTCCATGATGCCAGGACCGCCACCCGAGACGACAGAGAAACCGCTGTCGGACAACAGGTGTGCGATTTCGAGGGTTTTCTGGTACCAGGGGTGTTCTTCCGGTGTGCGTGCAGAACCAAAAATGCTCACGGCCGGATGAATACACTCCAGTTTCTCGAATCCGTCAACGAATTCCGACATGATCTGGAAAACGCGCCACGCCTCGCGTGTACGCTTCTCGTCCATGCTCATCGATGGTGACTCGTGGGTTCTTTCCGTCATCTCTTCTTAACATTTCCCGGGGGGTCGGATAGGATAATACCACTGACCCGAAGACGCTATTTTCCTTTTTCCAGCAGTTTGTCACCCATGCGGGTGAGGGATTTTTCTTGCCCCATTCAGAGAATAACAACGGACTCAACCCGCAACAGCAGGACGCCGTCGAGTACATCGGAGGCCCCCTGCTGGTGCTCGCCGGGGCAGGCTCCGGCAAAACGCGCGTGATCACGCAAAAAATCGCCTGGCTGATCCGCGAAGCAGGCATCCCGGCACGCAATATCCTCGCTGTGACCTTCACGAACAAGGCTGCACGGGAGATGAAGGGCCGTGTCAGCGAACTGCTCGCAAGCGAACTCACGCGCGGTCTCAAGGTGAGTACCTTTCACCAGCTAGGGCTCTCCATCCTGCGACAGGAACTCGCAGCCGCCGGGCTCAAGGCAGGCTTCACCCTGCTTGACGAACAGGACACGACACCTCTCATCAAGGAACTGCTGAAACAGAACGACACTGAACGTGCCGCACAGGTGCGCTGGCAGATTTCAGGATGGAAGAGCGCCATGCTGACGCCGGAAGAGGTGCTGGCTGGCGCAGAGGACAAGTCCACGCATCAGGCAGCGAGCGTCTATGCCGATTACGAGCGCAGCCTGCGCGCCTACAACGCCGTTGATTTCGATGATCTCATCTGGAAGCCGGTCAAGCTGTTCGAACAGCAGCCGGAACTGCTGGAAAAATGGCAATCCAGCATCCGCTACATGCTTGTCGACGAGTACCAGGATACCGATATCAGTCAGTACCGACTCGTCAGGTTACTGACCGGTGTGCGCCAGGCTTTCACGGTCGTCGGCGACGATGACCAGTCGATCTATGCGTGGCGCGGTGCCAACCCGCAAAACCTGCTGCAGCTCAGCAAGGACTTTCCGCGCCTGAAGGTCATCATGCTGGAGCAGAACTATCGTTCTGTCAGCACGATCCTTCACTCGGCCAATGCGCTGATTGCCAACAATCCGCATGTCTTCCAAAAAAAGCTCTGGAGCGCCCTTGGCGAGGGCGAGCGAATCAGGATCATTCAGTGCAAGGACGAGGAGCACGAGGCGGAGCGAGTCGTTTCGGATATTCTGATGCAGAAATTCCAGGGACGACCGCTTGGTGATATCGCGATTCTCTACCGCGGGAACCACCAGGCGCGCGTGTTCGAAAAAATGCTTCGGCAGCATGACCTGCCCTACTTCCTGAGCGGCGGGCTCTCCTTCTTCAGCCGTGCCGAGATCAAGGACACCATGAGCTATCTGCGACTCATGGCCAACCCGGATGACAACACGGCCTTCCTGCGGATTATTAATGTTCCCAGGCGCGAAATCGGCTCGACAACCCTCGAAAAACTGGCTGCCTATGCGAACCGCCGCGATATCAGCCTTTTTGCTGCCTGCCATGAACTTGGTCTTGCGGAAACGATCGATCGTCGCCGCCTGACACGTCTGCGCGAGTTCCACGACTGGATGATGCATCATCAGCGCCAGGCCTGCGAAGAGCGCACTTCTGCGGCACTGCTGAAACTCCTCCAGGAGATTGACTACATGGATATTCTTCGCGAGCGCAGTTCGTCGGAGCAGGTCGCCGAGCGACGCTGGGAGAACATCCTCGAGCTGGTGGAATGGTTGCAGCGGCTTGAGCAGAAAGAGAAAACCGCTCCAGACGAGCTCGTGAATCACCTGATGCTGCAGGACATCCTGGAACGCCAGGATGAGGAGAACAGCAGTGACCGTGTCTCGCTCATGACCCTGCATGCTGCCAAGGGACTGGAGTTCCCCCTTGTCTACCTCGTCGGTATGGAAGAGGAACTGCTGCCACACCGGACGAGCATCGAGGAAGAGAATATCGAGGAGGAACGCCGGCTTGCCTATGTCGGCATCACACGCGCACGTCACCAGCTCGTGATGTCACTGGCCGAAAAACGGCGCCGATATGGTGAATGGATATTCTGCGAACCAAGCCGATTTCTGCAGGAAATTCCTGACGAGTACCTTCTGTGGGAGGGAGAGCAGCAGCAAAAACAGCAGACCCGCGAAACCGGCATGGCCCACCTTGCGAACCTGCGCCAGATGCTGGCCAACTCGTAAGCTTCATCCACCCGGCAATGTAAAGAAAAGTTGCCCGGGGAAAACAGCTGTCCGTAGACTACTCATCAGTCACCATCCGGATGCTCTCGAGCATCTCTTCTTCTTCAGTGTAATTGACCGGCACAGGCCAGAAAGCGCCATCGAGCTCCAGTACGAGACTCGGGAAACCCGTCGCTCCCATTGCCCTGCCCCTCTGCATCTCCGCCTCCAGTTCCTCCTTCACCGCAGAGGACCGCAAGTCCCTCTGGAAACGCGCCAGATCGAGGCCCGTCTCTGCAGCCAGCGTCACCAGGGTATCCTCATCGGCCGGATTCATGGCACGCAGGTAATAGGCCTCCTGGATGGCAGCTGTCATGGCTTCATCGTACCCCATGCCCTGGAGTCGGGCTGCGATGACGGCACGACATGCAGGCCAGGTTGAACGGCGCGGTTCGCACACCTGCCAGAAATCGAAATTGAAGGATGTCCCGGGTATGCGCTGCTCGATGCCGTGCCATGTCTGCTGAAGGTAGTCACGCATCTCCCGAGGCATGGGCTGATCAGTATCCGGCGCCAGCCCCCCAAGCAGCCGCACTACCTCCAGGGATGACGGAAGCTTTTCCAGCAGTCTCTTTCGGACTGCATCAAAGC
>Ga0316576_10002190_pt1 | contig 11030 bp, 12 predicted proteins | sample S0NA_FD_203075 | JGI IMG/M metagenome (GOLD analysis project Ga0316576, IMG submission 203075) | Rhizosphere microbial communities from salt marsh grasses in Alabama, United States - S0-2_050615r3r5 | ecosystem: Host-associated > Plants > Roots > Rhizosphere | place: USA: Alabama | collected... | reverse complement strand
GGCGGTCCGCAGGACAGAGGTTGATTGGTTGGATGAGTCGGCCGCGGCCATGCCGTCGCGCCGGCAGGAGGCACGCATGACGAAAGAGGTACGCATCGGCGTCGGCGGCATGAGCTGCGCGTCCTGCGTGACGCGGGTCGAGCGGGCGATCGGGCGCAAGAGCGGTGTCGAGTCCGCGGCCGTGAATCTGGCCGCGGAGACGGCCATCGTGCGGTTCGACCAGGCCGAGCTGCCCGAGCTGCTGGACGCCGTGCGCGGCGCCGGCTACGAGCCCGTCACCGAGAAGGCGACCATCGGCGTCTCGGGCATGACCTGCGCGTCCTGCGTGGCGCGCGTGGAGCGTGCGATCAAGGCCCTGCCGGGCGTCATCGACGCGGCCGTGAACCTGACCACCGAGTCGGCCACGGTCGAGTACCTGCCCGCCACGGTCAGCCGCGAGCGCATCGCCGAGGCCATCCGCGCCGCCGGCTACGAGCCCGCGGCGGCGGAGCAGGCCCCGGACGCGGAGCGCGACCGTCACGAGCGCGAGCTGCGCGCGCTGCGGCGCGACCTGATCTTCGCGGCCGCGTTCGCGCTGCCCCTTCTGCTCATCAGCATGGGCCCGATGGTCCTGCCCGGCGTCCGTGACCTGATGCTCCGACTGGCGCCGGCGCCGGTCTGGGACTGGCTCCAGCTCGCGCTGGCCACGCCGGTCCTGCTCTGGTCGGGGCGGCGCTTCGTGACCCGCGGCTGGGCCGAGCTGCGGCATCTCAGCCCCGGCATGGACACCCTGGTGCTGATGGGGAGCTGGTCGGCCTACCTCTACTCGCTGCTGGCGCTGACCATGCCCCAGCTCTTCCCCGAGGGCACGGCGCACCTGTACTTCGAGGCCGCCGGCGTGATCATCACGCTGATCCTGCTTGGACGTTACCTGGAGGCGGTGGCCAAGGGCCGGACCTCCCAGGCCATCCGGCGCCTGGTCGGCCTTCAGCCGAAGACGGCGCGGGTGGTCGGCGACGACGGCGAGACCGAGATGCCGGCGGACGCGGTCGTGCCCGGCGACCTGGTCGCCGTGCGCCCCGGCGAGCGCATCCCTGTGGACGGCACGCTGACCGAGGGCACGAGCCGCGTGGACGAGTCGATGATCAGCGGCGAGCCGGTGCCGGTCCGCAAGGCGCCCGGCGACGAGGTCATCGGCGGCACCGTGAACCAGACCGGCGCCTTCCGCTACCGGGTCACGCGGGTGGGCTCGGAGACCGTGCTGGCCCAGGTCATCCGGCTGGTCGAGGATGCCCAGGCCGGCAAGCCGCCGATCCAGCGGGTCGCCGACCGGATCGCGGCGGTGTTCGTGCCGCTGGTCATCCTCGCCGCCGTGATCACCTTCGTCGTCTGGCTCTGGCTTGGGCCCCAGCCGGCGCTGGAGCTCGCCTTCGTCGCCGCCGTCAGCGTGCTGCTCATCGCCTGTCCATGTGCCATGGGGCTGGCGACGCCCACGGCCATCATGGTGGGCACCGGCCGCGGGGCGGCCATGGGCATCCTGTTCCGCCGCGGCGCCGCGCTGGAGACCCTGGCGCGGGTGGACCGCATCGTGCTGGACAAGACCGGCACGCTGACCGAGGGACGCCCGGCGCTGACCGACCTCGCGACCTATGGCATCGGCGACGACGAGGTCCTGGCCCTGGCCGCCGCGGTGGAGCGACACAGCGAGCATCCGATCGCCGCCGCCATCGCTCGGGCGGCCGGCGAGCGCGGTCTGGACCTTGCCGAGGCCGAGGACGTGGACGCCGTCCCGGGCTACGGCATCCGCGCCCGGGTCGGCGGGCGGCAGATCGCGGTCGGCGCGGAGCGCTTCATGGACCGGCTGTCGGTTCCCGTCAATGCCGCCGCGGACGCCGCCGGGCGCCTGGCGGGGGAGGGCAAGACGCCCATCTATGTCGCCGCGGACGGCGCGCTGATCGGCGTGCTGGCGGTCGCGGACCCGATCAAGCCCAGCAGCCGCGAAGCGGTGGCCCGCTTGCAGGGGCTCGGCCTCGAGGTCGCGATGCTGACCGGCGACGGCCGGGGCACCGCCGAGGCCGTCGCCCGCCAGGTGGGCATCGAAACCGTGCTGGCGGAGGTGCTGCCGGCGGACAAGGCGGCCGAGGTGAAGCGGCTCCAGCAGGAGGGCAGCAGGGTCGCCTTCGTCGGCGACGGCATCAACGACGCGCCGGCGCTGGCCCAGGCAGATGTGGGTGTCGCCATCGGCACCGGCACCGACATCGCCGTGGAGGCGGGCGAGCTGATCCTGATGAACGGGGACCTCGCCGGCACCGCGGACGCGGTGTCCCTGGCCCGGCGCACGTTGCGCACGATCCGGCTCAATTTCTTCTGGGCCTATGCCTACAACGTCGCGCTCATTCCGGTCGCGGCCGGTGTCTTGTATCCGTTCAACGGCTGGCTGCTCAATCCGATGCTCGCCGCCGGGGCCATGAGCATCTCCAGCCTGTTCGTGGTGAGCAACAGCCTGCGGCTGCGGCGGTTCCGGCCGGCGCGCAAGTCGCCCCCGGCGGCGCAAGCTCTGCCAGCGTCTGACCCGAACCAATGGCGGGACGGTGCCGCGACGACGACCTGAGCCGGAAACTCGGGATGGCCGGCTGGCTGCAAACTCGCTGGCGGCGATCCGGGCCGTTGCAGCCGTCAGGCTGGAGGCGATCGCGGGAGCGATATCTCGAACCGCGCCTGGCGAAGCTGCTCAGCGATGCCGCACAGTGCCGGTCGCCGTCCGGACCGGGGCCTTCGGCTAGAACACCAGCCACGCCTGCAGGTACAGCGTGTCGTTGTCGGACGCCCCGCGGCTGGTCCCGTCGAAGCGGCTGTAGGCGACGTATTGCGCCGAGATCTTCGGATTGAACCAGGGCCATAGGGAGGGGCCGCCCTTCTTGTTGAACGGGAGCCAGTCGAGCTGGACGGTGACCCAGCTGCTGTCCGGAGAGCCGTTGTCGGTCTCGTAATAGGCGGCATCGGCATCGCCGCGGAGGTTCGAATAGCCGGCCGTGAGCGCCCAGGTTTTGTCGTACAGGTAGGTCACACTGCCGTTGAATGTGCTGAGATCGTTGGAGCCATGGGTCGCAAACCCCAGGCGCTGACTGGCATCCAAATCCTGCTGCTCGTGGAGCCAGGCCAGGCGCAGGTCCAGGTTGTCCCGCTTGCCCGTGTACTCGTACTGAAGGTCCAGGCCGGCGTCGGTGAAGCGGTCGGTGCCCGCCGCACGCTCGCCCGAGGGATAGGTATCGGCGACCATGCCGAAGGTGCCGCCGGAGAGATAGTGCGGTCCCCATTCGCGCTGCAGCGCGAGCCGCCAGTAGGGAGCCACGCCGTCGATCTTCGCGCCGACGTCGTCGGGCGAGACGCCCAGGGCCCGCAGGGTGTTGTCGCCGAGCGCCCAATAACCGGCAAGCTCCAGGTAGACCAGCTCGTTCCAGAGGCCATAGGCGCCGAGGCCGCCGACCTGGCCGCCGATGTCCTGGATCAGCGTGGCGGCCGCGGGTGTCGAGGCGAGGCCGGAGGATGAGAACGGAAAGGACCAGGCGGGCGTCGAATTCCAGAGGTCCTGCACCGTCGGGTTGTTGTTGACGTCGATCCCGTAGACGAGGGGCTTGCCGGCGATGCTGGTGCTGTCCGCGAAGCGCAGGTCCGTGTTGTCCCAGGAGAAGACCCTGCCGATGGCATCATAGGTGGTCTGCACGAAGCCGCCGAACTTGCCCGCGATCCGGCCGCCGAACAACAGGCTCGTCTGCGTGAAGGCGAAGTTGTCGTTGGGCCCGTAGTGCTCCGGGGGATCGGCCAGGTCCGACGCGGTGCGCGTCAGGGACGGCTGGGTCATCAGCGCGAGCTTCTTGTACCAGGGGACATGGCCGGCGCTCTCCGTGTAACCGGTCAGCTTGAACTCGCGCCCGAAGGCGTTGAGCTGGGGATAGACCGTATGGCAGGTCGTGCATTCGACGCCCATCTGGCGCGCGAAGGCCGGAATAGCGTGGACCGGCGCCGACGCAAGCAGCAACGCTCCCAGGATCGGGACCATGATCCAGCACGCGCCGCTCGGCGATGCGCGGCATCCGCCGCCTGCAAGGCCGATCACACAAGGGAATTGGAACATGACGATCCTCTTGGAGTTTCGGGGTTGACGGGTCGCACTGGCAGGTGGTGGCCTCCTTAAGACCGGGCCCGGCAGCAGTTCTTACCTTCGGCAACAGCGATGCCGCCGGGTACTCTCTTGAAACCCTACAACGCAGGTGTGCGTCCCGCCGCAACGAGTCGCATCGGTGGCCGCCGCAGGGGTGTCAACGGATCGGGGATCAGTGCGCCACGGTCACGTCCGCGACGGGGCATAGTCGCGGCCGACGCGCAGCGGGTATCCTGCTGCATCGCCTGCGCTGCAACGCCGAGACCAGGTCGGGTCGAGCCGCAGCATCTCCCGCGCTGCCATACTCCGCCGACGCGCGCCGTGGGGCCGCCGGCCTCTACCTGCTCCCGGAGGTCCACCTCCTCGACGGTCGGGCGCAACAAGCCGTGGTCCGCCTGCGCCAGGTAGAGCATGTCGCCGATCATGTGCCCGAGGCGCTCGTATTCCTCGAGACTCGAGTAGAGGAGCTCGCGGTAGGCCGCCGGGTCACGGCTTCCTTGCAGTGCGACCTGAGTTTGAAGCGTCAGGTTGGCGATAGGCGTGCGCAATTCGTGCGCGACATCGGCCGAGAATTCCGATAGGCGCCGGAAGCTGTCGTCCAGGCGCGCGAGCATGGCGTTGAAGGCGTCCACCAGGACGTTGATCTCTGCCGGCACGCCGCTCTCTGGCAGGCGCGCATCCAGGCGCTCGGTGCTCAGCTCCGAGGCAAGGGCCGTGATGCGCCGCAGTGGCCGCAGGCCCGCGCGTGTGGCGATCCAGCCGAGGACGGCAGCGGTCGCAGCGGCGATGATGATGGACAGCACGAGAAGATGCCGGAAGCCGATCATGAATGCCTGGTGGTGACTAATGTCCATGCCGAGGAGTACGGTGCCCGTTGACGTATTGGACGGGGGGTCGTTCAGCGGCGCGCTGAGCCCGCGAAGCGGGCGGTCGCCAACCTGCCACCATTGCAGCCATTGGCGGGCCGATGCGTCTGCGGCCAGCGCTGCACCTTCTCGACCATCATCAGGCAACACACCGCGCACGAAGAGCGTCCTGCCATCGGCATCGCGAATCCGAAGGACCAGCTCGGGATGCCCCACCAGCGCGGCGTCGAGCTGCGCCGGAAGGTCGGCACCGGCCGCGTTGCGCACGGCGTCTGCCACGTCTCGCACCAGTGTCAGCTTGCCGTTCAGATCCTGGCGATCCATGTCTCTAAAATGGAGCGGACTTCCACTTGCGATGCGGCGATGGACCGTGCGCCCCGGCGTCGCCGGGGCCGGAAGATGACAGCGTCGTCATCTTCGTGTCATCCGGGTGACCGGGGCGGCGCGCCAGACTGCGCGCGCAGAACAGGATGTCTGCCAAGGCCCCTTGCGGGCAAGGTCCTGGAGCGGGCCCGAACGCAAGCGACGACGACCGGAGAACATCATGACGAAGAAAATGCAGTCGGCCGCCTTCGTGCTGGCCTTTGTTGCCACCGGAGCATCCGCCGACCATGTCTACAAGGGCCTCGCCGACGGCCATCCGGACCTAGGCGAGCCGCATGCCCGAGCCGATTCGTTCACCAACCTTGCAGCCCGGAACGCTGGGTTGGACGGGTTCGACATGCACCAGGGCCTTTCCCAGGGCAACCCCGACCTCTCGCAGCCGCCGGGCGCGACCGGCGCCCATGGCGTGCGTCCGGCGGCCAGCCGCAGCATTGACCTGCACCACGGGTTCTCCGGCAATCCCGATCTGTCGCCGCCGCCGGCGGACTGATCCTTCCCGTGGCGGCCGGCGGCACAACACTCTGACTGGGGGCGCCGCCGGCCACTTGTTCCCGCCTTGCTTCCACCCGACGGAGATTCACGATGACCAAGCTGATTCCCTTCACCGCCCTGCTTGCGGCGCTTGCCGCGGCGCCCGCGATCACGCTCGCTCAGTCGATGGACTCCGGCGGGATGGCGGAGCATGGCTCCATGGCGGAAGGCGGCACGATGCATGGCGACACAACTGCCGGAGCCGCCGGCCAGGGCGTCGTCAACAAGGTGGACCCCGGCGAGGGCGTCGTAAACATCACCCACGGCCCGATCCCGGCGTTGAACTGGCCTGAGATGACCATGGACCTGCCCGTGGCCGACGGGGTCGATCTGGGGAGCGTGCAACCTGGCGACGAGGTGCGCTTCCGCGTCGTGCTCGGCTCCGATCAGGTCTACCGCATCACCGAAATCGATTCGGCGCCCTGAGCCGGACAGGCGCTTACGTCATTCTGGAGGGCAGGATGAACTGCTGTTCTGCCAGCAATGCGGATACCGGGCGCTTCTTCTCGTACCTAGCCGGCCTGCACCGGCTGCGGCACCGCTGGCTGGGATTCGAACGGACCCAGCGCCAGTTGCTGGCGGGGCTGCTTCCTGGCGGCATCGCGGGGGCGGAACTGCTGGAGATCGGCTGCGGTCCCGGCTACCTTCACCGGGCACTGTTGCGGGAAGGAGCGGCCGGTGCGGTCGGCGTGGACCTCTCCGAGCGTATGATCGCAATTGCCCGCCAGGAGTCCGCGGCCGAGGGCTTCGGCGTTCGCACTAGCTACCATCAGGGCGACTTCACCGATATTGCCGACCGGCTGCCCGACGCCGACGTCAGCATCCTGGACAAGCTTAAACAGATCGGGCGCTGTTACGTGCGCTCACAAATAGCGCAATGACAGACATCCGCAGCTTACTTCAGGGGTTTTTACTGTTGCTCCCAACTGCTGCGCTTGCTCTGACGCAGTTCGCCGAGGGTGATCTGGGACGCGGCGGCGGACGCTGACTCGATGGGTAAGATGGCGGCTGGTACGGTGTGTGCGTACTCGATGGCCGACGGGCCGAACACGCCGACGGCGGTGTGCATGGCCCGCATCGCCCCGCCGCGCGCAGCAGCGAACGATTCGTCATCCACGACAAACCGAGGAGATTGATTGCCATGTATGGATTTTCCACCCGTGTCGCGCCGCCCTTCGACGAAGCGGTCTCGCGGGTCACCGCCGCGCTCAAGGAGGAAGGCTTCGGCGTGCTGACCGAGATCGACGTCCAGGCGACCCTCAAGGCCAAGCTGGACGTCGACAGTCGCCCCTACCGCATCCTCGGCGCCTGCAACCCGCCGCTGGCCCACAAGGCCATCGAGGCCGAGCCGCAGATCGGCCTGCTCCTGCCGTGCAACGTCGTTGTGCGGGAGTTGGAGGACGGCGCAATCGCGGTCGACTTCATGGACCCCGAGGCCGTTCTGCAACTGGTCGAGAACCCGCGCGTTCCCGAGATTGCGAGCGAGGTGCGGGAGCGCCTGTCACGGGTGAAGGACGCCCTGACCTGACGCCGCAAACGGCACGCAGTACCGGCCTCGACGGCGGAGTTGCCGCTTGCGGTTGGTACTTTGGACCAAGGACCGGTGCATAACACCCAAACCACAACTGGAGCAGAGAACCGATGCGCAATTCACAACTGGTACCCCTGACCCTGTCCGCGATGCTGCTGGCGAGCCCGTTTGCGATGGCCCAGGATGCCCAAAACCCGGACGCGGAGGCGGCAACGGCCACCGGCGGTGCGGCTGCCGGGGCTCCCGCGGCCGGGAGCGCGGATACTGCGGGTGCTGCCGGCGCGATGACGACGGGCGGCCCGGAGACCATGGGGTCCGGCATGATGGCCGGCCAGAACGGCGAGGGCGCGGCGGATGATACTCAGGCCGGCGCCATGGGCCCCGGCATGCCCATGGGAGGCCCCGGAATGATGATGGGGGGGCCCGGCCGGATGGGCTGTCCCGCGATGATGGGAGGTCCGGGCGTGATGGGCGGCCCGGGCATGATGGGCCGGCGGGGCATGATGGGCGGTCCCGGCAAGGGCGGCGGCCCTGGAATGATGCCGGGCCGCGGCAGAATGGGGCAGGGCATGGGCATGATGCCCGGCGGCATGTGCGGCGGCCAATACTCATACGGCGCGCTGATCAGTCGTCTCGACCTGCTGGACGCGAGGATGGCCAAGATCGAGACCATGCTGGAGTGGCTTCTTCAGCGATAGCCCACGGTGGCCGAAGGGCCGGGCGGGCGCCGGTAGCGGCCGCCGCCTATCCGGTCTTGTGTGCGCAGATCGATCGGGTCTGGTCGCAGGTGCTCACGGTGGAATCGTCTGGCCCGAACTGATGGAGATCGACCAATGCGGTGCCTTCTCATCATTGTCGTCGTTGCCCTCGCGTCGATGGCCGCGGCTATCGGCTACGTGTACTCGGGCTGGGCCGATGTCTCCGCGACCGGTACCGAGAGCGCACCGGTGCGCTGGGTGCTGGAGACCACCCGGCGCAACGCCGTGAAACGCCATGCGGCGGACATTGAGGTGCCCGACCTGTCGGGGCAATCCTTGGTCGCCACCGGGGCCCATTCCTTCAAGGAGATGTGCGTGGGCTGTCATGGCGCACCGGGCCACACCCCGATGCTGGGCGCGAGGTACATGGATCCGCAGCCCCCCGACCTCGGCAAGCTCGCGAAAACGCGCACGCCCGCCGAGTTGTTCTGGGTGATCAAGCACGGTATCCGCATGACCGCGATGCCTGCCTGGGGCCCGACGCACTCGGACACCCAGTTGTGGGCACTCGTGGCGCTGGTCGAGCGCCTTCCGGACTTGTCGGCGCAGGAGTTCAGCCAGCTGGCGAGCCAGGGCGGCGACGGCGGTCATGATCACGGCCATAGCCACGGCGGCACGTCGACGCAGCCGGAGGGACAGGGGCACAGCGACCACGGCCACTCAATGCCATGAACCGTCCAAGACTGAACTTCCTGGTGGACGCGGTGGCCTTCGCCGCGTTCGCCTTTCTGACCACAACGGGCGTCCTGAGCCGGTACGTGCTGCCGCCCGGGTCCGGCCGCTATTCCACCCTCTGGGGTCTCAACCGGCACGGCTGGGGCGACGTCCACTTCTGGGTTGCGGTGTTGCTTCTGGGTGTCCTCACGCTGCACCTTGTCCTGCATTGGAAGTGGATCCTGTACGCGGTGAAGGGCAAGCGGTCCGAGGCGTCGGGCGCTCGGCTCGCCCTTGGCGTGGTGGGGCTCATCGGCTTGCTCGGGCTCGCGGCCGCGCCGCTGATGGCCCCCGTGGAGCAGACCGGTGTCCCGCGCCAGGGGGCCGGTCTGCCCGCGCCGGCGGGGCAGCAGGCCGCTCCTCCGCCGGCCGGCGGAGGGACTGCGACGGCTGCCCCGGGCCTCGAGTCCATTCGCGGCTCCATGACCCTGCGCCAGGTCGAGCAGGCCACAGGAGTTCCGGTGGACGCCCTGATCACGCGGCTCCAATTGCCGCGCGGCATCGATCCGGATGAGCGCATCGGGCGGATCCGCAAGCGCTACGACATCTCGCCGGACGACGTCCGCCAGGCGGTACTGGACTATCGCGCCGAGCATTGACGCCCAAATGACCCGCTGGCCCGCCAGGCGGCCCGGGCTTTGGTGCATTTGAACCCTTCGCACGGGATATGAGCCGCCGCCCTGGGCCGTATCCGGGGCTATCGACGGCTACAGGGGTAGGCATAGGGGCTGGTTCGGCAGTTGCTTTTCAGTGACGGCAACGCAGCCGCCGCTTAACCCGGATACCCATGGACCTCCTGACCCTCGCCGTCATCGCGCTCGCGGCCCTGCTGCTGGGCCTCCTGGCACAGCGTCCGCGCCTGCGTCCGGCGCGGCCGCCGTGGCCCGCGCGCATGCCGTACCTCGGCGGCGGCGAGCCGGCGACCCATGCCTGGAGCCGCTTCCACGTCCGCTATTACCCGATGACCCTGCTCCTGATCGCGTTCGAGATGGAGATGATGTTCATGTACCCCTGGGCCGTGGTGTACGTGGCCGAGGGGCTGAAGGCGCTGGCCGAGATGGGGATGTTCCTCGGCATCCTCGGCGTCGGCATCGTCTATGCCTGGCGCGAGGGGGCGCTGCGTTGGCAATGAACTGGCTGCGGGCCCTGGCTGCGACGGGACCGGTACCGGTGTACGCGGCCGTGGGCCCCGGGATGACGGACGAAGTGCGCCGGCTGGCCCTGGACCCGGTGGTCGAACTCGTGGCGACGCCGCGCCATGCCAGCGTACTGCTGGTCGCCGGCGCCGTCCCGCCGTCGGCCGACGCGGCGCTGCGGCGGGTGCACGCCCAACTCCCCTGGCCCTGTGCGACGCTGTGGTACCGCAGCCGGCCGTTTCCGGAGCTCGACTACCCGCAGGTCATCGAGGCGCCGGAGATGCTCGCGGGTGCGCTCCAGGAACTGCACCGGGCCGTGCTGCGCGGCCCGCGGGGGCGGGAGCCGGTGCTGCTGCCGGACGTGCCCCCGGCACCCTTCGAGGGTCGCGGCGACTACGGCCAGGGCGGTGAGGGGATGATGGGCGGCACCCCCTATGGGCGCCCGATGGCGATGACGACGGACGATCTGCGGGACGGCCTCGCGCTGGACAAACTGGAGCTCTCGCTTGGGCCCTTCTTCCGGGGGCTGCCGTCCGGCCTCGTGCTGGGCCTGAGTCTTCAGGGAGATGTCGTGCAGCGATGCAGCGTGGAGGCGCCGCCGTATCCGGAGCCGCCGGCGCCGCCGTTCCTTCAGGCCCTGGAGCGTCCGATGCCCATCGCGGCGCTCGAACTGGCGCGGGCACGGCATCACCTGGGCCGGCTCGCCGAGGCGCTGGACCTCGCCGGGCTCGGCGCCCCGGGGCGCAGGCTGCTGCGGTCGGCCGGCGGCCTCGCGCCGGGGCGCCGGCTGCGCTGGCTGGGGCCGCTGGTCCTGGGGTCGGGCCTGCTCGGATGCGTCGGGACAGGACACGGCAGGCTAACGCGCGATCAGGCCGTCGGGGCCGGCGGCCCGGCCGCCCGCGCCGCGGGCCAGGCCATGGATGCGCGCACCGAAGACCCCGGCTACCGTCAGCTCGGTTTCGAGCCCGT
>Ga0316576_10002189_pt1 | contig 11031 bp, 7 predicted proteins | sample S0NA_FD_203075 | JGI IMG/M metagenome (GOLD analysis project Ga0316576, IMG submission 203075) | Rhizosphere microbial communities from salt marsh grasses in Alabama, United States - S0-2_050615r3r5 | ecosystem: Host-associated > Plants > Roots > Rhizosphere | place: USA: Alabama | collected... | reverse complement strand
CTGCAAGCCGGTTTCGATGATGGCTTTGTAGATGAGGCAAAAGGAACCCAGCTTGAAGAAATGTCCAACGAGATTGGATATGCCGTAAACACTGATATAGAAGGTGAACATCAGCTCGGAAATCATCGTGAGAACGATCGAAGCGGTCAGCATGCGAAAAACGACATGGTCAAAAAAAGCTTTGCGCCTGTAAAGGGTGACCATACCGGCAAACAGGGCCGCAATAATGACGTACTCGCTGACCACCTTGAAAGGCGTGAGTCCCCGGCCTTCTATGTAACAGACCGGGAACACCGGCCACACGAATACCGTTGCGATGACCAGCGCGAACAACCCGCCGTAGACCGCCACCGCCCGCTCCATGGGAATTTTGCGTGCGACCAGAAAGGGCGCCACGACAAGCGTGGCGCTTTCCATATACCGGGCGGCAATCCAGAGTTGGGTGGCCGTATTGGCGCCGTAGTTTTCAAACACCCCCATCCCCTTGTAGCTGAAGGTATGCAGCAGATCGAGGGCACCGATGGCCAGATAAGCGGCGCCCAACAGGGTGAGGCTCGTGTTATGAATTTTATCCCGGGTGTTCCACGCGAACATGAAAATCGCGAAGGCGACCACCACGCTGAAAATCTCGATCAGGACATGAAAGAGCAGGAAGCTGTAAAGTTCAACGGCGCAGAGGAGGACCAGTGTCAATCCGGCGATGATAAACACGGCGCCCTTCGCCATATGCGAATCCGTTGGCGGGAAAAAGCCGGTGGAGGATGCGGTTTCTGCAAGGGGGGAATTGGCCAAAGCAATCCCTCGTGTACATGCACGGGTGGGCGTTGGAAGATGGCTGATATCATTTTAACTTTACTACAAAACCAACCGTAAGGTCAATCGGATATGCACAAAAGCGATGGATGCCGCATTGGGCAGTGCTTGCCATTTGGCACTGCTGAATGTTAGGTTGCCAGTCGTTCCCTCTCCGAGCCAGTACCGGAACAGGTAATCGACGACAGCCGGGGATCAGCGCTACCATTGAGCCGGCTTCAGGCCATCGCCGAAGGCGCCCTCCAAGGTTCCTGTGTGCGCCCCGACGCCAAAACAAAAGCGGGCCGGGAATGCACTTTTCCATTTGAACCATGCCGGAAACAGTGTTATCCATGAAGGGATTATGAAAAATAAGGTGGAATGTGTTCCGGGTATGGAATCGGACGCCTGGGCAATGTGCCGATGGAATCAAGCTGATATCTGGACATCAAAATGGAAAACGAAAAACGGATCGAACCCCGCTCGCCTATCCTCAGAAACCATCGCGCCGAAATCAAGCTGGTGGGTGAGCCGATTTACCAGTTCAAGGTTGCGGATGTTTCCGACCAGGGTGCGGGGCTGGTGGTTCCCAAGACGTCCGCTTTCCTGAAATTGATCGAAGTCGACCAGGAAATGGGCGTCACCTTTATTTCTCCACGCGGTTCGGAGCCCAATGGCGTCTACAAGGTCAAAGTTCGACACATCACCGATCTGGACCACAGCCGCTACAAGGACGTTCTTCTGATTGGGGTTCGTATTCTGGAACGTATGACGACCGAGTAAACCTGGACCCTAACCCCCGTCAAACACTCCTGGGGTAATGGTATCCGCCCCTGAGACCGCCTTTCGAAAACACAATCTGCCACAGCTGGTTCCGACGTGCCCGGAAACTCGCCGCACAGCAGAGAAGATAATAGCTCCACATGCGAAAGAACCGTTCATCGTAGATATCTTTGAGATGTTCCCAATTGCGGATGAAATTGCGATGCCAGGCCATCAGGGTTTTGTCATAGTGAGGACCGAAGCTGTGCCAATCCTCTATCACCATAAGGCCTTCGCTGGCTGACGCAATCTGACGCGCGGAAGGCAGCATGGAATTGGGGAAGATATAGCGTTCGATCCAGGGGTCGATCGTGCTGACGGAAGTATTGCCGGCAATCGTCTGCACCAGGCACACGCCCCCCGCCTTCATGCAACGGCACAGGATCTTCATATACGTACGATAGTTTTTCCTCCCTACGTGTTCCATCATACCGATGGACACGATCCGGTCGAATCGGCCGCGCAACTCCCGATAATCCTTTAGTTCGATCGTCACATCGAGACCGCGGCAATCTTCGCGGGCATATTCGGCCTGCTCGCGCGAAACCGTCAATCCCAACACCCGGGCACCGTATTTTTCGGCCGCCCATTTGGCGAAGCCCCCCCACCCGCAGCCGATGTCGACAACCGTCATGCCGGTTTGCAGCCCAATTTTCCGGCAGATGAGCTCCAGCTTTTTTTTCTGGGCCTCGTCCAGCGTTTGGGCATCGTCCCAGTAGGCGCAGGAGTAGTTCATGCGCTTGTCGAGCATGAGCCCGAAAAGTCGATTGCCCAAATCGTAATGGCGCTCGCCGATGACACCGGCCCGCGACTTTCGCTGCTGGTTGATGATTTTCGCTTTGGCGATCTGCCACAGCAGGTGCCTGTTTTTGGGGACCTGCCGATCCAGCCGGGCCCTGAGAAGCCGGTCGAAAAACTGGTCAAGGGCCTGGCAGCTCCACCAACCATCCATGAAACTCTCCCCCAGGGCCAGGGAACCGCCGGCCAGAACGCGGTTGTAGAAATCCGGGTTGTGCACGCGGATGTCCCAGGGCCGCTCGCCGTTCAGCCGGACATCGATGCGGGCAAAAACATCCTCGACGGCTTCCTGGGCGCTGGACTTGCTGAGGGCTGCCGCCAAAGACCGTCGTTGAAAGCCGTTTTCCGCTCTTTCCATGGAAATCGCCCCCCTTGTTGCGTAACCGTTATTTAGAATCCTATTCCGCGACCAATAGCTGTGCGGCCTTCACCTCCAGGCTAGCGCCTGGATCGACACCGGGCCTAAATCACATCTGAGACGTGCGAAACGAATTGACAACGTGCAATTACCGCCATCGCATGCATCGATAGAACGTTTGCAAGGAATACGGGTGACCATCGACTGCCATTAAGTGAGCGTGTTCTTCAGGTCTTCAGGAGGGGGTAAGCTGCAAGAGCGTGTGGTCCAGGTCGGCCGTTTCGTGAAGTCAGCTGGAGATGTCGCGACAGGATTCGGAGATAATGCTAAAAACTAATCCTTAATGTGCAGAATTGCAAGCAAAGGTGTAACCCTCGCCTCTCCGAGGATGGCGTGATATCAAGGTCACAGACCGCCTTCGCCGACAAAGGGCGGGCGGATGATGCCTTGGGCAACGGCCATCATGAACGGGGCGAACGCGGCAACTCAACCGGCTCCCGGCCGGGCGCGGCTACCCCGCGGCGTTCCAGCAGGGATCCATCCTGAAGGTAGAGGTCGATGAGGGCCTTGAGGTAGTTGGCGAGCGCCCGCACCTCGGCGATCCGGCTGGACAGCAGATCCCGTTGGGCCTGGGCCACCAGGAAACTGGTTGATTTTCCCACCCGCAGCTTTTCGGTTTCGGTACGCAGTTTTTCCTCATTGAACTTGCGGGTCACGGCTGAAGCGGCAATCTGCTGTTTGGTGCGTTCGACTTCGATATAGGCCGTGCGGACGTCCACTTCCACCAGCTGGGAAAGGTTGTCGAGCGCATCCCGGGCCTGGGAGCGGCTCAGCTGAGCGCGGCGGTGCGCCGCCCTGGCGTCCCGGTTGAAGAAAGGATACTGGATGCGCACCCCTCCGCGGATGTCATAGTTGTCTTCGTCGAGCTCCTGAATGGAATCCCCGAAGGCGTCGGCATACCCGCTCTTGCCGAGGGTGACGAAAAGATCCATCAAAGGAAGCAGTCCGTTGCGGGTTTTGACGAGCTCGAGATCGCCGCGCAGCAGTTGCAGACGGGCCTCGTTCAAAAGGGGTCGCAGGCGCTGGGACACGGCCACGTATTGCTCCACGGCTTCCAGGTCGATGTCGGGCAGAGTCGGCTGATGAATCAGCTCCACCTCCCGCTGCCAGATGTCGGGACCGGCCGGATTGAGCAGGCGCAGCAGCTGGAGGCGAATGGCCTCCTTGCTGGCCCGCGCTTCGATGAGGGCCTGCTCCTGGGCCGCCACCTCGGCTTGGACCGCCGGCAATTCAGCCCTGGCCAGCCGGCCGACGGCGATCAGCTCTTCGGTTTCGTTCTGCTGCTGACGGACGACTTTCAGGGATTCCTCGACAATTTCGATCTGGCGCCGGGCCAGGGCGTAATCCCAGTAGGTCCGTTCCACGTCCGCCACCAGTGTTTCCGTAAACCCCCGCAGTTCGAACTCCGAGAGGCGGGTATCCAGACGCGCCTGGCGCAGCTGAACCAGATTGACGTCCGTCCCGAAACCGCGCAAGAGCGCCTGGGTCGCCGTCATTCCCAGACGGCTCGAATAAAAGGGATCGTCGTAAAGCGAGGAGTCCGACATGTGCGTGTCGGCCTCCAGGGCGAGCGTGGTGCCGGTGGGGAAGTACTGTTCAAGCAGTATCACGCCATCGGCCGTGTTGGTGGTGAAAACCTCGGTTTCAGATCCGGATCGGGCCTGGCGCTGGCCTTTGAGCCGACCGGCGGAGACATCCACGTCGATGGCCGGATCGAAAGCTGCCCGTTCCCGGTCCTCGAAGGTTTGCGTGATCGCAGGGTTCAACCGCTGCACCACCAGGGCACGGTTGTTCTCCAGACTCATCAGGATTGCGTCGGTTACCGTCACCTGCAGCGGGCCGGGCGGCAATGTTCGGTCCGGCTCCTCCTGCGCCGGCGCGGTCGACGCGGACATGCGGATCGTTGTATCGGCCGGCCTGTTCGGCCCTCCCGCCGTCCAGTCGATGGGATCCGCCGCCATCGCACAGGCACCCGCGATGGACAGCAGCAGACAGTTGACGATCAACAGCGTCAAACGATGATGATATCCGGTCAACATTGGGTCACATCCTTAATCCGGTCCTTGACGTCGGCTTCTTCGGATCCGATTGAAAATTCGATACAAGGCCATCGCCAATGCTATAGTATCGATGCCTTTGTTGTGACAACGGAAAATTGAGCCCCTACAGAAGAAGTTTACCAGTGCACACAACGCGCCCGGCCGCGCGCCGGCGTTGTTGCGAGCCGCATCGTGTGTTCACGACGATTTTCCCGTTGCAAAATTCATGAAAAAGCACAATGTTACGTTGTCAAAAAAGGAATCGGAACGGACGTCGGGCGCAGATGCCCCCTTGGTGGTAACCATGCATTCGTAGCCGTTGGATCAAAGGAGAAAACCCCTATGCCCCCATCGACCAAAGGACGTTGCTTATGACATCGGTCGCATCCAAGCGCACCATCCCGGCGGTGGTTCTGATTGCCGCGGTGATCTTTGGCTGGATCGTTTACAGGGTTGTGCAGGTCCGGCAAGAGACCGGCGGGCAGGGACAGGCGGCACGGCCGTCACCGGTGGAGGTGGCCCCCATCGAAAGGGGCCCTATCGTTCTCAACCGCACGTTCAGCGGCGAGCTGGAGGCCCTGGCCGAATTCGTGGTCGCACCGAAAGTCAACGGCCGCCTCGAGCGGGTGCTGGTGCATATTGCCGATACGGTTCAGCGCGGTCAGGTGGTGGCCGAACTCGACAACGACGAGTATGTCCAGGCGGTGGCCCAGGCCCAGGCGGATCTTGCCGTTGCCAGGGCCAATCGTTCCGAGGCCCAAAACGTTTTGGAAATCGCCAATCGCGAGTTCAAGCGCACCGAATCCCTTCGCAAACGCGGCATCGCCTCCGACTCGGAACTCGACACGGCCCAACAGGACCTGCTGGTCAAACGGGCCCAGCTGACCGTGGCCGAGGCCCAGGTGGCCAAATTCGCCGCCGCCCTGGAAAGCGCCAACATCCGTCTCGGCTACACCCGGGTGACGGCCGGCTGGAGCGGCGGCGACGATCAGCGCGTCGTGGCGGAACGCTACGTCGACGAAGGTCAGACCCTGGCCGCCAATACGCCCATCCTCATGATCGTCGACCTGGATCCCATTCTCGGAATCGTTTATGTGACCGAGCGGGACTACGCCCGCATGCAGCCCGGCCAGGTGGTGTCCCTTACCACGGAGGCTTTCCCCGGTGAACCATTTACGGGCCACATCGTCCGCATTGCCCCCGTCTTCCGCACGGCAACGCGCCAGGCGCGCATCGAAATGACGATCGACAATCCTGGGCATCGCCTCAAACCCGGCATGTTCATCCAGGCTACCGTCGAGCTCGCCCATGTCACCGATGCCGTCATCGTGCCGGAGCAGGCCCTGACCGAACGCAACGATCGCACCGGGGTTTTCATTGTCAGCGACGATGGAAAGTCCGTGAACTGGCGTGAGGTGAAGGTGGGCATCCGTGCGGGCGACCGGGTGCAGGTGGAAGGCCGGGGACTGGCGGGCCGGGTGGTGGTCATCGGACAGCAATTGGTCAAAGACGGCGCCCTGATCACGATCGCAGAGGAGCAGGCAACACCGGCGGCCGGTCACAAGGGGGCGGATACCCAATGAAGCTGCCGCGGTTCAGTGTCCAGCGCCCCATCTTCACCACCATGGTGACCCTGATTCTGGTCATTCTGGGCTCGGTTTCGCTTGACCGCCTGCAGATCGACATGCTGCCCGATATCGAGCTGCCCACCCTGACCATCCGGACGGACTACGAGGGGGCCAGCCCCGAGGTGATGGAGCGTCTGGTGACGCGCATCATCGAAGAAATCGTGGCCGTGGTGCCCGGTGTCGAGGAAATCAGCTCCACCTCTTCGGAGGGCCGCAGCACGGTGCGGGTCAGTTTCGTCTGGGGTACGGACATCGACACGGCGGCCATCGACGTGCAGAGCAAACTCGAAGACGAAATCAACGAGCTGCCGGATGATATCGTCGGCCCCCGCACCAGCAAATTCGACATCGCCAGCTTTCCGGTCGTCATTCTGGGCATCTCCAGCAACCTCGATCCCGTGGAGATGACGGAACTGATCGAAGATCAGATCCGCTACCGTTTTGCCCGCATTCCGGGGGTCGCCCAGGTGGATCTCTGGGGGGGCTTCAACCGCGAAATCCGCATCGGACTGGACCCCGAGCGCATCAAGGCCGCCGGTTTGCCCCTCGATCAGGTCATCGACGCCATCGAAGACGCCAACCTGGACCTGCCCGCAGGTAAAATCGAACAGGGGCGCTACGAGGTCACGCTGCGGGCGCCGGCCGAGTTCACCCGTCTGGACCAGATTCGGGATACGGTCATCCTGCAGCGGGAGGGGGCCGCCGTGCGGCTGGGTCAGGTCGCGGACGTCCGGGACACCTATGAAAAAAAGACCCGCATCGTTCGCGTCAACGGCAAGCGAGGCCTCTATGTGGGCATTCGCAAACAGGCCAATGCCAACACGGTGGAGGTCTCCCGCGGTATCCTGGAAGAGATCAAGGACATCAACCAGGCCTTTCCCCAAGTCACCGTCGTTCCCGTGATCAACCAGGGCAATCTCATCGAACGCTCCATTGCCAATGTGGCCCGTTCGGTGCTCTACGGCGGCGGGCTGGCCGTCGTGGTGCTGCTCTTCTTTTTGCGCAGCATCCGCAGCACCCTGGTCATCTCGCTTTCGATCCCTATTTCCGTCATCGCCACCTTTGCTCTGATCTATTTCGGAGGGTTCACCCTCAATCTGATGACCCTGGGGGGACTGGCTCTGGGGGTGGGCATGATGGTGGACAGCTCCATCGTCGTGCTCGAAAACATCTTCCGCCGCCGCAGCGAAAACGGGCTGACGCCCGAGGAGGCCTCGGTGGAGGGCGCCCAGGAGGTGGGAACGGCCATTATCGCCAGCACGATCACGACCCTAGTCATCTTTATTCCCCTGATCTTCGTGCGCGGCGTGGCGGGCATCCTCTTCAAGGAATTGGCCTATGTCATTATTTTCGCCCTGATATGCTCCCTGGTCCTGTCCCTCAGTCTGGTCCCCATGCTGGCCTCCCGCCTGCTGACCTACGGGAAGATTTCCTCCCGCAAGCCCGCCGCCCGATCAGGCCAGCTGGTTACCGCGGCCCGTTCCGCCTACTCCGGGCTCGAAGCGGCTTACCTGCGTCTTCTGGACTGGGTTCTGGATCATCGGTCCACCACCATTATAACGACCGCGGCGCTGCTGGGGGCCAGCCTGCTGCTTCTGCCGCTGATCGGAACGGAGTTTCTCCCCCCCAGCGATGAGGGCGAAGTCCGCGTCACCGGCCAGATGGAAGTCGGCACCCGCCTCGAACTGGTGGATCGGCAAGCCCGCCTTATGGAGCAAATCGTCCTGCCGGCCGTACCTGAGGCCAGGGCCTGGGTAGTTCGGGTGGGGTCCACCGGATGGCGTGCGAGTGGCGGCGCCGAGGGGGAAATCCGCCTGTCCCTGGTGCCGGCCGCCCAGCGCGACCGCTCCAATGTCGCCATCGCCGAGGATTTGCGGCGCCGGTTGGCGGGCCGCGTGCCCGGCATGGAAATCCGCGTCCGGGCGCCCCAGGGGCAGTTCATTCTGGACCGTCTCCTGGGCGGCGATGAGGGGCTGACGGTCGAAATTCGCGGTTACGACCTGGCCACCCTTGATGCACTGGCCGGACGGGCGGCCGACCTCATCAAAGAGGTGCCGGGTATCACGGACCTGGACACCAGTCTCGAGGCCGGCGTCCCCCAGCAGGACATCCGCGTAAACCGCGATAAAGTGGCCGACCTCGGCCTGAGCATCCGCGACGTCACCGAAATGCTGCAAACCGCGGTGGCAGGCTCCAAGGCCGGCGAATTCCGCCGGGAAGGCCACTCCTACCGCATCCTGGTCCAGCTGCAGGATGCGGAGAAGCGCAGCCTGGACGAAGTTCTCGATCTCGCCCTGACCACCGATTCCGGTGAAAAAGTAGCCTTGCGCAATGTCGTCAGCACCGAAGCCAGCCGGGGGCCGGTCCTGATCGACCGCAAGGACCAGCAGCGGCGGGTGACGGTAACGGCCAATGTGGCAGGACGCGATCTGGGATCGGTGGCCGCCGACGTGCAGGGCCTCCTTGACGGCATTCCACGACCCGTGGGCTACGACCTGACCGTAGCCGGCAAATTTGAGGAACAGCAGAAAGCCTTCCGGGAGCTGGTCATTTCCCTCGTCCTGGCCCTGGTCCTCGTCTATATGGTCCTGGCCTGCCAGTACGAGTCCCTGCGGGATCCCCTGGTGGTCATGTTTTCGGTTCCCCTGGCCATCATCGGCGTTCTGGTGACGCTGTTTTTGACGGGTACCACTTTGAATGTACAGTCCTACATCGGCTGCATCATGCTGGGGGGCATCGTGGTGAACAACGCCATTCTCCTGGTGGATCAGGCGGGCCGATTGCTTCAGGAAGGAAGACCCCTTCGCGAGGCCCTTACCGAAGCCGGCCGCCGCCGGCTGCGCCCGATCCTGATGACCACCCTGACCACCATCCTGGGCCTGCTGCCGCTGGCGCTGGGCATCGGTGAAGGCGCCGACGCCCAGGCACCGCTGGCACGGGCCGTGGTGGGCGGCCTCACAGGGTCCACGCTGATAACGCTGGTCCTGATCCCGGTCGTCTATTCCCTCTTCCATCGCCGCACCGACAACACCCGCCCCATGTCATCCTGATCGTCTGATCCCCCACAGACGGCATCCCGCCAAACCGAATGGCGTTCCCCTTATCGGACAGGGCTTTACGTCGCCCCGAAGCGTCTTAACATGAATTGCAGGCAGGAACAGACGGAGACCTAACGATGAAATACCTTGGAAAAGCAAAATGGCGTTATGGCCTTCTGGCCCTTGTTTTGAGCGTATCGTTCGTCCCGGGCATCATGGCGCATCACGGCTGGGGCTGGGCCACGGACGAAGAATTCGAGATTACCGGTCGGATTACGGATGTAAATCTGGGAAACCCGCACGGCGAAGTCACCCTGGAAGTCGAGGGGCAAGCATGGCTCGTCGAAGTGGGGCAACCCTGGCGCAACAAAAGCGCCGGACTCACCGACGATCTGCTTGAGGTGGGCCAGGTCATGACCGTACACGGCCATCGGTCCGCCAATCAGGCAGAGCGCCTGGTGAAAGCCGAGCGGGTTGTCATCGATGGGCGCGACTACAACCTATACCCGGACCGCGAGTCCTGACCTCTCGCCGAGAACCTCATGGTGCCCATGGTCGAATCGTGGACGGCAGCCCTCGAAGCAACCGCATTGGCCCGGACCCTGCGCAGCTCGGTCTGGGCCTACCCGCTGGTCAATGCCGGGCATCTTCTGGGTGTCGCGCTTCTTCTCGGCGGTATTCTTCCCCTTGATCTGAAAATCCTGGGGATGTGGCCCTCGGCACCGCTGTTGCCGCTCTGGCGCGTACTGACACGGACGGCCGCTGTGGGGCTGGGTCTGGCCGTGGTCTGCGGCGCGCTGCTTTTCTCGACGCGTGCCGCGGCTTATGCCGCATCCGTGTTTTTCATCGCCAAGATGGGCGTCGTTGCCGTGGGCACGGTCAACGCATTGGCATTGCATGTGTGCGCATGCCGCAGAGGCCGGGGGGTATCCTGGGAAGCCAACGGCCTGCCGGGATATGTGCGCTGGTCGGCAGGGCTGTCGCTCGCTGCCTGGTTTACGGCCCTCATACTGGGACGCCTGGTGGGGTACTTCTAGACAAAGGGGTTTCTTGCATGACCTTGCGCCGTTGGATACCTTCTCTACTAGCGCTCCTCTGGGCAACGGTCGGGCCGGTCTTCGGCCAGAACACCTTGCCCGATGAGGCGCTCGTGGAAGCCCTGCGCCGGGGGGGCTACAATATCTACTTCCGCCACGCTGCCACCGACTGGTCCCGGCAGGACCAGGTGACGGCCGTGGGGGATTGGACCAGCTGCGACCCCAATCGGATGCGGCAGTTGTCGGACGAGGGTCGGGAAACGGCCCGACAGATCGGCGCGGCCATTCGCCGCCTGGGCATCCCCATTGGTCAGGTATTCTCAAGCGAATACTGTCGTGCATGGCAGACCGCCACCGCCATGGATCTTGGGCCAACGCAGAAGACGCGCGCCGTCATGAACCTGCGCGCCGCGCCTTACGTAGGCGGACCGGAGGCCGTGACGGAGCGGGCCCGCCGTG
>Ga0316576_10002188_pt1 | contig 11032 bp, 11 predicted proteins | sample S0NA_FD_203075 | JGI IMG/M metagenome (GOLD analysis project Ga0316576, IMG submission 203075) | Rhizosphere microbial communities from salt marsh grasses in Alabama, United States - S0-2_050615r3r5 | ecosystem: Host-associated > Plants > Roots > Rhizosphere | place: USA: Alabama | collected... | reverse complement strand
GCTAAAGAGGCGCCTGCTCCAACATCGCCTGTCACTTGCACCGTGATAGGCTCCGTGCTTTTGGTCTCATACTGCCCCGTTACCGGGTTGAAGTAGCTGAACTCAATCGCCGGCAGCACCAGGTCACCGTTCTCCGTGGGCAGCAGCACGCGTTCATAAGTTCGCGAACCCTGCAGTTTGCCGTCAACGAACTGCGCGTTGACCGTGGCCTTGCTGTCAAAGGACCGCCACTCCGGCCCCTCAGTCCACACCGGATCGGGCATCGTTTCCAGGTTGCCTGTGCCCGTGATGGTCACATCCATTGTCACGGTGTCGTTCACTTCAGCCTGGGTCAAATCCGTCGCAGCGCTGATCTCAAATTGGCCTACCGCGCCGCGGAAGCTGTCCGGGGCGTTCTGCGGCAGGGGCTGCACGCTGACCGTGATTGGCTGCGTTTGCAGATCGACGCCGGAGGAGAAGAAATCACCGGGGATGGACAGCTGCGCCGGGTCGATGGTCACCTCGCCCGTCACCGTGGGCACCAGGATCGTCTGCAGTTCCGTCACCCGATACGGCCGTCCGGCCGCCTCCGTAGAATAATTCATCTGCTGGTCGGATAGTTCCTTGCTCCAGAAGCCGGTAAAGGAAGGCGCCGTATAGTCGGGCTGGTCAAAAAGACTGCCCGCCTGGTAGAAGCGGAAGGTATACACGAGCTCTTCACCCTGGTAAGGGTTGTCGTGATCCACTTCGGCCTCAATGAAATAATCCTGGCCTTCCAGCTCCGTGGGCATCTCCGACGGGTCTAGCTGTTGGGTCTGGCTGCCGGGCATATTCGGCAGCATCTGGTTCAGGTTGGGAAAACCTGGAAGAGTCGGAAAAGCGCCGCCTGACGAGCCGCCCTGCTGAGGCTGGCCCGTTCCCTGCGTCACCTCAACCGTGATCGGATCGGTCGTATAGGTCTGACCGTTAATCTGCACCGTGACCGGGTCAATGACCAGGGCCCCTTCACGCAGCGGGCGCAGGGAGTAGCTGTAGGTCTCCTGTACGGTCATATCGCCATTGACGACCGTGATTTGCGTGCCGCTGCTGCTGCCCAAAATCTGGAAATCATTCATCGTCGGCAGAGTCGGCCGTGCCGCGTCTCCGGCGCCTGTATCGATAGTCACCGTCAACACCAGCGCGTCATCCGTACTCAAAAAGTTACGGTCCACCTCCGCCGTCACCGGAGACTGTCCCAGCGCCGGCAGGGCCATCACGCTCAGAAGCAGTAAAGTCAAAATTGTCGTGAATAAAAATTTCTTGTTCATAATTAAATTAGCTTGTCAGGTAATCAGCTCGTCAGCGGGTCAGCTCGTCAGCTGACTGGCTGAAGTGCTGACTGGCTTTTTTCCTACCAATCTTGCACCGGCGGCGTCCAGGGTACCGAGAAAATCTGGCCCAGCTTCTCTTGCAGCGTTTGCCCATCGCGGGCAATGGCTGCCAGAAGCTGTTCCGCCTGTTCGGCCGTCATCCGCTGTCCCGGCTGCGGCATCTCGTTCAACTGCCCGGGTTGGTCTTCCTGGGGCTGGCCATCTTGCGGCTGGCCCTCACCCTGCTGTTGATCCTCTTGCTGCTCGCCTTGCTGGCCATCTTGCTGCTGTTCTTCATCCTGGGACTGTTCTTGACCTTCCTGTCCCTCGTCTGATTCCTGTCCATCCTGGGAATCAGCCTGCTGTTCTTCTTCCTGCTGGCCCTGATCCCCTTCTTGTTGTTGATCTTCCTGGGACTGGTCGCCCTGATCTTGCTGATCTTCTTGCTGTTGGTCGCCTTGATCTTGTTGATCTTCCTGGCTTTGCCCATCCTGGGACTCGTCCTGGTTTTCTTGATCTTGCTGATCTTCTTGCTGTTGGTCTTCGTTTTGTTGTTCTTCGTTCTGCTGTTGCTGTTGCAGCTGCTGCAAGGCCAGTTCCAGGTTGTACTTGGCGTCCTGATCGTCGGGATTGATCAGCAGGGCCTGGGTGTAGAAGTCTACGGCCGATTGTAAATCCTGCTGGTTATAGAAACTGTTTCCCTGGTTGTAGTAACCGGCCTGGGCCAGCGCTTCCTTATCCGTGTAGCTCAGCGCCATCTCCATCTGTTTCAGCGCATCGGCATAAGCGCCCTGGCGGTAGAGGGCGTTGGCGGCATTGTAATAAGGCTCGGCCAGTTCCGGCTCTTCGATCTGCGCCGTCTGGTAATCGACCAGTGCATCCTGGAAAGCCTGTTTGGCAAAGGCCTCATTGCCCTCATTATTCAGCTTCTCTGCCTTCGACGGCGCGCATGCCGTCGCCAGCAGCGCCACCGGAAGCGCCAGGATCATCAGGATTGAAAATTGCTTAATTCGTAACATCATTCACGTAGTCCAAATTAGCTATTGGCTATTGATTGTTGATTATTGGCCATTGCCTCTTGGCTTGCCGCCAAGATTTTCGGCCGTGGCACACTCACCCGCGCCGTCTCCCGGCTGCCCGATTTACGGTCGGGAATAAACTCGGCCAGGATCAAAGCGCCTAAAGCAAGGGCCAGGAAAATCTGGAAGCGCTCGATATAGGTCGTTTCAAAGCGGCTTTGCAGCTGCGCGCGCTGCAAGTTGTCAATCTCATTTAAGAGACTATCCAGCTCACTGCCGTCGGCCGTAGCCCGGTAATATTTACCCTCACCCGTCTGCGCGATCGCCTGCAGCGTGCTTTCATCCAGTTTAGAAAGGATGACATCGCCGTTTTGATCCCGTTTATAATCGACCACTTCTCCATAATCATTGGTCACCGGAATTGGTTCTCCTTCCGGCGTGCCGAAGCCGATCGTATAGATGAGCACGCCGGCTTCGGCCGCTTCCTGCGCCGCGGCCAGCGGATCTGTTTCGTGATCTTCCCCGTCGGTCATCACGATTAGGACCTTCTGATTGTCCAGCGTATCGTCAAAGGCGGCCGTCGCCGTGCGAATAGCTTCACCGATCACCGTGCCCGGCCGCGAAATAACGCGCGGGCTGGCGCTGTCTAGATAATTTAAAGCCGTCAGGTAATCCGAAGTCAGCGGGACCTGCACGAAGCTGGCGCCTGAAAAGAGCGCCAGGCCAATCTCATCGCCGTCTAAGCGTTCGGTCAGATCGGCGATTTCCAGCTTGGCGCGGTCCAGGCGCGTGGGTTTGATATCCTCGGCCAGCATACTCTGCGACACGTCCAGGGCTACCATGACCTGCAGCCCTTCCTGTTCAATCTCGCGCACCTCGCTGCCCCACTGCGGGCGAGCCAGGGCGATGACCAGCAGCGTCAGGGCGAGCAGGCGTAAAAATGTACGCAGGCGGCGTCCGCGCCAGTTGGTGCTGGCGCTTAAGCGCGCGATCAGTTCATCATTGCCCAGGGCATTGATCGCCTGCCGCTGCTTCCGCCGCGCCCATAACGAGAAAAGGGCCACCACCGGAATCAGAATCAGGCCGATGATTAAGAAAATAGGTTGAGCAAATTGCATTTTTAGTCCGTCAGTTAGTCAGTATGTCAGTTCGTCAGTGGAAAACTGAAAAACTGACATACTGATTAACTGAAATACTCCTCTACGGTACTCTTCTAAACGTCGTATTGCGCAGAACTGCTTCCAGCAGCAGGATCGCCAGGGCCGGGAGCAGGAGCCAGATCATCAATTCCCGGTGCTGGTTATAGACCTGTACTTCCACCTGCGATTTTTCAAGTTCGTTGATTTCGTCGTAAATCGCGCGCAGGCCCGCGGTATCCTCGGCGCGGTAATAACGGCCGCCGGTGATGTCCGCGACCTGCTGTAAGGTCGCTTCGTCGAGAACACTTTCCTGGTAGGCGATCGTCGTGTTGCCGAACAGGCCGGGTACCGGAACCGGAACCTCGCCCGGCCGGCCGGCGCCGATGGTGTATATCTTGATACCCAACGCTTTCGCCGCCTCGGCCGCCGTCAGCGGGTCGATCTGGCCCGAGTTGTTGACGCCGTCGGTCAGCAAGATCACGACCTTGCTCTCCGCGTCGCTGTTGGTCAGCATATTGGCCGCGTTAGCGATGCCCAGACCGATGGCTGTGCCGTCATCCAGCCCCAGGTCGACGGCTAATTCCACCTGGTCCAGCGAACGGCTGACCATGTTATGGTCGAGCGTCAATGGACTCTGGCTGAAAGCCTCGTTGGAGAAAATAACCAGGCCGATGCGGTCATACGGCCGTTCCTTAATGAAATCATCGATGACCTGTTTGGAGGCCTGCAAACGGTTCTGCGGCTCAAAATCCAGCGAGGCCATACTGCCGGAGATGTCTAGCGCCAGGGCGATATCCACGCCCTCGCCCGTGATCGTCTCTCGCCCCTGCACAAACTGCGGCCGGGCCAGGCCGATGATCATCAACGTGATCGCCAGCACGCGCATCACCGTCGTCATCGGCCGCCAGGTAGTGCGCCAGGAGCGCGGCAGTCCCTGCATCAGGCCCGTGGCCGGATGCTGCATCGTCGCCGGCTTTGCGCCGCGCCGAGCCAGTAAATGATAGGCGGCCAGCAGCAGCGGCACGATCAAAGCCAGGAGCAGTACCCACGGGTTTGCGAATTGAAAACTAGTTCCTGATAAACCAGGTGTCATTACGCGCTCACCTCCATCTTCTCACCATGGCCGTTACTGGAAAAGGTCGCCCCCGGTCCTCCGACATCTGCGTTATCTACGTTATCCGTGATATCTGCGGTCGCTTCCACGATCATCCGTCCCTGGGCCAGTATTTCGTAAGCTTCCGCCTCGCCGGGCAAGATATCGGTGAACTTCACCAAGTCGCTTTCCTCCAGGAATGTGACCACGCGCCGTCTTGTCCCGCGATCGATTACCGAACCTTGCATTTCCTGGGCGATCTCACTCGTTGTGCGTTCCATCATGGGAATGCCTAAAGTGCGCTCCAGGTAGAGGCGTATCGTATCCGAACCCAGGGTGTAATGTTCCTTAAAGCGCCCCTGTTCAGGCAGTCCCATCTGCGCAATGCGATCCAGCTCATCCAAGGCGATTTCGTAGGGCAGGCGATTGTCTACCGCGGCCAGGGCTAGGCGTGCCTGGCGCCGCCGCCACAAGTAATAACCGCCCGCCGCCAGAAGGGTCAGCAGCAGTCCACCTGCTATCCAGGGAATAAGGTTGAGAAAGGGAAGTTCAACCTGCGGCTTGATATCGCGCAGTTCCGTGTCCCCTTCGACCAGGACGGACGTAATCGTGATCGCCGCCGGTTCGGCCGTTACTTCTTGCAGTCGCCCTGCCCCATCGGTCACTGTGACTGTTAAGGGAGGAGTGCTGAACTCGCCGGGTGCGAACAAGCGCGCGTCCAGCTTGATAAGAGTCGTTTCCGTGCCGTCGCCGTTAGTTGCTGTTTCGGCCGGGGATTGGGAGCGGATGAAAAAATCGCCCCACTGCTCGCCTAGCTCGGGCGCGATGACATGGTATCCCGCAGGGTGGGTCACCACCAGCGTCAATTCCAGGGGATCGCCCACGTTTGCGGTATAAGGGCTTTGCGGTCCCAACACCGTCGCCGTCACCTCGCCCGCGGTTTGCGCACTCACAGTACCCACCATGAACAAGGCGGTGATGAGCAGCAAGGAGATGAGTGCAAATCTTTTTCCAATCATTGGCGTTTCAATCTTTCTAAATTATTCTAATGCCTTAGGCGCCTGGACCGGTCCTGGAAAAAACGGGTCAGCGCTGTCGAATATTCTTCATCGGTTTGAATATCAATGCGATCCACGCTGGCCTGCCGGAATACACGTGTTTTTTCTGTTTCCAGGGCGGCCATGCGCTTGCGGAAGGCTTCCTGCCACTTCTTATTACCCGTATCAATCCACTCGATGGCCCCGCTTTCCGGGTCTTCGACGGCCAGCAGGCCGACATCGGCGATCTCGCTGTCCAGCGGATCGTTCAGATCCACGGCGATCAGATCGTGGCGCCTGTTAGTAACCGAAAGCTGCCGCCGGTAACTTTCCGGGTCGGCCATAAAATCGGAGACGAGGAAGATAATGCTGCGCCGCTTCAAGATCTGGTTCACTTTATCGAGGGCCATCTTGATATCGGTGCCCTCGCTTTGTGGCTCAAAGGCCAGCAGTTCGCGGATCAGGCGCAGCACGTGCTTGCGTCCTTTACGCGGCGGGATAAAAAGTTCAACCTTGTCGGTGAAGATCAGCAGGCCTACTTTGTCGTTGTTCGTCGTCGCTGCAAAGGAAAGCACGGCCGTTAGCTCGGCGGCGATCTCACGCTTGAAGCGTTCTACGGAGCCGAAATTCTCCGAAGCACTGGCATCGACAACCAGCATCACCGTCAGCTCGCGCTCTTCCACGTAGCGCTTGATATACGGCTCGCCTGTCCGCGCCGTCACATTCCAGTCGATATTGCGAATCTCATCGCCGATCTGGTACGGCCGAACTTCGTCAAACTCCATACCGCGCCCTTTAAAGATCGAGTGATAATCCCCGGCGAAGCTGTCGTTGACCAATTTCCGCGTTCGAATCTCGATCCGGCGGATTTTCTTCATTAACTCAGAGGTAAGCATTTCAGCCCTTCAGCATTTCAGTGCTTCAGTGTCTCAGTATTTCAGTTTGTCAGCTGACAAACTGAAATACTGACTAACTGACCCACTTTCTTACGGTACATCCGTATGGTCTAAAATCCGGCGAATAATGTGGTCGCTGGTGATATTTTCCGCTTCCGCCTCATAGGTCGTGATGATGCGGTGGCGCAGCACATCGGGAGCAATCTGCTTGATATCTTCCGGCGTCACAAAACCGCGCCCCTTCAAGAAAGCATGCGCCCGTGCGGCCGTGATCAGGTTGATGCTCGCGCGCGGTGAAGCGCCGAACTCGATCAGATGGCTCAATTCCGGCAGTCCGTGCGCGGCCGGTTCGCGTGTGGTCAAGACCAGATCGAGAACATACTCTTTGATCTTGTCATCCACGTAAATTTGCTTCACCATTTCCCGCGCGTGCAGGATATCCGCCGGGGAAACTACCGGCTTGGCCTCGGGCAGGGTCGCGCCCGTCATGCGGTCGATGATCATGCGTTCTTCCTCACGTGAAGGATAATCCACCTTCACTTTGAGCATAAAACGATCGACCTGCGCCTCGGGCAGCGGGTAAGTCCCTTCCTGCTCGATCGGGTTCTGCGTGGCCATGACCAGGAAAAGGTCATCCATGGGGAACGTCTCGTCGCCGATGGTCACCTGCCGTTCCTGCATCGCCTCCAGCAAGGCGCTCTGCACCTTCGCCGGCGCGCGGTTGATTTCGTCGGCCAGCACCAGGTTAGCGAAGATCGGCCCTTTATGGACGCTGAACGCGCCCGTTTGCGGGTTATAAACCTGGGTACCCGTCAGGTCGGCGGGCAGCAGATCTGGCGTGAACTGGATGCGTGAAAAGTCACCCTGGATCGCGTCCGCGGTCGTCTTAATCAATAACGTTTTAGCCAGTCCGGGCACACCTTCTAACAAAAGGTGCCCGTCGGCCAATAAACCGATCAGGACACGCTCGACAAGCGCTTCCTGTCCGACCATCACCTTGCTGATTTCCGCCAGGAGGTCTTGCAAGAAAATCGCTTCCTGCCGCACCTGGTTATTGAGTTCGCGAATGCTTATTTGATTCATAGAAAAATTTCTCCTGATTTAGTTACCAGTGTTTCAGTTTCACTGCTTACTGCTTACTAAATACTGCTTACTAAATACTGTTGACTCCTATACCCTTTGCAATGTACCCGTCATAACGGGATCTCTGCCGCATAACCAAGGCAAATCAATTTTTGCCTCTGCCGTTACCGTATCTCCCTCAACCAAACTGTCTAAAATGACGTTGACCTTGATCCCGCTGACTTCAAAAGTTGAGCTGGCGGACAGTTTTTCGGGGTTTACGGCCGAAGTTTTTCCGGAGGCCATAATCGTGCTGGCCGGAATACTTCCCACGCCGCAAAAACCGGCGTCTATCGTAAGACCCTCGCCCATGGACACGGCGCCTTCAACGATATTGTTGCGATGGGTCAGGTCAAGGGACATCGGCGCGCTGCTGCCGTCCGGTGCATAGACCGTTCCCTCAAAAACGCCTTCATACGGGCCGGCCTTGCCCGCTTTACTCACGCCGGCCGCGTCGACGGCCGAAATAGACAGCACTGCAAAAATAGCGATTACCGCAAATATTCCAATTAAAAACCTTTTCAAGATTGTGCCTCTTTATGTATCTCATATTGTGGACCAGATAAGACCGGCCCGCATTAATAAACTAGGTTTTATCATAAAACACGCCCGGCCGGAGGGCTTTAACACTGCATACACTTAACCTTATGAGAACCTTAAGAATGATTAATAGCCAGTATTCAATATCCAATTTGGCTCTCGGCTATTAGCTATTGGCTATTAGCTATTGGTTATTAGCTATTAATCCGTATAATGTCATTTAAAGCTGATTGTCCTTTAGCCATGGAGGTAGAAAATGGCCAGTAATTTAACCGTATTAGCTTTTGACGATATGGGAACCGCTGAAACAGTTCATCAGGCTCTGGTCCGGGCTAAGAACCAGGGTTTGATCACGATCGATGACGCTGCTGTTGTCGTGAAAGATGAAGAGGGTAAGATAAAAGTTGATAACCAGGTCGCGCGCGGCACCTGGATCAGCTCGGCCGTCGGCGGTGGTCTCGGCTTATTAATTGGTTCAATATTCTTCCCCATCGGCGGTCTGGTTCTCGGTCTCGCCGGGGGTGCTCTAGTCGCCAAGAGCATGGATCTTGGTGTGGACGGTAAATTCGTCGACCAGGTCAGCGAGAAGATCCAGCCGGGCACCTCGGCGCTCTTCGTCCTTACCCAGGGCGGCAACGAGGCCGCGATTTTGGCCCTTTTGCGCGAATATGAAGGGCACGTCATCCAAACCACGCTGGACAGTGAAACAGAAGAAGCGATGAAAAAAGCGCTGAAAGATAAGGACTAAAAAATCGATGCACGAACTACCTTTTGACGCCGATGTAATCTGCACTGATGGCCAGGGCGGTACATCGGTGGCTTTTACGCTCAAACCCGTGTCCCGCAAGATCACCCACCTCGTTGTCGAAGACGGTGGCGGACGGCAGCGTCTAGTTTCTTTGCAGTTAATCGAGAAAACAGACCATGAGAAGATCTGGCTCAACTGCACCGAGGATGAACTAAAGGAGAAGACCCTCTTTCAGGTCACCGAGTTTGTTGAGCGTGCCGCGCAGCAGAGCGGCGATTGGTCGGATGATGAGGAAGGGGAATGGGAGGACGGCATTGACGTCTCCCAATTCGAGCGAACGGATGAAGCGTTTGGCATGCCCGTCGTCGTGGAAAAAGTGCCGCCGGGAGAGATCGCCTTCCACCGTGGGACGGACATCGAAGCCACGGACGATCATGTCGGCGTCGTCGAGCGCTTCCTCGTCGAGGATGCCGGCGGGCAAATTACCCACCTGGTGATGCATAAGGGGCATCTTTGGGGTAAGAAGGATATCATGATCCCCCTTTCGGCCATTGAGAACATGGACTATGATTCAGTCTATCTCAATGTCGACAAAGAAACGGCCGAAGATTTCCCTGAACAGCCTAAATAAATAATAAGTGCCAGGCACCTTCAAAGTGCCTGGCACTTCTACTCCGCCACGTATTTCGCCAGCCAATCATAAACCGGGGCCATGGTCTTGAAATAATTCATGCTTGCTTCTACCAGGTCGGGGCTGCTGAGATATCTCCCTTCCAGAACAGGCGGATAAACATATAAACCGGCATAGCGCAGTAAGTCGGCGCGTGGGTGGTCGGCCTCGTACCCGGCAGGCACGCGTTTGTAATGTTCGCCGGCCAGGTGATACTCCCCCGCCCCACCTAACGCGCGCAAAATAGAAACCAGCTCTTTGCCCGACCCCTCGCCGGCCACCGCTTCACGGTACGCCGCCAGCTGCGCTGTTGAAAACTTAAACATCCCGGCCATCAGTTCCATGCTGTCCGCGCTCATGTGAAAGCCGTAGGCGGGTCTTTCCGTCTTTTTGCCCTGGCCGTCGCTGAACATGCCGGCGATATTCGTCTTGTACGGTGATTTATCTTTGCTGAAGCGCGTGTCGCGGTAGAAGCGCATCAAGACGCCACGGCCGTCCGTGCGCGTGTCGACGACAATCGCCGGATCAAGCGCCTGTAAGCGTGATCCCAATGCGGCCACAAAATCCTGCGCCGGCACCATTAAATAGGAATCAAAGGTTCCCCTATTTTCCTCAAACCATGCCTTGTTATTGTTGACCTCGATGTCGCGCAAGAACTGCAATCCCTCTTTGGGAAAGCCGTTGAAAGAATTAGTGTCGCTCATGTGGTTCCTTTGTTAGGTGGTCAGCTAGTCAGCTGACTAATTTATTTCGGCGGCAGGCTGGTCACGAAGGCTAGGCCGCGGTCGACCCAGGCCTGTAAAGCTTCATCGGTTTCATAGCCGGCGGGATCGACACTGACCATGCCGCGCATCGGCCGTCCGGTGAAATCCATCTCTCGTGCATGCGGCAGTGCCAACGCTTCCTCGTACTGATCCGGTCCCACGCGCACCATCAAATCGCCCTTGGCAATACCGCAGCACATGTGGCCGTTAACCATAAAAGCCAGCCCGCCAAACATCTTCCTTTCCGTTACGCCGTCCACATCCGCCAGCGTCGAGCGAATGCGGTAAGCCATGTCTTCATCATATGCCATATCATTTTTCCCCGGCTCCCGCTAAAATGATTAGAAATTATGTTCTATTGTAAGAGAAAAAGGCCACTGAGGCAATGTATGATGATATGCATTCATCTTGCCCTGCTTTGTATCTCATAATGAGATATTGTATATTTTTGCATGTCATCTCACGGAAAGCGTTACAGCAATTTTGGGATCGCTATCCTGACAGTCAAAGTCCTCTTTTTCGCTGGTTTAAAATCGTGCAAAAGACTTATTTTGAAGCCTCAATGAACTGCGAAGGACATTTTTAAGTCCTGATAAAGTTGGAGATTTAATAATTTTCAATATTGGTGGGAACAAATACAGGCTTATCGCTGCAGTTCATTTTAATCGTAACAAGC
>Ga0316576_10002187_pt1 | contig 11034 bp, 11 predicted proteins | sample S0NA_FD_203075 | JGI IMG/M metagenome (GOLD analysis project Ga0316576, IMG submission 203075) | Rhizosphere microbial communities from salt marsh grasses in Alabama, United States - S0-2_050615r3r5 | ecosystem: Host-associated > Plants > Roots > Rhizosphere | place: USA: Alabama | collected... | reverse complement strand
GAGACTTCCCAGACATCTCCAATTTTATATTCTTGATTGAACAGTTCATTAAACTCCTTATCTATGGGGATCAAGCGCACAGATCGACCCTTAAATGTGATTCCACCAATACATGCACCACGCCCCCATGCGTGTTTTTGCAACAATAACAACTTTCATGCTCTCCCCCCTTCAATTGCTTTGAATTTACTCTATGGCACCTTATGGTCTATTTCGAAACCCAGCTCTTGTTGAAGTTTTTTTGCGACTAATGAACGATGGCAAGCCGCGGGCTCCTTTTCTACACAGAACAGGACGATTACACGCGCTTGTTCTCCTAAAGTCTCAAGAAAAGAATCTGTGTCGAATGAATTGAGTATTTCCTCGGTATAAGCTTCAACAAAGGAATTATCCAATCCAATTCTCTTCGTCTTAGTAATCTTAGCCGTTTTATCAGCTAATTTCTGGCGTTCGCGAATTTTCGCAGTTGGAGCCAACTCGAGGATATGGTGGTATTGAATACCAATTTTTAACAATCGATCCCGGAGTCTTTTGCTATTAGCGAAGGCGTATCCGGCACCTCGGACACCCCGGCGTCTGCGAATATCGCAGAAAGTATCCACGCCTTCATTTTTTAGGGTTTGGAAAAACGTTTCTTCATTATAGCCATACACACCGATGGTTAAGATCTTTCGAGTAACAGGCATCGAGATTGATTCGCCATGGTAATTATTCTGGTTCAACATCAGCCTTGGTATACGATTTGCGTGAGGTGTGCTTAAAGAAATTTTCACCGAAAAGACTTGGCTGTCCTTTTATGACGCGAAGCATGACTTGGGTATGTGTTAATAAATTATCATTCTCGTCTATGTGTTGAATAGTAATCCCTTCCTGATCCAGAACTTCCCCAATGAGTTTGGCGCGATGACAGGATTCGGGTTTACCTTCGCTGCACATTATTACAACGCGCAACTGTTGATCATTCGCCTTTCGCAATCGCTCAATCCCTGCCTGAAATCTAGGGCGCAGACGGCATTTCTGATAGTCAACTTTTCCCGCTTCATCGTAACAGGTGGGGTCGTCCGGTTGTCCACCTAATGCTTCACCCATGAAGACATAGCGAATATTGTTTTCGGTTAAATGCTGTTCGAGTGATTTTTTGGAGAAATCTGGTTTGAAGTGTGAATAAGGTTTAGATCGAACATCAATTAAATAGTCTATGTCATATTTTTTAAGAACTTTGATGAAGGCATAAATGTCCCGGGCACCGTATCCAACTGAAAAAATGGGCGATTGGTTCATAGGAATTTATTATACGTGAATTGTAAGCTCTGGTTAAGTGATTTAGAGTCGATTGGAAGCTAAATTCGCAGCTCGACAATATCGCCATCGCGAAGCACTTGCTCGCGGCTTACAATTTGACCGTCGAAAGAACCGCTGCCCCAAATTCTGGCTGATTTTAATTGATCGTAAAAGTCCCGATGTACCTTAGCGGCGAACTCTTCTACCGTGCTTCCTTCCTCTAATATAAATGGGGTAGTAAGATCGGGGTCCTCGCCGGGTGGTTTTGAATAAACACGCATCACCTTTAAGCGTTCAAAAACCCTGCGGGCCAATTGCCGCAAATTGTGGCCTGTCTTGACCGAAATCGGGATCATTGGCGGTGCATCTTCGATCAGCTCCTGTATAATTTCCCAAATTTCTTCGTCACTTTCATCATCATACTTATTTACAGAATAAATGAATTCCCTGTATCTGATGCGCGGATCGAACTCGCCAGCCTCATTTTCGGGCATAGGGCGAATATTATATTGGGCGAGCAGTTTTAGTGAGTTCTTTAAATCCGCAGGGGGATCAGTTTGTAAATCGAGTAATAAGAGAAGTAAATCACATCGTCGTAGAAGATCCATGAAAGCCGGCTCTACGTAACTGTCATGAAGTGGCGGGGTATCAATGAGTTGGATGGGCACATACTCATACTGCATCATACCTGGGGTAGGAGTCCATGTTGTAAAAGGTGCAGCAGATATTTCGGGTGATGCATTAGTAAGCGCGGTAACCAGGGATGATTTCCCGGAATTTGGGGGGCCAATAACAGCTACCTGGCCAGCGCCTTCTCTTTGGATAGAGAATGCTGAAACATGACGGGTGACGCCTTTCTTTGACTCGGCCGAGGCTTTTAATTTCGACAACCGCTTGCGAAGATCCGCTCGGAGTTTATCCGTCCCTTTATGCTTGGGAACGGTACTGATCAATTCCTCCAGACGAGCAACCTTTTCTTGAGGGGTTGCAGCTTCCTTGTACCTCTCTTCTGCGTTGAAATATTCAGGTGGTAGGTTGGTAGGCATCCCATTATCCCGGCGTCTATTAGTTACGGTTGATTATACATAGGGAGCCAATTTAGTTGAAATGATTCCAGTTACAGTTCCATCATTCTTTGGGCATAATAGGATTGCCAGGGTGTGTTTGGTTTTTCTACCCGATAGCTACGATCAAGTTCGATCATCAAATTGGTGAGATCGCTCGTTGTGAATTCTATTCCTAATAAAGGCGGCAATCGGTCTTGAAGATATTCTGCATACCATGATGGCCAATCTGGATCATGGCCGTCAACATCGAGAAATGCAGTATGATGGGCTGATCCTGTTTGTGAAAGTAGTTCGGTAATTTGTTCTGTTTTGTTGCTCATGCGGCTGCCGCTTTCGATTAAAAAACCCGGTGAATGGATCCGATGTGCTCCATGAACTCCATACGCGTCAGTTCATTTTTTAAAAACAGGCCGGTTAAGGCACTGGTGCGCATACGCGCATTGGATTTCTTGGCGCCTCGCATCGCCACGCACATATGCAAACCGTCAACGATGACAGCCACGCCCTGAGGTTTCACGAGTTCGTCAATTAAATCAGCTATTTGTTGAGTCATACGTTCTTGAACTTGAAGTCTACGAGAATATGCATCGACGATACGGGGAATTTTTGAAAGTCCTATAACCTTCTTGTCTGGGATGTAGGCAATATGTGCTTTACCGATAATAGGCAGCATATGATGTTCACACATGCTGTAAAAATCAATGTCAGAGACAATGACCATTTCACTATATTCGACATCAAACAAGGCGTTGTTTAGTAATTTTAGGGGATCGACATCGTAACCAGCGAGTAATTCTTCATAAGAGCGTGCAACGCGTGTAGGTGTATTAATGAGACCCTCTCTCGTGGGATCTTCGCCAACCGCATACAGGATGTTTAGCACTGAATTAGCCACGATGGTTTTACATTCTTTTGAAATCAATGGCCCCTCGGGCAAATTTTCTTCTTGCTCATACGTAATTTCGTGCATATCTTTCTCCGATTTTTTGATCAACCCTTATTAAAGGCATTGTTTTTCATTCTAATATGACCGCCATAATTTGGCACATTTACTCAATATTTTTATGCTTTTGAATGTGGTCAGGGCTCGATCATCAGAACTGTTTGGCATGGAATCATATTCAGACTTGAAATTATAGCATACTACAAAAAAAGTGCCTTTACAGCATTGATACCATTGTGCCAGGAACAACTGATCGAGATCACAAACTAAAAGTGCGGTAAGATAGTGCGCCAGGAGATGAAATTTTTGGTTATAATAATGTGCTTTTGCGCCGGTGGCAGAAAACCCGGCCTAAAGTCAGGTTGCGAATAAAGGCAACTTATATTTAAAACTGCGGCGGTCGCAGCACCCGCCTCAACAAAACAAAGGAGTTTTTTCACATGCAAACACAATCTCATACTGCTTCGTCATCGAGCCTCTACTCAGCGGCCGTCGTTGTTCCGCGCATTGCTGTCATTGTTGTTGCTAGTTATGCTGCTGCGCAGATGCTTTCAGACATTGCCAGTCTAAAAATTGCTATTATTGCCGGGTTAGCGGTTGATATGGGCACATTTATTTATCCTATCACATTCACATTGCGCGACGTCGTACATAAGGTACTTGGCAAGAAAAATGCTCAGGTCCTTATCGTTACAGCGGCAATAACCAATGTTTTTATGGCCATTTACCTAGCCTGGGCTTCTAGTGTGCCCAGTGATCCTTCATGGGGACTGGGTGCGGAATTTAGCGCTATTCTGGGGCCAATCTGGCGTATCGTTACCGCGTCTATTGCTGCGGAGGTAATCAGCGAGTTGGTCGATACGGAAGTATATCATTGGTTTGTGACACGAATCACGACCCGCTACCAGTGGGCGAGAGTGCTTGTTAGTAATAGTATTTCAATACCTATCGATTCTTTCGTTTTTGCCGTCCTGGCATTCGCACCACTTCCCGGACTTGAAGATCATTTTCTTACTGTCCCCTGGAATGTTGTGGGGCAAATATTCTTGTTTAACTTGATAGTAAAATACGGTGTTACCCTGGTGAGTATGCCGTTGATTTATGCAACCCCGGATCGCGATTGGCATAATGATGTAGATGATGCCTGATATGAAAGAACTGCTTTACGGAAAAATTGAGCTATGGTTGAAGCCGGGCAAACGAGAACCAGTATTATCATTCCTAGTTTGAATTCCCCACTGATTGATAGGGTTGTCGACGAGATCCTGGATCAAGAAGGATATTCAGCGGATGATGAATTGATCGTTGTCGGCCGCGATGATCACAATCTCGTAAGAGATCAACCCGGTATTCAGTTTATCGATACCGGCCAGCCGGTGGCCGCTCCGGTTGCGCGTAATTTAGGAATCGACGCAGCAAAGGGTGATCTCCTTGTATTTATCGACAGTGATTGTATACCACAACCCGGCTGGCTAAAGGAGCACCATAAGGCACATGTTGCAGGTCATAAAATTGTGGGAGGCGGTGTATTACCTGTAGGGGAAAATTACTGGCACCTGGTTTACAACCTGACCATGTTTCATGAGGTTTTCAGTACAGCACCCGCGGGAGAACGGCCGTTTTTACCAACCTTGAATCTTTCAGTTGAACGCGGCGTCATCACACAAGTGGGAAAGTTAGATCCCACGCTTAGAAAAAGTCAGGATTTGGACTGGACGACGCGCATGCATGAAGCGGGATTCCAGCCATATTTTTGGCCGGAGGCGCGCATTCAGCACAATCATAACAGGCGCACCAGCAGAGAAGTATGGCAGGATGCGGCTACAATTGGGAAGTTTGCAAGGCAGGTAAGAGTCCGGCATCAGAAGTCTCTTAACACCCCTGGGTTATTGCAAAACAGGTATTTGATATTGATTCTCTCGCCATTGATCGCGTCTTATATTACGGGGAGGATCATTGTTCGACGGCCGAAAACGATGCTGCGCCATCCCGATACATGGCCTGGAATCTATTTGTCGAAAATCGCATGGTGTTGGGGGGCCAGCCAGAAGTGAGTGAGAACCAACCACGAACGTTGGCTATAACGCTGAATTGGCGCCAACCGCTCGTTACTCTGGAATGTGTCAGCGCGTTGCAAGCTATGCACCATCCTGGATTGGATATCCTGATTGTTGATAATGGCTCAGGCGATGATTCTGTGCCAATTCTTAAACAGCATCCTGATCTGGCATTTGAAATTTTAGAATTACCACAGAATGTTGGATTTGCTGCCGGGAACAATCGTGGATTGAACGTAGCGATCGAAAGAGGCTATGATTTCGCGTTGTTGATCAACAATGATGCTTTTGTTGCCTCGGACATGTTGGACCAATTGCTGAGGGAATCAGCGAGTGACGTTGGCATATTGTCTCCTAAGATTTATTATGAGTCGGAGCCAAATTATATCTGGTTTGCCGGCGGCCGTCGCCAGCCTTATACGCTAGACCTGGTTGATACAGGACGGGGAAAAGCTGACCATTCGCAGTGGATGACCAGCCGCGATGTTGATTATCTTCTCGGTGCCTGTATGTTGGTCAATTTGCAAGCAGCTCGTGTTGTCGGTTTGCTGGACGAAAGATATTTTTTCTATTTTGAGGATCTGGACTGGTCGATTCGTTTTACGGAAGCTGGTTACCGGCTTCGTTTAGTTCCCCAGGCTCATGTTTACCACCGGGTGGCCGTCAGTACGGGTAGTGATGCTGATTCCGCTCAGAGGCGATACTACCTTGCATATGGCAGCGTCTTATTTTGGAAGGAAAATGCACACTTTGGGAATCCGGCCGTCATTTTAGGCTTTAGGTTATTAAGTGCCCTAAAGATGGTTGGCCGCTTAATTCTTACTGGCCGGTGGCGGGTTGCCTTAGCTTATCTCCGTGGACTGCGAGATGGAATGAGCTCAATCAAAAGAGGCCGGCAACCAACCGGCCTCCATGATTAATCTTGATAATTTCCCTAAGAGAGGATTCTTCAGAATTAGGGAATGCAAAGGCCTGTACCGGCATAAATCAAATTAGGATTCTGAATGCCATTGGCACGCATTATTGCATAAACTGGGACGCCATAGCGCCAGGAAATTTGGGTGAGCGTTTCACCTCGCTGCACATAATGCACATGGCTGCACATACCACCTGGGCCTCCTCCACAAGGGATAAAAATCCAACTTCCCGCATAAATCACATTTGGATTCTTTATGTGGGGATTTGCTCGCATGAGCGCTGCTACTGATACACCATATTGTCTTGAAATTTGGCTAAGCGTCTGTCCACGTTGAACCTGGACTGAGAACCCGCAGGATTGCTCGGGGGCGGCTTTTGTAGTTGCCGCTGTTAGTAGAAAAATGGCCAAAACTGCAAATATCACAACCCAAATTATTGTACGGTTTTTATAGAGATGCCGGACCTTCATGAAAAATCCTCCTATGTTCATCAGAACATCCCCGCCATGTGACAAAATGCCTCCAGGCGGTTAAATAGAGCCGGGACGTGATTGCCCCAGCATAAACTAAGGCAACTTTTGCCATGAGAGTACTATAGCATAATTGATTTCGTCACTTCAAGAGGGGGGCGTAAACTATCTGTGAATAAAAAGCGCCTCTTCTTAAGAGGCGCTGATGAATCAACTGCGTGTTGTTTTTTGCGGTTACTGGAATTCTATCGATTAAACCCTGGTGATATATTCCCCTGATTCCGTGTTGACCTTGATCCGGTCTCCTACTTGAACAAATAAAGGGGTACGAACCTTTAACCCTGTCTCGCAAACGACTTCTTTTGTGGCGCCGGTGGCTGTATCGCCTGCAACGGCATTTTCTGCTTCTACTACATCGAATTCCATTGATTTCGGAAGTATGTAATCTATTATTTCACCCTCGTACGAGAGCAGATCCAGTTCCATATTATCATGAAGATATTGTGCGTCGGTTTCTAAAACTGTATGGGGGACCTGTACCTGTTCATAGGTATCATTATCCATAAATACATAGAAACGGCCGTCGTCATATAGATACTGGAAAGTTCGTTGGTCGAGTCTTACATCCTCTACTCGATCACCTGATGTGAAGGTGATCGGAAGATTTGCACCCGTGCGTAAATTGCGAACATTAACCCGGATATTCGCCTTCCCTCGGCCTGGTTTGCTGTGGCTGTATTCGGTTACTTTAAATAAGTTTCCGTCGTAAAGAAAAGTTGTGCCGCGGCGCAACTGGTTGACATCAATCATGGTTCAACTATCTCCTGCTAATTATCAGGTCGGCCGTAAATCTCGTCCGATCTGGCGACCCGCGTTTACACTTTTTAATTGTGGTTTAGATCCATCGAGTAATTTATTGGCGAAAGGTCATTCATGCACTACAGTATCAAACGATGCTGAGCACAGACTATGCAATAATCCTGGCAAAGTGTATCATAAATGGAAAGTTGATGACAAAGTTGTTAAGCAGGTTATTTCGCAGATGGTTGAGCCACAAAATTCAATGGGTAGGTATAAAAAATCAAGATGATTTTGGAGATGAGAGATGGAAAAAACCGTGATTCATACTAAGAGCGCACCAGGCGCAGTCGGTCCTTATTCACAAGCTGTTCGAGTAGGTTCATTTCTTTATACAGCTGGACAGATTGGTCTAGATCCCGAGTCCGGTCAAATGGTGGCCGATGATATCGAACTGCAGACTGAGCGGGTACTCAAGAATCTGAAGGCGGTTTTGCAGGCTGCCGGGGGTGGTTTATCTGATGTAGTGAAAACAACCGTTTTCCTGTTGGATATGGGGGAGTTTGGGGCGATGAACAAAGTTTATGCCAGCTTTTTTGGCGACAATCCCCCAGCACGGTCGGCTGTTCAAGTTGCCGCATTACCTCTTGGCGGGCGTGTCGAAATTGAAGCGGTTGCATACTTAGCAAAATAAATTATTGGTTCATTCAATTGTAATTATTTTTAACGGAGAAGAACCTTAATGGGTAAGAATCAAGGATGGCAGGAAGTAACTAAGGATTTAGTCGACGTCGCAATGGGTAGGCGCCCGGCCGATCTCGTCATAAGAAATGGTCGTTGGGTAAACGTTCATAGCGGCGAAATATTGCCTGGATATGATGTGGCAATCTGCGACAAGCGTATCGCTTTTGTAGGACAGGATGCCGGCCATGCGGTTGGCCCAGAAACAGAATTAATCGATGCAGATGGTCGGTACCTGGTACCAGGCCTATGCGACGCGCACATGCATGTAGAAAGTGGTATGGTGACTGTCACTGAATTCGCCCGGGCTGTTATTCCCCATGGCACAACCAGTATGTTCATCGATCCCCATGAAATAGCCAATGTTTTGGGCCTGGAAGGTGTCAGGCTCATGCATGATGAGGCAGTATCTCTGCCGATCAATATTTTTGTGCAAATGCCCAGCTGCATACCCAGTGCACCAGGCCTTGAAACATCCGGCGCCGCGATCGGTCCGAAAGAAGTGGCTGAGGCAATGCGTTGGCCAGGGATTGTTGGTCTGGGTGAGATGATGAATTTCCCAGGCGTATATTCAAATGACAATGCGATGCATGCAGAAATGCGCGAAACAATGGAAGCGGGGAAGGTGGTGGGTGGGCATTATGCATCGACAGACCTCGGATTGCCTTTTCACGGCTACGTCGCCGGGGGTCCTGCTGATGACCATGAGGGAACGCGAATGGAAGACGCTGTCGCCCGCGTTCGTCAGGGCATGAAAGCGATGCTACGCCTGGGGTCGGCATGGTATGATGTTGCTACCCAAATAAAGGCTGTAACAGAACTTGGTCTTGATAGTCGTAATTTCATCCTATGCACGGATGACAGCCACTCTGGGACATTGGTGAATGACGGGCATATGGATCGGGTTGTCCGCCACGCTATAGCCCATGGATTAGCCCCAATTACGGCAATTCAAATGGCAACTTTAAACACCGCTATACATTTCGGACTTGAAAGGGAACTGGGGAGCATAACGCCTGGCCGCTTGGCTGATATTGTGATTACCAGCGATCTTGTATCTCTTCCTATTGAAATGGTTGTTGCCTCGGGTGAAATCGTGGCTAGGGCGGGCAGGTTGACGATTGAATTACCTTCTTATTCTTATCCTGATATGGCCACCGGTACGGTGAATCTTGGAAGGGCACTGAAAGCAGCAGATTTCGACATTCACGCTCCTGATGGTTTGGACCAGGTAACAGTACGCACCATAGGGGTTGTAGAAAATCAAGCACCAACAATTGCTCTTGAATCAATCCTTCCTGTTCAGGATGGCCTGGTGCAGATGGATATAACGAATGATGTTTGCCAGATTGCGTTAGTCGAAAGACATCGTGGGACCGGGCAAATTACCAATGGGTTTGTGTCAGGATTTGGGTTTGCCGGTGATTGTGCCGTTGCCAGCACCGTGGCTCATGACAGCCACCACATGATCGTCGTCGGTACGGATAAAAAGGACATGGCCCAGGCGGCAAACAGGCTTGCAGAAGTCGGGGGCGGTGTTGTTGTTATAGAGGATGGCGAAGAAATCGCTCTCGTCGAACTGCCAATTGCTGGGCTCATGTCAAATGAACATGCTGATATTGTTGCCCTGAAGGCTGACCGCATGGTTGAAGGATTTAGGCGCTGTGGTTGTAAATTGAATAACGCCTACATGCAGCTAAGCTTGTTAGCGTTGGTCGTGATTCCCGAACTGCGGATTTCAGATTTAGGAATTGTGGATGTCAGGGAGTTTGCTATTGTTCCTCTTTTTACAAACTGAGCCGTTCACTAAGAATTGCCAAAATCAGCTTCAATCATTAACTCTGATGTAGCGGTTTGCTTGTTTGGCGGCGGCTGCCTGATCGTAAACCTCCAGCATTCTTTTTGCCTGGTGATCAATATCAAACCACTCCACCCTGTTTGCCCCACCTGACACGAGGTTTTCTCTCAATTCTTTATTGCTGACTATCTCATTTATTGCCTGTCCAAGGGCTTTGCTGTTGTTTTCAGTTAACAAACCTTCCTTACCATTGGTAACAGCATCATGTGTTCCTGTTGCATCTACGGCAACGATGGGCAAACCGGCAGCCATGGCTTCCATTGTTACCAGTCCTTGTGTTTCAGTCGTAGATGCAAAACAAAAAATGTCGGCTGCTTTTAGATAGTTTGGAACTTCTTCATATGGGACAGTGCCAACAAAGTCGACACGGCCAGCAACGCCTAATTCTTGTGCCAATTTCTTAAGAGAACGTTCTTCTAAGCCGCCGCCAATGATCGCTAAGCGCACTTCTGGGTGATCTCGCATAACAATTGCCGCAGCCTCTATTAAGGTATCGAAACTCTTCTCTTTGGCCAGACGGCCGACAGAAATGAGCACGGTATCATTCCCCCACTTCCGTTCTTTGCGAATGGCATCTCCGTCCGCCTGGCGGAATGGTTTCAACACAATGCCGGTAGGAATAGTTGTAATATCCCCTTCAACACCGTTTTCTATCAACAACTCCCTGATACTATCACTCGGCGTAATGATATGTTGGCACTTTTCTAGGTAATTGCCGATCCAGCGATCGGCTATCTGTTTGGTTAAACCCTGGCTGAATGGAACATAATGTGTATATTCATCATAGCGCGTGTGGAATGTAAATACGAGGGGGAGTCCTAATGATTCAGCTTTGCGAGCGGCCGTTTCACCCAACAGGAAAGGATGGTGGCTGTGTATAACATCAAGTTTTAAACAAGGTA
>Ga0316576_10002186_pt1 | contig 11034 bp, 10 predicted proteins | sample S0NA_FD_203075 | JGI IMG/M metagenome (GOLD analysis project Ga0316576, IMG submission 203075) | Rhizosphere microbial communities from salt marsh grasses in Alabama, United States - S0-2_050615r3r5 | ecosystem: Host-associated > Plants > Roots > Rhizosphere | place: USA: Alabama | collected... | reverse complement strand
ACTGGGTCGCGGCCGGGCACGCGAGACCCGACCGGCTGGCCTCCCTGCGTCGGCTGCTGGCCGTCCGTGAGGCCGACGACGAGCCGACGGCCTGACCCGAGCGGTGGCGCCGTCGTCAGCGCAATGCCACCGCCCGGCGTGCCCGCTGTGCCGGGCTCAGAGCACGTCGCCCCAGACCGACTCGGCGCCGCTGTGGCCGGCCAGGACCGTCCAGGCCGTCACGGCCACGCCGGCGGCAGACGCGACCCACCCCAGCCAGCGTGGCGCGCCGCCGCGGGCCGACAGCCAGGCCCACACCAGCACGACCGAAGCGAAGGCCACGACGAACCAGGCCAGCAGGTTCGACACGTCGACGTGCTCAGCCAGCTGCGCGGACCCCGGGACGCGTGCCAGCAGCTGCTGCCCGGACCACCGCGCGACCACCGCCGAGACCGCTGCCGCCACGGACAGCGCACCGAGCGGAACCCGCAGGCGCTCGGCCCAGGTCGTGCTGACCGCAGCGAGCACCATCCCGACCGCGACCAGCGGTACGAGCACAACGACCGCGTGCACCACGAGCGGGTGCAGCGGCAGACCGAGGACGTCGCTCACGGCGATCGACTGTAGAGGCCCGCATCGCGCTCGGCCCGGCGACGACGCCCGGCTACGCTGCCGACGTGACGGCCGACGACCTGCGGCTCGGCCACGCCCTCGCCGACGTGGCGGACGCGATCACCATGCGCCGCTTCCTCGCTGCCGACCTCGTGGTGCGCAGCAAGCCGGACGACACCCCGGTCACCGACGCCGACCGCGCGGTGGAGCGGGCCGTGCGTGAGGTGCTGGCGCTCCGCCGTCCGGCGGACTCCGTCCTGGGCGAGGAGGAGGGCGGCGCGCTCGACGGCCGCACCTGGGTCGTCGACCCGATCGACGGGACGAAGAACTACCTGCGGGGGGTACCGGTCTGGGCGACCCTCGTCGGGCTGGTGGAGGGTCGTGAGGTGACGGTCGGGGTGGTCAGCGCACCCGCACTGGGCCGCCGCTGGTGGGCCGCGCAGGGAGCCGGTGCCTGGACCTCGGTCGGCGAGTCGGAGCCGCGGCGTTGCCAGGTATCGGAGGTCGCCGAGGTGGCCGATGCCTTCGTCAGCTACTCCTCGCTCGGGGGATGGCGCGACCGGGCCGAGGACATCGGACGGCTGCTCGACGCCGCCTGGCGCAGCCGGGGCTTCGGGGACTTCTGGTCGTACATGCTGCTCGCCGAGGGCGCTGTCGACGTGGCGACCGAGCCAGACCTGGCGCTTCACGACATGGCCGCCCTCGTGCCGATCGTCACCGAGGCGGGGGGACGGTTCACCGACCTCGCGGCCTCACCGGGGCCGTTCGGCGGCAACGCCGTGGCGACGAACGGGACCCTGCACGACGAGGTGCTCGGGCTGCTGCGCGGCTGAGCACACGTCGGGGTCAGTCCTCGTCGTCGTCCTCCTCGTTGTCGAGCGACGCCTCGCGCTCGTCGCCCGTGTCGAAGAACGTGTCCAGGTACTCGTCCGGGTCGAGGTCGGAGTCACGCAGCAACGAGAACACCTCGGTGCCCTGACCCGGGGGGTCGGCCATCACGTACGCCTGGGCGAAGCCCAGGAACTCGCTCTCGACGTCGGAGGCGTAGTCCTTCGCCTCCGCCTCGGCCAGCAGCACCGCCTCGTCGAAGGACCCTGCCTGCCAGATGGTGACTCGCTCCTCGTACGTGCCCTCCGGGTCGTGGAAGACGCAGCGCACCCCGAACCAGTCCGCCATGAGCGGCCTCCGTCCTCACCTCGCGCCGGCGCGTCTGCGCCTGGGGGCCCGACGCTACCGGTCTCGGGACGCCGACACGTCCTCGGGTTCACCGCGGTCCTCCGTCGGCGCACGCTCGGCGCCGGTCGCTCCACCGCCCGTCGGTGTGCCGTCGCTCTCGTCGGTCGTCACGGCCTGCGGGGACGCCGGGGGGTCGCCCCCCGGCGAGGGGGTCCCCTCCTCACCGGGCGGCTCCGCCGGAGCGTCCCCGTTGCGTCGGCCCGCCACGTACAGCGCCACAGTGTGAACCACGGCCACGATCGGCACGGCGACGATCGCCCCGATGATGCCGAACACGACGGCCCCGGCGGAGATGGCCAGCACGATCGCCAGCGGGTGCACCTTGACCATGCGGCCCATGACCAGCGGGGCGAACAGGTGCGCCTCGATCTGCTGCACCGCCACGATCCCGGCGAGCACCAGCAGGGCCACGATCGGTCCCTGGGTCACGAACGCCACGAGCACCGCCAGGGCGCCGGAGACGAAGGCTCCCACGAGAGGCACGAAGGCGCCGAAGAACACCAGCACGCCGAGGGGCAGGGCGAGCGGGACGGAGAGGATCAGCAGCCAGATCGTGATGAAGACCCCGTCGAACGTGGCGACCAGCACGGTGCTGCGGACGTAGGCGATGAGCGTGGAGAACGCAGCCTGCCCGGCCGCATCAGCGTCGGCACGGAAGGAGCGGGGGACCAGGGACAGGCACCACCGCCAGATGCTCCGCCCGTCGAACAGGAAGAAGAAGAGCGAGAACAGCGCGATCGCGATGCCCGCGAAGACCTCGGCGGCGGCGCCCGCCGTGGACAGGGCCCCTGCCGCGAGCCGGTCCTGGTTGGCAGAGATGGCGGAGGTGATCTGGTCCACCAGGTTGCTGATCTGCTGCTCGCTGAGCTGCAGCGGACCGGTGGACAACCACACCTGGATCTCCTCGATGGCCCGCTCGGCCTCGGCGGCCACCCGTCCGAACTGGCCGCTGACCTGCTGGCCGACGACCGTCAGGCCACCCACGACGACCACCACGAAACCGGCCAGCACGGAGCCGGCGGCTGCGCCGCGTGGCCAACCCAGGTCACGGAGGCGCCAGGTGGTCGGGGCGAGCAGGGCTGCCAGGAGCCCGGCCACCACCATCGGGAAGGTGACGACCCGCAGCTGCCACGCCACCCAGCCGAGCAGGGCCACGGCGGCGGCGATCATCAGGATGCGCCACGACCACGCCGCGGCGTAGCGAACGGAGACCGGGACGAGATCCTCGGGCGTCACAGGCTTCTCGGCGGCTGGTCGTTCGTCACCGTGTGCTCGCCCGGTCCGCGCTGCCCCCGCCGGCGGCCGCACCGAGGACTCGTCGGCGATGCCCCCCTCCCCGAGGGGGCGGCGGGCCACCCGGGTCCGCGCGGTTCTCCACCGCGACCTCGCGGAGCGACGAGCCTGGTCGAGCGCCACGTCCCCAGCCTGTCACACGCACGGGGAGTTGGACCCTGGCCGACGCACCCTGCGCACGCCAGGCTGCATGTGACGAACCAGCGGAAGGCGGGCCATGAGTGCGTCCATCGTCGCGACCGACCTGACCTACGCCTACGGCGACCAGATCGCCGTCGACGGCATCAGCGTGGCGGTCGACCCAGGTGAGGTCCTCGGGTTCCTGGGGCCCAACGGTGCGGGCAAGTCCACCACCATCAAGATGCTGACCGGCCAGCTCTCACCTCGCAGCGGCACGATCGAGGTGCTCGGCATGCCGATGCCGGCCCAGCGGACGGCCATCCAGCAGCGCATCGGGGTGTGTTTCGAGGAGAAGAACCTCTACCTGACCATGACCGGGCTGGAGAACCTTCGCTTCTTCGCCGGGCTCTTCGGGCTGCGCGACGTGGACTCGCGCGCGCTGCTCGAGCGGGTCGACCTCGCCGACCGTGCCAAGGACCGGGTGAGCCAGTACTCGAAGGGCATGCGGCAGCGGCTGATGATGGCCCGCGCGCTGGTGAACTCCCCCGACGTGCTGTTCCTCGACGAACCGACCGACGGGCTCGACCCCGTGTCGGCGCGCAGCATCCGCGAGGTCATCCGACAGGAGGCCCGGCGCGGGGCAGCCATCCTGCTCACGACCCACGACATGATGGAGGCCGACACGCTGTCCGACCGGGTCGCCTTCATCAACGAGGGACAGATCCTGGCGCTGGACACGCCGGAGAGGCTCAAGCTCGCCCACGGCAGCCGGTCGGTGCGCATCCGCACGCGCGGGCCTGCCGACGAGGTGGCGGAGAGGGTCATCGCGCTGGACGGCGCGGACTCCGACGACGCGGTGGGCGAGGCGATGCGCGCCGGTGACGTCCTGACGATCCACACCGAGGAGGCCACGCTCGAGGACGTCTTCGTCCACTTCGCGGGCCGGGGACTCCAATCATGACACCGGGGGTCGTCTCCACGATCGTGCGCAAGGACCTCACCGAGTTCCGCGCCGATCGGTTCTTCCTCGTCATCACTGCGCTGTCGGTCGTCTTCTACCCGCTGGTCTACTGGCTCCTCCCCAGCACCGTCGACGAGACACTGCGCGTCGGTGTCGTGCAGAACGGGCTCGACCCGGTGCTCGACGCGTTGCAGGAGTCCGACGGGATCGAGCTCGTCGTCCTCGACGACGAGGACGAGCTGACCGACGCACTGCTGGGCTCCGAGCTCGACCTGGTTGCCGGCCTGGTGTTCCCTGACGACCTCCTCGCCGCGGCGGCCGCCGACGAGCCGGTGCAGGTCACCCTGCTCGTGACCGCCGACGTCCCGCCGGACATCGAGTCTGCGCTCGAGGCGCTGGCGTCCGAAGTCGTGCTGCAGGTGCTGGGGGAGCCGCCGCCCACGCAGCTGCTGAGCGAGCCCGTGGTCCTCGGCGACGACCAGGTCGGCGAGCAGGTGTCGCTGCGCGAGCAGCTGCGCCCCCTCATGGCCTTCTTCGTGCTCATGACCGAGACGTTCGCTCTCGCCACGCTGGTGGCAGGAGAGATCCAGTCACGCACGGTCACCGCCGTGCTCGTCACACCGGCGACCCGGGCCGACTTCCTCGCCGCCAAGGGCGTCGTCGGCACCAGTGTGGCCTTCGCCGAGGCGACCCTGATCATGCTGCTGATCGGCGGCTTCGCGACCGGGGCGCCGATCCTGCTCGTGACCCTGCTGCTCGGGGCAGCCCTGGTCACCGGCGTGGGGATGGTGGCCGGCGCCTACGGCAAGGACTTCATGACCGTGCTGTTCACCTCCATGCTCTTCCTCGTGCCGTTGATGATCCCGGCCTTCGGCGCGCTGTTCCCCGGGACGGCGGCACCCTGGGTCCGCGCTCTGCCCAGCTACGGCTTCGTGCAGACCGTCGTGGAGGTGAGCACGCAGAACGCCGGGTGGACCGAGGTGGCCGGCTACCTTGCGCTGCTGCTCGGCTGGACGATCGCGGCGTTCGCCACGGGATGGTTGATCCTCGGACGAAGGATGGCGAGGCTCTGATGCGCACTGTCGCCCGGATACTGGTCAAGGACCTGCGGCTCGGGCCTCGGTCCCCTGTCTTCCTGTGGGCGATCGCCCTGCCCGTGGTCTTCACCTTTCTCATCGGGGCCGTCTTCGGTGACCTGTTCGCCCCGCCGCCACGCCTGGCCGTGGTGGACGAGGGGTCCTCGAAGGTCACGGCCGCTCTGCTGGATGCACCCGGCATCGAGGCGCGGGTGCTGGGCGACGTCGACGAGATGCGGGCGGCCGTCGAGGCGCATGACTACGACGCCGGGCTCGTGCTGCCCGCCGGGCTCGACGACGACCTCGCCGCGGACCGACCGGCGGCCATCGAGTTCGTCGTCTCGGGCCAGAGCCTCGCGTCCACGCGGCTCGTGCTGGGGGTGACGACCCTCGAGCAGCTGCGCGGGGCCAGCGGCCAGGCCGACCTCGTCGACGTCACCGTCACCACCGTCGGTGACGAGGAGTGGGCGCCGGTCGACGACCGCATCCTGCCCATGATCGTGATCTACGCCGTCATGATCGCCGGGCTGTTCCTGCCGGCGTCGTCCCTGGTCGAGGAGCGCGAGCGGCGCACCATCGACGCCATGCTCGTCACACCCGCGCGGATGTGGGAGGTGCTGGTCGCCAAGGGAGCGCTCGGGGTGCTGTTGGCCGTCCTCATGGGGTGGGTCACCCTCGCCCTCAACGGTGCCTTCGCCGGCCAGCCTGCCGCCCTGACCGTCTTCCTCGTGCTCGGCTCGATCATGATGGCCGAGCTGGGGCTGGTCTTGGGCTGCTGGGCGAAGGACTCCAACACACTCTTCAGCGCCGTCAAGGGCGGTGGCGTCCTGATCATCGCGCCGGTGCTGTTCACCCTGTTCCCCGGCCTGCCGCAGTGGATCGCGACGGTCTTCCCGACCTACTACTTCCTGCAGCCCATCTATGACCTCGCCGTGACCGGGACCCGGTTCAGCGACCACTGGCTCGAGGCCGGCGTGTGCGTCGCGATCTGCGCCCTGCTGCTGCCCGCGGTCGCCGCCATGGGTCGACGCCTGGAGCAGCAGATGGCCGCCGCGGTGTAGCGGCACTGCTCGTTTGCGCTGACGTGGGACCGGTCTCCGCGAGACGGACCATCGGCACCCGCCGTCCCCTACTGTGCTACTACCTGACTCAGGAGGCCTCGTGAGCACCACTCTTCCCGTCGGCTCCCCCGATCGCGCCTGGTACGCGGTCAACACCGACGATGCCGCCCGCCTTCTGCAGACCGACACGTCCACCGGGCTGAGCTCGGCGGAGGCCGCGCGACGTCTCACGGAGTACGGACCGAACGCGATCCCCAAGGAGCCGCCGCCGTCACGGTGGGCGATCGCCCTGGCCCAGCTCGCGGACCCGATGAACGTCATGCTCGTCGCCGTCGCAGTCATCAGCGTGCTCGTCGGCGAGTCGAGCACTGGCTTGATGGTGGGCGCCCTGGTGCTGCTCAACGTCGTGCTCGGGACCAACCAGGAGATGAAGGCTCAGGCCAGCGTCGCCGCCCTGGACCAGCTGCAGGTGCCGAGCGCACGCGTGATGCGGGACGCGTCCGTGCGGCAGGTCGACGCGCTGGACGTCGTCCCGGGTGACGTCGTGAGCGTCGAGGCGGGCGACCTCGTGCCCGCGGACGGCCGGATCCTCACGTCGGCGACGCTCGAGGTCGCCGAGGCAGCCCTGACCGGCGAGAGCGCGCCCGTCGCCAAGGACGCCGCCGTCCTCGACCCCGGCGACGTCGGGCTGGGCGACCGCACCAACATGCTCTTCCAGAACACCTCGGTCACGCGCGGCACCGCCACGTACGTCGTCACGGGCACGGGCGCCGCCACGGAGATGGGCAAGATCGCCGGGATGCTCACCTCGGTGACCCGGTCACGGTCCCCGTTGCAGAAGGAGCTGGACGGGGTGACCAGGTGGCTGGGACTCATCTCGTGGCTGGCGGTCGCGGTCATCGTCGCCGTCGGCTGGGCCCGTGGCCTCGAGTTCTCCACCCTCGTGCTGCTGGCGGTCTCCACGGCGATCGCCGCGATCCCGACGGGCCTGCCCACGTTCGTCCAGGCCATGCTGTCGGCGGGCGCACGTCGGCTGGCCGAGGCCAAGGCCGTGGTCAAGAACCTGACCGACGTCGAGACGCTCGGCTCGACCAGCGCCATCAACAGCGACAAGACCGGGACGCTGACCCTGAACGAGATGACCGCGGTGTCGATGCTCACCGCCGGGCAGTGGTTCGCCATCGAGGGCAGCGGCTACGCGAAGTCCGGGGCCATCCTGGGCTCGGCCGGTGAGGACACGCCGGACTTCACCCCCCTCGCCCTGGGGCTGACCCTGTGCAGCGACGCCACGGTGTCCGACACCGGTACCGTCGTCGGCGACCCGACCGAGGCAGCGCTGGTCGTGCTCGCCGCCAAGATCGGAGTCGACGCCGAGATCAGTCGTCGGGCGCACCCCCGCCTCGCCGAGGTGCCGTTCGACTCGGCCTACAAGTTCATGGCGACGGTCCACGCCGCGCCCGAGCGCGACCCGGGCGAAGGCGTCGCGGTGCTGGTCAAGGGTGCCCCCGACGTCCTTCTCGACCGCTGCTCGCAGGCCCTGTGGTGCGGTGAGGTCGTCGGCGTCGACCGGGTGCGTGGCGAGCTCGAGCAGGCCAACCGTTCCCTGTCCGAGCGCGGCCTGCGGGTGCTGTCGTTCGCGGTGCGGTTCGTCGCCGACACCGAGGTCGACGCCGTGCGGGCCGACCCCATGAGCTACGTCGACGACCTGATGTTCGTGTCGCTGGTCGGCATCATCGACCCGCTGCGGCCGTCGGCGAAGCATGCGGTGTCGACGGCCCTGGCAGCCGGCATCGACGTCCGCATGATCACCGGCGACCACGCCATCACCGCCCGGGCCATCGCCGATGACCTCGGCCTGGGCGAGGGGATCATCACCGGCGCGCAGTTCCAGCGGGCGTCGGACGACGAGCTGCTCCGGTCGCTGCCGCAGCTGCACGTCTTCGGCCGGGTGGCCCCGGAGGACAAGCTGCGACTGGTCGACCTGATGCAGCGCGACGGGCTGGTCGTCGCCATGACCGGGGACGCCGTCAACGACGCCGCGGCGCTGAAGAAGGCCGACATCGGGGTGGCCATGGGCTCGGGGAGCGAGGTCACGAAGCAGGCGGCCAAGATGATCCTCACCGACGACAACTTCGCCACGCTCGTCCGGGCGATCGAGCTCGGCCGTGACATCTACGGCAAGATCAGCGCCTACCTGCGCTACCAGCTCCAGGGGCTGTTCGGGGTGCTGCTGCTGATGATCCTGGCGACGGTGTTCGACATCAACTCGGGTATCGCCCTGACACCCGGGATGCTGCTGTTCATCAACTTCGTCATCGGGGTCTTCCCCGTCGTCGCGATCATCTCCGACAGCGTCGACCCCGGCATCATGTCGTTGCCACCCCGCGACCCGGCGGCACGCGTGGTGAACCGTGACTCCATCGTCCGCTGGTCTGTCATGGGGCTCCTGCTCGCCGTGTCGGCCACGATCCCCCTGGTCGCGGGGCCGGACGAGCCCAGCACCGACGGGCCCTCGGCGTCGATGACGATGGCCTTCGCGATCTCCGCGCTCGCAGCACTCGGGCTCGGGTGGACGTCGCGACGCGACCCGGGCCGGTCCAGCGACAGCCCGCCCCTGCCGTACCTGGGGTGGCTCCTCGCCGGGATGGCTCTGGTCGTGGTGTCGGTCGAGATGCCGTTCGTCCAGACGTGGCTGGAGACGCAGTCGCTGACCGGTGGCCAGTGGATGGCCGTGCTGGGCCTGTCGCTCGTCGCGCCCGTGGCCGCCGTCGTGGAGAAGGAGGTGCGCCGACGCCGTTCGGCGACTCAGCCCGCGGCACCCCAGGTGTCGTCCATCGGTGACCCCGTGGCGCCACCGGTCAGCTCGAGCGGCCGATAGGTGTAGAAGAGCGTCGCCGGCTCGTCACCGACCGCCGCGACCTCGTGGGCGACACCGGGCGGGATGTATGCATACGAGCCCGCACCCAGCTCGCGGTCGACGATGCGGGCCGTGCCGGCGGTGACCAGGAAGTGGTGGTGCGCACCCTGGTGCACGTGCGCGGGGTTCACCGCCCCCGGCTCGAGGTGGAACATGCCGAGCACGACGTCCCCCGAGCGCCACAAGACCTTGTGGGTCACGCCGGGCGTGGTCCCGAGCGGTTTCCAGGGCAGGGCGTCGACCTCGGCCGCGGCGAGCAGGATGAGGTGGCCAAGGTCGTCGCGTCCAGCGGATGCGGACGTGGGCACGCGAACCTCCCGAGGGTGTCTCGACTGAGGCCACCGAGCCTACCCAGCACGTGTGATCATGCGGGCATGACGGTGCCCTCCCTGACCCCCGGCTCGTACCTGTTGCTGGTCTACGACTACGTGGCCGACGTGCTGGAGCGACGTGACCCGTACCGGGCCGCGCACCTCGACCATGCCCGGTCCGCCAAGGCGCGGGGCGACCTGCTCAACGTCGGTGCGGTCGGCTCGCCGCCCTCCGGGGCGATCTTCGTGTTCGCCGAGATCGGCACCGACGCGGTCGAGCAGTTCGCCGACGCCGACCCCTACGTGCGAGCCGGCCTGGTCACCGGTCGTCGCGTGGAGCCGTGGACGGTGGTGGTGTAGCGGACGGCTCGGCGGCGACGCGGGCGACCTGCACCGCGAACTCCCGGCGGCCTCCGCAGTGCTGGCAGGATCGCCTCACGACATCCGCCCGCGCGACGAGGAGGGGCACACGATGACCAGACTGCACGCGCTCGACGCCGTCTGGCTGGAGCTCGAGTCGGGCAGCCCCGCTCTCGCGCCCGGAGCCGTCTGCGTCCTCGACGGCCCGCCACCGTCGGTCGCCGAGGTGCGGGCGATGGTCGCCGACCGCCTGCACCGGGCGCCGAGCCTGGGCTGGGTGCTCGACCACGACTCCTCGCTGCGCCGTCCGGTCTGGCGGGAGGGGGTCGCCCCCGACCTGACCTACCACGTCCGAGCGCATCGAGTCGCCGCCGCGCCCGAGGCACTGACCTCCTACGTCTCGTCCTACATCGAGGCGCCGCTGGACCGCACGCGGCCCTTGTGGGACATGCGCGTCGTACGCGGGCTGCCCGACGACCAGTGGGCGCTGCTGTGGCGACTGCACCACTGCGTGGCCGACGGCATCGGCGCGCGTGCCGTGATGGGCCATCTGCTCGACGTCACGCCGGACGGCGCCACGACGATGGCCGACGCCGCCCTGGCCGGAGACATGCCGTCCACCAGCGGCGGGCACGGGCGTGGGCTGCACCTGCCCGGACGGCTCGGCCACGCGGTGGAAGGCGTCGTATCGGGGGTCGCCTCGGCGGTCCGGCACGCCCCCGCGGCCGCGCACGTGCTCGCCGACGTGACGCCGCACCCGCCTGGCCCGCTCACCGGACCGCTGTCCGACCGCCGGCGCTGGGTGTACGCGACAGAGAGCCTCCAGACGGCCAAGGCCGCGAAGAACCGGCTCGGCTGCAGCCTGAACGACGTCGTCCTGGCAGCCGTGGCGATCGGGTTCCGCGCGCTACTGCTGCGCCGAGGGGAAGCCACCGAGGGCCGCAGCCTGCGCTGCGTCGTCCCGGTGTCGCTGCGACCCGCGATCGACGACCACGCCGACAACCGAGTGACGGCAGCGTGGACCGACCTGCCGGTCGGGCCCATGACCCCCCAGGAGCGGGCAGCTCGTATCGCCAGGTCGACGGCGTGGCAGCTGCGGGCGGGCACA
>Ga0316576_10002185_pt1 | contig 11035 bp, 11 predicted proteins | sample S0NA_FD_203075 | JGI IMG/M metagenome (GOLD analysis project Ga0316576, IMG submission 203075) | Rhizosphere microbial communities from salt marsh grasses in Alabama, United States - S0-2_050615r3r5 | ecosystem: Host-associated > Plants > Roots > Rhizosphere | place: USA: Alabama | collected... | reverse complement strand
CGGACGCTCGGACAATTATATTAATCAGAGGGTCATCATCGTCCAATGTGCAAGCCTTCTCCATGATATTCAGCGTAAACATGAAAATCATGCAGTTAAAGGGGCTGACTATGCAAGACAGGTCCTTCAAGCGTTTCCTTTTAAATCCCATGAAGTCGATGATATCTGCCGGGCGATTCGCAACCATGAAGCCTTTAAAAAGACCGTAAAAGCAAATACCTCTGAAGGTGCGCTTGTATCCGACTGCCTTTATGATGCCGATAAATTTAGATGGGGGCCTGATAATTTTACAGATACGGTTTGGGCCATGGTTTCCTTTCATAACATTCCTATTGCACAATTTATTGAGCTTTACCCGGAAGGAATGGAAAAACTTGCCAAAATAAAGCACACATTCCGGACAAATACCGGGAAAAAATACGGTCCACAGTTTATCGATCTTGGGCTTGCCATTGGCGAGGAACTGTTTGATGTTATTCAAACAGAGTTTGCGCATTTGTTATAACGGTGTATTTATATATTGAAACATAGGTTAACATATCCGAGTGAAAATATTTAGACCAATCACATTCATCATTGTATTTATTACGATTTTAGGTTCAAGCCATGATATCATAGCCGGGGAGAAAGATTCTCCATTTCACCCAGGTGAGAAACTGACGTTTGTGCTTAAATGGACGATTATACCGGCTGGTGAGAGCGTTCTTGAAGTACTTCCCATGGAAACCATGGATGGTGTTAAAACCTACCATTTTTTAATGACGGCAAAATCAAATGCCTTTATCGATGCTTTTTATAAGGTGCGGGACAGAATAGATGCCTATACAAACATTGAAATGACCCATTCGGTGCTGTATAAAAAAAAACAGCGAGAAGGAAACTCTCATAGGGATGTAATTGTGAAATTCGATTGGCAGGACAACAAAGCCCAATATACCAATCTTAATGAAAGACGGCCGCCAATTGACATAATGCCCGGATCATTTGATCCATTATCCGCATTCTATTTTGTTCGTTTTTTCGATTTTAAAAAAACATCAAAAATTGAGCGTCCGGTAACGGATGGAAAAAAATGTGTCATCGGTAAGCTATCTGTCATCAAAAGGGAAATGCTAAAACTGAAAAGTGGTACGTACGACACTTATCTCATAGAACCCGAGCTGAAACATATTGGTGGTGTGTTTGAAAAAAGCAAGGATGCTAAAATTCAGTTGTGGGTTACTGCAGATGAACGAAGAATGCCGGTTAAAATAAAGAGTAAAGTTGTTGTCGGAAGCTTTGTGGGGGAGTTGGTTTCGGCAACTGGCTTAAAGTGAGACCTGTGAAAGACATCCCCTAATTTTTTATGAACTAATAACATGGAATTTTTTTCATCCGAAGTCGGAAAGGAAGGATCATCGCCATGTGTTTTCAAAAAAGGCGATATGTTTATCAACTATCACAATATGCCGCAGTGACCCAATATTAAGGATGTATAATACTGTTTTTTATATGATCTCAAATAGTTCACACATCCTTAAATATTGGGTCACGATGCGGTATCATAATTCATAGCGCCTTTTTTGGAAATATATGGCGATGGACCGACAGCAGCGAAATGTATATGTTCACAGGGTATGTTTCCCCGTTTCACTCCGGCGTCTTCGTGTCTAGTCATTTCAACTACTTAGCAGCGGTGGCATTCCTGCCCCCTCCGCGTTCTCCCGCAAAAAGCATGCGGGAGCCGCGGTCTACCCCACTGCTAAGTCGCTGAAATGACGTAGCCACTCCGCCAATATCGTTACACGGGGAAACACAACCTGTGAACGACACCATCGAAAATTACTTGAATAAAACCGGTGCAAGTGACATTAGAAAAAGATCGGCTTAGTTTAAAGGTATTAAACGAGAGAGAATTGTAAAGTGAAATCCATAACCAATAAAAATTCAGCAAATAACGGTGCTTTGTCCGGAATATTGGTTCTGGATTTGTCCCGTTTGCTGCCCGGACCGTTTTGTTCCATGATCCTGGCAGACCATGGTGCACGTGTAATTTCGGTGGAAGACAAACGTTTTTTATCTGACGACTTCTTTATTTCCGAGGTCAATCGAAACAAAGAGCACATGTCCTTAAACTTGAAAACCCAAGAAGGCAAAGAGATCTTTTTTAGTCTGGTCAATAAAGCGGATATTTTGATGGAGGGGTTTCGACCCGGGGTTGTCCATAGACTCGGAATTGACTACGATACGGTCCGTAACATCAATCCAAAAATTATTTACTGTTCTGTAACTGGTTACGGTCAAACCGGATCATACCGGAACAGGGCCGGGCACGATGTGAATTTTCTGGGGTGTTCTGGTGTTCTTGATCTAATGGGAGAACCGGACCGGCCACCCTCCATCCCAGGTGTCCAAATTGGGGACATTGCAGGGGGAGGAATGAATGCCGCCATTGGAATCCTTCTGGCGTTATGGGCCAGGGAAAGGACCGGTAAAGGTCAACATATCGATATTTCCATGACAGACTCAATGGTGAGTTTTTTATCACTGGCCCTTTTTTTACAGCAACGCGCAGGAGAATTTCCCAAACGGGGTGAATTCATGCTATCTCATAGGTATGCTTTCTATAACACCTATGAAACAGCCGATGGGCGATATATTTCCATCGGTGCTGTGGAGAATCGTTTCTGGAGAAATCTTTGTAATCATCTGGGAGTTCCGGAGTATGGGGCACTCCAGTATGACGAAGAATACCGTGAAGAGATCATCGGTTTTATGCGCAGAACGTTTAAGAAAAAGACGCTTGACCAGTGGGACATCGAACTTGCAGATCTTGATGTGTGCTGGGGACGAATTCAAACGCTTAAAGAAGTGCTGGAGGATCCTTTTTTTAGAGAGAGAGAAATGGTTGTGGGGATGAGTCAAAAAAGCGGGAAAGAGACCTTGACCTTTGGGACGCCGATTAAGCTGAGCGAAACACCGGGATCGATTCGAACGTTGCCGAAAGACTTTGGAGAAAGTACCGTTTCAATTCTCCAAGAATTAGGTTATACAAAAAAGCAGATAAAATCATTTGCCGATAAGCATGTTTTTTAACAAAATGGTGACTAATGAAAAAAATATTGGTGATTAGCAGTAATAATGAAGAGTTGAATACCATTTCCAGCTTTTTAGAAGATTTGATTCCTGATTGTCTTGTCATTCCTGCTCAATCAGGAATTGCAGGGATAGAAAGCACAAAAGCCGAGTTCCCGGAAATGATTCTTATGGATCTTGGAATAGGAGATATAGACCGGTACGAGATGTGCAGGACACTGAAGTCGGACGAAAACACAAAAGACATCCCCATTTTTTTGATGACCGATAGCCACTCAGCTCCGGAAAGTTATGTTAAGGGATTGAAGGCCGGAGTGGCGGGTTTTCTGGGAAAGCCCATAAACAAAGCAGCGTTGGCGGTTCATATCAATATGATATCGCGAATCAGTGCATTGGAAAAAGAAAAAGCCGGACTAAAAAAGCAGCTTCAACAGGCTCAAAAAATGGAATCCATCGGGACCCTGGCGGGGGGGATCGCCCACGAATTTAACAATATTCTTTTTCCTATTATCGGATACACCGAGATGTGCATGTATGATGTGCCTGAAAACAGTAAAACCAGAAAAAATCTGGCCTCGGTCCTTAAAGCTGCTGATCGGGCTAAAGACCTGATTCAGCAAATTCAGAATTTCAGCATGAAAAAAGAGCTGGAGAGAAAACCTTTAAAGATCCAATATATTATAAAAGAGACACTAAAGCTATTAAGGTCATCTCTGCCATCGACCATTGTTGTGCGCTATGAAATAGACAGCACATGCGGCCCTGTGGCGGCCGATCCCTCTGAGATTCAGCAAATACTGATGAACCTTTGCACCAATGCATATCTGGTTATGGAAGAAAAAGGTGGAGAACTGGAAGTCACCCTTCAAGAAGTGGATCTGGCTCCCAGTGATATGGCCTCTGGAATTGATCTAAATCCTGGACGTTACCTGAAGCTGACGATTAAAGATACAGGGCCAGGTTTAGATCAGACTGAAGTCAAACACATCTTCGATCCGCAATATCATAGCAGTGGCCGGAATGAATATGCAGGCATAGGGCTGAATGTTGTACATGATATTATTCGAAGCTATAAAGGGATGATTTGCATTTCCTCTGATCCGGATCAGGGGACAACAATAGATGTTTATCTGCCTCTGATAGGTACTCAATCCGACGACATTTCTGACATATCCACTGATATGCATTTGCCGCTTGGCACTGAAACGATTTTGCTGGTCGATGATGAAGAAGATGTGCTTGATATGATGCATTCAATGCTGGAACGGCTCGGTTATCAAGTTATTTCAGCGTCAAATGGCCTTAAAGCGCTGGAAATATTTCAAAAGGGGTCTAAAACGTTTGATCTGGTTATTACCGACCAAACCATGCCCAAAATGACAGGGATAGAGTTGATTAAAGAGATACGTTCTGTCCGGTCCGATATTCCGATTATCTTATGTACCGGTTTCAATGAAAAAATAACGGAAGAAAACACCAGGTACCTGGAGCTTGGCGCTTTAATTGGCAAACCGGTTCGAGTTGCGAAGGTCGCAGAAATAATCCGGGAAGTTCTGGACCGGAAATCCTAAATATTGAAAATAAAATCGATTCAATGTCGCCGGATCGAGTTTCTTAATCGGAAATTTTGTGATTTTTGTGACAAAAAAATAAAAACAATCACGAAAACACGAAATAGGGAAAGCACGAAATTTTATTGGTATCTTTTTCGTGGTTTTTTACTTTCATGCTTTCGTGATAAAAACTTTTTCGATTTGTCAAGGTAAGGTTTATAACGTAAAAAAAAACAGGTTATCCAGGCCTTAGAATTTTATCGGGAAACTCACACAGATCATAAAGCGGGCATGTGGGACATGCGGGCTTTCTTGCTTTGCATATGGCCCTTCCGAAATAGATCAATTGCAAAGAAAAGTCGTTCCATTCTTCTTTAGGAATGATTTCCATCAGGTCATACTCAATTTTAACCGGATTGTCGCTATCCGTAAATCCAAGTCTTTTTGATATTCTTGCCACATGGGTGTCCACAACAATACCTGCAATATTAAATGCACTGCCAAGAACCACATTGGCAGTTTTACGTCCAACACCGGGAAGTTGCACCAGTTCATCCAGGGATTGGGGTACCTGACCATCATATTTTTCAAGAAGATTTTTTGAACAGTTTTTGATATTCTTTGCCTTGTTGCGGAAATAACCGGTGGGTCGAATCAGTTTTTCAATGGTTTCATTTGGGGCACTTGCAAAATCCTGAGGTGTTTTAAAATGATTAAACAAATCTTTAGTGACTTGATTAACCTGTTTATCCGTACATTGAGCAGATAGTATGGTGGCCACAAGAAGTTGAAATGGGTTGGCGTGACGAAGCTGGGTTTTGACTTCAGGATAGGTTTTTTTTAAAAGGCGTTGAATTTTTAAAGCTCGGGTCTTATTTTTATTAAGTGTTGTTTTTTTTGACATTGTTGTTCCTTTGTGGTTTTTTTATTTGATCTTTAAAACCTGGCACTATGGGCCTTGCCTTCCCCACATTGCGGTAGGTAGAGTTATCCGGCTCTACCAAATAAAAAAATGACCAAGTGTCTGAAGTGAACTAAAGTTTAAAGTGAGCTAAAATTAAGGAATTCTGCCAATTATATAAGAAAAGTGGCTTCCGGCTCGTAGAGCCTACAGCTCGGAGAAAGCGAAGCAACTCCAGAACTTTAGGCATTTTAGATCACTTTAGGCACTTCACACTTAATCGTTCTGTGGTAAACAATCTCTTTAAAGCAAAAAACAAAATTTAGTCGTATGGGCAAGGATTCTTTGCTCATTATTTCTTACGCTATCGTATACCATGAATCTATCTTTAAAAAAAGTGAGTGCTTTAGGGCTTTGTTCCGGCGGATTGGACAGCATGCTGTCAGGCATGTTGTTGCGAAAACAGGGAATAAGGGTCCAGTGGATAGCCTTTGAAACCCCCTTTTTTTCATCTGAAAAGGCCAAACAGGCATCTAAAACTGCCGGTATACCGCTCATGGTTGAAAAAATAACACCGATCTATTTGGATATGCTGACAGATCCGCATTGTGGCTATGGGAAACATATGAATCCCTGTATGGACTGTCACGCGTTGATGTTCAAGTTAGCGGGAAGGATAATGAAAGAAAAAGGATTTGATTTTCTTTTCAGCGGTGAAGTGCTGGGCCAGCGTCCCATGTCTCAAACCATGAATTCTCTCCGCTATGTAGAGAAACAATCCGGCTTTGAAGGTTATATCTTGCGCCCCTTAAGCGCCAAAAAGCTTCCTGAAACCATACCCGAGCAACAGGGGATGGTAAAAAGAGATCTGTTGATGGACATATCTGGCAGATCCCGAAAACCCCAGATTAAACTCGCCAAACAATTTGGAATTAAAAACTATCCCTCCCCTGCCGGAGGTTGTCTGTTGACTGATAAGGGTTATGCATCACGGCTCAAGGATCTTTTTGACCACCAGGGCAACTATACCGAAAGGGAGCTTTATCTTTTGAAACATGGGCGGCACCTTCGGTTAAACAACACCGCGAAAATTATCGTGGGACGAACTCAGAAAGATAATGAAAATATACAAAAATACTATGACCCGAATTTGGACACCATGATCAAAGTTAAAAAAATCCCGGGCCCCATCGTTATAATACCCAATGGCGGCAATAAAGATGTCAGGATGTTGGCCGCTTCCATATGCGTGGGCTACAGCAAGGCTCCGGAAATTACCCCGGTTGACGTTTCGGTGACCTCTCCCCGGGGGCATGAGATCGTCCAAGTTATCGGTGTTCCGCCGAAGGAGATCAAGCATTTTCTCATACAGTAACCGAACGTTTCGGAATTTCAACAACTTAATGAAAATGTAAGAATCAATGAGATGGTTAGCCGTTATTCACACCCTCACGGGCCCCTATCCCAATACCCCATTCCGACTAACAACCGCAAATATTCGAAAGCTTTAATTCCAACACAAACTGGCCTTCAGTTTCAGCGATTTCAAAAATGTCTTTGATCAGAGAGAACACTTTCGCCTTAGAACCTGTTATTTCAGTAGCGAATGAACTGACTTTAAATTCAAGTCCGGAATTTCTAATAATATGAAGTATTTTTTCAACTTTTTCTTCTATATTTTCGGTTCCCAAAGGAATATAGCTTGTCTGGCATGCAATTTTTCTATCCGGATCATGCATATAAAACCTCCTGTTTTCCATCGTTACATTAAATTCGCACTGAGCTGGCCGCAGGCCGCAAAAATGTCTTGTCCCTTGCTGTAACGAACGATGGTTGTATAATTGTTTTTGCTCAAAATCTCTTTGAATTTAAGGATTACCGATTCTTCGGGACATTCAAATTGACTTCCTTCGTAAGTGTTAAATGGAATGAGATTTATTTTGGCCCGTATCGGTTTAAGCAACCTGATCAGGCGTTTCGCGTCTTCTTTTGAATCATTGACCCCTTTTAAAAGAATATATTCAAACGTAATTCTCCGGCGCGGCATAAGAGGATATTTCGAACAGGCATTCAGAAGATTTTCGATAGGGTATTTTCGATTGATGGGCATCAGTATATCGCGGGTTTTGTCTTCTGTGGCATTTAATGATATGGCCAAATTAACCGTTGTTTTCTTTCCCAAATCGGAAAGCCTTGGAACAAGACCTGATGTTGAAACCGTCACCCTTCGACTTGAAAATCCAAGTCCGATCTCACTGTCGGTAATAACGCTAATTGCATCGATAACATTTGATAAATTGGCCAGGGGTTCTCCCATTCCCATCATGACAATATTGGTAAGACGTTTTGATCCGACAATATCATGTGCAATATCACGAACTTGAGCTATAATTTCACCTTTTGTGAGATTTCTTATAAACCCCCCTTTTGCGGTAAGACAAAATTGACAACCTTGTGCACAGCCGACCTGGCTGGATATGCAAAGTGTATAATGATCCTCTTCCGGGATGAGCACACTTTCGATATGTTTGCCGTCTCTGAGTTTAAAAAGATATTTCTTTGTACCATCCTGTGATGTTTCGACGCGTGTTTTTTCAAGTCTCTGGATTGAAAAATATTGTGAAAGATCTTTTCTGATCTCCTTTTTTATATCGGTCATCATGTCAAAAGCATCTGTCTGTCGAAGATAGATCCATTTTAAGATCTGGTTTGCGCGATAAGACTTGATATCCCTGGATTTAAGCCATAATATAAGCTCATCTCTTGTGAGGTCTTTGATGTCGCTTTGGGGTAACATATTGCTCGTCCGTGTCCATCTATAGATGGGCACTAATTAGAATCGTATAATTTTTGTCATATCATGATTTTAATAAATCTTGACATAGCATTATTTTACGATTACATTCAAGGTTTTTAAAATTTAGGTTTTATTGGTACTTTTATGTTTGATAATTTAAGCGACAAGTTAAATGCCGTATTTAAAAAGCTTAAAGGACACGGCAAATTAACGGAAAAAAATATCGAAGAAGGGCTTAGGGAAGTCAGGATGGCACTTCTCGAGGCCGATGTGCACTTTAAGGTTGTCAAAAGCTTTATCAACAGTATTAAAGAACGTGCGCTTGGCCAAGAGGTCATGGCAAGCTTGACTCCCGGTCAGCAGGTCATAAAAATAGTCAATGATGAACTGACAGAACTCATGGGGGGTGTGCTTGAAGACCTGAACCTCTCCGGTTCTGTGCCTGTCTCGATAATGCTGGTTGGACTACAGGGATCCGGTAAAACAACAACAGCTGGTAAACTTGCAGTTTTTTTAAGAAAAAAGGGAAGAAATCCTTATCTGGTTCCGGCAGATATTTACCGCCCTGCTGCCATTGATCAGCTAAATAAATTGGGTAATCAGTTGTCTGTTCCGGTATTTCCTTCTCGTTCGGATATGGATCCAGTACAAATTTGTCAGGAAGCCAGAACAACGGCACACCGGACAGGATGCGATACGTTACTAATTGATACCGCCGGCCGTTTGCATATCGACGAAGCGTTGATGGACGAGCTTTGCCGCATCAAAGATACAGTGAAACCCTCTGATATTCTTCTTGTGGCCGATGCCATGACAGGCCAGGATGCTGTAAATATCGCCAAATCATTCAATGATACCCTTGATATTGGTGGTGTTGTTCTCTCAAAAATGGATGGTGATGCGCGTGGTGGAGCAGCCCTGTCTATCAAATCCATTACCAACAAACCCATAAAGTTTGTTGGTGTTGGTGAAAAACTGAGTGATCTTGAGCCGTTTCATCCTGACAGGATGTCTTCAAGGATTCTTGGAATGGGTGACGTCCTCACCATAATAGAAAAGGCTCAGGCAGTCATTGACGAGAAGAAAGCCGCCGAACTCGAAAAAAAATTAAGAAAAAATGCGTTTACACTGGAAGATTTTCGTGATCAAATGATTCAGATCAGGAAAATGGGCTCTATGTCGGAAATAATTAAAATGATTCCCGGCATGAATAAAATGAAGCAACTTAAAAACTTGGAAGTTGACGATAAAGAGCTTATTAAAGTCGAAGCGATTATAAACTCCATGACACCACAGGAACGGCGTCAACACACGTTAATCAAGGGAAGCCGCCGTAAAAGAATTGCCAAAGGAAGCGGAACCAGTGTACAGGATATAAATAATCTGCTTAAGAATTATAATCAGGTTATGAAAATGATTAAAAAAATAAACAAAGGTGGCATTCGCGGGTTTGGCGCGGGTATGCCGTCGTTTTGAAGGAGAACTTTATATGTCAGTTAAAATCAGATTGGCCCGGCACGGTGCAAAAAAAAGACCCTTTTATCGAATTGTTGTGGCTGATACTAAATCCCCTCGTGATGGTAGATTCCTGGAAAATGTCGGCACATACAATCCAGTGCTAGATCCGGCCGAGGTCGTTCTAAAACAAGAGAGAATCAAGTACTGGATTGATCAAGGGGCAATTATTACAGACACTGTAAAAAGCCTTTTGAAAAAAGAAGGTTTTTTTGCTAAACTTGCATAGTATCTTTACCTCTAACGCTAATAAGCTGACAAAGGAGATGGAGCTATGAAAGAGCTGATCAAATATATTGCTCAGGCGTTGGTGGACAATCCAGAACTGGTTGAAGTATCAGAGGTAGAAGGTAACCAGACCTCCGTATTAGAACTTAAAGTGGCTAAAGAGGACCTGGGGAAAGTGATTGGGAAGCAGGGTCGAACGGCACGGGCCATGCGAACCATATTAAGCGCTGCTTCTGCCAAATTAAAAAAACGATCGGTTCTTGAAATTATCGAATAGTATTGTGGGAAACCAAGGATTTCTTCCTGTTGGCAAAATCGTTGGTGCTCACGGTGTAAAAGGTAACCTTAAGGTCCATTCTTACGCTGAATCCGTGACCGTTTTCAAGCCAGGTAACTTGATCCTTGCCATCCATGCCGGGAAAACAGAAAAATATTTTGCTATAAATTGGGCAAGACCTCACGGCAAATCCATTCTTCTGTCATTTAAGGGTATTGAGGACCGCAATACCGCCGAAACGTTGATTGGGGCCGAGCTTTTCATCGACCGGACAGCTCTTCCCGAACTCGAAGAAGGGGTTTATTACTGGGTAGACATTATCGGGCTATCAGTTTTTACAACCGATAATCAATACATCGGTCGCGTTGAATCAATAATGGCAACCGGTAGCAACGATGTCTATGTCGTCAAAAATAAAACTAAAGATGAAAATGCTGAAATACTGATTCCAGCCATTGAATCAGTGGTATTAGAAATAGATTTCGAGAACAAAACCATGCGTGTGGAGTTGCCCGAGGGATTGTAAATTCCATTAAGGTTCTGGATTTAACTATATCTAGGTGCGGATAACAGGCAAAAGAAAGGGATGAATTTCATAGCCCTTACGATATTCCCGGAAATGTTTAACCCTTTTTGGGAACACGGAATTATTAAAAGAGCGATAGATCGGAATAAAATTCGAGTATCCG
>Ga0316576_10002184_pt1 | contig 11036 bp, 12 predicted proteins | sample S0NA_FD_203075 | JGI IMG/M metagenome (GOLD analysis project Ga0316576, IMG submission 203075) | Rhizosphere microbial communities from salt marsh grasses in Alabama, United States - S0-2_050615r3r5 | ecosystem: Host-associated > Plants > Roots > Rhizosphere | place: USA: Alabama | collected... | reverse complement strand
CGATCTTGATCTCCACCCCGTAGCCGTAGCCGCCCAGTCCGCTGGCCGCGACGACGCGGTGGCACGGGACGAACGGCGCGACCAGGTTCGATGAGCACACCGTTCCTGCTGCCCTTACCGCCCGCGGGTTGCCGGCACGACGGGCAAGTCCGGCGTACGTGTCGACACTGCCCGCTCGGATCGTCCGCATCGCCTGCCAGGCGCGCTGCTGGAAGGGACCGCCCGGCTGGGTGACGGACACCTCGTCGAGCGCGTCGAGGTCACCGTCCGCGTACCGCGCCAGGACCTCGGTGATGAAGGGCACGGCACTGCGCGGGTGCACCTCGCGCCCCGCCGGCAGACGGCTCAACGCGTCGTCGAGGCCACGGAATGTGGTGCCGATGACCGCGCCGTAGTCGGTCGGCCCTCGATCGCCGAGGGCGTGCGGGTCGACGACCACGACGAGTGGACCGCCGGGAGTCGGGTAGGTCGCGGCCAGCAGCGCACCCGCCTGATGGGGTGCGCCGACCTTGCCCACGACAACTAGCGCGACATCAGCATGTCGGCGACGAGGAAGGCCAGCTCGAGGCTCTGCTCGCGGTTCAGGCGCGGATCGCAGGCCGTCTCGTAGCGGTCACCGAGGTTCGTCTCGAGGACCCCGCCGGTGCCGCCGACGCATTCTGTGACGTCGTCGCCGGTGAGTTCGATGTGCAGGCCGCCGGGCACCGTGCCGAGTTGCCGGTGCACGTGGAAGAAGCCCTCGACCTCTCCTATCACGTCGTCGAACAGCCGAGTCTTGTGCCCGGACGCCGCCTCGCGGGTGTTGCCGTGCATCGGGTCGCAGACCCAGACGACCGGCACGCCGCTGGCGTCCACCTTCTGCACGATGCCCGGCAGTGCGTCCTCGACCTTGTCGGCGCCCATGCGGCTGATGAGGGTGAGCCGCCCCGGGGTGCGCTCGGGGTTGAGGATCTCGCACATCTCCGCGACTTCGTCCGGCGACGCGGTGGGGCCGACCTTCACGCCGATCGGATTGCGGATGGTCGACGCGAAGTGGATGTGCGCTCCGTCCAGCTGCCGAGTGCGCTCGCCGATCCACAGGAAGTGGCCGGAGACGTCGTACGGCAGTCCAGTACGGGAGTCGATCCGGGTGAGCGCGCGCTCATAGTGGATCGACAGCGCCTCGTGCGCAGCGAAGAACTCGACCCGCTGCAGTTCGTCCGGCTCTGCGCCGATCGCGCGCATGAACGACAGCGCCCTGTCGATCTCTGCTGCCATCGCCTCGTAGCGCTGGCCCGCGACGGAGTCGCGGACGAAGTCCTGGTTCCACGCGTGCACCTGGCGCAGGTCGGCGTAGCCGCCCTGGGTGAACGCACGGACGAGGTTCAGCTCCGCGCTGGACGCGTTGTAGGTGCTCACCAGCCGGCGGGCGTCCGGCCGGCGGCTTTCGGCATCGAAGCCGATCGCATTGACGGCATCGCCGAAGTAGGACGGCAGCTCGACGCCGCCGCGCACCTCCGTGATGTTCGAGCGCGGCTTGAAGTACTGCCCGGCCATCCGGCCGACCTTCACGACGGGCAGGGAGGCCGCATACGTGAGCACCACCGCCATCTGGAGCACAGTCTGCAGCCGCGCCCGGATGGAGTCGGCGTTGTTCGCGTCGAACGTCTCGGCGCAGTCACCTCCCATGAGGACGAATGCCCGACCCTCCGCCGCTTCGGCCAGGCGGCTGCCCAGTACGTCGCACTCGCCGGCGAACACCAGCGGCGGCAGCTTGGACAGTTCGGCCACCGCGGCCTGCAGCTCGATCTCGTCCGGCCACGGCGGCTGCTGGGCAGCCGGGAGGTCGGGCCAGGTGAGCGGCGTGTGCATGTCAGAAAGCGTAGGCCACCCTCACCCGAAGAACGACTTCGCCTCTTCGTATCGCTCGAAGGGCACGGTCTTCAGCGTGCCGGTGGCCTCCTGCAGCGGGATGCGGACGATGTCCGTGCCGTGCAGCGCGACCATGGTGCCCCATGCCTCGTCCTTGACGGCCTCGATCGCGTTGAGGCCGAGCCGGGTGGCGAGCACCCGGTCGAAGGCCGTCGGCGTGCCGCCGCGCTGGATGTGGCCGAGCACCGTCGTGCGCGCCTCGTGGCCGGTGCGCTCCTCCACCTGCTGGGCCAGCCACTCGCCAATGCCGGAGAGCTTCACGTGCCCGAACGAGTCACGCGAGGTGTCCTTCGTGACGAGCTGCCCGCCCAGGGGAAGTGCGCCCTCGGCCACAACGACAATCGGCGCGTACGACGCCTCGAACCGGGACTCGATCCAGCCGACGACCTCGTCAAGGTCGAACTCCACCTCGGGGATGAGGATGACGTTGGCGCCACCGGCCATGCCCGAGTGGAGGGCGATCCAGCCCGCATGCCGTCCCATCACCTCACAGATGAGGATGCGGTGGTGCGACTCGGCTGTCGTGTGCAGCCTGTCGATGGCCTCCGTCGCGATGCTCACCGCGGTGTCGAAGCCGAAGGTGTAGTCGGTGCCGCTGAGGTCGTTGTCGATCGTCTTCGGCACGCCGACGACGTGGAAGCCGTGCTCGGTCAGCGTGGTGGCCACGCCCAGGGTGTCCTCGCCGCCGATCGCGATGAGCGCGTCGATGCCCAGCTTGCGGAGGTTCTCCTCGGTGCGCTCGATGCCGCCGTCGATCTTCACGAGGTTGGTACGGGACGAGCCCAGGATCGTGCCGCCCCGGGGCAGGATGCCGCGCACCTGCGGGATGCCTAGCTCCATCGTCAGGCCCTCGAGCGGACCCTTCCAGCCGTCCCGGAAGCCCACGAACTCGTAGCCGTACTCCTGGACGCCGCGGCGGACGACGCCGCGGATGACGGCATTGAGGCCGGGGCAGTCGCCGCCGCCGGTGAGAACGCCTACGCGCATGGGAGGGGACCTTTCGTCGCTCATACGGCCGTCTTGCCGGCCGCTCGGAAGCCGGGCAGGTCCACCCGGCGGTCCTCAGCCTAGCCCCCTGTGCAAACGCTGCCATGTGCCTAGGGTGGGACCATGCCGAGCCTCCTTGCGATCGATGCGGGCACCACGGGGATCACCGCGCTGGTAGTCGACGAGCACGCCACCGTCCTGTCCCGCGGCTATCAGGAATTCCCTCAGCACTTCCCGAACGACGGCTGGGTCGAGCACGATCTGGGGCAGATGTGGAGCGCCACCCTCCGCGCCGTGGAGGCCGCCATGGCCGGCGTCGATCGAGCGGACGTACTGTCGATCGGCATCACCAACCAGCGGGAGACCGTGTGCCTGTGGGACCGGGAGACACTGGGCGCCCCCCGCCGAGCCATCGTCTGGCAGGACCGGCGCACGGCAGAGATCTGCCAGACCTTCCGAGATGACGGGCATGAGCCGCACATCGCCGATCGCACCGGACTGCGCCTCGACCCGTACTTCTCGGCGACCAAGCTCACGTGGATCCGTCAGCACGACCCGCAGTCGTGGAGCGGCGTGCAGTCCGGCCGCACCGCGGTGGGGACCGTCGACTCGTACCTCATCGCTCGCATGTCCCGTGGGATCTATCACGTCACCGACGCCACCAACGCGTCACGCACGCTGCTCTACGACCTCGATTCCGGCGCGTGGAGTGATCGACTGGCCGCCCTGTTCGGGGTGCCCCTGGATGCTCTTCCCGAGATCGTGCCGTCGTACGGGCAGCTGGCGCGGACCGACCCCGACGCCTTCCTCGGGCTCGACCTCCCCATCACCGGAATCGCCGGTGACCAGCAGGCCGCCATGGTCGGCCAAGCCGCGGTCAACGCCGGCGACGCCAAGTGCACCTACGGCACCGGGTCGTTCCTGCTGGCGCACACCGGCGAGCAGATCCGCCGCTCGCAGCATGGCCTGCTCACCACCGTGGCGCTCGCCCACCCGGACGGCCGCCGCGACTTCGCCCTCGAGGGAGCGGTCTTCGTCACCGGCTCCGCCGTCCAGTGGCTCCGGGACGGGCTGGGCATCATCGAGTCCGCGTCCGAGGTCGAGGAGCTGGCAGGCAGCGTTCCCGACTCCGGGGGCGTGATCTTCGTACCCGCTCTCACCGGGCTGGGGGCCCCCGAATGGGATCCCACGGCGCGCGGCCTGGTCATCGGCATCACGCGGGGCACCACCCGCGCCCATCTGGCGCGGGCGACCCTGGACGCCATCGCCTTCCAGGTGAAGGACGTGGTCGATCTGATGGCGGTCGACGGGCAGGTCCAGTTGAACCGCCTCGCGATCGACGGCGGCGCCGCGGCGAACAACCTGCTCTGCCAGCTCCAGGCAGACGCACTCGGGCTGGTAGTGGATCGCTCGGCGGAACTGCAGACCACCGGGGTCGGGGCCGCGTTCCTGGCCGGCCTGGGTGCGGGCGTGTGGTCCTCGACCGACGAGCTCGCGGCGACGCGGCGATCCTCCGGCACGTTCGAGCCGGGGGCGTACGACCCGTCGGCTCATCATCGGTGGCGCGACGCCGTCTCCCGCAGCCTGCACTGGAGTCAGTGACACGCGAAGCCGGTCTGCGTCACCCGGGCGCTCGGGTCAGCTCTCGCCCTCCCGCGGGGCCACCGTGGCCCGGGCATCGGCGGGCGATCCCTCGGCGATGAGCTCCTTGGCCCGAGTCGCGTACATGTCCACGTAGTCCTGCCGCGAAAGCGACATCAGCTCGTACATGATCTCGTCGGTTGCGGAGCGCAGCACGAAGCGGTCGTTCTCCAGCCCCTCGTAGCGGCTGAAGTCCAGCGGACGGCCGACACGGATGCCGACGCGCATGAGGCGCGGCCGGATCGTGTGCGGAGGCTGGATCTCGTAGGTGTTGATCATGGCGACCGGGATCACTGGCACCTGCGCCTCCATGGCCATCCGCGCGACGCCGGTCTTGCCCCGGTACAGCGTCCCGTTCGGTGAACGGGTGCCCTCCGGGTAGATGCCCAGGAGCCGCCCCTCGCCCAGGATGCGCTCCCCGGTGCGAATGGCCGCCTCGGACGCTCGGCCCCCGGAGCGGTCGACGGGCACCTGCCCCACGCCCGCGAAGAAGGCCTTGGTGAACAAGCCCTTGATGCCCGAGCCGGTGAAGTAGTCGCTCTTGGCCAGGAAGGTAATGGGCCGCGTCTCGACGAGCGGCAGGAAGAAGGAATCCGAGAACGACAGGTGGTTGCTCGCGAGGATGCCCGGCCCCTTGTCCGGGATATTCTCGCCCCCCTCGACCCAGGGGCGGAAGAGCACACGCAGCCACGGGCCCACGAGGATGTGCTTCAGGAACCAGTAGAGCACCGGGGCGCCTCCCTTCCAATGGCAGACTAGTGGGCTGGGCCACCGAGGAAGGGAATCCCGATGCAGATTGTGCCCGGAACAGAGCCGTGGTCCGCTGACGGCGACGACATCGGCGTGCTGCTCCTGCACGGGTTCACCGGATCGCCTGCGAGCATGCGCCCGTGGGGTCAGCGGATGGCTGAGCAGGGATGGACGGTGCGTGTGCCGCTCATGCCCGGTCACGGACTCCCGCGGTGGCAGGACGCCAACAAGACGACGTGGCATGACTGGTACGGAGAGGTGGAGCGCAACTTCCTGGAGCTGCGATCGCGATGCCGTGCCGTCTTCGCGATGGGACTGTCTGTCGGTGGTGCGATGTCCCTCAGGCTGGCTCAGCAGCACCACGACGACATCACCGGTCTCGTGCTCGTCAACCCTGCCGTGCTGAGCGAGGACAAGCGCCTCATCGTGCTGCCCGTCCTCTCGCGGTTCGTCGAGGGGCTGCCGGCGGCCACCAACGACATCGCCAAGCCCGGACAGGACGAGATCGCGTATCCGCGGATGCCGCTCAAGGCACTGCGCTCGCTGACCGAGTTCTGGAAGATCGTCCGGGCAGACCTGCCCACGGTGGACCAGCCCCTCCTGCTTCTCAACAGCGCGCAGGACCACCTCATCGAGACATCGAGCTCGGAGTACGTGCTCGACCACGTGGCGTCCGCGGACAAGACCCACGTCGTCCTCTCGGATTCGTACCACGTGGCCACGCTCGACTACGACGCGGAGATGATCTTCAGCGACAGCATCGATTTCGTGCGACGGCTCACGGCCTGAGGGACGCCATGACCGACCGACCCTCTGAGCTGCCCGAGCACGAGCAGCGCGCGTGGGAGTCCATCGTGGCCGACCTCAGCGGCCAGATCGACCTGGGCACGCAGTTCCCCAAGGAGCGTTCGCTGCCGCCGCTGTCCGCGGACGGGGACTACCCCGATCCCCTGGCCGACGAGGAGGATCTTGAGGACGACGAGGCCGACGAGGGCTACCAGCCCCCGCACCCGCCGCCGATCCCCCGGCCCTCGGACGCGGTCGGGCGATTCGCCTGGGCGGCCGTTCTCGGCGGCCCGGTCCTCGTGATCACCGCCAACGTGCTCAGCTGGGATTCGTGGCTGTCCGGCCTCGGCGTCGCAGCGACGATCGGCGGCTTCGTGGCGCTCGTCGCCCGGATGAAGGAGCGCGGCCCCGACGACGATGATGGTGCGGTCGTCTAGGTGCCGTTGCGCAGCGCGTCGCGGTACTTGCGCCAGGGCCGGTCGATGAGGATCGGGTAGAGCATCCTCACGGGTGCCGGCAGCGAGCGCTTCATGAAGTTGCGATCGTCCTCGTCGAGCGGCTCGAGCAGCATCCCGAACGCGACGGACATCCGGTCCTTGGGGATGCCCGCCCGCGAGTGCTCCCCCACCGACTCCCATTCCGCCTCCGTCAGCGTCACGGCTGCCAGAGGCACGATGGTGTTCTCCTCATCATCGAGGTGCGGCCGAAGGGCCGCGTTGAGAGCGTCCATCGAGGCCGCCAGAGTCTCGCCGGTCTCCGCAGTCGGGCTCCGCCGCCACTCGCGGCAGGCCGCCGCTGCCGCCTCGATCGCCGTCTCCACTTCCCGATGCTGGTGCTCGATGCGCTCGGTGTCCGGCGCCCGCTCGGGTGCGCGCTCCAGCAGCAGGGGGTAGAGGATCTCGTCCTCGCTCGCGTGGTGGTTGTGCAGCATGCTCAACCCGAAGTCGCAATGATCCGCAAGGAACGCAACGCGTTCCGCTGATGGCGTGGGGTTGGCGCGAACCAGGCGCGCGCTCTCGTCGTAGGTGCGGCGAAAGGTCTCGTGGACGATCTTCATGTCGCGAACATCGATCGGCTGCGCATTCATCGCAACTCCCATCCTCACGAGCGGCCCCGCCAACCTGACTTAGGCGACCCTAATCAGGATCGGGAGCGAGCGGAACCACTTCGACCGAAAGGCTGACGCGTCAGCGCATGCGGGCCAGGTCGGCAGCACCGACGAGTCCGGCTTCGTTGGCCAACTCAGCGACCTTCACGAGGGGGCTCGGACGGTTCTGCTGGCCTATCAGCTTGTCCGCCAGGGTCTGCCGGGCACTTGCCAGCAGCAGGTCGCCGGCATCGGAGACGCCACCGCCGACGACGAAGAGCTCGGGGTCCAGCGTGGCGGCCAGGTCGGCCATCCCGCGGCCAAGCCAGGTGCCCACGATGGTGAACGCCTCCGTGGCTATGGGATCGCCCGCGCGCGCGGCCTCAGTGATGTGCGTGCCTTGAACGTCCTCGGGGGTCCCGTCACCCAGCGAGAGGAGCACGCCCGCCTCGGACCGGCGTTCGGCCGCAAGGGAGCGGGCCTCGCGCACGAGGGCGTTGCCACTCGCATACTGCTCCAGACAGCCGTTGCGTCCGCAGCCGCAGGGCCGCCCGTCCGGCACCGCATTGATGTGGCCGATCTCCCCGGCCGCGCCGTGCGCACCGCGGAACAGCTGGCCGTTGATGACGATGCCGCCGCCGATCCCCGTGCCCACCGTGATCAGAACGAGGTCGCTCGTCCCCTTACCCGCCCCAAATCTGTATTCACCCCAGGCCGCGATGTTGCCGTCGTTCTCGACGACGACCGGCAGTTGGGTCGACGCTTCGAGCAGCGCCCGCACCGGCACCTGCGACCAGCGCAGGTTGGGAGCGAAATAGACCCGCGACCGGTCGGCATCGACCAGGCCCGCCACGCCCACACCCACGCTGACTACCTCGTCACCGGCGCCGTCAACGAGCTCGCGAACGACCTCGGCCACCACGTCGAGCACGCTCTCGGCCTCGTTCCGAGGCGTGGGGCGTCGCGCAGTGGAGACGATCTCCCCGTCCTCGGTGACCGTTCCGGCGAGGATCTTGGTACCGCCGATGTCGACACCGATGCTCAGCACGGCAGCCAGCCTAGCCAGCCGGCCCGTCGGAGATCGGGATCCAGGTGATCGGGGTGGCCGCTCGGCGGCCGTTCTCGTCGGAGGCGGCAGCTGGCACCGTTCGCTGCCCGCCCATCAGCAGGATGCCTCGGCACACCACGCACTGGGGGTGCTCCGCCGGGTCCTCGTGCTCGGCGTGAGGAGCCATCACCGCGCTCGTGGCCCAGTCCATCATCCGCATCGCCCCGGACAGCATCGCGGTCCAGTCGATCGGCACGGCGTCATCGTCCCCGGGCTCACCCAGCTCAGGCTGACCGGGTTCCCCCTCGCCACCGACGCCCTGATCCCCGGAGTCCTCGCCGGAGTACCACCACGGACGTGGTTCGTCAGCCATGTTGCTCGCCTCCTCCCATCCACAGACCCGGATCCGGCTCGAATTCGAGACGGACCCCGTCAGCCGTGCGAACGCCTGCCAACGGCCGGCACCGTCGCAGCACGGCCGGCAGCTCGATCCACCGATGCACGGCCCCGACGGCCACCACGAGCTGCTCGCCCGTCACCCCCACCCGCGCGGTGCGGCGGGCCAGCGGAGCCAGAGGCAGGTCAAGTGCCAGCGACTCATCATCGATGCGCACGCCGAGATCCTCGTGGTCCAGTACCTGGACGTGGCCGAACGGTCCCGCGGCCGAACGGCCCTTCGGCGCGGGGCGCCCCTCCGCGCTGGACTTCCACACGGCGACTGCGCCGGCCGCCTCGCGGACGGTGGCGAGGGCGCGCCGAGCCGCGTGGCGAACGTCGGCGGGCCAGGACTCGCCCTTGCGCGGATAGCGGTGAAGGATCACGCCCTCCACGCCGACTCCGAGCGTCGAGAACGCCGAGAGCCCTTGCTCCATGGCCTCCGCCCCCGCGGCGGTCGGCGGGACGACGAGCCTGATGGTGGTGTCCCGCCTGAGCAGCAACCTGCCGAGCCGGCTGACGGTGCGTCGAGCCTCGGCAAGCGCGTCGAACGCGACGTCCTCGCCCTCGGACGTCCGCCACATCGCCAGGCTCGGCGACAGAGCCGCGTCGAGCAGCCGCTCCAGCACCGCCGGGAGTTCGACGAGCTGCTGGGCCTGCGCGAGCGAGCCGGCGTCGACGACCACGACGTCGCTGTCCTGCGCAAGCTCGTCGACGAGCAGGAGCGCGGACAGGTGCCCGAGTCCTGGCACGGCGGCCCACGCCTCCGGCGGCAGGCTGTCGGCGCCCAGCGCCGCGAACACCCGGCCGATCGAGTTGACCAGGAGGTCGGTCGTCGCGGGATCGGCGGGTGAGGCCTCGGAGCCATTGACGAGGGCCGCAGTGAAGCCCTCGTCGGCCAAGGCGGTGACGGTCGCCGCCGCCAGCGTTCCGACGCTGGTCGTGTCCGCTCCTGCCAGCAGGATCAGTCGGCTCACGACGAACCAGCGAGCGACTCCACTCGCTTCTTCAGCCCCTTCAGGGCCGTGTCGACGATGACCTTCTCCGCCTTGCGCTTGATCATTCCGATCATCGGGATCTTCACGTCGACGGCCAGCCGGTAGTTCACCGTGGTGGTGCCGTTCCCGTTGTCCGTCAGCACGTAGGCGCCGTCCATGGCGGTGAGCATGTCGCCCTTGGTGAGAGTCCATGTCACCGACTGGTCGCCGTTCCAGTCGTACTCCAACTCGTACGTGTCCTTGATGGCGCCCGAGTTGAGGTCGAAGCGAGCGTCGGCCGGGCGGTTGTCGTCCTCGTACACCGCCAGCACGACCACGGACGTGATGCCGTCGCTCCACTCGGGGTAGCTGGGCAGGTCGGCGATGATCGCCATGACATCAGCCGGGCTGGCGTTGATGACGATGCTGGATTCGGTCTGGTCGGCCATGGATGCAGGCTACTCGTCCGTCCCGGTCGCCGCGCGAGTCAGAGGTCAAGCACGTACGGCCGTCCCGTGCCGGCGAAGTGGCCCACGTTGACGCACTCGGTGCGACCGATCCGCGTGCGCGCCACGAGGGGCTGGTGGATGTGCCCGAACAGGTGATAGCGCGGCTGAACGTCCCGCACGTACCGCTCCAGCGCCGTGCTGCCGACCTCGAAGCGTCGGGCCACCGTGTCGTACACCAGCTCCGGGCGCGCGGGAGGGAGGTGGCTGAACAGCACGTCGACGGGGCCGAGTGCGTCCACCTTGGCGGCGAAGTCCTCGGGGGAGATCTCGAAGGGGGTCCGCATGGGACTGATCAGACCCCCGCCGACGAACCCCCAACGCATCCCGTCGAGGTCGAGCACGTCTCCGTCAAGCACCCGGTGGCCGTCGCGTAGGTACTGCGGCCACATGGCCGGGATGTCCACGTTGCCGTAGGTCAGCAGGGCCGGGCTGGGCATGGCCTCGAACAGCTCCTCGTACTGGGCGCGCACCATCGCCTGCATCACCGGCCAGCGCTCACCCGGCTCGTCGACTCCGATGCCGGCCCACGCCGCCGAGCTCAGCGTTCGGGCCTCGTCGTAGCGCCCCGCCGTGCGCAGGTCGATGTAGCGCCGGGCGTGCTCCTCGCCGAAGAGGTCGGCGAAGATGCCCCGCGACGGCCGCGCGTAGTCGAGGAACAGGATGAGGTCGCCCAGGCACACGAAGACATCCGCACCGTCGGCGGCCGTGGCCAGTTCGCCGGCAGCGCCATGCACATCGCTGACGACGTGGACGCGCATGTCTACGGCTCAAGCTCGTCGGCCAGCGCCCACACGGCGCGCCGCCAGGCGATCAGGTGCCGGCGCCGCAGGGCCGCCAGCTGTCGGCGTCCGTGGGGCGAGGGCGGCAGCTCGCGCGGCTCGCGGGCGTTGCCCGGAGTCGACGGG
>Ga0316576_10002183_pt1 | contig 11039 bp, 10 predicted proteins | sample S0NA_FD_203075 | JGI IMG/M metagenome (GOLD analysis project Ga0316576, IMG submission 203075) | Rhizosphere microbial communities from salt marsh grasses in Alabama, United States - S0-2_050615r3r5 | ecosystem: Host-associated > Plants > Roots > Rhizosphere | place: USA: Alabama | collected... | reverse complement strand
TGATAACGCTAACCAAACCGAAGTTGAGAATACCGAGGACATCGAGGATGCCAACACGGACCTGACCGAAATTGAGAATACGGATGAAACCGAAGGTGGTGAAAGTGGCACTACCGGCCGGGAGGGTTACTGGCAACGTTTAGGATGGGAGAATAGCCCAACCGAGGGTGAGAATAATGGCGAAGTCGAGGGGGGTGACAATGGCCCCACCGGCCAGGAAGATACTGATGCCGTCGAGGGCGGGGAAACTGCCATACCCGAGCGAGAGGTAGACTAGGCACCAAGAGAATCGGGGAAGAATTTTTCAGCATAATGACGTCATACTTCCTTTCCAAGTAGCTCTCCGAGAAGGTTAATAAGATTGGGATTAAGCGGTTAGGGTAGATCTTTAGAAAAATGGGCAACGCCGTGCATTGTCATTATGAAAAGATACCGCAGCTATATACAAACTGGTGGCGTTTGATCCTTTACCCTCTTTCAATACCCTGCGAAAAATCAATTGCAAGCAACTTCATAAGCTGGTATACAGGCTGCCTTCATAGTTAGGGGTGTGCTCACGCTGCTTTTGGCTGTCAAAAAGCCTTTTTCCACTATCTTGGCCCTCACAACACTCGCCCCAAGCTGTAATCCTTCGGGGATAAAGCATAGAATTAAGATTTCGGGACTCTCTTGCGGCTCATTTCACGATGAGTGTCTTTGTATTTTTCGTATAGGCTGATCGCTCAGTGAGGTATGCAATGTCAGATAAATTGACTTTGATAATAATGTCGTTTCTTGTATTGGCCATTGTGACATTTATAACGCCTTCCTTGAGTCTTGCTGAAACGCTTCGTTGGAACGCCAGCAAAGGCAGGGTCGATGGCTATAAGATCTACTGGGGCCAGAACAAACAAAAACCCACCAATAGCCGAAAGGTGGGCAAACGAGTAGCCTATAGTATAGATAAGCTGCCACTCAAGGAAGGTGTCACTTACTATATTAGCGTATCGGCTTATAACTCGGCAGGTGAAAGCCGGCGATCCGCTCCGGTGGTGTTCAAACCGGGCGACAACACGCCGCCTTCCCCGCCTAAAGGCCTGAAGAGCAACACAAAGAACTGATTATTGATGGTACCTATGGCGCCGGGGTGCGATAAAACCATCCTATTGACCCAACACATAGTCTCTAGGAAGCTTAGCGCCCGGGCACGGTAGCGGCGCTTGGTCAAAATCCATCCGACCGGACAAGAAAGAAAAGGGGCTGCGGTTAATACCGTCGCCCCTTGTTGTTTTATAAATAGAGGGCTTCCCGTCTAATCATTTGCGCCGACCGGCCACGCGCACGCGATCGGAAAAAAGCTTGTTGCAGGTCGGGCAATAGCGATGGTGTTCCTTGAGATCGGGATGGGGCGTGACCCGATCATGAATGTGATCGAGAAAGCGCAAGGTGGCGAACAAAGCTCCGCAGCCTTCGCAACGCTCCAGGGGATGACGACCGATCACATCATCACGGATCGAGATGGTACGCACGTTGTCCTTGTCTTCCATGCGGATGGCGTCGGTGGGACAAATATTGACGCAGGTGCCGCAGCCGATGCAGCGGCCCTCGATAGGTTCTACCAGATTGATGCCGTCGTGCTTGTGCATGACTAAAGCGCCGGGGCCGACAATTTCTTTACAGACACGAATGCAGAGGCGGCATCGAATGCAACCGTCCGGACGAGGTCCAAGGTCCACATTCCAAGCGGCTGCCAATTCGCGTACGGAATCGGACTGGGGAGCAAGCACCAATAGCCGTTCGAAAGCCTGACGGCGGGCACGCGCTACTAAATCTCCCGTGGTCCGCACGGCGAGCCCCTCTTTGACCCGCAGCACGCACGCCAGCATAGTTGTGGGGCGGCCGCTCTTACCTTTGACCTCCACCGCACACAACCGACAGGCTCCCGAGGGCTTCAAAGCGGGATGGTAGCAAAGAGCGGGCAACTGGATATGGTTGGCCCGTGCCACTTCCATTACGGTCTGCCCCTCTTCGGCTTCCAGCTGCTTGTCATCGATTGATAGGTGGATCACGGGAATCACTCCTTCATAAATTCAAAAGCATAGCGGTTCAGCATTGCTGCGTCATTGACCGATGTTGATGGTAAGCCGGGTTGGGCATCTTCCGGGAAGGTGTGTTTTTGGACCGACTGCATTTGTCGGTTCAATCCAGAGGCCTCAGGCAGTCCTGGGGCAGGCGATGGGTCCCTTTGCCCTCCAGACTGATTTCGATGAGTGCATCCGGGTCGTTTATGGCCGTATCCGGGTCGGTGACGATACCATGGAGCCCGATGAATTCATCCATGTAGGACTCCCAGCTTTCATCCTCGGACTTGCAATAAAGTTCAACCTTTTGCCCTTTGCGGAAAACCATGCCCCAACCTCCTTTCGCGATAGGCGGATCGTTACTGTTCGGGCTGCATGGCCCGGGCGGCTGTCTTGCGACCACAGGTTTCACAGACCAGACGACTTTCCACCAGGGGACCAACCCCCTTGGTGCGTTTGCGCACGTATTCCAGGTAACGGAAGGGGCCCATCGGGGTACCACACACCGCACACTCGGTCAGGGACTCGCGATTGAGCACCGTGCCGCACAGGGACAGGATCCGTTCCCCGTCACGATCCTCGATCTGCATGGCGCCGGTGGGGCAGTTGGCGGCACAGGCGCCGCAGAGAATGCAACGCTCAGCGGTCATCCGGAAATCGGTTTCCACCGGATGGTCGAAATCAAAATACCCCATTTCTAACGCATTGACCCCCATCTTGTCACGACAGATTTCAACACATTTGCCGCAGCGTAGGCAGATGTCGCACCGCAGGCAGCGGCCGGCCTCATCTCGCACATCCGGCTCGGCATAACCAAGCTCAACCTGCTGGAAGGTGGTGCGACGCCGGTCGATGTTGAGCAGGGGCATTTCCGGACGTTTGGCGGCCATTTTCTGGGTGGCCGTAAGGGTCTTGCACTGAATCCGGCCGCGGCGCACGGGAACCGGCGGCATTTTCGGCTGGGGAATCCCATGGAAATAGCGATCAATCCCTTCCGCCGCCCGTTTGCCGGCGCCGATGGCCTCAATGACGGTGGCCGGCCCCGTGACAGCATCGCCTACCGCGAAAACACCCGGCAGGGATGTTTCCATGCTGACCATGTTGGCATCGATGGTGCTGCGGCGGGTCCAGTCAAGCCCTTCCAAGGGAGTAAGACCGGCGCTGTCCACCTGCTGACCGATGGCGGATATGACGGCATCCGCCTCGATGACGAAGTCGCTGTCTTTGACCGGCACCGGACGCATCCGCTTGCTGCCCTCCTGGGCCACCAGCTCGGCCCGTAGGCAGCGCAGGCCTTCGAGGACGTTATCCCGCCCCACAATGGCCTCGGGGATGGTAAGAAAGCGCATCTCCACGCCTTCTTCCTCGGCCTGCTCCACTTCTTCCTCGTCGGCCGGCATTTCATGCCGCGTGCGCCGATAGGCCAGGATGACCGACTCCGCCCCGAGGCGAAGACTGGTGCGGGCCGCGTCGATAGCCACGTTGCCGCCCCCTATGACGATCACCTTCTTGCCGGGCACCTGGCGCTTTCCCAGCGCCACGGCTCTGAGAAATGTAATCGCATCCAGGACCTGGGGATAGTCGTCCTCCCCGGCAATGCCGAGTCGGTAGGCTTTATGGGCCCCGATGGCGAGCAGGAACGCCGCAAAGCCTTCCTCGCGCAGCGCCCCCAGGCTGACATCCTCACCGAGCCGGGTGTTGAAGACGAACTCCACTCCCAGATCCTGCAGCATGGCGACTTCCCGATCGATGACCTCTCGCGGCAGGCGGTAACGGGGGATGCCGAGCAGGATCATACCACCGGCGCTAGGCTGGGCTTCGATGACCCGTACCCGATAGCCTTTGAGGGCCAGGTAATAGGCAGCGCTCATCCCGCCGGGCCCCGCACCGACAATACAGACGGACTGTCCGTTGTCAGGTGCTTTGGAGGGATTTTTGTACTGTCCCCAGGAAAGGGCACGCTCCGCGGCAAAGGCTTTCAGAAACTTGATCGAAACCGGTTTGTCGATGCGCCCGCGGACGCACATGAATTCGCAGGGCCGTGTACAGACGAGTCCGCACACCCAGGGAAAGGGGTTGTCCTTTCGGATCACTTCGATGGCTTCGGCATCGCGGCCCTCGCCAATCAGCGAAACATAGGTCGGCACGTCGATACCGGCCGGGCAGGTCATCTGGCAGGGGGCCGGTGCCAGACGGACGCAGGCGCCGCTCGCACAGTTGTGGGTATCGATATGGCTTTGAAACACCTCTTCGGCATCGGAAAGGGCTTGCAGAACGCGGCCACCGGTTTCGTCACCGACGTCAGAAGCCGCTTCCTGGCACATCTCCTCCGCCAGCTGCCGGATGGCCGGCAGATGTTCCTGTCCGGCCCGGCCCCAGGCCACATCATCGAGCAAAGCCCGGATTTCTTCACTGCGCCGATGGTTCTTGGCGTCGTGCAATCGACCGGAGGCCAGCACCTGCTCCAGGTCCTGGATAAGCTGCGCAACCGGACAGGTCTTTTCGGTCATATCAAACCTCTCCATCTCTCACCCCACAGAATCAAGGGGCGTTGCTATCCAAGGCCGCCACCGCTTCGGCATGCCGCCGCTTGCGTACGTTGACGATTTCATCCACTTCCTGCCCAAATTGCAGGCAATGGGTCGTACACACTGTCACGCAGGCCGGTTTGAGCCCCTGATCCACCCGGTCCTTGCAGTAGTCGCATTTAACCGCCTTGCCCGTTTCCGGGTTCCACTGGGGGGCTCCCCAGGGGCAGGCGGTGATGCAGGCCTTGCAGCCGACACAGAGGTTATGGTCGACGAACACGATGCCGTCCTTGGCCCGCTTCTGCATGGCGCCAGTGGGGCAGGCCGCCACGCACCATGGGTCTTCGCAGTGGAAACAGGGCATAAAGACATAGGTGGCCCGGGGCAGGCCGCCCACCATCTTCGGTCCCACCGGAATAATCTGGCTGATCTTGGGCCCCAACGGCAGGTTCTTGTTGCTTTTGCATTGGATTGTGCAGGTGTTGCAGCCAATGCACTTTTTGGTATCTTGAAAGAGGTAGTATTTACTCATGAAATTCCTCCGGTAGCGTTCATCCGATGTCGGTTAGGCCGCCTTCACGGTCACAAAGGTATCATGCAGCGCCGGGCTTCCACCAACGCGGTCGGTTATGTTTTCCTGCAGCACACTGTCGGACACGCCTTTGTTGTAACAGCGGGCCGCCAGCTTGGCTTCATGCCCGAAACCGTGCACCATGAAAACGGCTTCCGGGTGAATCATATCAGTCACGTAGGCTTTGATCACCCCGGAGCCGGCCTTGGATTTAACTTCCACCAGATCATCGGTGCCGATGCCCAGCGCCGCGGCCTTGGCGGAATTGATCCACAAAACGTTTTCCGAAAACAATTCATTTAGATAGGGTACATTCTGGGTGGACACGTGGGTGTGCAGGGCCACTCTCCCTACCACCAAGCGGAAGACATCTTTCTGGTCTTCAGGGACGGGGGTGTAAGCCGGAAATGACTTATAACCCGCGTTTTCCAAGAGGGACGAACGGAATTCAATCTTGCCGGAAGGGGTTTTCAATTTCAATCCTTCCAGGCGATCCCAGAAAATCTGGCTCTTGCCGTAAGCCACGAAGCCTTTGGCTTCGAAATCCTTCAAGGTGAAACCGGTTCCTTCCAGCTGCCAATCGACCAGTTCGTCCATGGTCGTGTAGGGAAAATACTTTTCGATCCCCATCCGCTCGGCAAGCTGCCGCATGATCACCGAATACTCCCGGGTATCGTAGCGCGGACCCACGGCCTGGCGGCGCAGAAACATCTGGGGTTTCAAGCCATTGGCCTGCTGGACACAATCCGTGCGTTCCAAATAGGTGGATTCGGGCAAGATCACATCCGCGTACCAGGCCAGATCGCTGTAGTTGACGTCCACGGCCACAACCAGGTCGAGCTTGTTGAGCGCCTCTTTCATCTGATTGGTATCGGGAATCGATTTCAGAGGATCGAGTCGATTGATGATCAGGGCTTTGACCGGGTAGGGATCCTCGTTCAAGATGGCGGGCGCCAGCATTTGAGCCACCCCGTGGGCGCTGTCTGGTAAGGGGAAATCTTTTGTTCCCACCTTGTCGAAGCGCGGCTGGTCGGTCTTGGGCAACTCTTGCTCCGTCAACTTGCGGGCGGGTTTGCCGCCGGCCGCGCCCGGGCCTTTTTTGAAAAACAAGCCCCCCGGCGTTTCAATACTGCCCATTAGACTATTGAGGATCAGAATCGAGCGTCGCAGGTAAACCTCATGGGCATGGTGAGCTCCGCGATAGCCGTAATGGAATATCACGGCAGGTTTGACTTTACTCAGCTCCCTAGCCAAATCGCGAATTTCATCGGCGGCCACACCGGTTTCCTTTTCCGCCCACTCCGGGGTATAAGGCCGCACGAAATCTTGAAGATCGGCCAAGCCCTCCACCCAGCGATCCACAAAGGCACTGTCGTAGAGGCGTTCATCGAGAATCACATGCATCAGGGCATAGTTGAGGGCCAGATCCGTACCGGGCCGTATCATCCAGTAACGGTGGGCCTTGGTGGCCGTCACCGTGACCCGGGGGTCGATGTAGGTCAGTTTGGCTCCCTTGCTCAGGGCGCCCATCAGACTGTTGACTTCCTTTACCGACACGGCTTCGAACATGTTGCGCCCATAAAGCACCACGTGGCGCGCATTCTTGTAATCCATGCCCATCTGGGCGTCGGTATAGCCGAACAGACTACGGCAGGCGGTGTTGACGGAGCCCTTGCACAGCGCATCATGGGTGAAATGATTGGGCGATTCAATCGCTTTCAAAAAGGTCTTGCTGACATGGGTGGCCAGGTTGGCGCGTTCACCGAGCACCACGCTGTGTCCGCCATAAGTATCGATGACGGTTTTCAGCTTTTCGGCCACATAATCGAGCGCTTCGTCCCATGAGGCTTTGCGCCATTTCCCTTCGCCGCGTTCGCCGTCACGAATCATCGGACTTTGAACCCGCTGGGCGTCGTACTGCATCGAAATGCCCGCCGCTCCTTTGGGACACAGACTGCCTTCCATCCCGGCTACATGAGGGTTGCCTTCAATCCATTTCACCTGCCCGTCTTTGACTTCAACCCTGATCGGGCACCGAACCGAGCACATGAAACAGAGGCTGTAAATTGATTGCGTCATGCTTCTCCTCCCCAATAATGAAAATGATACGCTGCCTCGGCAGACATCATTGTGAAATACCCTTGTGCGGGCAAAGACGATAGGATAACCGAATCATACGGTGGAGCGATTGCTGCAATTAATATACCATTCACCCCACATCTTGGTAGTGAATTCTGTCACTATTGTCCCAGGATAGAATATCAAGTAATTTCCCCTTTTAAAATGGTGACGGAAAATGTCCGCAAAGCTTCGGGGAAGGTTTCAGAAAGCCATTTGAAACGAAAGAACGCCACTTTTATTTGGCAGTGCCAGAAAAAACTGGCGTAATTGCAATGGGCTATAACTCATAACGCTCTATCTCAATCGTGCCGGTGAGGCACCTGACCGTGGCGATGGGCATGCACATGTTCGTGGAAATGGACCACTTCATCCAACTGGATGCGACCGTCTTCCATGGAATAGGTTTTGTCGGTGGTTTCCGACAGGAAGCGGGCATTGTGTGAAATGACCACATACGCCAGCTCCAGATTACAGATCAGATGCGTCAGCGTGTGCCGGGTCTGGTCGTCCAAACCCGTTGTCGGTTCGTCCAGCAGCAGCACTTCGGGCTCCATGGCCAGTATAGTAGCCAGCGAGACCAGTCGCTTTTCGCCTCCCGAAAGGCGAAAAGTGACCCGGTCTTCGAAACCGTTGAGTCCCAGGCGGTCTAAAGTGCGCCGGGCCACGGCGATGGCATCTTCCCGGCTTTTGCCTAAATTGAGAGGACCGAAGGCCACATCCTCCAGGACCGTCGGGCTGAAGAGCTGATCGTCGGCATCCTGGAAAAGCAACCCGATGCGTCGCCGGACAACGGTAAAATCCGTTTCCGTCTCGACCGGTCGGTCGAAAAGACGGATGCGGCCGCCGGTCGGCTTTAAAAGGCCCATGATGACATGAAACAGGGTGGTTTTGCCGCTCCCGTTAGGCGCCACCAGACCGACGCGCTCACCTGGAAAAAGATCGAAGTCCAGTCCTCTTAGAATCTGCGGCCCGCCGGGATATCCAAAATGAATGTCACGCAGTGAAATGAGGGGTGTCTTCTGGTTGTTGTTCGCCACCGGTTGCTCTCAATTCAGTTTCAATGGTGGAGCGGCTAACGCCGCCCTTATGTGACGGCAGAAGACGGCAATGGTCGCCGGGTGGGCCCCCAAACCTTCCGCTTCAGGGATGACCGTCAGACCCTGCTTTTCCAATTGGGTCTTCCAGGAGGTCGGCTGGCTGCCGGCCACATCCTTGCTAAAATGCGCCCCTGCCACCAGCATGAAGGGTCTCAGGTGCACCCGCCGACAGCCGGTGGCCGCTAAACGGTCCGCCACGACCAGCGGAGAGGAGTCGCCCTTAACCTGCCCCAGAAAAATATGACTACCGAAACGGGCGGCGATCATCTGCCCCAAAACCGCATAAGCCATCCAAGCCGGATGCTCGGTTCCATGTCCGACCAACACAAGCCCATCTTCATCGCGTGGAGGGTGGACGTCGGCGATCCAATCCAGCACGGCCTCAAAGTCATCGGGGTGCGCCAGCAGGGGCATACCGAGGTGAATGTCCAAGGGGCTTTGGGCCGCTTGCCAAACCATTTGGTGAAATTCAAGACCACAGATCAAGTGCAGGGATTGGACCACTGCCTTTTGATGACCAGAGCGGATCAGCCGATCTAAAACCGCCGCCGGCGTTGCCATTCGCGGTCCTTCTTTCTGGCGTGCCCGTCTGCGGATAGCCCGCGATGAAAACGCCAGGTAAAAGGAATGGTCTGGAAAACGATGGCGGCATTCCGCCTCGATTCGGCGGTAGGTGTCGAATGCCTTCGTTGCCGTTCCGGACGCCACCAGAACAACGGGCATCGGATCCTTCTCCGCAATCATGTGGGCTCTCTCCCCCCGTCCGATCTTCGGTCGCACGACGATAACCCGCGACCCTCAAAAAAACCACTCCATCCAGAGCAGGACGATCATAGCAGATGCCGCGGCAACCGCAAACCATTGGTTTAGCGGATGAACCGGAAACGTCGCCAGGGAATGAAAACGCCCATCAAAGCCGCGGCAGCGCATGGCCTGGTGGACCCGATCAGCCCGGCTCGCCGCCCGTACGAAAAGCATGCCCACCAGATAGGCATAGCTGCGGTAGGTGTGCAGATTGGTCCTGGGCTGAAAACCCCTGATTTTCATGGCTGCAATCAAACGATGGTACTCCTGCTCGATCACAAAAATGTAGCGGTAGCACATCAACAACAGATAAACGAGTTTGTCCGGAACATGCAAGCGGGCCAGGGATTGACCCAGGGTGTTGACTGGAATCGTGGCCAGCAGGGCGGTGAAGACCGCAATGATGGCAAGGGATTTCAAGGTGATTTGAGCCGACAGCAAAATCCCCGGCCGATAGAAATTCAAAGGACCCACCCGCCCGACGATATCCCCCTCGTAGGTCACAGGCAGCAGGCACCACAGCAGCAGCAAAAACCCCAGCATCACCGCCAGTCGGCGACCGATTTGCCGAAAATCCAGACCCGACAGCGCCAGAAGCAGCAGCGCTGCCAGGCAGGCCGCCAGCAGGGCTGCAAGGGCGTGAAATACCGCCACGCTGCAGGAAAACAGGGCCGCCACGACAATCCGCAGCCGGGGATCGATGCGGTGCAGGAATGAATCACCATAGGCCAGGGGTTCGGCGATCATGGCGCTATCCCGTTTTACGCCGTGAATTGAAATAGGCCGCGAGGCCCACCAGCCCGATGATATAGCCGATCCCCCCGATGATATCACTTAGGGAAGGCCCCTGCTCGACGTTCCCCAGGCGGTGCAGGATGGGCGCCAGCTTTTTGTCCAGGGACTGTTCGATCAGCGCCTGCAACTCGCCGGGAGATAGGGTGATGGTGCCGCTGCTCATGCTAGCCGACGATCCACTCTGAGGCGGCACGGTTTCCGCCACGGACACGGCCGGGGAAGATGCTTCCGCCGCCCCTGCGCCAGTGAATTCCGACGCCGACACCCGCCACTCGTTGCGGTGGCCGGCCCCGCCGATCAAGACGATCTGCAAGTCTTGCGGGTGGGGCGGCTTGAAGGCAAACTTCCCATTATCGTCCGTCCGGCCTTCCAACAGTTTCTCTCCTGCGGCATTGTAAACTTCGATGCGGGCCTCCTTGGCGGTCCGCCCTCCGCTGAACTTGCTTTCCGTGTACACCGTATCGCCCTCCACCCAGGCAAAGACCGTCACCTTATGGGCCAGCGCCAAAAGCGGCGTCAGAATAAGCAGCGCTACTCCTATCCCCAGGCACCAACAGGCCTTGTAATACGCATTGCGGTAGCGAGATTTCTCGTGTTTCATGTTGCCTTCCTTTCAGCCGGCGCTTTCATTTCGAGGCCACCGCACCGGGCAGGAGATCCGGTTGGACCCTGCGAAAAAACGCCACGCAGAAAACCGTTATCAATCCCTCGATCACCATGACCGGGATATGCGCCGTGATGATCAACAGGGTGACTTCCAGAAAATTTTCCTCCGTAAACATCAGGGCGGCCCCGGCCACCACGGCCGCCAGCAGGATGCTGGTAAAGCCACAGACAAAGGCCGCTGCGAGGGCCACCTCCCGGCGCCGCTGCACCAGAGGACCGAACAGATAGTAGCAGGCCACGGCCGGCCCGGCCATGATCATGGTGTTGACGCCCAAAGTCGTCAAACCACCGAACTGGAAGAGCACGCCCTGGAGAAGGAGCGCCACCACAATCGCCGGAAATGCTCCCCATCCCAGCATCAGACCGACAATGCCATTTAAAATCAGATGAACACTGG
>Ga0316576_10002182_pt1 | contig 11041 bp, 10 predicted proteins | sample S0NA_FD_203075 | JGI IMG/M metagenome (GOLD analysis project Ga0316576, IMG submission 203075) | Rhizosphere microbial communities from salt marsh grasses in Alabama, United States - S0-2_050615r3r5 | ecosystem: Host-associated > Plants > Roots > Rhizosphere | place: USA: Alabama | collected... | reverse complement strand
GGTCCGCCAGCGCGGCCGAGCCGTCGGGCTCACCGTGCACGACGTACACCACCTCCGGTGGCTCGGGCTCGGACGCCAGCCACGCCAGCAGGTCGTCGCCGTCGGCGTGGACGGAGAAGCCGCCGACCGACACCACCTCGGCCCGTACCGGCACGTACCGTCCGTGCATCTTCAGCTGGGTGGCTCCTTCGAGCAGGCTTCGCCCGCGGGTGCCGACCGCCTGGAAACCCACGAGCACCACCATGGCGCGGGGGTCGGGAAGCAGGTGCCGGAGATGGTGCACCACGCGGCCACCCGTGGCCATGCCCGAGGCGGAGACGATCACGCACGGGAAGCCGGGGTTGTTGATGGCCTTGCTGTCGGCGGCGTCGTGCACCTCACGCAGGTCGCCGGGGTTGAACGCCGCCTCGGTGCCCGCCAGCTCGGGGCGCACGTCGGGTGCGCCACGGGCGACGGCCTCGCGGTAGGTCTCGAGTGCACCGAGCGCCATCGGGCTGTCCATGAACACCGGGACGCGTGGCACCCGACCGTCGGCCATGAGCCGACGAAGTGTCATGAGCACGACCTCGGTGCGGTCGACGGCGAACGCGGGGATCACGGCGACCCCGCCCCGTTCCAGACAACGACGCAGCGCCTCTGCCAGCATCGTCTCGGGCGCCTGCTCGTGCTCCCGGTTGCCGTAGGTCGACTCGATGAGGACGACATCGGCACGTGGTCGTCGTGCCGGTGGGACGAGCAGCGGGTGGTTGCCCCGGCCGAGGTCGCCGCTCGTCACCACCCGTCTGCCGTCGACCTCCACCGACACGATCGACGAGCCCAGGATGTGGCCCGCGGGTGAGAACGTGACTGATGCGCTGCCCACCTGCACCGCCTGCTCGAACGGGACGGGGTGCATCTGGGGGAGCAGCCGCGTGACGTCGTCGGTGCCGTACAGCGGCTGCGGCTCCGCGTGCCTGGACCACCCGCCGCGGCGTGCGTAGGCGGCGTCCTCCTCCTGCAGAGCGGCGCTGTCGCGGAGCACCAGGGTGGCGAGCTCGATGGTCGACGCGGTCGCCAGCACGGGGCACGTCATGCCCTGACGGCCCAGCGCCGGGAGGTAGCCGCAGTGGTCGAGGTGCGCGTGGGTGAGCGCGACCGCGTCTAACTCGTCGGGCGGGAAGGGGCAGGGGTCCCAGTTGCGCCGGCGCAGGTGCTTCAGCCCCTGGAACATCCCGGCGTCGAGCAGGATCTCGGTGTCCGAGCCCCGCAGCAGGAACTTGCTGCCCGTCACCGTGCCGACACCACCGAGGAACTGCAGGGTGACAGTCACAGTTGAGCATCATCCGGCCCCGTCGGCATGCACAAGGGGCCGAGGGTCCCTCTACCCTGTCGTCCGTCCCTGAGCACACCGTCGCGGCGAACGGGAGTCACTCGTGGTCATCGACATCATCGGCTTCCTCGTGTTCGGCCTCCTCGTCGGCGCCATCGCCCGGTTGCTGAAACCCGGCAAGGACGCGCTGGGCTGGGGAGGCACCCTTGGGCTTGGGGTGCTGGGCTCGCTGGTGGGTGGTGGCGTCGCCGGCCTGCTCGGGACCGGCACGCTGTTCGAGCTGAACGTGCTCGGGGCGATCGTGGCGATCGTCGCAGCCGTCGCGCTGCTCTACGTCGCTGAGGGCCGCGCACGGCGTCGCGCCCTCGGACGGTGACGCGTCAGCCGCGCTCCAGCAGCTGCGTCCCCGTCCTCCGCGTGGTCATGGCCATCCTGCCCAACGCCTGGTGGACCGATGCCCGGGCCGGCAGCCTGGCCGGCTGGAGGGCGCTGAGGTGCTCGACCAGCCAGTCGGTCTGGGTGAACCCCGCTGCGTCCATCGCGCGCAGGGCGTCGGCGCGGGACGGCTCGGTGGTGAGGTGCGCCAGCGCGTCGACCATCTGGCGGTGACTGGCCCGAAGGTCCAGCGCCGAGTCGTCCGACAGCTCCTCCATCAGGGACGAGGCCGTGATGAGACGAGCGCCCAGGGCGCTGGTGAGTGCCTCGACCGCGAGGCCGTGACGGCGCGCCCAGCCGTCGTCGCCGGCGGCGGTGGCGCCCTGCTGGCGTTCCATCGCGTCGCGCAGGCCCTCGGCGAGTCCGGTCGCCCGGCCGAGGCTGCCCACCAGCGCCGACAGCTCCGGCTCCGCCGCAGCGGTGGCCGCGTCGAGCCGCACCGGCATCGAGGACACGACAGGCGGCCGTGCGTAGTCCGCCTGCGGGGGGTCGCGCCAGACGCTCTCCAGCAACGAGCCCAGCCACATGGCAAGGCCGCCGACCGTGGCGATGGCGGCACCACCGACGGCGACACCGGCCCCCCCGCCCGTCCACGCGACCCCACCGCCGACGAGCAGAGTGGTGCCACCGATCACCACCAGCACCTCGCCACCCGTCCGTAGCGACGAGTGCACCTTGCCGGCCTCCCACTTCAGGCGGGACTGCAGGTCTGCGGGCGTGCCGAACATGCCGGTGTCGTCCTCGTTGTCGGCGAACACGATGATCTCGATCGTCACGAGGGCAGACCGTACGCCGCGTCAGTGCGGGCAAACCCGCCCCAGCGGCCATCGTCGATCCGTAGGTTGGCCCCAGGACCGTCCGGAGGGTAGAGAATGAAGATTGTCGTCGTCGGCGGCGTTGCCGCAGGCATGTCGTGCGCAGCCCGAGCCCGCAGGCTCGACGAGTTCGCCGAGATCGTGGTGTTCGAGCGGGCTCATCACGTGTCCTTCGCCAACTGCGGGCTGCCCTACCACATCGGCGAGGTCATCCAGGATCGCGATCGGCTTCTCCTGCAGACCCCGCAGAGCCTCGACGAGTCGCTGGCTCTCGACGTCCGCACCGGTCACGAGGTGACCGTGCTCGACCCGGACGCGAAAACGGTCACGGTGCGCAACCTGGACACCGGTGAGGAGCTCACCGAGTCCTACGACAAGCTCGCCCTGTGCCCGGGCGCGGCGCCGTTCGTGCCGCCGCTGCCGGGTGTCGACCACCCCAACATCCATGTGCTGCGTCGCGTCGGCGACATGGACGCCATCAAGGCGCTGGTGGACGGGTCGGGAAGCCGGCCGCCGGCGAAGCACGCGGTGGTGATCGGCGCGGGCTACATCGGTCTGGAGGTGGCGGAGAACTTCCACCACCGTGGCGTGGAGACGGTCATCGTGGAGATGGCCGACCAGATCATCCCTCCGCTGGACCGTGAGCTCACGACGCAGATGGAGAGCTACATCCGCGCCCACGGCATCACGCTGCAGCTGGGGACACAGGCCGCCGCGTTCAGCGAGACGTCGGACGGGCGGCTGCGGGTCGAGCTGAAGAACAACGAGTTCATCGAGACCGACGTCGTCGTGCTGGCCGCCGGGGTGCGCCCGAGTACCGACCTGGCTGCCCAGGCAGGTGTCGCGCTCGGTCCGCGCGGTGGCATCAAGGTCGACGCGCACATGCGTACCAACCTGCCGGACGTGTACGCAGCCGGGGACGCCGTCGAGGTGGAGCACATGGTGCTGCCCGGCCCCTACCTTGTCCCGCTCGCTGGCCCCGCCAACCGCCAGGGACGGGTCGCCGCGGAGAACATGTGCGGCCGGGACACCACGTTCGGCCAGGTGCAGGGCACGTCGATCGTGAAGATGTTCGACATGGTCGCCGGTGGTACCGGGGCCAACCAGAAGCAGCTCATCGCCGCCGGGATCCCCTTCGAGCGGGTGCAGGTGCACCCGTCCGGCCACGCCGGGTACTACCCGGGGACGGCGAAGATGCACCTGAAGGTGCTGTTCGAGCCGGGTACCGGCCGACTTCTCGGCGCAGGCTGCGTGGGCTTCGACGGCGTCGACAAGCGCATCGACGTGCTCGCCACGGCCATCCGCGCGGGGCTAACCATCTTCGACCTCCAGGAGCTCGAGCTCGCCTACGCGCCACCGTTCGGCTCGGCGAAGGACCCGATCAACATGGCCGGGTTCGTCGGCTCGAACCTGCTCAAGGGCGACGTCCACCTCTGGTACCCGAGCGAGTACCCGGACGCGACCGAGGGCGCGCGGATCATCGATGTGCGCGGGCCGTCGGAGTACGCGATCTGGCACCTGCCCGGCGCGGAGAACGTCCCCCTGCCCGAGATCCGCGCCGCGTGCGAGACCTGGGACCGGGACGTGCCGCTCCGGGTGTACTGCGCCGTCGGCTTCCGCTCGTACCTCGCCTACCGAGCACTCGTTCAGCGTGGCTTCGGCGACGTCAAGATGCTCTCCGGCGGCATGAACACGTTCCGTGCGTACCACGACGTGCCGCTCGAGGAGTCGGTGGACTCCTACGCGCCGGTCGTGAACTACGCCGAGGCGGTCACCGGCGCGAACACCGGCACCGCGGCCCCGGTGACCGCTGCGGCGACCGGCGTGCACGTGGACCTCGACTGCACCGGTCTGGCCTGTCCGGGACCCATCATGAAGCTGCAGGACCGGATCGACGAGCTCAACCCCGGCGACGAGGTGCTCGTCCACGTGTCGGACCCCGGCTTCCGGCTCGACGCGCCGGCGTGGGCCACCACCAACGGCCACGAGCTTCTCGAGATCGTCCCCGAGGGCCCGGGCTACGCCGCCACCTTCCGCAAGGGCGGTCCAGCCGCTGCCGGAGGGGCCGCGGCCCGCATCCGCGACAAGAAGACGCTCGTGGTCTTCTCCGGCGACTTCGACCGCGTTCTGGCCGCCTTCATCCTCGCGAACGGCTCGGTGGCGATGGGCGACGAGGTCTCGATGTTCTTCACGTTCTGGGGGCTCAACGCCCTGCGCCGCAAGAGGCCACCGGAGCGCGAGCGGTCGGCGATGGACCGGGCCTTCGCCGCCATGATGCCGTCTGGCCCGGAGAAGATGCCGCTCTCGACGATGAACATGCTCGGCGGTGGACCCGCGATGATCAAGCGGATCATGAAGGACCACAAGGTGCCGAGCCTCCCGCAGCTCATCGAGTCCGCCCGGGCCAACGGCGTGCGCCTGGTGGCGTGCACCATGACCATGGACCTGCTCGGCATCGCTCGCGAGGACCTCATCGACGGCGTCGAGCTGGGCGGCGTGGCCATGATGTACGGCGAGTCGAACGAGTCGAACGGCCAGTTCTTCATCTGACGCGTCGACATCAGTCAGCGGCGGCGACCGTCCCCGCGGGTCTGTCGGCGCGGGCCGCGCAGGTCTTGCTCCTGCTGCTCGACGACGGTGTGGTGCCCCTCCGGGTGGAACACCTCGTTGAGAGAGAACATCGCGGAGGCACCCATGCTCCCGGTGCCCTTCGTCCGGTAGTAGACCCAGCCGCGCCGCTCCATCGCCAGCATCGTGCGATGCACGAGGTAGGCGGCCACGGCAACGACGACCAGTACCAGAACGACTCGTGCCACGCCCATGTCGACCAGTATGGGCCCGTGACCGATCCGCAGCGAACCTCCGTGCCCCGTGACCGGGTCGACGACTACACCGAGGACCAGGCGAGGCGGCGCAGGGCGTTCGTCGCGCAGCAGACCGGCGTCGACCCCCACCACGTCGGCCAGTACAGCCTCGACCCGGCAACCGTCGCCGGGAACGTGGAGAACTTCACCGGCGTGGCCCAGGTGCCGATCGGGGTCGCGGGGCCGCTGCGCGTACGGGGCGAGCACGCCCACGGCGACTACTACGTGCCGCTCGCGACCACGGAGGGGACCCTCGTCGCGTCCTACAACCGCGGCATGCGCCTGCTGACCGACGCCGGTGGCGTCGCGGCGACGGTGACCGACGACCGGATGCAGCGAGCCCCCGTGTTCGTGCTGGACGACGCGCGCGCGGCACGCGACCTGTCGGCCTGGCTGGACGACCATCTCGACGAGATCCGCGCCGTTGCCGAGGCGACGACATCGGTCGGACGTCTGCTGGAGATCGAGCGGTACAGCGTCGGCCCGCTGCTCTACACCCGCTTCGACTACACCACAGGCGACGCAGCCGGTCAGAACATGGTGGGTCGCGCAACCTGGGCCGCGTGCGAGTGGGTCCAACGCACCCACCCGGACCATCCGCGGTACGTACTGTCCGGGTCGATCGACACCGACAAGAAGCACTCCCGGCTGAACATGCTGCGGACGCGCGGCAAGAGAGTGGTCGCCGAGGCGACCATCTCCGCCTCCCTGCTGCACGAGCACATGGGCGTGACGCCGGCACAGCTGTTCCGCGCCCGCCAGTACAGCCAGACCGGCGGGTTCATGGCCGGCTCGGCCAACAACGGTGCGCACGCGGCCAACGCACTGGCCGCCCTGTTCATTGCCACGGGCCAGGACGTGGCCAACGTCGCCGAGTCGCACGCAGGCATCGTCTACAGCCAGGTCACCGACGATAACGACTACTACTGGTCCATCACCCTGCCCGCGCTGATCGTCGCGACCGTCGGCGGTGGCACGGGGCTGGCGACCCAGCGGGAGTGCCTACGGATGCTGGGCTGCTCCGGTCCAGGCCGGGCGCTCGCGTTCGCCGAGATCTGCGCCGCGGTCGTGCTGGCGGGCGAGGTCTCGCTGTCCAGCGCGGTGCTGGCCGGTGACTGGGTGACCAGTCATGAGCGGCTTGGCCGCAACCGCCACGCCTGAGCCGTCGCCCCTCCGGTCTGGCTAGGGTCGGGGCGAGGAGTGTCAGGCTCGACCGAAGGGATCAGCTCATGACGGTGACCGCCCAGGCGCAGATGTGGGAGCGATCCGCGAGCCGCATCGAGACCGGCGCGGACTACGTAGCGAGCCTGCGTGGCCGCGACCTGCAGGTGCACTACCTGGGGCAGCGTATCGACGAGATCGTCGACCACCCGGTGGTGCGGCCGTCCGTGAACGCGATGGCCCGCACCTACGACCTCGCGGTCGAGCACCCCGAGCTCGCCACGGTCCACTCGTCCATCTCCGGCCGTATGGTCAACAGGTTCCTCCACGTCGCGGAGTCCGCCGACGACGTGGTGATGCAGAACAGGATGCAGCGACGACTGGGTCAGGACACCGGGACGTGCTTCCAACGCTGTGTCGGCATGGACGCGTTCAACGCCCTGTACTCGGTGACCTACGACTGCGACCTCGACCGGGGGACGCGGTACCACGAACGGTTACGGTCGTTCCTGGCGTACTGCCAGGAGGCGAACCTCGTGGTCGGCGGCGCCATGACGGACCCCAAGGGCAACCGTCGGCTCGGCCCGTCTGCGCAGCACGACCCGGACATGTTCACCCACGTCGTCGAGCGCCGTCCCGACGGGATCGTCCTTCGGGGTGCCAAGGCGCACCAGACGGGGTGTCTGAACAGCCACTGGATCATCGTCATGCCGACGATGCGGATGGGAGAGGACGACCGCGACTACGCGGTCTCCGCCGCCATCCCCGTCGAGCACCCTGGGCTCACCTACGTGCTGGGACGCCAGTCCTGCGACACCCGCGCGATGGAGGGTGGCGAGATCGACGTCGGCAACGCCAGGTTCGGCGGGCAGGAGGCGATGATCATCATCGACGACGTCTTCGTCCCGAACGAGTACGTCTTCATGGACGGAGAGGTGCAGTGGGCCGCCCCGCTCGTCGAGCGCTTCACCGCGTTCCACCGGCGCAGCTACGTGTGCAAGACAGGGCTGGGCGACGTGCTCATCGGTGCCGCGGCCCAGCTTGCCGAGTACCACGGGGTGGACGGCTCATCCCACGTGCGGGACAAGATCGTCGAGATGGCCCACCTGAACGAGACGGTCTACGGAGCCGGCATCGCGTCATCGCACGAGTCGACCCCGACCGCGGCGGGCAGCTACCAGAACGACCCGTTGCTGGCCAACGTGTGCAAGCACAACGTGACCCGCTTCCCCTACGAGATGGCCCGGCTGGCCCAGGACATCGCCGGGGGTCTCGTGGCCACGCTGCCGGGAGAGGCCGACCTGGCCGACCCCGAGGTCGGGCCCCTGCTCGAGAAGTACCTGTCGACGTCGCCGGACGTGCCGACCGAGAACCGCGTCCGCATGCTGAGGCTGGTGGAGAACCTGACGATGGGTCGCAACGCGGTGGGCTACCTGACCGAGTCGCTGCACGGCGCCGGCTCGCCACAGGCCCAGCGGGTCGAGATCGCGCGCAAGGTGGATCTGGAGGCCAGCAAGGCGATGGCGCGGCGGCTCGCCGGGATCGACTGACGGAGGGTGGCGGCGATGGACGAGCTCTCGCGGTTCGCGGACATGGAAGCGAGAGGCGACTACCCGGCCCTCATCGAGGGGGTGCGCGCGCTCGTCGCCGCCGACAGGACCGTGCTGTCGCGACCGGAGGTCAAGACGTGGACGAGCCGTCGGTGGACGAACCTGTTCCTGACCGAGGCCGTGGCCGACCCTCAGGTCGTCGAGACGGCCCGCAAGCACCTGATCCTGTCGAAGGTCCCGCTGCCCACCCCGACGAAGAAGGGGTCACCCCGCGCCGTCGTGGCGCAGCGCTTTCTCAAGGACGTCACCGCTGCCACCTGGGACGACGATCTGCCTCCGGCTCAGCACATGGAGATCTCCCACACGACCCTACTGCTCTGCCCCGGCCTGCTGACCGGGCTGCTCCATCCGGGTGCTCACCCGTTCATCGACGAGGCCCCGGCCCTCGAACGCGAGCGGGGGTGGCGGACGCTTCGGGTGGACCTGCACCCGTTCCGCTCGGGTCGCGCGAACGAGGCCGACCTCATCGCCGCCATGGACCGAGGTGAGGGCTTCACCGCCGACAACGTCCCCGTCGACGAGCCGACGCCACCCGGGAAGGTCGTTCTGCTCGGGTACAGCAAGGGAGGCCCGGACATCCTGCAGTTCCTCGTGGACCACCCCGAGTACGGCGACCGCGTCGCCGCCGTCGTGACCTGGGCAGGGGCGAACGGCGGCTCGTTCACGGCCGACACGATCTACGAGCAGGTGAAGGACCTCGACCTCAAGGCCGGTACTGACCGGCTCCACCAGGTGCTGGCGTCGGTCAACCCGCTGATGAGCGAGCGCGTCGGACTCCGCCGGGTCGACGAGTACGACGTCGTGGGGGCCTTCGACGACCTGCGGACCACGACCCGGGAGGCCTTTCTGGCGGAGAACTCAGCGGTGCTGGAGGCCTCGGGGGTTCCGTTCTTCACCGTGAGCGGCTCGACGACACCGCTGGAGGTGCCCAACTTCCAGTTCACCGACACCGTGCGGATGACGTCGTTCGACGCGAACAACGACATGCAGCTGACGCAGAAGCAGGCGAGGCTCGACCTCGCCACGGCGACACACCTCGCGATGCTGCACGGCCACCACTGGGACATCGCCTATGCGCCGTTCCCGCCCCGGATGAGAGCCCTGTCGCCCAACCTCGACCACCCGTTCCCCAGAAAGGCAGCGCTTGCGGCGACGTGGCTGCTGCTGGCGGAGCTGGGGCTGATCGACTAGCGGGTAAGCGGTGCCTGACGGGTGTGTCGACGCCGCGGCACCGTCTCCCAGGGGGCCCCTGCCTCAGACCCGGGTGAGCCCAGCGCGCCGGCGAAGAGCCGCCACGAAACCCGCTCGGTCCTCGACGGTCACGGTGAGGCCGGGGTGGCGCAGAACCCCGAGCGGGTCGAGGCCCCGCACAGGGTTGTCGAACGTCACGCACACGCCCCCGTCGGTGGTGGTACCGAAGGTGAGCCCGCGGTCGGTCATGGACAGCCGGGCGCCGATGGCCTTGACCGCCGCGTACGGACCTGTCTCGCACACGTCCACGATGTTGGTGTAGGGGCTCGTGCACAGCCAGGGGCCGAAGCGGGCGACCAGCCGATCGTCGGTGAGCACGACGTGAGCCGTCGCGGGGGTGACCCCGACGGCAGCCAGCATCGGCAGGTACAGCCCCGCGAATGCAAACTCGTACCGTGCGACGTCGGTGCCGGTCTGCTCGGGCACGGCTAGGTCGTGAACCGCGAGAGCAGTGCGTTGACCTGGGTGCGGGCGTCCTCCGGCAGCGTGGCAAGCCGGTCCTTGGCCACGTTCAGCAGGGCTGCTGCCTGCTCCCTCTGCTCGCCTGTCATCTCCGACGCGCGCGACGCGAGTCCCGACAGCGCCTCCTTGGCCGCAGCCCGCTGCTCCTCGGTCATCTCCGACCACCTGGCTCCCAGGTCGGTGAGGGCCGCTCGGGCCTTCTCGGGGTTCGTCGCCGCCTCGCGGAGCGCGTTGATGATGTCGGACACGTCTCGGCCTCCTGCTTCGATGGCGTCGACGGCATCCTCGGACGTGACGTCGTCCATCGTCAAGCCGTTCCGTGACAGACGCAGAACAGCGTCGTCCCCCCCGTCAGGCGGCGCGCGCGCTCCACGGGATCGTCCGGCTGCCGTCCGGGGTCACCAGGTGGACGCCCAGGAGGCGCACCGCCCCGGCTGCGGCGGCGGAGGCAGCCTGCGCCCAGGCGACGTCGTCTTCGGTTACCGAGAGGCCGCCGGGACGCGCCAGGGCGACGAGGACCGTCACAGGCGGGCCACCGACGCCCATCTCAGCCAGCAGCGGCCGCAGCAGGGCTGCGCGCTCCGCAGACCTCGTCGGCGCGTCGGCGATCGGGGAGATCTCCACCGGGGTGACGAGGCGCTCACCCTCGTCGCAGAAGAGCAGGTAGAGGGCGCCCGTCCGCCGCGAGACCTCGCTGACGAGCAGGTCGAGCGCGTCGTCCAGGAGGGACGGGTGGGTGATCGGCACGGTGGTCCAGCCGTCGGGGAGGTCGGTGAAAGCCATGCGCAGAGCCTGACGGAGAACGGACGGGAGCGTCGTCAACCGTCCACAGCTCGGCGGAGCACCCGGTACTCCCACGGCGTCATCGTGGTGCGGTAGGGCTCACCCAGCACGACGTCGGCATCCCTCCAGGGTGCGAGGTCGTCGAGCGGCGTGTCGGCGGGGTCGCTGGAGACGTTGACCATGACCAGCAGCTCCGTATCGCCGAGGCGGCGGGTGAAGGCGTAGACCTGTGGGTGGTCGGGCAGGAGCATGGTGACGTCACCGTCCACGACGGCCGGCTCGGTGTGGCGCAGCTCGATCAGCGCTCGGTAGTGGGAGAAGACCGACTCCGGGTCGGCCACCTGGGCGGCC
>Ga0316576_10002181_pt1 | contig 11042 bp, 8 predicted proteins | sample S0NA_FD_203075 | JGI IMG/M metagenome (GOLD analysis project Ga0316576, IMG submission 203075) | Rhizosphere microbial communities from salt marsh grasses in Alabama, United States - S0-2_050615r3r5 | ecosystem: Host-associated > Plants > Roots > Rhizosphere | place: USA: Alabama | collected... | reverse complement strand
GCTGAAGGCGTCTGAGCGGTGATGCCAGGCGTTGGCCACGAGAGCCGGCGAGTTCACGCGGCGGCCGACGACGGCGGTCCACCGGTACAGCGACTCCTTGGTGACGATCGACAGCAGAGCCGCGGCCAGGGCGATGGGCCCGGGCACGTTGCGGACAGGTACGGTGAGCGTGTGGGCCACGTCCCACGCGAGGCCGCCGGCGACCGCGAACAGCGCAGTGCCGATGGCGAGCGTGACGAGCGTTTCGATGCGATGGTGGCCGTGGGGGTGGTTCGCATCGGCGGGGGCGGTCCAGTAGCGCATGCCGAACAGCACGGCGACGTCGGTGGCGAGGTCGGAGATCGAGTGGACGCCGTCGGCGATGACGGCACGGCTGTGGCCGATGATCCCGGCGGCGATCTTGATCGCGGCCAGCGCGAGGTTCGCGACCAGACCCGCCCACGTGACCCGGCGGGCGGCGACGTACGAGCGGTCGTGCGCCTGCACCGAGCGATTCTAGCAGGTCTCAGGTGTGATTACCGTCATGAGATTGACGCTCGGGCCGAAATCGGCCCCGGGTCGCAGCGTGTGGCGTGTCGACGCCCTCACCGGCGCCCGAGATGGGGTAGGATGAAAAGCCCGATGAGCACGCCCCGAGTCGTTCTGTCCTCCGCCGGCGGATCCCTCCCCGAGCGGCTGCCCCACGACCCCGAGGCCGAGCGTGCGGTGCTCGGTGCGGTCCTTCTCGACCCGGGTGCGCTGCTGCAGGTGCTCGACAAGCTTCGCGAGGACGAGCTGTACCTCGAGGCGCACCGGATCGTCTACGCGGCCTGCATCCGGCTGCACGAACGGGCCCAGGCCGCCGACCTCCTCACGGTCACCAACCACCTGCGGGAAGAGGGCCTGCTCGAGCGGGTGGGCGGCGCGAGCTACCTGTCGTCGCTGGTGGACACGCTGCCCGACGTCGCCAACGTCGCCCACTACGCCGCCATCGTCCACGACAAGGCGGTGAAGCGACGGCTCATCGAGGCGGCTCAGCGGATCCTCACGACCTGCACGCTCGACCAGGGCGAGGCGAAGGAGGCGGTGGAGCTCGCCCAACGCGACGTCTACCGGATCGCCGAGGATGCGCTGTCGGGTGGGCTGGTGCCGATCGCACAGCTCGCGGACCGTGAGCTCGCCAACCTCGAGCAGGCTCGGTCGTCCCACTCGACCCTGACCGGCGTCGACACGGGCTTCGTCCGTCTCAACGAGATGACGTCGGGCCTCCAGCGGTCCGACCTCGTGATCCTGGCCGCGCGGCCGTCGATGGGGAAGACCTCGCTGGCCATGAACATCTGTGCCCACGCGGCGCTGCGGGCCGGCCTCAGGGTGGCGATCTTCTCGCTGGAGATGTCCGCCGAGCAGCTCGTCCGGCGGCTCCTGTCCTCGGAGGCGCGGGTCGACCAGAAGAGGCTCTCCACCGGATACCTCGCCCGGTCCGACTGGCCGAAGCTGACCATGGCCGCGCAGGCACTGAAGGACGTTCGGCTGTGGATCGACGACACACCCGGCCTCACCGTCCTCGAGATGTCCGCGAAGGCGCGGCGCCTGAAGCAGGAGCACGGCCTCGACCTGGTGATGGTGGACTACCTGCAGCTGATGTCGGGTGGGGGGAGGTTCAACAGCCGGACCGAGGAGGTGTCGGCGATCTCGCGTGGGCTGAAGGGCATGGCGAAGGAGCTCGAGGTGCCGATGCTGGTGCTGTCGCAGCTGTCACGCCAGCCCGAGCGGCGGGGAGGCGACCATCGTCCCCAGCTGTCGGATCTGCGCGAGTCCGGGTCCATCGAGCAGGACGCGGACGTGGTGGCGTTCATCATCCGCCCCTCGGTGTACGATCGCGATGTCGAGGATCCGCGTCGCGCCGAGCTGATCATCGCCAAGCAACGCAACGGACCCACGGGCGAGATCGAGCTCGTGTTCCAGCACGAGTACACACGGTTCGAGAACCTCGACCACAGCCACGACGACCGCGAAACGTCCCATGCCCCGTTCTGATCTGGTGACCAGGCGTCGCCCGCCGGCGAGCCGTCGAGCGGTCAGTGCGGCTTCGAGTCGTGATCCATGACCCGGTGGTTGGAGGTTCTCGGCACCTTCGTCCACGATCAGTTCGCGGATCTCGGACGTTTCTTCCGCATGCTGTTCGTCTGGCTCGTGTGGCTGCCGCGGCGGCCGTACGAGGTGCGCGAGTGGCTGCGGCAGATGGTGCGGGTGGGCTGGGACTCGATCCCGGTGGTGTTCCTGACCACGATGTTCACCGGCATGGTGCTCGCGCTGCAGACCTACCGTGGGTTCGAGCGGTTCCACGCGGAGGGGTTCGTCGGGTCGGTGGTGGCGCTGTCGCTGACGCGCGAGCTGGCTCCCGTGCTCACGGGACTGATGGTCGCCGGTCGCGTGGGCTCGTCCATGGCCGCCGAGCTCGGCAGCATGCGCGTGACCGAGCAGATCGACGCCCTCGAGGCGATGGCGACTGAGCCGGTCCACTACCTGGTCGTGCCGCGTGTGCTCGCGGGCCTGGTGATGGTGCCGTTGCTGACCGTGGTCGGGGATCTGATCGGCATCCTCGGAGGCTTCCTCGTCGCCGTCGGTCTGTTCGGCGCCAACCCGGTGTTGTACTGGGATTCGACCTTCCAGTACCTCGAGGTCAACGACGTCATGTCCGGCGTCATCAAGGCGGCGTTCTTCGGGCTCACGTTGACCACGGTGGGATGCACCAAGGGGTTCTGGACGTCGGGTGGCGCCGAGGGCGTCGGCCGTGCCACCACCGCGGCGGTGGTGACCGCGTCGCTGTACATCCTGTTGTCCGACTTCTTTCTCACGAAACTGCTGTTCTGATGGAACCGACGGTCGCCATCCGGGTCGCGGACGTCCACAAGCGGTTCGGGCCGAAGGAGGTCCTGCGCGGCGTGGACCTCGAGGTCCGGGGTGGCGAGTCGGTGGTGATCGTCGGCGGCTCCGGCGCCGGCAAGACGGTACTGCTGAAGCACCTGATCGGTCTGCTGCAGCCGGACGAGGGGCGGGTGGAGGTCGATGGCCTCGACCTCGCCACCCTGTCGCGTGCCGAGTCGCTCGAGCTGCGCAAACGGTTCGGGATGGCGTTCCAGGAGGGGGCGCTGTTCGACTCGATGACGGTGCGCGACAACATCGCGTTCCCGATCCGACGGCACCGCCGCGCGACGCCCGCCGCGGTCGACGACAGGGTGCGGGAGTGTCTCGCCATGGTGCGTCTCGAGGAAGGCTCGGCCGTGAAGCTGCCCGCCGAGCTGTCCGGCGGCATGCGCCGCCGGGTGGGGTTCGCGCGGGCGATCGCGCTGGCGCCGGAGTTCCTGCTGTTCGACGAACCGACCACGGGGCTCGACCCGATCAACACGGCCGCCATCGCGGCGGTCATCAACCGACTGCGGTCGGAGCTGGCGGTCACGGTCGTGACCATCACCCATGACATGAACCTGGCGTTCCGGATCGCGGACCGGATCGCCATGTTGAGGCGGGGGCGGATTCTCGCGGAGGCCGAGCCGGCGGCGTTCCGCGAGCTCGACGACCTGTACGTGCAGGCGTTCCTGCGTGGCGAGGTCCCCGCGGACGAGGAGGACGCATGAGCCCGGCTGCGAAGATCGGCCTGTTCACCCTGATCGGCCTCGTCATCCTGGGTGGGTTCATTCTCCGGATCGAGCGGATCGCCCTGTTCGACCGCGGCGAACCGCTGACCGTCGAGGCGCGACTGCCGTCGGCCGCCGGCGTCGACCGTCGGGCCGCGGTGCGGATCGCGGGCGTGCGGGTGGGCGCGGTGGAGGAGATCCGGCTCGAGGGGTCGCAGGCGGTGCTCGTGCTGGCACTCGACCCCGAGGTCCGGCTGCACGAGGGGGCGTCGGTGCGGGTCACCAACCTCGGCATGCTGGGCGACAAGTACATCGAGGTGTTGCCGGGTGACCCGGCGGCGCCGCTGTTGCCGCCGGGCGCCCGCCTCGAGGGCACTGCGCCGCCGACCTTCGACGACGTGCTGCGGGTCGCGACCGACATCGGCGCCGATGTCAAAGAGGTGACAACCGCCCTGCGCTCGTCCATGGGAGGGCCGGAGGGCGCGGCGGCGCTGTCCGAGATCGTCGAGAACATCCGCGAGCTGACGGCGAGCCTGAAGGAGCTGATCACCGAGAACCAGGCCAACGTCAACGAGACCACGGCGAACTTCCGGGAGTTCTCGGGCGTCTTGCGTGACGAGCTGCCGGTGATCGCCGCCAAGATGAACCGCCTCGCGGACCAGCTCGCCGGCGTCGTCGACGACAACGACGAGAACCTCGAGGCGTCTCTCGCCAACATCCGCGACCTGTCCGACCGGCTGCGGACCTCGGCCGACAACCTCAACGAGATCACCGGCAAGATCGCGGCCGGCGAGGGGACCATCGGCAAGCTGGTCAACGATGACGAGACCGTCGACAACCTCAACTCGACGCTGGTGGCGGTCGAGGAGGGCGTCGGCAGTCTCCAGGAGACGCTCGGACGCTACCAGCGGTTCCGGCTCGACATGACGATCCGGACGGAGGCCCTGCCGCAGATCGAGGAGGCCGGCAGCCGGACGGCGTTCGGCTTCGACCTGTGGACCACCGACCGGCGGTTCTTCCGCGTCGAGGGCGTCGACACTCCGTTCGGTCGCACCAGGTCACAGACCCAGGTGATCACCACGACCCTCCCCGACGGCACGACCGAGACCGTTGTCCGCGACGAGGTCAAGACCGAGGACAAGATCGGGTTCAACGCCCAGATCGGCTACAAGGTGCTGCCCTCTACCACCGTCCGTGCCGGCATCTTCGAGTCGGTGGGCGGCTTCGGCGTCGACTGGGACGTGAAGGTGGGAGCCCCGCGCCCGCTGCGGCTGACCGTCGAGGCGTACGACTTCAACCGCGAGTTCGACCGTGACGTGCATCTGCGGCTCGAGACCCGCTACCACGTGACGCCCTACCTGTTCCTGATGGCGGGCTGGGACGACCCGCTCGAGTCGCGGTCCTCGTCGGTGCTGTTCGGCGGCGGTGTGGTGTGGCGTGACGAGGACGTCAAGTACAGCCTGGGGCTCGCCGGGAGCGCGCTGAACTGATGGCCCGGGACCTGCTGTTCTTCTGCACCGACTGTGGACACGAGTCCCGCAAGTGGCTCGGGCAGTGCCCGGGTTGCGGCGCCTGGAACAGCTTCGCCGAGCAACCGGTGCCCCCGAAGGCGACGAAGGGGCGTCGGCCGGCCCCCGGCCGTCGGGGCGCCGAACCGATCCCGATCGCCGAGGCCGCCGCGGTGTCGCTGGAGCGGATCGGCTGTGGCCTCGAGGGCGTGGACCGCGTTCTCGGCGGCGGCCTGGTCCCGGGCTCACTGGCGCTGCTCGCGGGCGAGCCCGGGATCGGCAAGTCCACCCTCCTGCTGCAGGTCGCGGCCGCGCTCGCCGACGGCTCGCGGACCGCCCTGTACGTCACCGGGGAGGAGTCGGCGCAGCAGGTGGCGCTGCGGGCTCGGCGCATCCAGGCCGTGCGGCCGGGGCTGCTGCTGTTGCCGGAGACGTCGGCGGACGCGGTCGTCGAGCGGCTCGATTCGTCCGAGCCGGCCGTGGTCGTGATCGACTCGATCCAGACGATGGTCCTCGAGGGTGTGGACGCCGTCGCCGGCTCGCCATCGCAGGTGCGCCAGGTGGCGGGCCGCCTGCAGCACGTCGCCAAGACGCGCGGCCTGCCGATCGTGCTCGTGGGTCATGTCACGAAAGACGGTGCGATCGCCGGGCCGAAGCTGCTCGAACACCTGGTGGACGTGGTGCTGGCGCTGGAGGGCGAACCCGGTCACGACCTGCGTGTGCTGCGGGCGGCGAAGAACCGGTTCGGGACGGTCGCCGAGCTGGCGCTGTTCTCGATGACGGGCGCCGGGCTCGAGGAGGTCCGCAACCCGTCGGCGTGGCTACTCGAGGACCGCCGAGTGGACGCGCCGGGATCGGTGGTGGCGGTCGCGGTGGAGGGGACCGCGCCGCTGCTGGTGGAGGTGCAGGCGCTGGTGTCGACGACGCCGCTCGGCACGCCGCGCCGAGTGGCGCAGGGGTTCGACTCCGGCCGACTCGCGCTGCTGCTGGCGGTGCTCGAGCGGCACGCGGGGCTGTCGTTCGCCGATCGCGACGTGTTCGTCAACCTGGTCGGCGGGCTGTCGCTGCGCGAGCCGGCGCTGGACCTCGCCGTGGCGGCCGCGCTGCTGTCCTCGGCCGCGGACCGACCGGTACCGCCGGACCTTGCCGTGTTCGGCGAAGTGGGGCTGCTCGGCGAAGTGCGGGCTGTCAGCCGCGCCGCGGACAGGGTGCGCGAGGCGGCCGCGCTCGGGTTCCGTCGTGCCGCGGTCCCGGCGCGCGACGCCGGGTCGAAGCTCGCCCTGCCCGCCGTGCCGATCCAGACCGTGGCCGATCTGCCGCGGGTGCTGGGGTGAGGATCACGGCGGCGGCGCGGACTCGATCTCGTCGAGGGTGCGCGGCCAGTCGGCCGTGAGCAGCCGTCCGCCGGTCTGGCAGCGGGGGGCAGGGGCACCGGAGCCGTCGGGAGCGGACGCGGGCACGGGCACCGGTACGGACACGGGTGCGGGGACGGGCGTGAGAGGGCCTCAGTCGCTGTCGGGGACGCCCGTCTGCAGATAGATCTCCGGGAACAGGCCGTAGAACGCCATCGCCGGCTCGAGCTGGGCGAGCGGGATCTGGTCGTTGACCGTATGCGAGTGGATCTCGTCCGCCGGACCGAAGCCGATCGTCGGGATGTCGTGCATGCCGGCGGTGGCGCAGCCGTTGGACGAGAACGCCGAACGGTGCAGCCTCGGCTCACGGCCGAGCACGTGGCGCGCGGTCTCCATCGCGGACGTGAAGGCGGCGGAGCTGTCCGCCGTCTCCCACGCCGGGAAGATCTTCTGGGTCGGATAGGCGAGTCCGCGCCACGACGGGAGGTCGTAGTCGAGGACCGTGACCTCGGCCCCGACCGCCCGGACCTCGGGCAGCTCGCGGAGCTGCGCGACGGCGTCGTCGGCCGTCTCACCGATGGTCAGTCGCCGGTCGACGTGGATCGTGCACTCGTCGGGGATCGCCGTGAAGGACGGCGATCGGGAGGAGATCCCCGTCACCGCGATGGAGCCGCGCCCGAGCATCTGGTGCTCGACGCCGAGCTCCCCGTGGAGCCGGCCGAGCGCCATCACGATCGGCGCCATGGCGCTGATGGCGTTCGATCCGCGGTCCGGCTGCGAGCCGTGGGTGGAGACCCCGGCCGTCGAGATCTCCAGCTCCATCCGACCACGCTGGCCGCGGCACACGCCGAGGTGTGACGGCATCGCGACCACCACCACCTCGGGGACCAGCTCGGTCTCGCGGATCAGGTACTGCCACGCGAGCCCGACACAGTCCTCGCCGTTGACGGTGGCGGTGACCCACACCGTGAAATCATCGGGCAGCCCGATGCGGGCCGCGAGCCCGACCCCGTGGACGACCGCGGCCAGACCGCCCTTCTGGTCGGAGGCGCCGCGCCCGAACAGGGTGCCGCCCGACACGATCCCGCGGAACGGGTCGTACTTCCAGTGCGTGGGGTTGGTGATGCCCACCGTGTCGATGTGGGCGTCGAACGCGATCGTCCGGGGCCCGTTGCCGAAACGGCCGAGGACATTGCCCATCTCGTCGATGTGCACGTCCAGGTATCCGAGCGTCTCCATCTCGCGGACCACCCGCTCGCAGGCGAGCCGCTCGCCGCGCGTCGGCGACGGCAGCGTGACGAGATCACGCAGGAAGTCGATACAGTCCGGGACCGCCTCCGAGGCGAGGCGGAAGAGATGGGGCTCGAGCTCCGAGAGCGGGGCGTGAGGTGTCGTCATCGTGGTGCTCCTGCCGTTCTGGATGAGAATTTTTTCACAAAGCCGGCGAAAATGGAAGCCGGATGGGATCGTGCCGCGACCGACGACGTCAGCCGCGCGGACCGAAGATCGCCGAACCGACACGGACATGGGTTGCGCCTTCGGCGATGGCGACCTCGAAGTCGTGCGACATGCCCATCGACAGATGGGGCAGCGGGTGTCCGACAGCGTCCTCGAGCTGGTCCCGTAGTTCGCGCAGCGCGCGGAAGTACGGCCTCGAGGCCTCGGGATCCTCCTCGAACGGCGGGATGGCCATCAGGCCGTCGATCCGGAGCGTGGGCTGGGCCAGGGCGCTGCGCAGCAGTGCCTCGCAGTCCTCCCGCGGGACGCCGGCCTTCTGCTGCTCGTCGCCGACGTTGACCTCCAGCAACGCGTTCAGTCGGCGGCCGGGATGATCGCGCTCGAGCAGGAGGGCGAGGCGGTCGATCAACTCGGGCCGGTCGAGAGTGTGGACGACGTCGAACGTCTCCAGTGCGAGGCCGACCTTGTTGCGCTGCAGCGGACCGATGAGGTGCCACGTGGCGCCGGACACCAGTGGTCGCTTGGCGGCCGCTTCCTGGACGCGGTTCTCGCCGAGATGAACGGCCCCGGCGGCGACCGCCTCCTGCACGACCCCGGCGGGGAACGTCTTGCCGACGGCGACCAGGGTCACGCATCCGGGCTCGCGTCCCGCCGCTGCCGTCGCCTGCTCGATCCGTCGCAGGACGGCCTCGAGCCGTGCCGCGACGGTCACCGGATCCTCACCCCTCGACCACCTCGCCGAGGACCTCCTCGGCATACAGGATCCGGCGGCAGTGCTCGCAGAAGATCAGCTCCTCGCACTTGCGGACCCGCTGCTGGAGGTGCAGCCGGACCGAGAAGTGGCATGCCGAGCACGAGCCGTCGACGAGCGGAGCCATCGCCGTGCCCTGTTTGCTCTCGAGCAGCCGCAGGAAACGCGCACGGACCTGCGGCGCGAGCTCGGCTTCGAGCGACTTGGCCTCGGCGGCGAGGTCGTGGATCTCCTGCTTGAGCTGGTTCTTCCGGTCCTCCCAGCCGGACACGACCTCGCGGTGGGCGGACTCCTCCTCGGGCCGACTCTCTCGCCGCGTGGAGATCTCCTCCTCGGTTTCGAGGATCCGGGTCTCCAGCTCGCCGCGACGTGCGGCGGCCTCCTGGAGCCCCTTGGTCGCGTAGTCGATCTCGGAGATGACGGCCGTGAACTCGCGCTCGTTGGAGACGATCGCCTTCTGCTTCTGGAAGTGCTCGAGCTCGAGCTTGAACTCCTCCTCACGCTTGCGCGCCTCGCGCAGCTCGGAGTTGAGCTCCTCGACTCGGGCCTGGAGCTCGTCGAGCTCCTTCTCGCGCTGGCGGTTGCGCTCGTGCAGCTCCTGTACCTCCGGCGGCGCCTCGTTGCGCTCCCGGATGGCATGTGCGATGTGCGTGTAGACGTCCTGCAGTCGGACGAGGACCAGAATGTCGTGTCGTGCGTTGTTCACCCGCCGCCTCTCACCTTGAGCTACCCACCGCAGGCCGCTGGACCCCGTGGGCCTTGGGCCCACCAGGATTCGAACCTGGGACCTACCGGTTATGAGCCGGCGGCTCTCACCGCTGAGCTATGGGCCCGGCGGCCATGGTAACTCGACGTCTGTCATGCGGCAACCGGCCCCGGGGAACGGAGACCCTCCCGTGGCCCGGACGCGGGCGACCGCCCGTCGTCCGGCGGTCAGCCGCTGCCTTCGGAGAACGGCTTCAGCAGGTGCGCGCGGGACGGATGGCGCAGCTTGCGCAGCGCCTTGTACTCGATCTGTCGGATCCGCTCGCGGGTCACGTTGAAGGTGCGGCCCACCTCCTCGAGGGTGTGCTCGGTGCCGTCGCCAATCCCGAACCGCAGCTTGAGCACTTGCTCCTCCCGGGGCGTCAGCGACTTCAGCACGCTCTCGGTGTGGTCCTTGAGGGTTCGCATGATCACCGCGTCGATGGGCGACACCGAGTTCGTGTCCTCGATGAAGTCACCGAGGTGGGAGTCCTCCTCCTCGCCGATCGGGGTCTCGAGCGAGATGGGCTCCTGCGAGATCTTGTGGATCTTGCGGATCTTCGAAACCGGCATCTCCATGCGGGCCGCGATCTCCTCGACGGTGGGCTCGCGTCCGAGCTCCTGCACCAGCATCCGGGTGGTGCGGGTCAGCTTGTTGATGGTCTCGATCATGTGGACCGGAATCCGGATGGTGCGGGCCTGGTCGGCGATGGCGCGTGTGATCGCCTGACGGATCCACCACGTGGCGTAGGTGGAGAACTTGTAGCCACGGCGGTACTCGAACTTGTCCACCGCCTTCATCAGTCCGATGTTGCCCTCCTGGATCAGGTCCAGGAACTGCAGCCCCCGGTTCGTGTACTTCTTGGCGATCGAAACCACCAGCCGCAGGTTGGCGACGATCAACTCCTGCTTGGCCTGATCGGTCTCACGCTCGCCCTGGCGCACCTCCGTCAGGAGCACCTTGAGATGCTCGTACGGGGTGGCGAACCGGTCCTCGAGCCGTTCCAGCTCCTCCTCGTAACGCGCCACGCGCGCCTGGTAGAACTGCCGCCGTTCGACGTTGCGCTCCTGCTGGAGCTTCTTCTTGTCTTTGGCGATGGTCTGGATCGGGATCGAGAACTGGCGCTCGACCTCGCCGAGGAACGTCAGGAGGCGGTTGCGCGTCGTGGTGGTGAAGTCCGCGCGGCGCACCAGGATCGCGATGTCCGCCGTGTTCGCGTCGATCTTGTCCGACAGCTCCTGGTGCCGCTTGCCACTCTTCTTGCAGCGCCGCAGCCGCCGCTTGAGCTCGCGCGACTCGTCGTCGAGGTCGCTGATCGTGCCGAAGATGTCGAGGCTCTCGCGGACGCGGTCCTCGGCCTTGTCATCGAGCTGGGTCTGGCGACCCTGGAGCAGCTCGCGCATGCCGCGACGCTCACGACGCGCCTGCTCGTTCGTGCGCAGGAACAGCTCGAGCAGGGCCGGTTCCTTCGACAGCGCGACGAATACCTTCGCCTCGCCCGCCTCGATCCGCTGGGCGATCTCGACCTCGCCCTCCCGGTCGAGCAGCTTGACGGTACCCATCTCGCGCAGGTACATGCGCACCGGGTCGTTGGTCTTCTCGAGCTGCTCG
>Ga0316576_10002180_pt1 | contig 11043 bp, 10 predicted proteins | sample S0NA_FD_203075 | JGI IMG/M metagenome (GOLD analysis project Ga0316576, IMG submission 203075) | Rhizosphere microbial communities from salt marsh grasses in Alabama, United States - S0-2_050615r3r5 | ecosystem: Host-associated > Plants > Roots > Rhizosphere | place: USA: Alabama | collected... | reverse complement strand
TGGCGCGCTTCCTGGTGACCGGGGGTGCGGGGTTCATCGGGTCCAATCTCGTATTGGCTCTGGTTCGAACGGGAGAGCGCGTTCGCGTGCTGGACAACCTGGCGACTGGCTTCTGGGACAACCTGGACGAGATCGGGGATCACGCCTTGGTCGAACGCGTCACGGGCGACATCCGAGACCCGAAGGTCGTGGCGCGTGCCTGCCAGGGCGTAGAAGTCGTCTTCCACGAGGCGGGTCTCGGCTCCGTCCCCCGCAGCATCGAAGACCCCGTGGAAGCCGACTCGGTCAATGCCGGCGGTACCGTCCGGGTCCTGCATGCGGCCCGCCGAGCCAAGGTTCGCCGCGTGGTCTTCGCGGCCTCGTCGTCGGCGTACGGCGACACGCCCACGCTGCCGAAACAGGAGGACATGAGGCCGGCGCCTCTGTCCCCATACGCGGTCAGCAAGCTCGCTGCCGAGCACTACCTTCGTGTCTTCTCGCGTGTCTATGGCATCGAGACCGTGAGCCTGAGGTACTTCAACGTCTTCGGGCCGCGACAGCGCCCGGACGGCGCCTACGCCGCTGCCATCCCCAAGTTCATCTGGGCGGCTCTGTGCGGCGTTCCGGTCACGGTGTACGGGGACGGCGAGCAGACGCGCGACTTCTGCTTCATCGACAACGCCGTCGCGGCCAACCTGGCAGCTGCTCAGGCCCCGGGCCCCTTCCGGGGCGACGTTGCCAACGTGGCCACGGGACGACGGGTATCCATCAACGACCTCGTGGCCCACCTCGGCCAGGAGCTCGGCGCTCGGTTGACCATCGAACACACTGAGCCTCGGCCGGGTGACGTCCGGGACTCCCTGGCAGACGTCTCCCGCGCGCGCGAGCTTTTCGGCTACGAGCCGACAGTGAACTGGGAGCAGGGACTGCCAGCAACGATCGAGTATCTGCGCGCCCTGGCGCGCGGGCGAGGGGTCTCATGCTGAGCATGACGGGGTTCGCCACCGGGCAGGCCCCTCTCGGGGCTGGACGCGTAACGCTGGAAATCCGCGCCCTGAATCATCGTTTTCTGGACGTCCGGGTCCGGCTGCCGAACGAGCTGTCAGAACACTCCTTCTTCCTGGAACAGCTCGCTCGAGCCACTCTGGCGCGAGGGCGCTACGACATCGGCGTGAGGCTCGAGGGACCGGCGCTGCCGCCTCCCGAGTTCGATCTGGAGCGTGCACGGTCCGCCTATCAGGCGCTCACCCGCCTGCGCGACGAGTTGGCACCGGGGGCCGACCTACCCATCACCACCGTGGCGGCGCTTCCCGACGTGATGAACGCCAGCTCCAGTGCTGACGCGGAAGTCGTGCGAGAGAGTCTGCGGGCGGCCCTGCAATCCGCCTGCACCAACCTCGAGAAGATGCGCCGCGCTGAAGGACTGGCCCTGCGGCGTGAGCTGCTGGGTCGGGTCGCCAAAGCCCGCCGCCTCTGTGAGCAGACTGCGGAGCGCAGTGGCGAGGTGCTGCAGCTCCACCGGACGCGCCTGCGCGAGCGCCTCGCCCGCCTGCTGGACGACGTCGGCGTTCCCCTGGACAAGGGCCGTCTGGAGACCGAGCTCGCGCTGATGGCCGAGCGGAGCGACGTCACCGAGGAATTGGTGCGCATGCGCAGTCACTTCGACCAGCTCGAGCAGCTCCTGGACGTCGACGCTCCAGTCGGTCGTCGGCTGGACTTCCTTCTTCAGGAAATCGGCCGAGAGGCCAACACGACCGGTGCCAAGAGCCAGGACGCGCCGCTGGCGCACCTGGTGGTCAACCTGAAGGCCGAGATCGAGCGGATGAGAGAACAGGTGCAGAATGTCCAGTAGCGGTCCGCTGCCGCTCATCGTTTCGTCCCCCTCGGGGGCGGGCAAGACGACCCTCACCAACCGCCTGCGCCAGCAGGTGCCCAACGTCGTCTTCAGTGTCTCACACACCACCCGCAAACCGCGCCCCAACGAACAGGACGGCCGAGAGTACCACTTCGTCGATCGGACAGAGTTCAACCGACTCGTCGAGAGCGACCAGTTTCTGGAGTGGGCCGAGGTGCATGGAAACCTCTACGGCACGAGTCGAAACGAGGTCGGGCGCGCCGAGTCCGCCCGTGGGATCCTCTTCGACATCGACCACCAGGGGGCGCGCCAGATCAAGTGCGCACTGCCCGAAGTGGTGACGGTCTTCATCCTCCCCCCCAGCATGAGCGTCCTGCTGAGTCGCTTGCGCGGGCGAGCCAGCGACGACGACGAGACCGTCCTGCGCCGCTACAGCCTGGCGCGCAGCGAGATCGCCCACTACGGGATGTTCGACTACGTCCTGGTGAATGCCGACCTGGACACGGCGACGGAGCAACTGGTTGCCATCTTCAAGGCGGAGGAATGCCGCCGTCTTCGTGCGGCCAAGCTAGCGGAGACGCTCCTGGCCGATAGAACCACCGGCTAGGCGCGCGATTTCTGCGTCCCCGGCGGTCTGCTCGGACGTGGCTTCCCACCGCCCCGAGCTTCCCGCGCCCGGGTTGACTTGCGTGGCTCCGTCCCTATGCGAGCTGGGCCATGCATCGTGCCCTGCTTCCAAGACCGGAACCCGCGCTGACCCTGCTCGAGGCCCTGCCCTTCGCGGCGCTCGTCGTCGACCGTGAGTTGCGCATCCTCGCAGCCAACCGAGCTGCCGAGGCTTTGCTCGATCCGGCCCGCGGTAGCGCGCTCGGGCAACGAGGCGGCGAGGCGATGTCGTGCGTGAACTCGCGCCTCGGCCCGACGGGGTGCGGCGGCTCCAGTCATTGTCACGACTGTGTGCTGCGTCAAACGGTGGCGCAGGCAGCGGACGAGCAGCGCCCGGTGCGCAGGCGTGCTCGCCTGGTGCACGTTCGCGACGAGGTCGAGCGCCCGGTTCACCTTCTGATCACGGCGTCCCCCCTCGACCTGTCGTTTCAGCGCGCCTACCTGGTCATGCTCGAAGACATCGCGCAGTTGCTCGAAGTCGGTCGGCTCGTGCCCATCTGCGCCCACTGCAAGAAAGTCCGCGAGCGCCAGCAGTGGAAAAGCGTGGAGCGCTACTTCTCTGACCGCTTGGACGTCGATTTCTCGCATGGTCTGTGCCCGGACTGCGCGCTCGAGCTGTATCCGGACGTGGGCCTGGAGCCGCGGCACTGAAGCCGCCCCTGCCCGGCTTGGCCCGATCACCGGTTGATTGCCCGCGCGCGTCCTGCTAACGGCGCGGGCGTGAGACACACTCTGGGCGTCATCGGCGGCAGCGGCATCTACGACATTCCCGGGCTCGAGGCGGTAGAGGAACAGCGCGTCCAGACCCCGTACGGGGCACCGAGCGACTCCATCGTCAAAGGCCGCCTCGGCGACACGACGCTCCTGTTTCTGCCGCGCCACGGCCGTGGCCATCGCATTCCGCCGCACGCCATCAACTATCGCGCCAATATCTGCGCTCTCAGGCAATTGGGGGCTGGGCAGGTCATCAGTCTGTCAGCGGTGGGCTCGATGCGCGAAGACATCGCCCCAGGCCACGTGGTGGTGGTCGACCAGTACATCGACCTGACCAAGCGGCGCGTCCCCACGTTCTTCGACGACGGCGCCGCTGCCCACGTCTCGTTCGCCGATCCGGTATGTCCCGCGCTGTCCGAAGCGCTGGCCGCCGCAACCGAGCGCGCCGGAGGCACGGTCCACCGCGGCGGCACCTACGTCTGCATGGAGGGTCCTGCCTTCTCCACGCGCGCCGAGAGTCTCCTCTACCGCAGCTGGGGCGTCAGCGTGATCGGCATGACGGCGATGCCGGAAGCCAAGCTCGCACGCGAGGCCGAGTTGCCCTACGCCACCCTCGCTCTGGCCACGGACTACGACTGCTGGCACGTCTCCGAGGAGGCAGTCAGCGTGGAAGTAGTCCTTTCCGTGCTCCGGGCGAACGCCGATCTCGGCAAACGCGTCGTCGCTGAGATCGCATCCACCCTGCCCGACCCCACCTCGAGCCCCGCTTCCAGCGCACTTCAGGGAGCACTCATCACGGCACCCGAAGCGATGAGCCCAGAGGTCCGAACCCGGCTCGCGTGGCTCATCGACCACTGACCCCATTGTCCAGGAATCCGTCATGTCTCCAGACTCCGCTCCGCCAGTTCTGATTGTCGGCTCAATGGCCTTCGACGACCTCCAACTGCCGTCCACCACGGCCACTGACGTCATCGGCGGCGCCGCCACCTATGCCTCGCTCGCCACCAGCCTGTTCGCCCCCGCACGGATCGTCGCGGTGGTGGGTGACGACTTCCCCGAATCCACGCTCGAGGATCTTCGTCATCGGGGCATCAACACCGATGGCGTCTGGCGCGCCGATGGGAAGACCTTTCGCTGGTCAGGCCGCTACTCCGAGAATCTGTCGAGCCGCAAGACACTCGATACCCAACTCAACGTCTTCGCCGACTTCCGACCGGTGCTCCCGGATGCGTACCGCGACAGCCAGTTCGTGCTGCTCGCCAACATTCACCCGGCCCTGCAACTCGAGGTCCTCGACCAGGTCACCGGCCCCCGCTACGTGGCAGCAGACACCATGAACTTCTGGATAGAAAAGGAGCGCCCCACCCTGGATCGGGTGCTGAGCCGCATCGACACCCTGGTGATCAACGACGAGGAGCTTCGTCAGCTGGCTGGGGAGCACAATCTGAAGAAGGCTGCTCGCGCTACGCGTTCGCTGGGCCCGCGACGCTTGATCGTCAAGCGCGGCGAGTACGGTGCCATGCTCTTCGACGACCACGGACTGTTCTTCGCGCCAGCCTACCCCCTCGACGAGGAGATCGACCCCACTGGCGCGGGAGACACCTTCGCCGGCGCCCTGCTGGGCACCCTCGCCAGTCAAGGCGATCTGAGCCCCCAAGCCCTTCGCCGCGCCCTGCTCACGGCGTCGTCCGTGGCGTCGTTCTGCGTCGAGGATGTCGGCACGCGCCGACTGCAGACCATCTCCTCGGAGGATGCGACTGCGCGACTGGACTCCCTGCAGGCTCTGGTGAGCCTGGAGCTCTAGCTACCCATGCGTGCGAGCGCGCCACAGCGCGCTACGCAACCGCCGCCGCAGCGTCGCCGACGGCCCGCGTGCCACCGCCCAACGACCGAGAACGCTCCTCCGAGACCAGGACCAGCAGCTCCTTCTTGGTGGCGATTTTCGCCTCCAACATCACCCGCATGTACCCGTCCACATAGCCATGCGCCCGGGCCAGCTTCGCGTACGCCACCCCATCGGTACGGAGCTGGAACACGTCCCTCAGCATCGCGCGCAGGTTGTCGAGCATTTCACGCTTCGTCGTAGTGGTCGGCATTTCCGGGTCTCCTGCCGCCCCAAGGGTGGTGAAGGCATGGGGCAACACCTCCGGTACCGGCTCACTGCAATCTGGGCCAAGTTTCCATTGTGCGAGGCCAGTTCGAGCGCTACCGCGGCGAGAGAATTCCGTCGCAAGGTTGAACTGGGCCCTGGCTCGCCCTATGTTCCCCGGGCCCGGCAGGTGGACCCACAGCGGGTGGGCCGCCATGACGCGGCGCATTACAGTCAACGATGAAGCTCAACGTTTTCAAGTCGAAGATTCATCGCGCAACCGTCACCCACGCCGACGTCGACTACGAAGGCAGCGTGACCGTGGATGGTCGGCTGCTGGAAGCCGCCAAGATCCTCCCGTACGAAGCCGTGCACATCTGGAATGTGACCCGGGGGACTCGGCTGGTGACCTACGCGATGGAAGCTCCCCGCGACTCCGGTGTGGTGTGCGTGAACGGTGCCGCGGCACACCTCAACTCACCCGGGGACCTGGTCATCCTGGCCACGTTCGCGGACCTGACGCCCGCCGAGGCCCACCGGCACGTGCCCACGGTGGTGCGGGTCGACTCCCAGAACCGCCCGCTCGCAGAGCAAACGCCGGAGCGGCCCGGGCCGCATTTGCGCGCAGTCCGGTAGCCACACCGCCCTGCGCCCGGCGTGCACGCCGGCGAAATCAGCCCGAAGTTGCGGAAGGCTGGCCAATTCTCGCGCGTTCGGATAAGGCGAGCACGGCACTGCCATGACATCTCCCACTCCGGCCGCCGTCGTCAGCAGCCTCGTCCGGCATCCCCACCTCTCGCGGCTGGCCGAGCACGTGCGCCAGCGCGTTCTCTGGGCAGCGGCCAATCGCTCCCGGAGCATGGGAGGTCCGGAAACCGGGGACGGCAACGGCGACGGTCTGTCCGAGGACGAGTCGGCCTGCGAGCTCGGCGACGTTGCCGCCATCTTGGAGCGCGGTCCAGAGAACCCAACCGAAGCGCTGCTGCTGGCCACCCTGGTGATGCTCGGGGTAGCGTCCGAGCTTCCCTCGCAGCCCGAAGCACAGCTGCGTCTGGTCTCTGAGCTGATCTGGCTCACCGCCCACACGGAGCTCGACCCGCTGCGGGTGGTCGACGACGCCCTCGGGGAGCGGGCCGCCGTGCTGTGGCCAAGAGTCGCTCAGGTCGTCCAGGACCCCAAGAGTGTGGCGGCCGACTTCGCCCGTGCCGAGGCGCTTGCCGCTGCCGCCGCCCTGAGCGCCAGCTCGTCGGACGCTGCCAGGCAATGCTCGGCCGAGCTCGCGGCTCGGATCGACGATCCTTTGGTCCGCACGGTCCTCTGTCCGCCTTCTCCTGAGCACCAAACCCGACTCAGTGGTGAGCTGGCCCCGCCTCCCCGCCACGCCGCAGTCGTGGCCGCCTTGGGGCTGACTGGTATCCTGGCTCTGTTGCACGTCGCGCGTCTGATTGGACGCTACGCGTTGGCCCTGCGCCGGCCCGTCGAGGTCCGCCTCGGTCCCGAGGGGCTCGAGCTCTCGCACCGGACCGAGCTGCTGGGCCGCGTGCTACGCGACCGCCGGGTCCTCGTCCCCCTGCACAACCTGCAGCGGGTCGCACGAGAAGTCCGCTACTCGCGTCTCGGGCTCTACGTGGGGCTTTTCGCGCTGGCGGTCGGCACCTACTTGGGAATCAGTCTGTTCGTCGACGGTGTCCGCGTTCCCGGAGGATCCCCTCCCCTCTTGGGCATGGGCGTCTTGGTCGTCCTGCTCGGATTGGGGCTGGACTTCGGACTGTCTTCGCTCTCGGACACGGCTCGCGGCAAATGCCGACTCGTGATCCTGCCGCGGAAGGGCAAGTCGCTATGTGTCGCGGAGCTCGAGCCGCGCCAGACGGACGCATTGTTGCGCACCCTGGCGCAGCAGACTCAGTCCGCGCCGCAGTCGAGCACCGCGGATCCCGGCACCAGCCCCTCCGGCGCCTCAACGCTCGGCTGAGGCCGCCGCCTTCGGCGTCACCGGCGGCTTCGCAGCTGCGGGCGACGCACTCCCGGCACCGCTCGACGCACTGCTCGGCGTGGTGCCCGCGTCGGAGGAGGCTCTTGCCGCGGCTCGGGCAGCGCGCTGTCGCCGTTGCGCCAACTGCTGGCTGTAGCGTTTCTGCTGCTGCAGCGCCAGCTCGAGCAGAAATGCCAGCTGGTTCTCCGTTGCCACCACCTCTCCCAGTATGCGCCGATCGCTGGCCGAAAAATCGACCTTCTCGACGAAGTCGAGCAGCACGTACGGACCGAGTAGCCTCTGCATGTGCGCCGCGCTCTGCCGTGCCGCCTGGGGTGACTCATCCAACGCGACGACGCGCCCCACGGCGCCGCCGTCGGGTGTTGGGGTCACGGTGATCCACGCCCATTCAATCGACTTGGGCACGGTGAAGGGCAACCCTCGCAGAGCCCGCCACGGTGTGTCCAGGTGCAGATTGACGACCTCGTCACCCGGAGGATCGTCGATCTTGGTGTCCGCTTTGAGCGACAGCACGAAATCTCGCGCACTCGGTGGTGCGACGACGACCACGTTGCGGCTGGGCAAGGCGAACACCCGCTCGGCATCGTCCGCGGCCGCCGTGGCCGCGGGCGCACCCGCATCCAGCCAACCTCCACCGGGATCCCTTCGGACCAATCGGTCGACGGCGCGGCGCACACGCTCCGGCTTCACTTTGTGCTGCAGCACGGCAATCACTTGTGAAGAATCCCTGAGCTGCGGACCGGCGATCAGAATCCGTTCCACGTCCTTGATCGGATCGATCCCGCCCGGCCCGAAGAAGTCCTGCCACTGATACGTGTTGCGCAGCAATTCCTGCACCCGAGCGCCCAACGGGTGCTTGCGCACGCGATCGGCCATCAGCATCAGGCGAACGTGCGCGTTGGCGTCCACGACCTTGGCTGCGCTCCCGCTCAAGGCCACCGGATCGCGCACGGTGTCCGCCCCCGCCTCGGTCCCGCCGTCTGCCACCTCGGCGGCAGCCGCGTCGTCTCCCCCATCCACGGGAGCGTCGGCCGCAGCATCTTCCAACCCCGCGTCCTCCAACCCCGCGTCGAGCTCCTCCTCCGCCGCGTCCTCCAACCCCGCATCGAGCTCATCCGGCATCAGCATGGGCTCGACGTCCTCGAGCAGGTCCCGGAGCAACTCCTCTTGAGCCGTCGTATCCGGCTCCGCTGTTGGCGCTGGCTCCGATTCGGGAGTGGCAGTCCCTGCAGCTTCATCTTCCACCAGATCCACGGGAATGGCGGTCACGGCATTGAGGTCGGCCACGTCCATCTTGTCGGATTGGGGGCCTATCAGCCCCACCAGTCCGATCAGCGCTCCCAGCGGACTGAACGGGACATGCAGCAGCGCCGAGGCAATCACCAGCGCCCGGAGTCGCCAGCGTCCGGTGTCGCGCTGGCCTCGCCACTGCGTCTCGGAACCCACGCCTCTCAACATACTCCGGGCCAGATGCGCACGCGAATCAGGCTGCTCGTCAGTGGCATGGCGTTCGCAATCGGAGGCACGGTCCAATGGGCACGTTCGCCCGCACTCATATCAATCGACATGTCGAGGTTCAGACGAGAAACACCTGTCGGGGTCACGGCGTTCCCGTTTGAGACGATGCTCCGCGCGAATCGAGTCATGCTCCGCGCCTGCGGGTCGCGCGAAGCCGAAACCCGGCCAGCCGACCCGCCGTCCACCGAAAGAAAGTGGATCAGCGCACTCGCATGTGAAAAGAAAGCCCCGCCAGTGTCACTCCGTACCCATCGGACGAACGCCAGCGTGCGACCGCTTCTCCGCTCCGTGCCGACCGGCGCCCGTGACGTCCGCGCGCTGGCTGCCGCCGCGTCCGTCGCCATGATTCTTCTCGTCAGCAGCGCCTGCGACGACGAGCCAACGCCGCTACCGGCACCGCTGGGTTCGAGCTCGGCTGCTGCCCCGGGGCAGGCCGGCGATCCGACGCTGCCGGAAGAGCTGGAGCCGAAGCCCGCCGCCTCGGCGCCAGAAGACGCGGGCGCGCCCGATGCCCCCTGGGAGGGTCCCTGGCTCGTGGTCACGCGCATCGCCGCCGCCGTCTATTCGGAACCGGTGTTCGACCGGCAGAAGAAGCTCGGGTACGTGCGCAGTGGCGGACGCGTCCCGGTGAAGGACAAGCCCGTCTCGAAGCAGAACTGCAGCGGCGGCTGGTACCAAGTCGTGCCGAGCGGGTTCATCTGCGGCAACCTCGGCACCACCGACCTCTCGCACCCCAAGGTCAAGTTCGCCACCAAGCAACCGGACTTGGACGAGGTGCTTCCGTACGTCTACGCGCGCAACGCCAAGCACGGCACACCGCTGTACAAGTCGGTGCCGTCCCGCGAGCAGATGCTCGAGTACGAGCCCTATCTCCCCGGCGCCAAGCCGGAGCGCAGCAAGAAGCCCGCGTCGGAACCGGCGCCGGCCCCGTCGAGCTCCACCGGTGCTACCGACACCAGAGCCCCAACGCCCGCCGCCTCCACGAGTGCGAGCCCCAGCGCTGGCGATGCGATCGGCGCGGCTCTCGCCGACGCGGGTGTGCTGGCAGACACTGCAGATGCCGGAGACGCGCCGGAAACCCCTTGGTGGCAGCAGGACGACGCCGACCGGCGCCTGACGGACCTGAAGCTCGAGGACCTCGCCGCCGGCGAGGACGACGTGCTCGCCAAACGGATGGTCAAGGGTTTCTACGTCGCCATCGACAAGACATTTCGCTGGAACAATCGCACCTGGTACAAGACCACGAAGGGATTGGTGGCTCCGGCCGATCGTTTCTGGCAGGTCGCCGGCAGCAAGTTCCACGGCGTCGAGCTCGATGGCACCGAGTGGAAGCTACCGGTGGCCTGGGTGTACGGCGGACGCAAGCGGACGACCACGTACGAGCTCGACGAGGACGGCTCCAAGTTGAAGCCCGCGGGCAGCATCGAGCGTTTCGAGGCCATCGCTCTGACGGGAAAGACGCAAACGATCCGCAAGACCAAGTACTGGCAAACGAAGGCCGGCAAGTGGATCAAGGACTCGCACGTGCGCGTGACGGCTCCCTCTGATCCGCCCGACGACCTCCAGCCGCAGGAACGCTGGATCGACGTGAACGTGACTCAGCAGACGCTGGTCCTGTTCGAGGGGACGCGCCCCATCTACGCGACCCTGGTCTCGACCGGGAAGAAGTCGACCATCAAGGAGAAGGACCACCGCACCAACGTGGGCGAGTGGCGTGTGAGAGAGAAGCACATCACGACCACCATGGATGGCGATGGGACCGCCGCCGGGGACCTTCCCTACAGCATCGAAGACGTGCCGTACGTGATGTACTACCATCGCTCCTATGCCGTACACGGCGCCTTCTGGCACCGAAACTTCGGGGTCCAGATGAGCCACGGCTGCATTAATCTGGCGCCACTCGACGCCAAGCACGTCTTCTTCGCTACGGAGCCCCGCCTGCCCGAGGGCTGGCACGGCGTCTGGGCCTCATCGGAGCATCCAGGAAGCCGCGTCATCGTACACGAGTGACGCCCGTTGCGCCGGAGCGGTCGCGAGAGTAACCATCGACTGAGGGCACCATGGATCAATTCTCTGCCCACCTGGATCGGGGGTGGGACCTCGTACAGCGTGGCGATTCACACGGCGCAGAGGTCTCTGCCCGCCGGGCGCTCGAGCTCGATAGCCACTCGCCGGAAGCCTACAACCTACTCGGCTACGTGTGCGCGCTGCAGGGCGACTTCGAACAGG
>Ga0316576_10002179_pt1 | contig 11045 bp, 8 predicted proteins | sample S0NA_FD_203075 | JGI IMG/M metagenome (GOLD analysis project Ga0316576, IMG submission 203075) | Rhizosphere microbial communities from salt marsh grasses in Alabama, United States - S0-2_050615r3r5 | ecosystem: Host-associated > Plants > Roots > Rhizosphere | place: USA: Alabama | collected... | reverse complement strand
AGCGGGTGCTGTCGGTTGTCGGTGACGAAGCGGCTGGCGATCCGCCCCGGCGTGTAGAACTGGAAGTCAGCCCAGTCCGATCCCTCTTGCAGCTGCTCCGGGGTCATCAGCTTGGGCACGAAGACCACCTCGCTGCCGGTGTAGCGCTCCCAGTCGTTGGTCAACAGCCGCCCCTCGGCCTGGAGCTTCCGGTGGATGTCGGTGCCGGGCAGCGGGATCAGCAGGGTGAAGTTGGGGAAACCGATGCCGAGGCGGTGAAGCACCTCGACCGTGAGCTCGAAGACGTGGCGGTCGTCCTCGTCGAAGCCAAACACCACACCGGCGAGGATCACCACGCCGTTGTCGTGCCAGACCTTGCACCACTCGCGGTAGCGCTCGATCTGGTTGAAGCTCTTCTGCACGCCCTTGAGCGAGCCGCGGTTGACCGACTCGATGCCGATGAACAGGGAGAAGCAGCCCGACTTGACGGCGAGCTCGACCAGCTCGCGATCCTGGGCCGCGCCCAGCGTCGTCTGCCCGCCCCACTTGAGCTTGTAGGGCGCCAGTCGGCGGAACAGCTCCTTGGCCCACGCCCGGTTGCCCATGATGTTGTCGTCGAGGAAGATCAGCACCTTGGCCCCGTCGCGGGCCAGCTGGTCGACCTCGGCGACCACGTCGTCCACCGGCCGGACGCGGTAGCGCCGGCCGAAGACGTGGTGCACCGAGCAGAAGCTGCAGCGGTGGGGGCAGCCGCGGCTCGCCATCAGCGGCCGCACGCCGAGGGCCACGTTGGTCTTGACCAGATCGCGGCGCGGCGGGACATACCAGCCCTCCTCGGGCCAGTCGCTGGTGTAGCGCGGCCGGAGCTTTCCGGCCTCCAGGTCGGCCAGCGCCCGGGGCCAGCTCTGCTCGGCCTCGCCGATCACCACGGCGTCGCCGTGGAGCAGGGCCTCGTCGGGGCAGACCGACGGGTGGCTGCCGCCGAAGACCACCGGGACGCCGCGGTTCCGGAAGCGATCCGCCACCTGGTAGGCCCGGGGCGCCTGGCCGGTCATCATTCCGATGCCCACCAGATCGTAGCTCCGGTCGAAGTCGATCTGATCGCCCCACCCCTCGTCGACCAGGGTCACGTCCCAATCGGGGGGGGTGAGGTTGGCCACCACCGGCAGGCCGATGGCCGGGAAGCGGCGTGCCTTGTCGCGAGAGAAGAGACGTTTGTTCGCGGGAGAGACCAGCAGGAGTTGTTTCACCACGCGCTCCAAGTGGCTGGAGTTGCAGAAGGTGTCGTAGTGTGATTCGCAAGGCGGTGGGTGTCAACCGCCCTGCAGCGTCCCGAGGTGCCGACCTGCCGGGGGACCCGATCGCGGTGGCCCGCCACCGGCTTTCCCGGCCGCTCGAGCGCCGCCTGGGGTAGCGTCGAGCTAGGGCGTGATCGTCGTGTTGATCGGCGTCGGGAAGCTCGCGTTGGTGGAGATCCCCGGCGCGGCCTGCCAGATGCCGTTGCCCACGTTGTTGCTCAGCGTGGAGTCGCGGATGCTCAGCGTCCCCTTGTTGCTCTGGTCGTTGCTCGTGAAGAAGATCGCCGCGCCGAACTCGACGGCCGTGTTGTTGGTGATCGTGGTCCCGCAGATGCTCACGTCGAGCCCCACGCCGTCGCTGTAGATCGCGCCGCCGTTGCCGCCCGAGCCGATCTGCCCGCTGCTCGAGCACGAGCACTGGCTCGGGTCGACGTTGTTCGCGCCGTTGCCGATGGCCTTGTTGCCGTCGAACAGGCTGTTGTAGATGCTGTCCTTGGCGAACAGCGTGCCCACCGCGCCGGCGTTGCTGGCCTGGTTGTTCTTGAAGACGCAGCCGGAGATCGTGAGCGGCTGCCCGCCGAAGACGTAGATCGCCCCGCCGCCGGTGTCGGGCCCGAGCGGGGCGGCCTGGTTGCCGGTGAAGGTCGAGTTGATCACCCGGAGCTCGCCGTCGCGCATGAAGACCGCGCCCCCCTGGCCGTCGGTCCAGCCCTGGGAGCAGGGGGCCGGGCAGGCCGGGATGGCCTGCGTCGGGGTCGCCTTGCCGTTCACCAGCGAGAGGCGCTGCAGCGTCAGCACGTGGGTGTTGGTCATCCAGCCCGGGCTGTTCCAGCGCAGGATGCGCACGCTGCCGCCGCCGTCGAGGGTGACCAGGCCCCCGCCGTCGATGACAGTGTCCCGGTCGGTGGGGATGTTCAGCGTGGCGGTGATCGATATCGTCTTGGGCGCGCTGCCGCAGTTGAAGGTGATGATCCCCCCCTGGGCGATGGCCGCGGAGAGGGCGGCGTGGGTGCAGCTCGCCGCCGCGCCGGTGCCCACGACCGACTTGGGGCTGGAGGTGTCGACGAGCTGCGCCGCGGCGGGCAGCGGCTGGGTGCAGCACTTCGACCCGCAGGGGCTGGTGGGCCCGTCGGTTGTTGGCGAGGAAGCGTCCACCGGCAGGGCCGCGTCGGGCGTGGGCGGCGCGGCGTCGGGCGCGGGCGGCGCGGCGTCGGGTGTGGGTTTGGTGTCCGCCTTCGGCTTGCTGTCCGGCGTCGGCGGCTTGCTGTCCGGCGTCGGCGGCTTGCTGTCCGGCTGCGGCGGCTTGCTGTCCGGCTGCGGGCCGTCGCCCGCGGGGAGCGGGCCGTCCGGGCTCGGCGTCCCCCCGTCGCCCGGGGTGACGGAGCCGTCGCCACCGTCGGCGCCCGGCGCCGCCTGGTCCGTCTGCTGCGGCCGGTCCGCGGCGGCGTCGGTGGGCTCGCCCCCCGACAGGACGCTGTCGCACGCGACCAGCGCCAGGATGCCTGCCAACGCCGTCAGCAGAGGAGCGCGAGTCATCAGCCACGAGCCAACGGACATGGTCTCCTCCATCGTCAGTTGAAGCTTGCCACTAGAGTAGCACAGGGGCGGCGTCGCTTGTCTCGGTCTCGCCGCTTCCGTAAGATCCGCACCATGAGCGAGCCAACCATCGCTGTCGCGGGAGCCACGGGCAATCTGGGCGGTCGGGTCACCAGGGAGCTGCGCGCGCGAGGCGCAGACGTGCGGGCGATCGTCCGTTTGGGCACGGCGGCTGAGCGGATCGAGCCGCTCCGGGCCCTCGGCGTGGAGATCGCCAGCGTCGAGATGCAACGCGCATCGGAGCTGGCCGCGGCCTGCTCGGGCGCGGCCTGCGTGGTCTCCGCCCTGGCCGGCCTACGCGAGGTGATCGTCGAGGCCCAGACCGCCCTGCTCGACGCCGCGGTGAAGGCCGGCGTCCCGCGCTTCGTCCCCTCGGACTTCTCCATCGACTTCACCCGCTTCCCGGAGGGCGAGAACCGAAACCTCGATCTGCGCCGGGAGTTTCACACCCGCCTCGATCGCGCCGAAATCGCGGCGACGACGATCTTCAACGGCGCCTTCGCCGACATGCTCACCGGCCAGATGCCGCTCGTGCTCTTCAAGATCCGGCGGGTGCTCTACTGGGGGAGCGCGGACCAGCGGATGGACTTCACCACGGTGGCCGACACCGCCGCCTACACGGCCCGCGCCGCGCTCGACCCGGACACGCCGCGGTTTCTGCGCATCGCCGGCGACGAGCTCAGCGCCCGCGAGCTGGCCGCCGTGGCCAGCGAGGTGACCGGCAAGCGCTTCCGCCTGCTGCGCCCGGGGGGCCTGGGCATGCTCGGCCTGATGATCAAGATCGCCCGCCGGATCGCCCCGGGCGAGGGCGAGCTCTACCCGCCCTGGCAGGGCATGCAGTACATGCGCAACATGCTCGAGGGCCGCGCCAAGCTCCAGCCGCTGGACAACGACCGCTACCCCGACATGCGCTGGACCAAGGCCCGGGACGTGCTCGCGGGGCGGTCATGACCCGCGTCGTTCCCGTCCTCGCCGCCTGCCTCCTGGCGCCGGCCTGCCGGCAGACCGACGCCGGCGGGCCCCCTCCTCCCAGCGCCGCCCCGACAGCCGTTGCCCCGGTACCGGACACCCACCCGACGCCCATCGACTGCCCGCTGCGCAAGGCGGGGATCGACCCCCACGCGCTGAAGCCCTTTGAGGACGTCGAGAAGTACATCGCGTTCCTCGAGCGCGAGGACCGCGCGACCTGGCAGAAGCCGGACGAGGTCGTCGCCGCGCTCCACCTCGCGGGCGACGAGACGGTGGCGGATCTCGGCGCGGGGTCGGGCTACTTCACCTTCCGCCTCGCCCGGGCCCTGCCCCGGGGCAAGGTCGTGGCCATCGATCTGCAGCCCGAGATGATCCGGCATATCCACCACCGGGCGATGACCGAGGGGGTCAAGAACGTCACGGTCCAGCTCGCCGACGCCGACGATCCGAAGGTGCCGCCGGGCACCGACATGGTCTTCGTCTGCGACGTCCTGCACCACGTCAGGTCGCGGGCGACATGGCTCGCCAAGCTGGCCGGCGAGATGAAGCGCGGCGCGACCCTCGCGCTCGTCGAGTTCAAGGAGGGCAAGCTGCCCCAGGGGCCGCCCGAGGCCGTCAAGATCCCACGGACCGAGATGGAGCGGATGCTCGCCCGCGCGGGTTTCCAGCTCGAGGCCGAACGCAAGGGCCTGCTGCCCTACCAGCTCTTCCTGCTCTTCCGGCGCAGGTAGCTCACGGGAAGCTCGAGGCCGTCATCCGCAGCGACCCCGCCGCCTACGCCCCGGTCAGCTGACAGCAGCGGTTGCAGATCGGCAACAACCCGCGCAGTAACAGCCGCCGGAACGCCTGGTAGCGCTCGCCGTGCCAGATCTCGCGCCAGTCCTGGCGGTAGATGTTGCCCATCGAGACATCGGGGAACTCGTTGCAGGGATAGACCTCGCCGTCGGGCTCGATGGTCGGTGCGAGCCAGGGCACGGCGCAGCGCGTGCCGGCGACCGGCTGCTCGTAGTCGTAGAAGCGGTCGGTGTCGGGGACGGCGATCCGCGGCAGGATCGCCACCTCGAACGGGTAGGCCTTGCGCAGAACGCGCGCGAGATCGTCCTTGAGCGGCGTCAGGTCGACGTCGGAGTAGTCGTCGAGGAACCCCCGCGCCGACGACGCCTCGACGCCGAGCTCGGAGCGCACCAGCATCTCGTACCGCTCCACGTGGCTGCGGGGGATGAAGATCGGGTGCTTCAGCATCACCAGCCCGATGCCCAGGTCCTTTTGCGCCAGGTCGTCGCAGAGCTGCTCCATCGCGCCGAAGTTGTGCCGGGTCATCGTCGTCGCGATCTGCACCATCGGCAGCCGGGTGCGGCGGGCCGCCTTGGCCTGCCGCAGCCTCTCCAGCCCGGCGATCACCCGGCGAAAGGTCCCCGGCACCCCGCGGATCTCGTCGTGGATCGCCTCGCTCCCGTCGATGGAGACCGACAGCGCGTCGAGGCCGAGCTCGGCCATCCACTCCGCGTGGCGCTTCAGCGTCACCGCGTTGGTGACGATCTTGGCGTGGAGACCGCGCCGCTTGAGCATCGCGACGATCTCGCGGATCTGCGGGTGAAGCAGCGCCTCGCCGCCCTCCATCACCACAAGGGGCAGCGCCCCGTGCTGGACGCGATCGAGCAGCCGCTCGAGCTGTCCGACGTCGAGCGCCTGGTTCGCCAGCTCTTTGTCGATCCCCAAGGAGCGGCCGCTCTCGCCCCACTGACCGCACATCTTGCACCGCAGGTTGCAGAGCCGGATGACCCGCAGGAACAGCTCTGGCGGATCGGCCGGTTTGAGCCCCACGCGCCCGAACAGGCGCATTCGCCCCTCCAGGGCATGCTCGCGCAGGGCGACCAGGCCCTTGAGCGGGTAGTACGACCGACTCTCGGCGGCGGCCCCCAGAAGCTCGAGGTACTTGCGCATTGCCAGCGTTCATACGACATCGGGGCGCCTCCTGCAACGTGGCTCGCCGGCCGGCTCCCCACGCAGACGGTTGCCGCCGGCAGCGGCGACGTGTTATTGGGGCGGGCGATGAAGATCTGCCACGTGTCGACATACTGGCCCTTCGTTGACGGGTTCACGCACTACACCGAGGCGCTGATGGAGGGCCTGGCGGCCCACGGCGTCGGCCAGCAGATCATCGTGGCCGACCGCCGGGCGGCGCGGAAGGAGACCGACCTCTACTCCTGTCTGCCCTGCTACATGCCGGACGAGGACTTCGTCGAGCCCATCGCCACGGTGGTCCAGGGGGTGAAGCCGGACGTCGCCATCTTCCAGTACGCGGACGACGTGTTCGGCATGGACAGCCGCTTCCCGCGCCTGCTGGCCGAGCTGCGCAGGAGCGGCGTGAAGACCGTGGTCAACCAGCACTCGGTCTACCTGGCCGACCAGCGCTGCGACTTCCACCCCGGAGGCACGGCCGCGGACTTCGACCGCGCCGTCGCCGCGGAGGTCAGCCGGATCACGGTGCACAGCGACCGGATGCGCAGGGACCTGCTGGCCCGGGGCATCCCGGAGCAGAAGATCGCCGTCGTGCCCCACGGCACCCGGATCACCCCCCCGCTCGACATCCCCGCCAGCCGGCGCGCGCTGGGCCTGCCGGAGCCCGGGCCGGTGGTGCTCTTCTTCGGCTACGTCTGGCTCGGCAAGGGGCTCGACTTCCTGCTCGACGTGTTCGCCCGCACCCGGGCCCGGGTCCCGGGCGCCTGGCTCTACGTGGCGGGCTACACCCGCAAGCGGTCGGTGCCGGGCGAGATCTACATGCGCTACCTGCGGGCGCGGATGCGCTACCTCGGCATCCGCGGACACACGAAGCTGTCCGGCGGCTACCTCCCCGAGGAGCTGGTGGAGAGCGCCTTCACCGCCGCCGACGTGGTCGCCATGCCCTACCTGCAGGCCTACAGCTCGGTGAGCGGCGTGGTGCACCAGGCCGCCGGCATGGGGCGCCTGATGCTCTGCTCCGACATCGCCAAGTTCGACGAGGTGGCCGCCATCTCGCCCGACCTGGTCGCGGCCCCCAAGGACGTCGGCCAGTGGAGCGAGCGGCTGACCCGGCTGCTCACCGACGGCGAGCTGGCCCTCCAGCTGCGGGCCGCGATCACGCGCTTCGCCGAGGACACCCGCTGGGACGTGGTGGGCCGGCGACACCTGGCCCTGCTCGAGGAGATCTGCCGGGAATAGGCTCCTCCGGGAGCTCCCGCGTCAGGCCGTTGGCGCCGGGTAGCAGCGCTCGATCGCGTCGATCAGCTGGCCGGAAATATCGACAACATCCGCCTCGTAGTAGAACCCTATCGTCGCATCCACCTGGAAGGTCGTCGCCGTCGTCCCCATGCCGTCGCCGGTGGCGGGCGTGGTCGCGCTGGTGATCGTGAAGGTGACGTCGCTGGAGAGGGCGCCGGCCGGGACCTCCAGGGTCAGCTTGCCGTCGGCGCTGGTCACCGAGCCGCCGGCGACCACGCGGTGGGTGTATCAATCCCGAGCGCGCCCTCGAGCACCGGAGCGAGGTGACCGTCGCGACGCGCCCCCTTCCCTTCTTCGTGTTCTCGCAGGTCCCAGAGGGTATGATCGTGAGGATGCGTGCCGCTCTCGCCGTGGCGCTGGCCGCGACCCTGTCCGGCTGCCACCTGGTGCTCCCGCTGGCGGGCCCGGGGAAGGACACCAGCCCGGACCGGGACGATCGCGCGGACCAGCGCGCGGACACCCCCGGCGTGGATGGCCCGGCCGGGCCCGTTGACTCGCCGCCGCTGGAGACAACGCTGGCGACCTGCGCCTGCTCGGTGGGCGACTGCGACGGTCTGCCCGACGCGCGCGACCCGGAGCCCTCGCGGTGCAACGAGCTGCTGTACGAGGAGACCTTCGCCACCGATCCGCTGACCGGCGGGCGCTGGAGCACCGTGCGCGGGGACTGGTCCTGGACCGCCGGCTGGCTGCACCAGGGCGCCGTGGACAACGACGAGGCGACCTTCGACTTCTACTGGGCCCGGTCCAACGACGCGTCCCTTCCCAACCGCAGCTACCTGGTGGAGGTCCGGCTGCGCCTCGGGGCCGTGGACGCGATGCAAGACTGGGACGCGGCGATCGTGGCGCGCATGAGCGACACGCTGGACGTTGACCAGAACCCGGTGGAGCTGCTGACCTGCAACGCGCGCATGGACACCAAGGACAGCTGCGCCGACTGCAATCCACCGCAGAAGATCATCAACCCGGACCTCAAGGTCGAGACCCGCAACTCCCTCGGGTGGTACGGGTCGTGGCCCCGCCTCAATCCGTCGGGGCTGTACGACCCGGCCGCGGGCCAGACCTACCTGCTGCAGCTGTGGGTCCAGGGCGGCACCCAGCCCCAGGTCAACTGCCTGCTGTCCAGCGACGCCGACGGCAAGCCGCTGCGGCTGGCCTACCGCCAGATGTGGGGCAGCTTCGACGGCGACACGAAGTACGTCCCCACCGGGATCGGCACGGTCGGTCTGCGCACCTGGGACCGGGCGGTGAGCTACGACTACGTCCGGGTCTTCGCCCTGCACGAGCAGGGCGCGCTGTAGCTCGGACCACCGGGCGCCGGCGAGCGGTCAGATGCCCTCCACGCGAGAGGTGAGCGCAGCCGATTCCCTGATGGTCGGACAGTCATCGCGTCACGATGTCGGGTGGCGCCCCCGAGAGCGGCAACCGAACGACGAAACGGGCGCCGCCAGAGGCCGGGCGCTCGTGCAGGAGCTCGCCGTTGTGTTCCTTGATGATGCCGTACGAGATGGACAGGCCGAGGCCGGTCCCCTGGTCCGGGCCCTTGGTGGTGAAGAAGGGATCGAAGATGCGTTTCGCGACGGAGTCCGGAACACCGGGGCCGTTGTCCTCCACGACGAAGACGGCGTGGTCACCCTCCTGGCGCGCGTCGATCCGGATACGACGCCCCCCGTTGGCGGGCGCCCCGCAGAGCGCGTCGCGCGCGTTGATCAACAGATTCACGAACACCTGCTCGAGCTGTACCCGGTCGCCGCGGATGGGCGGCAGCGCGGCGGACGACGACGGGCCGGTGACGCTGATCCCGCGGCTCTTGAGCTGGCGGCCGAGGAGGTCCAGGGCGGCGTTGATCGGGGCGAACGCCTCGAGCGGCGCGAGGGTGGGCGTGGAGTCGCAGGAGAACAGGCGGATGCCCTCGACGATCCGCGCCATGCGGTCGGCGCCCACGATGATGCGCTCAAGCTCGTCGACGTTGTCGGCGACGCGGGTGTCGCCGCGGCGCAGGACGCGCTGGGCGAAGCCGCGGATCGACTGGATCGGCTGGTTGAGCTCGTGGGCGATCCCGGCGCCGAGCTGGCCAAGGGCGGCGAGCTTGCCCGCCTGGGCCAGCTGCGCCTGGGTCGCCTCCAGACGGGCGCGCGTCTCGTCGAGCTCCTGGTAGCGCCGCAGCAGCGCGTCGTGGGCGTCTCTGAGCTCGCGCGCGGCGGTCCGGGCGGTGAAGGGCCAGGCCAGCGCCCTCCAGATCGGCCGCAGCAGGCCACCACCCCGGGGTAGTCGATGGTGTAGGTAGCGCCGTCGGAGCGCAGGTCCATGGCGACGTTCGCCGGGCCGAGCCAGCGGAGCCCAGCGGGCGAGGAACGGCGCGGCAACCGGATCCGGCCCCGCCGAGCCGACGGAGCAATCCGCGCCGGGCGTGCCGCCGAGGCCCGGCGCAGCTCGCGCTGTTCGATCAGCGCTCGGGCCCGGCCTGTCCCTCACGGCCTCGAGAAGCGCTCTCGCGCTCTCGAGGGCCGCCGACCGCCACAGGAGCCGAGCTCGTGGTGGAGCTGGACGAGCTGCTACCCGAGCCCGAGGACGACTGGGGAGCCTGACCGTCGCACACAGAGCCCGCGCCCTCTGCTGCGGCCCCACGCCAGAGCTGCGTCCGAGCGAGCCCCAACTCGCCCCACGCAACCGGCAGCTCGGCCTCGAGCTCGCCGCGAACCGCCCAAGACGCCACGCTGACTCGCTTGTCCGAGACCCTCGTACTTGCGCCTGACCGCGGAAACGATCGGGATAGGGCGGCCCGCCAGCATTGCACGGGCCGGCCCTCCCACAGATCCGGACGTGCGGATTTCCCGCATCCGGCTCCTCGAGTCACGGCTTCGCTTCGAGCCCCAACAACACCGAGTGGACAGGCCGTGCTGGCAATAGCTGGAACTTGGGCAGCAGCTCGGCGAAGAACCGCTGTGGCCCGATGCTCCGCTGCGACCGACGACCCAGCCACTTGCACCAGACGCGCGCGACCGCCCTCCGAAAGCGTCCGAGGGCCCTCGAGTTCCCGGTGATGCCGTAGTACCCGTAGTGCCCGCGGAGCTTCCGGTTGAGCTGCCGCTGCTGTTCCCGAAGTGGCGCGTGGCGGTTCCGACGGCACCAGTCCGTGACGCGCTGCACAGCGCGAGCGAACCGATCCGCCGCCGTTCGCCGCTTGATGGTCCACAACCCTCGTCGAGTCCATCCCCAGTGGTGCGTGAACCCCAAGAAGTCAAATGTGCCGGGTTCGCCTCCCTTCGCATTCGGCGAGTCGAACCGCACCAGTCGAGTCTTCTCCGGGTGCAGCGCCAGGCCGTACTTCGCGAATCGCTTCGGTAACACCCGCAGCACAGCGCGGGCGTCCGCCTCGTTCTCGAAGCACAGCACCATGTCATCCGCAAAGCGGATCAAGAACGCGCGGCCTCGCATCTTCGGCTTGACCACGCACTCGAACCACTGGTCCATGACCTCGTGCAAGTAGATGTTCGCCAGGAGCGGCGAGACCACCCCACCCTGCGGCGTCCCGCTCTCCGGGTACGACAGGGCCCCGTCCTCCATCACCCCCGCGTTGAGCCACTTCCCGATGAGGCGCAGCAGCGCACCATCTCGAACCCGCTGGCGCACGATGTCCTGCAAGTGCCGCCTGTCGAGCGTGTCGAAGAACTTCCGAATGTCCACCTCGACCACCCAGCCGCCGCGCATCGCCATCGCCTGCCGCCACAGATCCCCAAGGGCGTCGTGCTGCCCTCGACCCGGTCGGAACCCATACGAGCAGTTCAGAAAGTCCTGCTCGTAGACCGGCTCCAGCGCCATCACCACCGCACGCTGGAGCACCTTGTCCTCGAACGTTGGGACCCCGATCGGCCTCGTCTCCGATCCACTACCTTTGGGGATGTGCGCTCGTCGCACCGGCGGTGCTCGGTACGTGCCGGACTT
>Ga0316576_10002178_pt1 | contig 11045 bp, 9 predicted proteins | sample S0NA_FD_203075 | JGI IMG/M metagenome (GOLD analysis project Ga0316576, IMG submission 203075) | Rhizosphere microbial communities from salt marsh grasses in Alabama, United States - S0-2_050615r3r5 | ecosystem: Host-associated > Plants > Roots > Rhizosphere | place: USA: Alabama | collected... | reverse complement strand
TGAGAATGAAGGCTTGATGGCCAGTTTGCGCACCGTTTGGGAACAACCGCATAAGGGCGGCCTCTTTGTTTTGTTGGCCATTCTCCTCTGGTTCATGGCCTATAATGCCTTAGAAGCAGGCCTCTCGTCCTTTGCCGTGTTTTCCCTGGGTATATTGCCGGGAACCGCCTCTATCTATGCCGGGTCTGTTTCCGTGACCTTTATTCTGATGGCCGTACCCGCCGGATTGTTGGGCACGCGATTCGGCCGTCAGCGGGTTATCCAGGTTGGACTCGCCGTCTTGACCGTGATTTTTCTGGCAGGCTACTTTTTTATCCAGGGCGCAGCCACCTTTGTCGCCGGCCTGGTCCTCACCGGCATATTCTGGGCCTGTGTCAATGTCAACAGCCTCCCCCTGGTATACGATCATGGGGATGAGCGGCGCATCGGCGCCTACACCGGACTGTACTATTTTTCATCCCAATCGGCGGCCGTGCTTGGCCCGACTTTGGGAGGTGTGATGGTTGATACCCTGGGTGATCAATACCGTTGGCTCTTTATCTTCAGTGCCATTTTTATGGCCTTGGCATTTGTGGCGATTTCGAGGGTGAAATAAAGTATTTCAGTTATTCAGTGTATCAGTCGCTGAATTGTTAACCCATGTTGCTGACATACTGATGTACTGACCAACTGACATACTTCCAAGGAGACTCCGATGACCGATCTGGTAAAAACCGTTATCCGAGGCGCTGTCCTGGAGATTGTGCTCAATCGCCCTGATAAACGAAACGCCATTAACAGCCATCTCTATGCTGCTTTTGATGCCGCCGTTAATGCTGCAGCCAGGCAGTCTGATATTCGGGTCGTGCTGATTCGCGGTGAGGGCAAAGCCTTTTCGGCGGGCATTGACTACACCGATTTCCTGCGCCTGCAAGAGGAATATGGCCCGGACTGGCAGCAGCGCATGCGTAAGATAACGGACGATTTCCAACGTGTGCTCACGAATCTCGAGCGCCTGGAACTTCCAACCATTGCCCTGCTTCATGGTTACTGCTTGGGTCTGGCCTTGGAGCTGGCCCTGGCCTGTGATATACGCATTGCCGCCGAAGGAACAAAGCTTGGCCTGCCGGAAACACGCCTGGGCATGATTCCCGACGTTGGCGGTACGACACGCCTGGTGCGCCTGGTTGGGCCCGGCAAGGCCAAAGAATTAATCTTTACCGGCCGGCAGATCGATGCCCAGTTGGCCGAGCATTGGGGTATCATCAACTATGTTGTTCCCCAGGAAGAACTGCTCGCTGCCGGAGATACGTTAGCCGAAGAAATTAAGCAGGCGGCTCCACTCGCCGTGGGCATGGCCAAGCGCGTCATCGATGGCCTGGCCGATATCGACCGTGGCCTGATACTTGAAGGTTGGGCGCAGAGCCAACTCTTTTCCAGTGAAGATTTTATGGAAGGCGTACAGGCTAAGATGATGGGGCGTGAACCCGACTTCAAAGGTCGCTAAAAAGGATGTAGCATCCATGAATGCTGATCAATCATCATTCCCGGTCCTTCCACCTTCGATGGAGGATGTGCGGCGCATCAGTGAAATGGATGATCCCGTCCTCCGGAACCTTTACATTACCCAATGCTATTACGATCTTTCTCAGGCTCTGGCGCATTGGCTGCCTCAGGGTGCCAATTGGTGTACGGTAGGTACCTGGGCTTCACGGCAGGCGGGCCAATCGATTCGCAAAGAAGATTTGTGGCGTACGCTTCAGCGCTTGCTGCAGCAATCTACTGAGGTCAATCAGGCGCTGGAAACGCTTGAAATTCAAACGACGAATGGTGACGAGATCACCACGGAGAGTTTAACCGGGGCTGTGAACGCACTTGCAGAAGCACTCAATCCTGCGGAGGCATTCGAGCGCGTCAGCCAGGAAGTAGCTCGCGGCAATCTTAAGGTTTTTGCTGAAATCGGTTTTGAATTTGCCCGCTTCCTGGCCCTTTTTGATGGAGGCCTCCCGAAGGAGGATGCTGTTACAGCCTTTTGCTCTACCTTGATTCCAGGAGATCCACCGCAGGGACAGCGTTATTTGCGGCAGGCTTTCACGCATTACTATGCGGCGCTTAAAGCAGAAAACGAAAAAGAGAGAGCGGAACTCATGCTTCTGGCCAACCTTGAAATAGGTTTTCACGAACAAACACGTTTACAGCCAGAGATTCGCGCTGCCATGGATGCCCCGGTATATGATCCGGCCGCCCTACGTCGCCGCCTGCTTCTCGAACTCTTTCCGAGTGTTCATTCTAGGATGAGGCTGGTGATACTACGCTTGGCTGGGCGGGCCGGCACCCTCCTTGCCGCACGCGACCATCTCGCAACCGAGACGCAGCGTCTAGGACGTCACGTGGTTACCGAGTATCTGATGACGCTGGAATTACCACATGGAAGAATTTTGCACTTAGGAGATGACCTGCGTCTCGGATTCCCTGTCCCGCTGCAAACGATCACAAACCCCTCTTTGCAAGAGCTGCTGATGAGAGTAGACCCATCACCTGATATCCGGAGTAGTACGGGCACTGAGGATTGGAGCGATCTATCACAGCGCATATTCTATATCGCCGCGCTCTTCCGGGCTTTCCATCTTGATCCTCTCCTATTTGATCCGCCTTTTTCCGAATCGCAGCTTCAACAGATGAAAGGAGGTCGGGTTCCGGCCGATTTGTGATTGGCTGTAATGTTCAAGGAGACATCTCGCGAGAACAATCCCCAAAAGCATCGCCCTGATGAATTTTCTATTAGGCATTGATCTGGGCACTTCTAGTGTGAAAGCTGCCTTATTTGAAGCAGATTCGCTGCGCCTCCTCGCCACGGCCGATCGTGAATATCCCGTTTTATATCCCCAACCCGGCTACGCAGAGCAGGACCCGGATGCCTGGTGGGGGGCAGTGATAGCCGTGGTGCGTGATGTGCTGGACGGTCGTAACCCGCATCACATCCAGGCGATTGGTTTGGATGGTCAGATGCACGGTCTGGTTTGCCTGGATGCAAACCTCAGACCTATCCACCCGGCTATCATCTGGGCCGATGCCCGCGCCTCGGGGGAGATAAAGCAGCTGGCCGTGCTCAGAAAAACAGTTTCGGCCACGCTCCCCGGTCCTCCCGCCGCCGGTTTTGCCGCCACAAGCGCCCTCTGGCTGAGCCACCATCAGCCATTGCTCCTCGAACAGACACGAGTCGTGCTTCTACCCAAGGATTTTCTCCGTCTTCAATTAACCGGCCTGCTAAGCGCCGATCCAAGCGATGCGGCGGGAACATGGCTCTTTGACATCAAGAGGGGAGCATGGGCGCCGGAAGTCGCCGCCTACTGCGGTCTGCGGCCTGATCAGCTTCCGCCGATCATGCCTTCAGCGCAAATCGCCGGTGAGTTGACAGAACCGGCGGCCAAAGCTCTGGGTCTACCGTCCGGGATTCCGGTGATTACCGGCTGTGCGGATTTGCCGGCCCAGGCATTGGGGCATGGCGTCGTTGATCCGGGAGTTACGCTGGTAACCGTGGGCACGGGTGGGCAGGCAATTAGCCCGCTGGCTGCTATTCCGCCGGATTCGGCCGCTGGTCTCTATGTCTTCCAGCATGCCGTCCCGGAGCGTTGGTATATCCAGGCCGCCATTTTATCGGCGGGTTTATCGCTGCGTTGGCTGCGGGACCTGATCGGCTTGAAAGAGCAGACAGGAGCTTATGAAAAAATGTCCGACCTGGCTTCGGCCATGCCTCCAGGCGCGGAAGGACTGCTTTTTCTGCCTCATCTGGCGGGTGAGCGTACGCCATACATGGATGCCCAGGCCTCCGGATTGTTCCTGGGCTTGCGCCTGCATCATCAAGCCGGGCACCTGGTCCGGGCGATTATGGAGGGAGTCGGTTTTGCTCTGAAACAGTGCCTGGAGCTTGTTGCCCCTGAGGAGAACGACTTAATTTTATCCGGCGGCGTTACACAGTCGGCAATATGGTGCCGGATCCTGGTCGATATCTGGGCCAGGCCTATTGAGATCGTTTCTGCCGGTGTGCCCAGGGCTTGCTTAGGAGCGGCCATTTTGGCAGGCCTGGGCACCGGTCTGTTTGATAATTACAGTGAAGCGCTTCAGGCTCGGGCCGAACCACTCACCTTGTTAGAACCCCAAAATCCCCAAAAATATACCGGGCATTATGAACAATATCTGCGTCTTTACCCGCTCCTCAAAGAGGAAATGCACCGCCTGACTGCCAACTAGAGAATGGGCTAATACCCATTGGGATTCTTTGACTGCCAGCGCCAGGTATCTACGCACATCTGGTCGAGGTCACGCATGGCTACCCATCCTAATTCCCGTTGGGCTTTGCTGGAATCGGCATAAGAGACGGCCACATCACCCGGCCGCCGCTCGCGAATCATTACCGGTATCTCCTTTCCGCAGGCGCGTTCAAAGGCGGATACAACCTCCAGAACAGAACTGCCTTGTCCTGTGCCGAGATTGTAAATTACGTAGCCAGGATCCAATTCTAATTTTTGCAGCGCTTTGATATGGGCAATTGCCAGATCGACGACATGGATGTAGTCGCGAACTCCCGTGCCGTCGGGTGTAGGATAATCATCACCAAATACATTCACATAGGGAAGACGGCCGACTGCTACCTGCGCTACGTAGGGAACAAGATTGTTGGGAATACCGTTAGGGTCTTCGCCGATATCTCCGCTTTCGTGGGCGCCGATAGGGTTGAAGTAGCGCAAAATGGCGAAATTCCAGCTCCCATCTGAACGGTACAGGTCTTGGAAGATATCTTCCATCATTTGCTTTGTTCGGCCGTAGGGATTCTCCGCGGGCAGCTTGGGAAATTCTTCCAGCAGCGGCATCTCCTGAGCGTTACCATAAACTGTCGCTGATGAGCTAAACACCAGATCGCGCACGCCGAATTCCTGCATGATCTCACAGAGGACGAGTGTCCCCGTCACATTATTCTGATAATAACGCAGCGGCTGGGCGACGGATTTGCCGACTGCTTTAAGTGCTGCAAAATGGATAACCGCGTCGATGGGATCGGCGGCGAACACTTCCCTGAGAGCCTGTTTATCTCGAATATCGACTTGATAAAAAGCGAGCGATTTCCCGGCCAGGTCTTGAACGCGCCGTAACGACTCCTCTTTACTGTTGCTTAAATTGTCAACAACGACGACATCATACCCTGTATTAAGAAGTTCCAGAACAGTATGACTGCCGATATAACCGGCTCCACCAGTCACTAATATACGCATTATTTTTCCCCTGATTTAATTTGCTGAGATTCATTAATTTCGGCTTCTTGCCAAAGCCGTACCGAGTTTATGAGATAGATCTTGCGGCTTCGATAAAGGTCCTCAACAGAAATACGTCTCTCAAAAATTTGCCCGCTTTGTAATAAATGTTGGCGATAAGTACCGTTTAATAAGCCGCAGCTAACCGGCGGCGTGACCAGAACTCCGTCCAGATCAATAACGATATTGGAGATTGTCCCCTCTGTAACTTCACCTGCCTCATTCCACAAGATGACTTCATCCGCCTCAGGGCGGGAGGCGCGGGCTTCCTCATACACCTGTCGATGGGTTGTTTTATGGAACAGCCATATATTGTCCGTCGAAATGGCGTTTGCAGCCAGGGAGACACGTAACGGCCGTTTTAGCGAGACGATTTCGAGAGGGAAGTTTTGCAGCGTCATTCCGCCATGTTTATCCACGAGAAGCCGCACCCGGGCCGGTTCGCTAAGTTCCGCGGCAAGATCATCCAGAAGTATTGTGGCTGCTGTCGAATCAAGTGGAAAATCAAAATATTCGGCCGACTGCGCCAGGCGCTGCATGTGCAGGTCGAGCAAAAAGTATCCTTCCTCCTCAGACCAGCGCATCGTTTCGAATAGGTCGAAAGTTGGCTGTCTCTTAACCAGGATCTGCGCTTTTAGGAAGGCCTCCTGGTATTCCTGGCCGGCCTCCGAATCCCAAACAATCCCTCCGCCAACCCCGTAAGTTACCCGTTCGTTAAGACGATCGATGACAGCGGTGCGAATAGCCACGTTAAAGCTGGCCTTGTTCCCAGGTCCAATATAACCAATGCTCCCTGTATATATACCCCTTGCATGGGGTTCCAACTCCTTGATGATTTCCATCGTGCGAACTTTTGGCGCGCCTGTTATTGATGCGCAGGGAAACATAGCGCGCATGATTTCCGGCAGGCCGGCTTGTGAACGGGCGGTTACGGTGGACGTCATTTGCAATAACGTTGGGTAGCGCTCGACGGTAAATAGTTCGGGGACATCTACGCTGCCGGTATCGGCAACACGGCCGAAATCATTGCGGATCATATCAACAATCATCACATTTTCCGCCCGGTTCTTCTCCGAATTTCGCAGCCATTCCATCTGCGCACGATCTTCGGCAAGGGTGCGCCCCCGGTGGGCCGTTCCTTTCATTGGACGCGAATAAAGCTGATCGTCATCGCGTACGAAGAACAATTCGGGAGAGGCGGAACAGATGACAAAGCGTCCTAGGTCCAGGTAGGCCATAAACTGTGCTTGCTGAGATTGGGTCAAATCGCGATATAAAGCCCAGGGATCACCGCTGAAAGAGGCGGATAAGGGCATGGTGTAATTTACCTGGTATGTGTGCCCTTCAGCAATATAGGATTTTATTGCTGCGATTGCCCGGTGATAAGCGGGCCAATCCAGAGCGGCCTCCCATTCGCCAACCTGATAGGCGCCATAAGGCATGAACGGAACCTCTACCTCTTTCGGCCGATGATAAAGACCAAACCACAGCAGGGGCAGGGAGTCGGGGGAAGGTTGATGAACGGCCAGGTCAAATGCTGCTGCCGCCTCATAGGTTAGGAAACCGGCCGCGTACAACCCCTGATCATTGACTTGGGCAGTAATGTAGCGCAGCGCATTCTGGACCTCTGCCGCGTCTCGAACAGACACGACTTGCCTGGGATCTTCAAATAAAAGAGAACGCCGTCTGTCTTGTAGGGCGACTCGCCCAGTTGTCCATCCCGAACGGTAGGTCGTTGGGTTAGAAGAGGATTTATTCACGAATTGCGCGGCTGATGGATATAGCAGCTAAGGACCCTTAATATCCTCGCCCTGGCCCAGTTCCACTGATCGCTGGTAAGCTGCCCAAATGCCGCGCGAAATGACTGTACGCAGGCCTCCTTTCTCCATATGATAAAGAGCGGCTGCCGTTGTGCCGCCCGGAGAAGTGACCTGATTGCGCAGTTCGGCGACATGCTTGCCTGATTGTTCGGCGTACTCAATCGAACCCCGCATTGTCTGAAATACTAACTGCGTTGCGATGTGGCGTGAAAAACCAAGATGTACGCCGGCGTCGATGAGGGCCTCCATCATCATGAAAACATAACCGGGGCCGGAGCCGCTGAGCGCTGTGGCCATGTCCAGGTAGCTTTCTTGGTCAACAAAAATTTCCTCTCCCAGAGAACCCAATATTGCCTGGGCCTGCCCTTTATGCTCATCACTAACTTCATCAGTAGCTGTCCAAACGGTAATACCCAAGCCAATTTGTGCGGGAGTATTGGGCATGGCCCGAATAACGGAAGCGTGCGCTGCCCCATCGGCTAACTTGCGGATAGGTACGCCGGCGATGATTGACATCAAGAGATCGCCTCTTCGCAGATGGCCACGTATTTCCGGTAGGACATAAGGGAGGCTTTGTGGCTTGATCGACAGGACAACCACCTGTCCTTCTTCTGCTGTTTCGCGGTTATCGCCTGTCGTGTAAATGCCGAATTTTTCCGCTAAATATTCCCTGCGTTTATCCCAAGGATCGGAGACAATGATCTGATCGGCCGTGACGATATCTTGGCCCAACAAACCGCGAACCATGGCTTCTCCCATAATGCCGCCGCCAATAAAGGCAATTTTCTTATCTTTAAACATAGCTTCCTCTTTTTAACAACCGGTGCCAGGCACCTGTGTGATCCCATATCATTACTAACAAAGATTGCCAGGCATCTTTGTTATTTAAAAATTTCATGCTGCAAAGTTACGTAAGACAGGCGTTCAAAATCAATCTCGATACCGAGACCCGGCCCATCCGGTACTGGGATGGTGCCGTCTTCAGAATTCAACAAGAATGGCGCGACAATGTCGGGAACATAATAGCGCTCTGTAGCTGAAATGTCGCCGGGTAGATTAAAGCCAGGCAGTGAGGCCAGGGCCAGTTGGGCTGCCCGGCCGACGCCTGTTTCCAACATACCTCCAACCCATAACCCAATACCCGCTTCAACACTCAGATCGTGAATTTGTCTGGCGACTGTCCAACCAGTGACGCGCGTTGGTTTGATGTTGATGATGTCGCAGGCGCCGATTTCTAGAGCAAACCGTGCATGATCTAGGGAAACGATGCTCTCATCCAGGCAGAGCGGCGTTTTTATCTGCGGCCGTAGTTTGCTGTGGTTATAGATATCATCATGGCCCAAAGGCTGTTCGAGCATCAACAAATCAAAAGCGTCCAGCGCTTGCAGCACAGGTGTGTCCTCCAGAGTATAGGCTGAATTCGCGTCAAGCATAAAACTCAGAGTCGGAAATCGTTCGCGCACGGCGCTTGCTAACTGAACATCATAGCCGGGCTTGATTTTTAGCTTGATGCGCCGGTATCCTTTTTCGATATGCTGCTCTATCAGGACCAATGTTTGGGAGATACTCGGTTGAATGCCGATACTGACGCCAACAGGAACACAGTCGCGCGGACCTTCATCATAGGGTGCCGCTAGCTTTTGGGCCATTGAGAGACCATCTCGCTGCGCCGTGAGGTCCCATGCCGCCTGATCGATCGCCGCTTTGGCCAGTGGATGACCACGAACGAATCGATGCCAGGATTGTAAATCCTCCGGCTCCTGTAGTTCCTGCCCTAATGTCTTTGGAATCAGAAAATCGCTAAGGATATGCCAGGCGGTCTTAGCCGTTTCATAACTATAGCCGGGATCATTCGTAGCGACACACTCGCCCCAACCGACGAGCCCCTCGCTGTGCAGGGCGAGCAAAAGGCAGTCGCGGTCCTGCTGCGGACCGAAACTGGTCACGAACGGCCGTATCAGAGGTTGGCTGATGTAATATAGATCGATTGCCTCAATTTTCATCTATGTTCCAGGATTAGGATACGTTATGCATCCTGATAAGTCAGTAAGTAATAACTTCGCGGCCGCATCTCATCGTCCTCGTGCCGCACAAAGTCGGTAACCAGAAAACCGCTGTCGAATAAGTTTTCAAAAAGCGTGCGCGTATGTTCTCGCCAGCGGATGGCCAGCGAAAAATCTTGCTTTTTGATCTTCTGAAAATCAGCCGGAATTTCTACCAGTATCAGATTGCTCGGATGGCTGACGTAATTGGGTGGTGGTTCAAGCAGACCTTGGCTGTTAAATGAGGATTCGTTTGTCAGTAAAGCGCCGCCGTTGAGAAGCGATTTCAGGGATAGAGGTTTTCTATTTTGCTCTGTTCGCCCTTTCACACGATTATTGGTTATCCACCATTCCACATCAAAACGATCGGTTTCCAAACCGGCATTAATGCCCGACATCTCCCCATGAAAGTTACGGACGTACTTCCGGCAAACAGCGCCAAGTTTGCCGATGTTAAACCGCCCATTGCGGCTTTCCAGAGGATCATAGGTCCAGGTAATTAATCGCACGCCAATACGCGTGGCGAAATCTTTTTGTGCCAGTTTTAGGCGGTAGCCGACGTCATCGTTGCGATAATCGGACAGCACGCCGGCAATCACCGAAAACATTTTAAGCCTGGCGGCGGCTACCTGGTCAATTCGATGGGTTAAGCCCTCTACCGTGGCCAGAGTTGCCAGTGCAAAACCGACCATTTCCGCGCCATCATAAGCGCCGAATAGAGCGCCGCCATTGTATTGGAAAGCATGAAAAACATGGGCCGGCATGACCTCGCGCTCATCTCTAGTCCAGATTTCGCGCTGAAGCTCCTCTATTTGCCTAAGTTCATCCCAACCCTCTACGGGTCGAATCTCAATCTTATTCATCTCATCCATCAATTATTTTACGGCATCCAGTTGCTTTGCCGTATTTAAGCTATATTCGTCCAGATCAGGGCTAAAATGCCGGAAAACGCTAAAAACGCACCATAGGGCAGCGTCCTTTGTTGGTTTCTCTGTTTGGCCAATAATAGAACACCGCCGGTTATACCGGCAAGGAGCATCCCTAAAGCAAGAACAGTCAAAATTTGTAGTACGCCTAGTATCGCGCCTAGCAGCATGGCTAATTTTACATCACCAAATCCTAGAGCTGCTGAGCTATACAGCTTCCTACCTATCCAGTATAACGCGTAGAAGAACAAGAAACCTAGGATTGCACCAGATAGAGAAATCAGGAAGGCCTCACGGCCGTTAGCCAGACCCGCGCCTAAGGCGATGATGGTTCCCGGCAGCGCTAACGCATTCAAGATGCGCCGCTCGCGGATATCTATCAATAAAATAAGCGCCAGAATGACGATATAGACGATAGTTAAAGTCATGTTTGTCACATAGATACCATAACCGGTCTTTTTCTTACAATTTCCCTTAACGAACTCTCTACCCGGCATTCCCCGGCATAGTTTGCGCATCCCGGCTTGATAAGGCGATAAGAATGCTGATCGCGCAAATCAGAATCAGGGTAACGACAACACCCCCTTCCGGCCCAAAGTAGCCGCCGGTTACCCAGTCCGGGCCTGTTTCCATTAGGTTGAACAGTATGCTGGAGTGCAAGTCTAACCCACTGACGGATAAACCGAAGATATTACCCTGCGCCCAATTCCAAATAGTGTGAACAGCAAAAACACCCCACAGTCCTCCTTCCCAGAGGGCGTAAAGGGCTGTAAAAAGACCAAAGAGGAACAGGTTGAGAACGCTGATTAGGGTGATGTTGGGGTTTAATAGGTGTATGGCGCAGAATAACAAAGCGGAAAAGATGACGCCAATCGCCGGTCGCCAATGGATACTGAGGATAGGCATGAGAAAACCACGGAATAGAATTTCTTCCGCAGCACCTTGGATGGCCCAGCCAACCAACACCAG
>Ga0316576_10002177_pt1 | contig 11056 bp, 12 predicted proteins | sample S0NA_FD_203075 | JGI IMG/M metagenome (GOLD analysis project Ga0316576, IMG submission 203075) | Rhizosphere microbial communities from salt marsh grasses in Alabama, United States - S0-2_050615r3r5 | ecosystem: Host-associated > Plants > Roots > Rhizosphere | place: USA: Alabama | collected... | reverse complement strand
GCCTTCTTCGCCGGGGCCTTCTTCGCCGGGGCCTTCTTCGCCGGGGCCTTCTTCGCCGGGGCCTTCTTCGCCGGGGCCTTCTTCGCCGAGGCTTTCTCCGCGCCCCCGGGTTGTGCCTGGCCGCTCGTGCTCGGCTGATCAGGACTCTTGGCCACGGTGGGTTCCTCCTTGTCGGCGGGCAAGTCCACGTTATCGCCGCGGGCGGACGTTGCGCTCCCCCAGCCCACCGGGTGCCGCTTCGGCCGAAGGCCGGTCCCCCCGTTGGGTCCCGCGCAGTAGTGCTACGAAGTCGTCACCCCACCCCCGACATGCGGCAGCGGCTTCGCTACCGAAAGGTTTGGCCCGCGCAGGAGTAGCGGCACCCACCGGCCTTGATCAGGCGTCGACCTCGGCCATGATCTCGTCCGACACGTCGAAGTTCGCGTACACGTTCTGCACGTCATCACTGTCGTCCAGGGCCTCCAGGAGCCGGAAGATCTTCGCCGCGCCGTCGGCATCCAGAGGCACCGTGACGCTCGGTACGAACTGAGCCTCCGCCGAGTCGTAGTCCAACCCTGCATCCTGCAGAGCCGTACGCACGGCAACCAGGTCCGTCGGCTCGCAAATCACTTCGAAGGTTCCCCCGAGGTCGTTGATCTCTTCGGCCCCGGCGTCGAGGACAGCGGTCAGCACATCGTCCTCGGACAATCCGGCCGCGGGTACCAGCACCACACCCTTGCGCGAGAACAGGTACGACACCGACCCGGGGTCGGCCATCGAGCCCCCGTTGCGGCTCATCGCGACGCGCACTTCGCCGGCCGCGCGGTTGCGATTGTCGGTCAGGCACTCGATGAGCACAGCGACACCCTGCGGGCCGTAGCCCTCGTACATGATCGTCTCCCAGTCCGAGCCTCCAGACTCCGCACCGGAACCGCGCTTGACCGCACGGTCGATGTTGTCCACGGGAACCGAGTTCTTCCGCGCCTTCTGGATCGCGTCGTAGAGCGTCGGATTGCCGTCCGGGTCGCCGCCACCGGTCCGAGCGGCGACCTCGATGTTCTTGATCAGTTTGGCGAACAACTTGCCGCGTTTGGCGTCGATCGCCGCCTTCTTGTGCTTCGTCGTCGCCCACTTCGAATGGCCGCTCATGCATCCTCCAGAACCATGTCCACCAGCAAGGCGTGAAAACGACGGTCGTCGGTCATCTCGGGATGGAAAGACGTCGCCACCGCCCGGCCTTGCCGTACCGCCACGATTCTATCCGGCGATTCCGCGGACTCCACGCGTGCGAGAACCTCCACGCCCGGACCCACCCGTTCCACCCACGGTGCCCGGATGAAGACCGCTGTCACCAACGGCCCGGGCAGCGTCGGTACCGCGACCGCCGCCTCGAACGAGTCCACCTGACGCCCGAAGGCGTTGCGCCGCACCGTCATGTCGATCGCACCGAGGGTCAACTGATCCGGCCGGCCGTCCAGAACCTCCGTGGCGAGAAGAATCATTCCCGCGCAGGTGCCAAGGACCGGCAGACCGTCACCCAGCGCACTTTTCAGCGGTTCCTCGAGGCCGTTGCGGCGGATCAGCATGCCGATCGTCGTCGATTCACCTCCCGGAACGACGAGCCCTTGCACACCCGCCAGGTCCGCAGGTCCGCGCACCCCGACCGCCTCGGCACCGCAATCGATGAGCATGCGGACGTGCTCACGCACATCGCCCTGCAGCGCGAGGACTCCGATCCGGGGTGTCACCAGCCGCGTTCTGCGAGGCGGTGCGGCTCGGGGATCTCCTCAACGTTGATGCCGACCATGGCCTCGCCCAGACCACGGGACACCTTGGCCAGGATGTCGGGATCGTCGTAGTGGGTGGTGGCGGCGACGATCGCAGCAGCCCTCTCCGCCGGGTTGCCCGATTTGAAAATCCCACTGCCCACGAAGACCCCGTCCGCACCCAGCTGCATCATCATGGCCGCGTCGGCAGGGGTCGCGATCCCGCCCGCGGTGAACATCACAACCGGCAGCGACCCGGTGCGCGCCACTTCAGCCACCAGGTCATACGGCGCCTGCAGATCCTTGGCGGCCAGGTACAACTCGTCCTCCGGAAGATTTGCCAGCCGCAGCATCTCGTCCCGGATGGTGCGCATGTGCGTTGTCGCGTTCGACACGTCACCGGTACCCGCCTCACCCTTGCTGCGGATCATCGCGGCACCCTCGGTGATGCGCCGCAGGGCTTCCCCAAGATTCGTCGCCCCACACACGAAGGGGACGGTGAACTGCCACTTGTCGATGTGGTGGGCGTAGTCCGCGGGCGTCAGTACCTCGGACTCGTCGATGTAGTCGACACCCAGGGACTGCAGGATCTGCGCCTCGACGAAGTGCCCGATACGGGCCTTGGCCATGACCGGGATGGAGACCGCCTCGATGATTCCGTCGATCAGGTCCGGGTCGCTCATGCGCGCCACGCCCCCCTGGGCGCGAATATCGGCGGGAACCCGCTCGAGCGCCATGACCGCCACAGCACCCGCGTCCTCGGCGATCTTGGCCTGTTCGGCCGTGACCACATCCATGATCACGCCGCCCTTGAGCATCTCCGCCATTCCGCGCTTCACGCGAGCGGAACCAGTCACGTGAGTGGGGTCAGTCATTGGGAACTTCCTTTCAGGTCTATGCCAATGGTAGGGGCGGCCACCCACGTCCGCCTAATGCCGTGCCCCGTTACCGGGTGCGCAGGCCCCGGGGTACTTCGTCGTCGAGTTCGATCGTCCGTGCGAGCGGCGCCGATCCCGCGAGTCTGAACAGTCGTACGAGCCGCTGGCGGCGTACTGCCTGGCTCGCGCGAACAGCATCATTGTGGAAGCGCCGCGACCACGCGGCCTTCTGCACCACAGCACCGAGATCATCCAGCGTGCGTCGGCCGTCTGGCTGATGGGCGATCTCCATGACGAGGTCGGCGTCGGAGAACGCTGCTTCGAGCGCGTTCGTGAGTGCACTCTCCGCCAGGCACCGGGACGCGGTGAAGTCCGCGTCACTGGCCCGCGCCTCGGCCAGCGCCGTGTCCGCGGCGTCGGCCAGCAGCACGCTGGAGGCCGGGTCGAGGCGCCCAGAACTGGCCAGTGAGAGCACTTCATTGGCCCGGTCGAGGAACTGCCCCTGCACGGCCGCACGGGAGGTGTCCACGCGGTGATGCAAACGGTCGAGACGAGCCGCCGTCTGCGACAGGTAGAGCACGAACAGAGCCACGAGGGCGACGACGAGCACGACGACCCACGGATCCATCAGGTCTCGTCCCGGTTCGGCCTGGCGAGTCGGCCCACGAACTGACCGCGCATGTCGTTCTCGACCCGCTCGCCCGTCGAGGTCACGCTCTCGTAGACACGCTGTACCTCCTTCGCCACCACGTCCCAGTCGAACTGCCGGGCCCGCTCGTGGCCCGCGGCGACCAGTTCCGCACGCCGGGTGGGTGAGGCGAGTACGCCGAGCAGCACGTCGGCCAAAGAGTCGGGATCCTCGCTGAGGAACAACTCCCCGGCCCTGCCGCCGTCGAGCACCCTGGCGAAAGCCTCGAGGTTGCTGGCCACCACCGGTGTACCTCCGGCCATCGCTTCCAGGAGCACGATCCCGAAGCTCTCGCCCCCGGTGTTGGGTGCCACATACACGTCCGCGCTGGAGAACGCTCGGACCTTGTCCGCATCGCTGACCAGTCCCAGGAAGCGCACGTGTTCGGCCACCTCCGGCGGCAGGTCCTCCAACAGGTCGGCGTGGTCTCCAGGACCGGCGACCAGCAGTTCCAGTCCGGGGTGCAAGGTGATGAGCCTGGGCAGGGCGGCCAGCAGGACGTGCAGGCCCTTGCGCGGTTCGTCGATCCGCCCGATGAAGAACAGGGTGGGATCCTCGCGGGGGTAGCCAGGCAACGGTTCGGCGTTCTCGTACTCCGCACACATCACACCGTTGGGGATCAAGACAGCGTCCCCGCCAAGGTGCTTGACCAATGTCTGGCGGGCCGCCTCGCTCACCGCGATGCGCGCCGAGATCTTCTCCATTGCCGTCTGCATCAGGTAGTAGGCGGCCGACAGCGCCCGGGACCGGGTCTGGGAGCTGTGCCATGTGGCCACCATCGGACCGCGCGCCGCCCAGCACGCAAGGACGCTGAGGGTCGGGGATGCGGGTTCGTGCACATGGAGGACCTCGAAGTCTCCCTCCTTGATCCACCGGCGCACCCGGGCTGCCGACACCGGACCGAAGTTCACCTTGGCCACCGAGCCGTTGTAAGGGACCGACACGGGCTTGCCCCCGTCGACGACGAATGACTCGAGCGGGTATTCGTCGTCATCCACCGGGGCCAGGACGCTGACCGTGTGACCGAATCGTTCCAGGGTGACCGCGAGGTCGCGCACGTGCGCTTTCACACCACCTGGAGACGTCCAGTCGTACGGGCAGACGATCCCGATCCTCATCCGGACCGCCGGCGATCCAGATCCGCCAGGAACACCGGCTGCAACATGTGCCAGTGGCCCGGGTGGGTCGCGATGCCTTCGGCCAACTGGTCCGCCATCGACTGCGTGAACTGGCCGGCCGCCTCGATGAAGTCGTCGTCGAAACGCGCGGATCCGGTCCAGTCCCCGGCCGGGCGCTCGACGGGAGCGAATACGTGCACGTGCGCGCGGGGCCCGTTGTAGTACAGAGCTGTGGCCAGCATGGGCGCGCCGGTCAGCAGCGAGATGGCGGCGGGACCGATCGGCATCTTCGCCGGTTCCCCGAAGAACTCGACCTGCACGCCGTGCCGGCTGAGATCCCGGTCCGCCAGCAACGCCAGCAGCCCGTTGCCGCGCACGAGTTCCACCAATTCGTCGAAGACGCCCTCGGCACCAGCATGCGGGAGGATCTTCATCCCCAGCGTCCTGCGGAAGTCCAGGAACTCCTCGTACAGTCGCTCGGGCTTCAGGCGCTCGGCGACGCTGATCACCTGCGCGAAGTGGATACTCGCCCAGGCCCCGGTGAGGTCGTAGTTGCCCGCGTGCGGCACCGCGAACACGACTCCGCCGCCGGCGGCCAGAGCATCCGTGAGGTGATGGGCGTTGACCGCCCGGTGGCGGTGTGTGATCTCCTCCGGGGTCCAGGAGGGCAAGCGGAAGGCGTCACACCAGTAACGCAGATAGGACCTCATCCCCTCATGGGAGACCTCCCGGATGTCCGCCTCGGAGGCGTCAGGCAGCACCCGCCGCAGGTTCTTCTCCAGCTGGCGCACACCCTTGCCCCGCTGACGCCAGGCCTGATCGGCGAACCGGTCGAACAGGCCGTATGCCTGCCTCTCGGGCAGAGCTCGCACGATCCGCCAGCCCGTGGCGTAGGCCCAATAGGTGACCTCGTCCTGGATGTTCATGCCATGGCCTGCCGGTACACGTGCGCGAAGCGCTGCCAGACCGTGACCAGCACCAGTAACGCGAGCACGAACAAGGCAACGGGCAGCAGATAAGGCACGCCGAGGCCGAAGAAGAATGCGGGCACGAGCAGTATCAACAATCTCTCCGTGCGTTCAGCGATACCCACCTTGCAGTCCAGCCCGACGCTCTCCGCCCGGGCCCGCGCGTAGGAGATCACGAAACCACCGACGAGGCAGATGAACGCCGCCGCCTGGACCCAGATCGACTGCCCCCTGACCGCCCAGATCAGGACCGATCCGAAGATGACCCCATCCGCGACCCGGTCCATGGACGAGTCCAGGAATGCACCCCAGACCCCCGTGCGGTTCTGCAGACGGGCCATCGTCCCATCGAGCATGTCCGAGAAGACGAACAACAACATGATCAGGATGCCAGGCACGAAATCACCGCGGGGGAAGAAGTACGCGGCGGAGGCGCTGACGCCGACAGTCCCGATCACGGTCACCGCGTCTGGTGACAGCCCGATACGGAGCAGCCCCTTGGCAATGGGTTCGATGACCTTGGTCAAGCCCGCCCGCACATTGGTCTGGTTCAACATGCAGGATTCCCTCCGAAGCAGCGTGGTCGCACCAACTCATGCTATTAGTCGGGCCGTGACCTCCCACGGTTCCGGCGCGCGTCCCCTCGTTCTTGTCTTCGGCCTGCAGGACGCCCCGGTGCGCTGGTTGACTCATCAGTTGCGTGGTTCCGGGGTCGTCGCCACCAGTCTCGGGGCGGAGGTGGCCATGACCGCGGCGCAAGCGGTGTGTGCCGCTGTGGACGCCGGCGTCCACCTGTTCAACGCCGGCCAGGGGATGGACGGCAGGTTCTGGGAGATCTGGCAACTGCTGGCCGAGGCCGGCAAACCACGCTTCCTGCTGATCCACGATCTGGGTCCCGCCACGTTGGACGTCAACGAGGCCGCCGCCATCGCCTCCCGCGTCCTGGAGGAGGACGTACTCACCGCCAGCCTGCCTCTGCTCGACGACGATGAACAGGTGATCGGGGTTCTGGACGTGGCCACGGGCGAGCAGGTGTTCCCCGACGGCACCCTGCAAGGACCCCGTGACGACTTCAGTGAGGCCGTGGAAGCGGAGACGAACACCCTCTACGAGGCTGCTGACGCGGTCGGTGTCGGGCCGGAGGAAGCCATCCGCGACGGATCGCTGAGCGTTGCGGCCACACTCGACACGGTCAGCGCGGCAGGCGTGGCGTGGCTCGTTTCCCACCTGCCGTCCCGCTCGACCCCGATCGCGACCACCGTTCTGCCCGGCGACGATCCCCAGGTCGTACTCGTGGCGGCCGGACCGCAGGGCTGCTCGGTCGGGCCCGCGCTGGCGGTGATAGGGGGTCGGTCGCAGCCCGTGAACGTCGTTTCCATGGCTGATCTGTTCGCAACCGATCTGCCCACGGCCCTGCCGCCCGGTGCTGTGGCGGCGGCCAGGTGCACCCCGGTTCCGCAAGTCGGGTCCTGGTTGGTTTCTGCCTCCTTGCATGCGCCGACACGGGCCGCGGACCAGTGACCGGGGCCGACCCCCAGCCGACCCCTCCACCGGCCGACCCACCGACCAGCGACCCACCGACCGGATCGACCGGCAAGGTTAGAGAACGTGCACGGCGTTAGTGAACACACGCGTGGAACCTCTAGCGTCATGCACGTTCTCTAACCGATTCCGACCTTGCAGGCAGTCGATCGGCCGTGCGGACGTCATCGGACTCAGGCGGGCCAGGCCGCTGCGACGAGATCGCGGGTCTCCTCCAGCAGGGCGGGCATCGTCTTGGTCCCTCCCACCACTGTGATGAAGTTCGTGTCCCCTCCCCACCGGGGCACCACATGCTGATGCAGGTGCCCGGCGATGCCGGCACCCCCGATCGCACCCTGGTTCATCCCGATGTTGAAGCCCTGCGGAGACGCGACAGCCCGCATCGCGGTCATCGCGGACTGCGTGAACTCGGAGAATTCGAGCAACTCCGGGGCCGTGAGTTCGGTGTAGTCCGGTATGTGCCGGTAGGGACAGACGAGCATGTGTCCCGGGTTGTACGGATACAGGTTCAACACCACGAACACCGACTCCCCGCGGTGGACGATCAGCGCCTCCGGATCGTCCAGGGTCGGCACCCGGCAGAAGGGGCAGTCATGACCGGCGTCCTGATGATCGGGGCGGTTCTCACCCTTGATGTAGGCGATCCGGTGCGGCGTCCACAACCGGTCCCATCCCGACGCGCCGGACATCAGACCTGTCGTTTCTGCGCAACCGCCGCAACCACCTCGTCGATGGCCTCGTCGATGGGGACACCGTTGCGCTGCTCGCCGTCACGGAAGCGGAAGCTGACCGCGCCCTTCGCGATGTCCTCATCACCGGCGATCCACATGAACGGGACCTTCTGCTTCTGCGCGTTTCGGATCTTCTTGGGCATCCGGTCGGAACTCGAGTCCACCTCCGCCCTGATTCCTGCCGCCCGCAGGCGGTCGATGGCGCCCTGCAAGTAGTCGATGTGCTGGTCCGCGACCGGGATCCCGACCACGGTCACCGGCGCCAGCCAAGGCGGGAACGCACCGGCGTAGTGCTCGAGCAGAACCGCGAAGAAGCGTTCGATGGATCCAAAGAGCGCGCGGTGGATCATGATCGGCCGCTCCCGTCCGCCATCGGGCCCCTGGTATTCGAGGTCGAACCGTTGCGGGAGTTGGAAATCGACCTGGATCGTCGACATCTGCCAGGTACGCCCGATCGCATCCTTGGCCTGCACCGAGATCTTGGGACCGTAGAACGCCGCGCCCCCTTCGTCCATCACCAGCTCGAGGTCCTGCGCCATGGCCGCCTCGTAGAGGATTCGCGTGGCCTCCTCCCACTCCTGCTCGGTCCCGATGCTCTTCTCGGGATCACGGGTGGACAGTTCGAGGTAGAAATCGGTCAGACCGTAGTCCTTGAGCAGGTCGAGGACGAAGGTCAGCAGGCTGTCCAGTTCAGCCGGCATCTGCTCACGCGTGCAGTAGATGTGAGCGTCGTCCTGCGTGAACCCCCGCGCGCGGGTGAGCCCCTGGACGACCCCGGACTTCTCGTACCGATAGACAGTGCCGAACTCGAACAGGCGCAGCGGCAGTTCCCGGTACGAGCGGCCCCGTGCCGAGAAGATCAAGTTGTGCATCGGACAGTTCATCGGCTTCAGGTAGTAGTCCGCGGAGTCCATGTGCATCGGCGGGTACATCCCCTCGGAGTACCAGTCGAGGTGGCCCGACTTCTCGAAAAGTGCGCCCTTGGTGACGTGGGGGGTGCTCACGAATTCGTAGCCCGCGTCCAGGTGGCGCTGCCGGGAGTAGTCCTCCATGACCGTACGCACGATCCCGCCCTTGGGATGGAACACGGCCAGTCCCGATCCGATCTCCTCCGGGAAGGAGAACAGGTCCAGTTCGGAACCGAGCTTGCGATGATCGCGGCGGGCCGCCTCCTCCAAGAAGTGCAGGTAGTCCTTGAGTTGCTCCTTGGACGGCCATGCGGTGCCGTAGATGCGTTGCAGCTGCGGGTTCCGTTCGTCGGAGAGCCAGTAGACCGCGGCCGTGCGCATCAGCTTGACCGCGTTGGCCGGGATGTACTTGGTGTTCGGCACGTGCGGTCCGCGACAAAGATCCGACCAGCAGACCGCACCCTTGCGGTCGACGTTGTCGTAAACCGTCAGCTCCGCGCCACCGGTCTCCATGATCTCGTCGCTGTTGCCGCCTTTCTTCCCTATGAGTTCGATCTTGAACGGCTCGGTGGCCAACTCCTTGTGGGCCTCACCATCAGTCACCACCCGGCGGTGAAATCTCTGCCCACTCTTGAGGATCTCGACCATCCGCTTCTCGATGCGGGTCAGGTCCTCCGGATGGAACGGCTCGGCAACGCTGAAGTCGTAGTAGAAACCGTCCTTGACCGGTGGGCCGATCCCGAGTTTCGCCTCCGGGAAAAGGTCCTGCACCGCCTGCGCGAGCACGTGTGCGGTCGAGTGTCTCAGTACCGCCAGACCCTCGGGATCGTCTGTGCCGACCGCCTCGAGCCGGTCTCCGGGCCGCACCGCGTAGTCCAGGTCCCGCAGTTCCCCGTTGACCCGGGCCACGACCGCGAGCCCGTCGTCGAGCACCTCGCCCGCCGTGGCACCCTCCACCACCGAGCGCGGTTCACCGGCAACGATCACATCAACAGACACTGGACTGCCTTCCTGGCGAGCGGGGTGGTTCCAGTCTACTGAGACCGAATCCGAGGTTCCCCGGCGGCGAACGCGACCTACGGCCGGGGAGCGTTCGGCTTAAGCGTCCACAGGACGCTCATCTGGCCGGTGACCGTACCGTCCTCGGTCTCGAGGGCGATTTCGACACGGAACTCGGGCCTGTGGCCGGACTCCAACTCGGCCAGGATCTCCTGGACGGTGCGGGTCATGACGGCGGTTGCGACGACGGGTCCCATGGCCACCTTTTTGAAAGCGATGTTCGCCTCGACGGCCAACGGGGTCACCGACGCCAGGTGATCCGCGAAATTGCCGAGCACCAGAGCGCCGGAAGCGGACTCGCCCAGCGTGAACATGGCGCCGGCGTGGGGGCCCCCGATGTGATTGTGGTAGGCCGCCTGATCCGGGAGGCGCAGCACCGCCTTCGTCGCGTCGAGTTGGTCGAACTCCAGACCCAGGGTGCCGACCATCGGGACGAGCGTCGGCATGGCCGAGCCCACAGCGTCGAAATCCATGGTCCAGAGCATTCCACGCGATCGCCTGAGGCGTTACGGTCGGGGGGTGGCGGTGACCGTATTCGACCTGGACGGGGTTCTGGCGGATGTCCGGCATCGGCTCCACTATCTCGATGAACGGCCGAAGAACTGGCGGGGGTTCTTCGCAGCCGCGGTCTCGGACCCTTTGCTGGAGCCGGGCAAGCGAGCGGTGGAGGAGGCTCTGGCGGCTGGCTCGGAGGTCATCTATGTGACCGGGCGGCCGGGTCGCTGCCGTCGTGACACCGTTTCCTGGTTGGCGCGGCATGGGCTGCCACAAGGCGAGTTGCACATGCGCCCCAACCGGGATCGCCGTCCCGCCCGTTTCTACAAGGCCGAGGTGATCGGTCGAATCGCCACGGATCGGGACCTCGTGGCCGTCATCGACGACGACGACAAGGTGGTCGAGCATCTGCGAGAGATGGGGCTGCCCGTTCTGCACGCGACCTGGATGCACTCCGGCGCGGGACAGGAGCAACTGGACCTTCTCGAGCAGGCGCAGGAGTCGGAGGGCCGTACCTGACGGTTCAGCCGATCGCCCGGATGCGCACGTCGATCTCCTGCTGCATCTCACGCACGATCTCGTCGGGCAACCCCTCCCGGTCGCGCAATCTGAGCAACTCCTCCTGCTCCGAACGCATCATCTCCACGGCTATCTGACGCACGCCGGGCTCGTGTCGCCCCGGTGCTCCTTGCCGCTCGGCGGTGGCCGCCGCTCGATCCAGGCGCTCCTCTGCCGCCGACCGCAGCCGCTGCAGCACCTCGGTGGGAATCGCGTCACCGGTACGGTCGGCGGACTCCTCGATCTCCTCGAGCCGGCTCAGTGCCGCCCGAGCGAGCGCTACATGGACACGTCGTTTGGTCGCGCGATCGTCGTCGTGGGGAAGTCCGACGAGCCTCGCGAGCCAACCGATGGTCGGTGCCAGCA
>Ga0316576_10002176_pt1 | contig 11058 bp, 11 predicted proteins | sample S0NA_FD_203075 | JGI IMG/M metagenome (GOLD analysis project Ga0316576, IMG submission 203075) | Rhizosphere microbial communities from salt marsh grasses in Alabama, United States - S0-2_050615r3r5 | ecosystem: Host-associated > Plants > Roots > Rhizosphere | place: USA: Alabama | collected... | reverse complement strand
CCTCCCTCGAGGTGCTGGCGACGCTGAAGCCGGCGTTCAAGCCGGACGGGGTGATCACCGCAGGGAACTCGTCGCAGATCAGCGACGGCGCCGCCGGTCTGCTGATCATGGGCGAGGACACCGCCGAGTCCCTCGGCCTCGAACCGATGGTGCGCTTCCACGCTTTCGCGGTCACCGGGGTGGATCCGGTGATCATGCTCACCGCCCCGATCACCGCTACTGCCCGGGTGCTCTCGCGGGCCGGCATGACCATCGACGACATCGACCTCTTCGAGATCAACGAGGCCTTCGCCTCCGTGGTCGGTGCCTGGCTGGCCGAGACCGGGGCCGACTGGGAGACCGTGAACGTCAACGGCGGTGCGATGGCGCTCGGCCACCCCCTCGGGGCATCGGGGGCGAAGATCATGACGACCCTCGTCCACGAGATGGTGCGCTCGGGGAAGCGGTGGGGCCTCCAGTCGATGTGCGAGGGCGGCGGGCTGGGGAACGCCACCATCTTCGAGGCCGTCTAGGGACCGTGGGGACCTTCCTGCAGATCCTGATCGCGGTGGCCATCGGCCTGGCGATCCTGGGAGCCGGGGTGTGGGCCGTCCGGCTGCTGGCAACGCCGGTCCCCAGGGAGCCGGATCCCGAGGACCTGGTCGAGGTGGCGATCGACTACCGGTGCACGGTCTGCGGCATGCAACTGACGGTCACCCAGGTGCAAGGAGCGGAGATCCGGCCGCCCCGGCATTGCCGGGAGGAGATGGAACCCACCTGAGCCGGTCGGTCGGCGTTGCCACGGAGCGCGCGATTTCCCCACGTTGTTGACAACACTGGGGAGAAGCGATTTCGCGATCTAGTGGTAGTTCATCGTCATGACGAACCCGGCGCCGATCGCCCCGAGCCCGATGAACAGGTAGCGGTTGTCGGTTCCCCCGGGGAGCAGTCCGATGTAGTTGATGATGATCAGGATCGCCCCGATCGCCATCAAGGCGAACATCAGTACGACGTACCAGGTCGGGGAGACCTTCTCCTGCTTGGGTGGGGGCGGCGCCTGCGGCCGCTGGCTCCTCGGCTTCCGCCGGCCCTTTGACTTCGGCATGGCCGCCAGCGTAGCCGCGACGGCTACGCTGCTCGCACGTCCCTGCGGAAGGACGCGCCGTGCGGGTACTGGTTCTCGACAACTACGACTCGTTCACCTTCAACCTCGTGCAGTACCTGGGTGAGTTGGGAGCCGACCCGGTCGTCGTCCGCAACGATGCGATGTCCGCCGAGGAGGCCCGCCGCCGGTTCGATCCCGAGCGCCTGGTGGTGTCGCCCGGGCCCGGCCGGCCCGAGACCGCCGGGCGATCGATCGAATACATCAAGTCGTTCGGTCCCTCGATTCCCACCCTCGGGGTGTGCCTCGGGCACCAGGCGATCGTGGTCGCCTACGGGGGGAGCGTGGACCGCGCCCCGGAGCCCCGGCACGGCAAGACCTCGGAGATCAGCCACGACGGCCTCGGGGTGTTCCGCGGTGTGCCCAACCCGTTCGTCGCCACGCGGTACCACTCGCTCTCCGCGGTGGCCGTGCCCGACGATCTCGTGGTCACGGCGACCAGCGAAGAGGGGGTCGTGCAGGGGGTGCGCCACCGCACCGACCCGGTCTCGGGGGTCCAGTTCCATCCCGAGAGCATCATGACCGGGGAGGGGAAGCGAATCCTCGGCAACTTCCTGGAGGCGGTATGAAACCCGAACGCGTCGTTCCCGGTTGCTGGAGGATCGGCCTGCTCGGCGTCAATGCCTACCTGGTGGAGGGCGGATCGGGCCTGGTCCTGATCGACACGGGCACCAGCGGCACCGCCGGGAGGCTCGTCTCGGCGGTTCAGGGCCTGGGCAGGTCCACGTTCGAGATCGGCGACATCCTGCTGACGCACCAGCACTCCGATCACGCCGGCGGACTGGGGCGGCTCGCCGACCTCACCGAAGCGCGGGTTCACGTCCACGCTCTCGATGCGCCGGAGTTGCGCGCCGGCCTGCCGGCGCGGCCCTACACCGGACGCGGGAGGCTCGGGCGCCTATTCGCCCGGTTCCCGCCGGGTGCCCCACACGGACCGGCCGCGATCGACCACGAGTTGGTGGACGGCGACGTGGTCGGCGGGGACTTGGGGATCCGGACGATCCACACCCCGGGGCACACCGCGGGCCACACCGCTTTCGTGTGGCCGGGGCGCAGTGGTGTCCTGTTCGCCGGGGACGCGATCACCAACGTGTTCGGGCGGCTGGGCCACGCACCGGTGGGCGAGGACTGGGAGGAAGCCGATCGGAGCATCGGGCTCCTGGCCGAGGAGGAGTTCGCCGTCGCCGTCTTCGGGCACGGCCGGGTGCTGCGGGGCGCCGCCGCCGCCGGGATCCGACGGTTCGCCGAGCGCCTCGCCTCGCGCTGAACGGCTCACTCCCCGAGGCGGTAGGCCGTTCCCGCAGCGGTGATCAGCCCGTCGCCGGCGAGGGCCTCGGCCGCTTCGCGGACCCGGTCCTCGGGGTGCCCGGTGGCGGCGGCGATCTCGACGACGGTCGCCTCCGGAGCCTCGGCCAGGTGGCGGACGATTGCCCCGCGGACCTGCCGGAGGGACCCGCGGAAGGGAGGCTGCCGGGACGGTGCGGAGGGGACGGTCGGATCGGCACACCAGGCGGCGACCGGGCACTCGCCGCAGCGGGGCCCTTCCGGGCGGCAGAGGGTGGCGCCGAGGTCCATGACGGCCTGGTTCCATGCGGCCGACTCGGCGGGAACGAGTCCGACGGCAGCGTCGCGCAGGGCCCGACCGGAGAGGGGGCGGCCCACCCATCGGCCGATGACCCTCCGCAGGTTCGTGTCGACTGCCGGCACGCGTTCGTCGAATGCCAGCGACGCGACCGCGGCGGCGGTGTAGGGGCCCACACCCGGCAGCGAGCGGAGCGAGGCGGCGTCGGCCGGCCAACCGCCGACGGTGACGGCGCGGGCGGCTTCCCACAATCGCCGGCCCCGGCCGTTGTAGCCGAGGCCGTGCCACTCGGCGAGGACGTCCCGGAGAGGAGCCGCCGCCAGGTCCTCGACGGTCGGGAACCGTTCCAGGAACTGCAGGTATCGGGGGATCACCCGGGCGACCTGGGTCTGCTGGAGCATCACCTCGGAGACGAGGATCCGATAGGGGTCACGGGTATTCCGCCACGGGAGGTCCCGCCGGTCGGTCCGGTACCACTCGAGGAGTGCCGCGTTGCGCTCGCCCGTCACCCGCAACTGTCGCCCGGAAGAATGCCCCTCCACACCCGGACGGTGCTGCCCACCGCCACCACCGCTCCCTCGGCGGGGTCCTGCTGGCGGATGGTGCCGACCAGGTCGTCCTCTCCGGCCTCGAGTTCGATGCACCCCTCGATCTGCATGACGAGGCCGGCCCCTTCGATCAACTGGCGGGCGGCGAACTGCCGCTCGCCGATCACGCCGGGCACCGTGGCCGGATCGGGCGCCTCGCCGATGCGAACCTGGACCACCGAACCCCGTTCGACGAGGCTGCCGGTCGCGGAGAACGGGCCGGGGCTCTGCTCGACGATCCTCCCGTTGCACGGGTCGCCGACCGGCAGGGAGTCGTCGGTGCCGATCTCCTGGTACACGAGGCCGGCGGCCTCGATGGTGGCCCTCGCATCGGCCGGCGTCAGGCAGGACGACGTGACGTCGGGCACCTTCGAGCCCTCCACCCCGATCCGGACCGTCACGGTGTCGCCGGGGTCGAGCACCACACCGGCCGACGGGGTCTGCTCGACCACCTCGCCGATCCGGGTGTCGCCGGCCTCGACGAGGACGTCCTCACCGCGGGAGAACACGAGGCCGGCGTCTTCGAGCGTGCGGCGTGCCTCTGCGGAATCCTGGCCGATCAGCGACGGCACCTCGACGGTGTCGGACGACTCGCCCACCCGAAGGGTGACCGTGTCGCCGAAGTTTGCAACGGCACCCGGGTTGGGGCTCTGTTCCACCACCTTGCCGTCGTCCTCGTCTCCGAAGGGGAGGTCGACCGGTTCGCCGATCCGCACCTCGAAGCCCAGGTCCTCGAGTTCCGACCGGGCCGCTGCAGGCAATTGGCCGGTCACGTCGGGCACCACCGTGGCCACCGGTCCCTCGGAGATCACCAGACGGAGGATCCCGGTCGACGGGATCACGCCGCCGGCCTCCGGGTCGGTCTCGATCACGAATCCCTCGAGGACCTCCTTCGACGGTTCTCGTTCGATGCGGATCTGAGCGGTGGTGAACCCTGCGTCCTCGAGCTGCCGGAGTGCGTCGGCCTCGGAGCGGCTGGTGACGTCGGGAACCTCGAGGGTGTCGGTGCCCGCCGACACGGTCAGCAGGACCGTGTCGCCGGTCTCGACCTGGCGGCCGGGCTCGGGGCTCTGGGACATGACCTCGTTCTCGGGAACGGTCTGCGACGGCTCGAACTCGACCTCGACCTCGAGCCCGAGGTTGGTCAGCGTCGACCGGGCAGCATCGACGTTCTCCCCGATCACACGGGGCATCTCGACGGTCGCCGGGCCCGACGAGACGAACAGGGTCACGGTGGACCCACGGTCGGCCCGGGCACCGGCCTCCGGCTCGCTGCGGACCACCGCTCCGATCGGCACGTCGGCGTCGGGGACGTCCTGGTCGGCCACGACGAACCCGAGATCGCGCAGCGTCTGGACCGCCAGGGCCTTCTCGGTGCCCGCCAGGTTGGGGATCCCGACCTGCTCGTCCGGGGAGGACTGCGGGCCGAGCAGCCGGAACAACAGGATCAGCCCGATGCCGAGCAGGGCGACCGCCCCGAGGATCCCGATGATCAGCGTGGATCGGTCTCCCCGGGTGGGTTCGTCGTACTGGGCGTACTCGTCGTAGCCGGTGCGCGGCGGCGTCGGAGGCGGGGTGGACGGCGGCGGCGTCGCCGGCGGGGCAGGCGGGGTGGCTGCGGACCCTCCGGCGGCTGCTCCGACAACCGCTCCTGCCGCCGCCCCGGCACCGACGGCCGGCATCATCCGGGTGGGGTCCTCGTTCTCCGGTGCCGCCGCCGGCACCTGTCCGGCGAGCAGACGGCGAAGATCGGCGGCGAGGGCGGCCGCCGACTGGTACCGGTCCTCGGGGGCCTTCTGAAGGCACTTCAGGATCACGGCGTCGAAGATCGCCGGCACGTCGGGGTTGACCGCCGACGGCGGCAGGGGCGCCTCGCCGACGTGCTGGTACGCCACGGCGACCGGGCTCTCTCCCGTGAACGGTGGGCGGCCCGACAGCAACTCGTACATGACCACGCCCAGCGAATAGACGTCGGAGCGGGCGTCGGCCGGATGGCCCTGCGCCTGCTCCGGACTGAAGTAGGTGGCGGTCCCGATGACCGCCCCGGTGCGGGTCAGATCGTCGGTCTCGTTCCATGCACGGGCGATGCCGAAGTCGGTGACCTTGACGCTCCCGTCCGGGGTGAGCAGCACGTTGGCCGGCTTCACATCGCGGTGGACGAGGCCCGCCTCGTGGGCCACGTTCAGGGCGGCCGCCACCTCGATGCCGATCTCGGCGACCCGGCGGGGGAGCAGGGTGCCCTCGGTCCGCAGGACGTCGCGCAGGTTCCGGCCCTGGACGAGCTCCATGACCATGTAATAGGTGTCCTCGTCGCGGCCCCAGTCGTAGATTCCGACGATGTTGGCGTGGCTCAGGTTGGCGGCCGCCATCGCCTCCCGCTTGAAGCGCTCGACGAACGCCTGATCGGCCGCGAACTGGTCGTGGAGGACTTTGATCGCGACTTGCCGGCCCAGCAGCCGGTCCTGGGCGACGTAGACCTCTGCCATGCCGCCCCGGGCGAGGTGGGACTTCAGGGCGTAGCGGCCCGAGAGGACGTACTCGTTCTCCACGAACCCGAGATGGTACTGCCGGTCTAGTTCTGAGAGCGCGACCAGGCCTCGACGACGGCCCGGGCGATCGGCGCGGCGACCGAGCCGCCGCTGCCGTCCTCGCCCAGTTCCCCACCGCCTTCGACGAGCACTGCGACTGCGATCCCGGGGTCGTCGGCCGGTGCGAACCCGACGAACCAGACGTCCGGGGCGTCGCCGGGGACCTCGGCGGTCCCGGTCTTGCCGGCCATCGCCAGGCCGGGGATCTGGGCGCGCCACCCGGTGCCCTCCGAGACGACCTTCTCCATCATCGCCGTGAGCGTGGCGGCGTCGTCCGTCGGCATCGTCCGGCGCCACACAGTCGGTTCGGCCCATTCGACGACCGCTCCGTCCTCGTCGAGGACCGCGTCGACGAGGTAGGGGGTCATGGCGACGCCGCCGTTGCCGATGGCGGCGGCGATCAACGCCATGTGGAGGGCGCTGGCCCGCACGTCGCGTCCCCCGATGGCGCTTTGCGCCGTCGCAGGGAGGTCGTCGCCGAGGTCGGCGGGGAAGTACGACTCGACGACCGGCAGGTCGAAGGGGATCGCCTCGTTGAAGCCGGCGTCCTCGGCGGCTTCGAGGAGGGCGTCGGCCCCCAGTTGCATCCCGAGTTCGGCGAAGGCCGTGTTGCAGGAGATCACCAGGGCCCGTTCGAAGGTCACCGTGTCGCCGTCGCCGCAGAACCCCCCGTCGGCATTTGCGATGGTGGCGGTGGAACCGGGCAGTTCGAGCAGATCGGTGTCCGGGAGCAGGGTCTCGGGGGTGACGAAGCCGGTGGTGAGCCCGGCGGAGGAGACGATGAGTTTGAACGTCGAGCCGGGGGCGTAGAAGTCGCTTCGCGTCCGATCGATCAGCGGCCGTTCGGGATCGGCGTTCAGGGCTTCCCCTGCCTCGATCGCCCCGGGGCCGAGCAGCGTGTTGGGGTCGAAGGTCGGGGAGGTGACCATGGCGAGGATCGCCCCGGTGGAGGGATCGAGCGCCACGACCGCCCCCACCTGGCCGCCGAGCGCCTCGGCGGCGGCACGCTGGAGGTCGTCGCGCAGCGTGAGCCGCACGTCGTGGGGCGCCAGGCTCCCGCCGAGGGTCTCGATGAGGAGCGACCGCAGCGAGCCGTCGTCGTCGGAGACCAGGTCGGCGGCCCGGATCGCCTCGACCCCGGTCTCGCCGAGGACCAGGCTGGAGTACCCGACCGTGTGGGCGTACCGCCCGGCCTCCGGGTAGACCCTGAGGAACCGTCGCCCGGCCGGGCGGGACTCGGCGACGACGACCCCGTCGGCCGTGAGGATCGACCCGCGCGGCCGCAGCGTCCGCTCCTCGAGCGCCCGAGGGTTGCGCACGTCGTTGCGGTGATCGGAGGCGGCGACGGTCTGCTGGTACGAGAGCCAGCCACCGAGCACCCCCATCAGGAGCAGCAGGGTCACGGCGGTGCGTCTGATCGTCACGATCGCTCCTCGTGGGAGACCCGGGCGAGCAGGACGAGCAGGGCCAGGTTGGCGAGCAGCGACGACCCGCCGTACGACATGAACGGCAGGGTGATCCCGGTGACCGGGAACAGCCGGAGCACTCCGGCGACGATCAGCAGGGTCTGGACACCCAGGGTCAGCGTCAGCCCGGCGGCGAGCAGCGCGCGGAAGCGATCCCGCGCTCGGACGGCGATCCCGAACCCGGCGGTGAGCAGCAACCCGAACGCAGTGAGGACCGCCAGGCCCCCCGCCAGGCCGAGTTCCTCGGCGACCGCCGCGAACACGTAGTCGGTGGCGGCCGCCGGGATCAGGCCCGGGCTCCCACCTCCGATCCCGGCTCCCAGGACTCCCCCGGCGGCGAGGGCGAAGAGGCCCTGGGCGACCTGGTAGCCGGTGTCCGAGAAGTCGTCGAAGGGATGGAGCCAGGCCGCCACCCGGCGCTGGACGTGGTCGAACCAGCGATAGGCAGCCACCCCGCCGGCAGCGACCAGTGCCCCGCCGGTGATCAGGTACGCCGGTCTGGCGGTCGCCGTGTAGAGCATCGTGGCGAACACGGCGAACAGCAGCAGCGAGGCGCCGAGGTCGCGCTGGTACACGAGGACCGCGAAGGAGAGTCCGAAGGCGAGCACCACCGGAAGCAACTGCCGGGGTTCGGGGATGCGCAGCGGGCCGATCGACCGGCGCATGTCGGTCAGGGCTCGCTGACGGTCGGCCAGGTAGGCCGCCAGGAACACGACCAGCAGTAACTTGGCGGCTTCCCCGGGCTGGAAGCTGAGCGACCAGTCGGCGATCTCGAGCCGAACCCACAGGCGGCTCCCCCCCACGGTCGCGCCGCGCAGCGGCCACGAGTCGGGGAGGAGGGGGAGGAGCAGCAGGATCAGAGCGGCGGCGAGCGACAGGTAGCGGAAGCGCCGGAGCACCGCGGTGCCCCCTTCGCGCAGGGACCACAGGACCAGCACCGCCACGGCGGCGCCCATGACCAGCCACCCGCGCTGGAGGCGTCCGAGGTCGCGGTCGATGCGAAACACCTCGATCCAGCCGATGGCGGCGAGCAGGGCCGCCAGGGGGAGCAGGAAGGGGACGGCCCGCTCCGCCCAGAGCCGGACGGCGAGGTGCATCCCGCCGAAGGCCAGCAGGAAGGCGGCCGGGGTGAGGACGACGTCGAAGGTGGCCCGGCCGTCGACCGAAAGGGTCACGACCGCAGCGCCGATCCCCGTGAGGAGTGCCGCGGCGGCGATGAGGACGCCCTCAGTCCTCCGGGTCATCGGCCACCGCCACCACGACCACCGTGATGTTGTCGTTGCCCCCGGCCGAGTTGGCCGCTTCGACGAGGGCGGCGACGGCGGTCTCCGGGTCGGCGGATCCGGAGAGGATCTCCTCGATGTCGCCGTCGTCGATCATCGACGTCAACCCGTCGCTGCAGAGCACGACCCGGTCGCCCGGCGCCAATCGCTCCTCGACGACGTCCACATCGACGTCCTGCTCGAGTCCCAGTGCCCGGGTGATCACGCTTCGGAACGGGTGACCGGCGGCGTCGGCCGGATCGAGGCGACCCGATTCGATGAGTTCGGCGACGAGCGAGTGGTCCCGGGTGAGTTGCCGGATCCGACCCTCCCGGATGAGGTAGGCGCGGCTGTCCCCGACGTGGCCGATGGCGAGGTCCCCGTCCTCCCCGAACACTCCCAGGGTGAGTGTCGTGCCCATCCCGGACAGTTCGGGCTCGTCGCGGATACGGCCCATCACGGCCCAGTTCCCGGCGCGCACCCGGGGCACCGGGCCGCCGGTTGTCTCGACCGCCGCCTCGAGGGCGAGGTTGCTGGCCACCTCGCCGGCGACGTGGCCCCCCATGCCGTCGGCCACCGCGGCCACGAAGCCACCGCCGGCCGTGCCGTGGCCCGAGGGGTGGACTGCGTCCTCGTTGTGGTCGCGGAGTCGTCCGATGTCGGTGGAACTGGCCCAGCGGTAGATCATCGGATCCCCATGATGGTCTGTCCGATGCGGATCGTGTCGCCCGGAACGACGGCCGCCGGCGACGACAGGCGTTCACCGTTGAGGAAGGTGCCGTTCGTCGACCCGAGATCCTGGATCCGGAAACCTCCGCCGTCCGGGGCGACCCGGGCGTGGAAGTCGGAGGCGAAGGGGTCGTCGATCACCAGGTCGGCTTCGCTGCTCCGCCCGATGATGACCGCCGCGTCCAGCGGCGCCGCCACCGCGGCGTCCCCCTCGGCCCGCACCTCGAGGCGGCGGATCTGCAACGGCGCGGCCCCGCGCCGGCCGAGGTGGGCCCGCATCGAACGGGCGACCCACCAGAGGAAGAGGTAGATCAAGACGAGGACTCCGATCGTGATCAGGTCGACGACGGCCCGCGCCATGTCACACCGGCTTGAACACGTAGGAGACGGGACCCAGCGCGATCACGTCGCCGGCGGCCAGCGAGGGCGGATCGCCGACCCGCTCGCCGTTGACGTAGGTGCCGTTCGGGGTCCCCAGGTCGGCGATCCAGGTACTGCCGAGCTCCTGCCAGATGAGGGCGTGGCGGCGCGACACCTCGGCGTCCGAGACGTGGAGGTCGGCGCTCCCCGAGCGGCCGACCAGTGACCGGTTGTGCGTGGCCTCGAGGGGCATCCGGCCTCCGGGTGGAAGCAGCCGCGCCCAGGTGGGTCGCGGGCCCGGAGTGATTCCCGACTCGATCCGTACGCTTGCCTCGCCGCCCTCCCCGACCACGATGCTCACCCGGGCCGGGCCGTCGAGCCTCCATCCACGTTCGACGGCGGTGATCTCGATCACCTGCTCGAGTTCCCGCTGCACGGGTCCGAGCGCCGACGAGTCGGCCGGGACGCCTCCCAGATGCACGAGGTAGTCGTTGGGGGCGACCGGCCCGGTCTCCCGGGGGACGAGGCCGAGGTCCGCTTCGCGGACCAATCGCTCCCCCAGTTCGACGGGGTGGACCGCCCCGCCGAACAGGCGGGCGGCGAATCCGTCGACGAGGCGCTCCAGGCGCCGTTCCAGACCCCGTGCCAGGCTCATGCGGCCAGTGTACGGGTCGGCCCGTTCTGCAAAGAGGCGGCCGTGGTACGATCCCCGCACCGCGCCGTCGGGCCGGCTCGGCTCGTCCCATCCCGAGGATTTGCTTCGGTGGACGTGACGCACCGGCTCCGTTGGGCGGTGGCCCTCGGGCGAGTGGCGGAATTTGGCAGACGCGCAGGATTCAGGTTCCTGTGAGGGAGACCTCGTGGGGGTTCGAGTCCCCCCTCGCCCACTCCGATGGCCTATACGCCGACGCGCCGCCGCCGCCGGCGCCGGACCGCCCTCGTGGTGGTGGTCGCGGTGGCGGCCCTCCTAGGAATCATCTATGCCGTGACCCGCGCTCAGTCGGACCGGCAACTTCGGCGCGAGTACCTCGACTTCGCCATCGGCGTGGCCGGTGCCGAGGAGGATGCCGCCGTCCGGTTCGCCGACATGGTCGTCAGGCTCGACGAACTCGCCCGCCCGACGGTGGTGACCACGCTCACGGAGGTCGAGGAGATCACGGTCGAGCAGGCGGAGGTGGTGCGGGAGGCCGACGGCCCGCCTCCCGGCCTCGAGGAGTCCCACGTCGCCCTGGAGATCGCCGTCGGCAAGTGGAACGACGGCGTCGAAGGAGTCAGGCTGGGGATCGAGACGTTGTCGGAGACACCCCTCGATCCCGAGGGACTCGCCGTGCTCGAGCAGGGAT
>Ga0316576_10002175_pt1 | contig 11063 bp, 10 predicted proteins | sample S0NA_FD_203075 | JGI IMG/M metagenome (GOLD analysis project Ga0316576, IMG submission 203075) | Rhizosphere microbial communities from salt marsh grasses in Alabama, United States - S0-2_050615r3r5 | ecosystem: Host-associated > Plants > Roots > Rhizosphere | place: USA: Alabama | collected... | reverse complement strand
CGCCGGGGAGATCCTGGGGATCGTCGGCTTCCTGGGCGTCTTCGAGGTCCTGCTGAAGATCGCCGGGGTGAGCATGAGCCTCTTCGCGGCGGCGGTGGGCTTCGGCGCTGTGCTGATCACCCGGGGGGGTCGCAAGCCCGAGGAATGGGGGATGGAGATGTTCTCCAGGGGCTGGCGGGAGAGCCGGTGGGGCCGTCGGACGGGTTGGACCCCGGAGGACGACCTGGACGACTTCTTCGACGAGGCCGAAGCCGCGGGAGAGCGTGCGGGACGCGCGGCGTCCGAGGCGGCGTCCGCTGCCCGGGATGCCGCAGCCGGTGTCGCCCATGACGTCGAAGACGTGGTGGAGGAGGTGGTGGAGGAGGTCGACCGGGCGATGCACGATGCGGAGGAGGCCGTGGCCGAGGCCGCCGAGGAGATCCAGGACGCCGCAGGAGAGTTCGACGAAGAGCTCTACGGGCGGGCCTACGGGGAGGCGAGCGGTGAGGACGACGAAGACGATGAAGGGGACCGGCATGCGTAGGGCGTCGCGCTGGCTGACGGCGATCGCCCTGGGGCTGCTCGGTGCGCCTCTCCCCGGGGCGGCCCAGGACTGGGAGACCCTCTCGGCGTCCCGCCGGGAGGGCCAGGTCCGGGCCTTCGACGTGCGGGTCCGCTACGGGGTGGGACGGTTCCAGGTCCGACCCGCGGAGTCGGGGGTCCTCTACGACGTGCGGCTCCGCTACGACAAGGACAACTTCGATCCCGTGGTGGACTACGACGACGGCCGCCTGGAGGTCGGGACCGACGCCCGGGGTCGGAACGTGAACGTGAAAGAGGACGACGGGGAGATGATCCTCCAGCTCTCCCGGGACGTTCCGACTGAGCTCGTGCTGGAGTTCGGGGCGGTCCGTGCGAACCTCGATCTGGGAGGGCTCACCCTCACGGAGCTGGACCTCCAGACCGGAGCGTCGGAGTCCACGGTCGACTTCTCCGCGCCGAATCGCGGACGCATCCGGACCGCGGAGATGCAGGTCGGGGCCGCCGACTTCACCGCCCGGAACCTGGGCAACCTCAACGCCGACCGACTGGACTTCAGCGCCGGCGTCGGAGAGGTTGTCCTGGACTTCGGCGGCGCCTGGGAGAGAGACATGCAGGTCGACCTCTCCATGGGACTCGGCTCCCTGGAATTGCACATTCCTGAGGGGATCGGGGTACGTCTCACCAAGGACTCCTTCCTCACCAGCCTCGACGCGTCCGGGCTCGTGAAGGACGGGGACGACTGGTATTCGCGGAACTGGGACGCGGCAGACCGTCGACTGTCCATCGACATCGACGCGGCATTCGGGAGCATCCGGGTCGTTCAGACCCGCTGATTCACGCAGGAGGACGAATGATCGGATCACTTCTCACGTTCTTCGCCGTCGGCCTGGTGACGATCCTCGTCGCCGGAATCGTGCTGGCGGTGGCTGGAACCATATTGGGGATCGCAGGATCCCTCGTCGGCTTCCTCCTCTTCAAGGTCGCCCCGGTGATGCTCGTGGGCTGGGTCGTCCTGAAGGTCCTGGATCGGAAGTCCGGACGTCGGCAGCTCAGCGACGCCGATCGCCGCTGGCTCGAGAGCGACTGAGTCCCGGAGGGACCGGGATGCGCGAGGGGCGCGGGATCCGCGGATCCGGCGCCCCTTTCACATTCCCGATCCACCACCGGAATCCGGCATCGCCCGGTGTCAGCCCTCCTGGAGGACCCGACGCACCTCTGCGGCCACCTCCGCCAGGGCGCGGCCCGCTGGAGAATCCGGCGCTCCGGCCGTCGTGGGCGTCCCCGCGTCCCCGCCCTCCCGGACCGCGGGGTCCAGGGGCACCGATCCCAGGAACGGAACGTTCAGCTCCCGGGCCAGCTCCTCACCCCCTCCCCGCCCGAAGAGGTCGTGGGTCTCCCCGCAGGACGGGCAGGTGAAGCCGCTCATGTTCTCGACGATCCCCAGCACCCGCGTGTTCACGCGCTCGAACATCTTCACGCCCCGGCGCACGTCCCCGGTGCTGACCGCCTGGGGGGTGGTGACCATCACCGCGCCGTCGAGGTCGATGGTCTGGACCAGGGAGAGCTGAGCGTCCCCCGTACCCGGCGGCATGTCCACCATGAGCACGTCCAGGGGGCCCCAGTTGACCTGCTCGAGGAACTGGCGGAGGATCCCTGCGATGAGGGGCCCCCGCATGATGGCGGGCTGTTCCTTCTCCAGGAGGAAGCCGAGGCTCATGAGCCGGACGCCGTGGGTCTCGAGGGGCTCGATCTGCTCCTTCCCCTTCTCCCCCGAGACCTGGGGCCGCCGGCTCTCCCCGAACATGAGGGGGATGTTCGGCCCGTAGATGTCCGCGTCGAGGAGGCCCACCCGCAGACCTCCCCGGGCCAGGGCGACGGCGAGGTTCGTGGCCACCATGGACTTGCCGACCCCCCCCTTCCCCGAGCTCACGGCGACGACGTGGGCGACCTCCGGCAGGAGCCCGGGCTTGGGCGTCGGCGCGGGCACGGAGCCGGGCTTGAGCCCTCCACCACCGCCCTGTGCCGGCGCCGGCGGCGCCGACTGGGGCAGCTGGACGTTCACCTTCACCTCCGACACGCCTTCGACGCCCTCGGCAGCCTTCCGAGCCGCACGCACCAGGGTGCCGGGGTCCGACGGTCGCAAAGTGAAGGAGAACCGGAGCCCTCCGTCGTCGTCCACGACCAGGTTCTGGACCAGCCCGGCCTGGACGATGTCACCACCGTCGGCAACGGTCACGGATTGGAGGGCCGCCAGGACCTCACGGGTCAGGGCCTCACGATCCATCGAGAAACCTCATGTGTCTTCGAGAAAGTCGCAGGGTCGCTGCATTGGCTCATCGAGGGAGGAATGTAGCCAAAGGGCAGGAGGCCTTCCACGCCGGTCCCGGGCCGGTTGCGGCGCTCTGGGGGGCTAGAGAGATTTCGGAGATTTCATCCTCATCCCCGAGACGCGAGCCTCCATGAGCGGCCACATCCACATTCCGCCTCCCGAGAACGAACCCGTCCGCAGCTACGCTCCGGGGACGGAGGAACGGGCCGAGTTGAAGGCCGAGTTGGACCGTCTCGTCGGTGCGGACACCGAAGTGCCCTTGATCATCGGGGGGGAGGAGGTCCGGACCGGCGACGTCCACGAGATCGTGATGCCCCACGACCACTCCCACGTCCTCGGCCGGTACCATATGGCCGGGAAGGCGGAGGTGGAGCGGGCCCTGGAGGCAGGCCGGGATGCCTGGCAGACCTGGTCCCGGATGGCCTGGGAGGACCGGGCCGGGGTCTTTCTGAAGGCCGCGGACCTCGTGGCGGGACCGTACCGGGCCCGGATCAACGCCGCCACCATGCTCGGCCAGAGCAAGACGGCCCATCAGGCGGAGATCGACGCCGCCTGCGAGCTGGCCGACTTCTATCGGTTCAACGCCTATTTCGCCGAGGGGATCCACGAGGAGCAGCCCATCTCCGCCCCGGGGATCTGGAACCGGATGGAGTACCGGCCGCTGGAGGGCTTCGTCTATGCGGTGTCGCCCTTCAATTTCACCTCCATCGGCGGGAACCTCTGCGGCGCTCCCGCCCTCATGGGGAACGTCTCCCTCTGGAAGCCCTCCCACAACGCGGTCCTGAGCAACGCCGTCATCATGGAGGCGCTGCTGGAGGCGGGTCTCCCGCCGGGGGTCATCAACTTCGTGCCCGGGGACGCCGTGATGGTCACGGACGTCGTCCTGGCCCAGCCGGACTTCGCGGGACTCCACTTCACCGGCTCCACCGGGGTCTTCCGGAGCTTCTGGGAGCGGATCGGCGCCAACATCGCCCACTACCGCAACTATCCCCGGATCGTCGGCGAGACGGGCGGAAAGGACTTCATCCTCGCCCACCCTTCCGCCGATCCCGAGGCCCTCGTGGTGGCGATGGTCCGGGGCGCCTTCGAGTACCAGGGTCAGAAGTGCTCCGCCGCCTCCCGGGCCTACGTCCCGGAGAGCCTCTGGGCCGACATCGAGGACGCCCTGGTGGAGACCACCGAGAGCCTCCCCATGGGCGATCCCAGGGATTTCACGAACTTCGTCGGCGCCGTCATCGACCACCGGGCGTACGCGAAGCTCTCGGCCCACATCGAGAAGGCCCGGACCAGCGATGCCGCGGAGATCGTGGCCGGCGGACGGTGCGACGACAGCGAGGGGTGGTACGTGCAGCCCACCGTCATCCGAGCCCTCCAGCCGGACTACGTGACGATGTGCGAGGAGCTCTTCGGGCCCATCCTCACGGTCTACGTCTATCCGGACGACGGATGGGAGGAGGCCCTGCGATTGGTGGACAACACGTCCCCGTACGCACTCACCGGCGCCGTGTTCGCCCGGGACCGGGACGTGCTCCGTGAGGCCTCGGACGCCCTCCGCCATGCCGCCGGCAACTTCTACCTGAACGACAAGCCCACGGGTGCCGTGGTGGGGCAGCAGCCCTTCGGCGGATCCCGGGCCTCGGGCACGAACGACAAGGCGGGCTCTCCCCAGAACCTCCATCGCTGGGTGACGCCCCGGACCTTGAAGGAGAACTTCGACCCGCCCCGGGACCATCGGTACCCCTTCATGGACGAGGCCTGACCGGATGCCCTGAACGGGCCGGCGTGCCCCTCCACGGCGGAGCGGGCCGCCGGCCCGGCGGGCCGGTCGACCCTACCCCCCGATCGTCCGCCCCCTCCGGGTCCAGACGACCACCACGCCACAGCGGGAATCCCCGCCGGCGTATTCCCCGGGCACCTCCGCGGCACCACGGAAGACCTCCACCGCCTCGATCTCGAAGGCCATCACCTCGGTGAAGGCGGAGCCGTCGGTCCCCCACTTCACGCCGTCCACCCAGACCACGGGCTGACAGGCATCGTTGGCGAGGTTGGCCGAGCCCCGCATCTGGACCACGTACTGGCGTCGCAGCCCGCCACCCCCCGCCCGGACCCGCACGCCGGGGATGTCGCGCATGAGCTCACCGAGAACCTGGGCCGACCGTTCCTCGATGTCCTCTCGCAGGAGGATGTAGCCCATCCCCAGTGCGATGCGGTCCTCGAGCCCCCGGCGATCGATGAACCAGGTTCTTGGCCGCACCGTCACCAGGATCGGCGCCAGCTCCACCGGCTGTGTGGACAGGCGCACCGTGATGTCCTGGGCCCGGCCGCCCACGACCCGCACCCCTTCCCGCTGGGTCGCGTAGCCCATCATCTCCACCTCCAGCACCTCGGGCCCCGGCGGGACCTCCTCCAACACGAAGACGCCCCGCTCGTTGGTGGGCGCCGTGCGGCCGGCGCCCACCAGGCGGACCTCGGCCCCCACCAGAGGCCGCCCGTCCAGGTCCATGACCCGACCCAGGAGGTTCCCCGGCTGGTTCGGATCGCTCAGGGGAAGAGGGAGGTCCAGCTTCCGCATGGTTCCGGCCCGGAGGGTGACCTCACGGGCGTCTCCCTCCAGGTCCGTCTCCCGGTCCAGGGCCCGGACCTGGACCCGGCTTCCCGCCGGCACGTCGCACAGGATATAGGCCCCGGCGTCGTCGGACCGGGTCCGGGACCGGTTGGTCCCCATCCCCGCCTCCTCCCAGCGGGCCTCGACTTCCACGAAGGGGAGGGGCTCGCTGTCGGCCCGGTTCCGGACCGCCCCGAAGAGGATGCCGTGAAGCCCCGGGGTGAATGCCCCGCGACAGGCCTCCGCCACCCCGAGCCCGAGGAGGGTCTGGTCGTCCAGACTGTCGGCCACGGCCCCGGTGCGCCCCACCTCCTGCAGCGTCATGGACAGATCGTAGCCCGTGGGCTCCCCGTCCCCCACGGTCAGGGCGCTGGAGACCTGGTTCGCGTAGCCGGCCCGCTCCACCATGATCAGGTAGGTCCCCGGCGCGGGCGCGTCGATGCGGTATCGACCCACGGCGTCCGTAGCGGCGGTTCCCAGGACCCGGGCGCCCTGGCCGTCCAGCAGGATCACCCGGGCACCGGCCACGGGGCTGCCGTCCACCGCGGTGGTGACGCGGCCCTCCACGGCCTGGGCGCGAAGGGGCCCCGCCCCGCCCAGGGTGAGGAGCAGGGCGATGGCGGCGGCTAGGTGGAGTCTGGACATCGATCGGCGCGGCAGGATGGATCCGGAGACACGGCCCCCATTCTACACGGAACCGTCGGGAGAGGGATCCCCGGCGGGGGGATCAGAGTCCGTCCAGTGCCCGGCCCAGGTCCCGGACCAGGTCCTCGTGGTTCTCGATCCCCACCGAGAGGCGCACGAAGCCCTCGGGGATCCCCAGCGCCTCCCGCTCCCGGGGTGAAAGGGCGGCATGGGAGGTGTAGCGGGGCTGGGAGACCAGCGTCTCGACGCCCCCGAGGCTGGGGGCGACCCGGACCAGGCGGAGGGCCTTCATTAGGCGGTTCGCCGCGCTGCCTCCACCGCCCACGACGAAGGAGACCATCCCCCCGAATCCCGACATCAACCGTGCGGCCAGGTCGTGGTCCGGATGGCTCTCGAGACCTGGGTAGAGGACGCGCTCCACGGCGTCGTGACCCTCCAGGAACCGGGCCACCTCGAGGGCGTTCCCGTTGTGGCGCTCCATGCGGACGTCCAGGGTCCGGAGCCCCCGGTCCAGCAGCCAGACCATGTGGGGATCCGCCGCCGGACCATACAGCCGGGCGGTCTGCGTGATCTCCTCCACCACCTCGGTGGCCCCCGCCACCGCGCCGGCGATGATGTCCGAATGGCCCCCCAGGTACTTGGTGGCCGAGTGGACCACCACGTCCACCCCACGGCTCAGTGGACGGAAATTGATGGGAGTGGCGAAGGTGGCGTCCATGACCAGGAGGATCCCCACCTCCTGGGCGAGCTGGGCCACCGGGGCGGGATCGAAGATCCGGAGGGTCGGGTTGGTGGGAGCCTCCATGTAGAGGACCCGGGTCCGGTTCATGAGGGCCTGCCGCCACTCCCGTCCTTCCGTGGGGTCCACGAAGGTGGTGGTGACGCCCCGCCGGGGCAGCTCGTTCTCCAGGAAGTTCCGGGTGGCCCCGTAGAGGTGGGCGGACGCGACGATGTGGTCCCCCGACTGGGTCAACGCCAGGAGGGTCATGGCGATCGCCGCCATACCGCTCCCGAGGACCTGGGCCGACTCCGCGCCCTCCAGCAGGGCGATCTTCTCCGCGACCTCCTGTTGGAGCGGGTTGTTGAGATAGCGCGTGTAGAGCACGTCGCCTCCCCGACCGTCCCCGAAGAAGGTGGCGCTCTGGACGATGGGGGGCACCACGGGCTTCCCGGGGACGCCGGGGCCGCTGCCACCGTGGACACCCAGGGTGGAGGGTCCGGCTTCGGATCGGGCGGGATGCTTGCGACGGCTCATGGAGAATGGCGGGTTGGGCCTGGGATCGCGGAACGCCACGGCCACGGTATCACTCCCCGGGCCGTCGAGCCACTTCCCCCGGCCGGGCTCACTGGAGCGCTGCGAGACGGCTGAGGGCGTGGAGATCCCCGGCGGGATCAGGGAAGACGAGGCGGCGTCGGACGAGGGCCTCGAGGATGTCCCGGAAGCCCGGCTCTTCGCCGGACGGCGGTGAATCCCCGGCGGCCAGGGAACCGGCCTCCTCCACCAGCCTCCACGCCCGCTCCTCCGCCGGGGACACGGAGCCCAGCAAAACGAGGTCGCCGCTCCCGACCTGGGCCACCGCCGCGAGGGACTGCCGCTCCAGGACCACCTGGATCGGCTCCTCGTGCCACTCCTGGATCCCGCGGAACACGAAGAAGGCGTCCCGGGGGCGGTCCACCTCCAGATACCGGCGAAGGAGACGGGCCACCACCTCGTCGGCGCAGGAGAAGTCCAGGATCGTCACCTGGGAGAAGTCCACCAGCGAGATCGTGGGCTCTCCCGCCTCGGCGAGCTGACTCTCGATGGCCAGCCGCACCGCCCGCCCCGTGGGCCGGGTGACGAGATGGGCGTAGAGAGAGGCCACCGACCTGCGGGCGAGGCCGCCCACGTCGATCCGGAGGGGGTCGGGCCGCCGCGTCACGACCCGCTCTCCTCGGTCCGTTCCGGGAGGAGGATGGAGATCTGCGACCCGGGGAAGGCCTCGAGCCCCTCCGCCAACGGGGGCGTGTCGTCCCACTCGGGGACATCCGCGATCCGGGCCGTCCCGCTCCGGATGGAGATCGCCCCGTCCCATCGGCGGACCTGCTTGCGGATCTGCTGGATCCCCTGCCCCCGGTGGGAGTCGGGGAAGCGGGTGAGGCCGTGGATGAACGCGGCCTCCAGCGCCGTGGCGTCCCCCCAGCGATCCCCGAAGCGGGCGGAGTGCTCCGGCGCGAGCGACCCCCGGAATCCCCGCCCCAGGTCGGCCACGGCGATGACCAGCACGTGCCGCCCCAGTCGCTTCTGCCAGTTGTAGGCCTGGGCCGCCACCCACCCTGGCGCCTCCGCGTGCTCCAGGATGTTCTGGCAGACCTCGGAGAGGATCACGCTGAACTGGACCACCGCCGCAAGGGGGTAGTGGAGGGTCCGGCTCAGGATCGCCCCGGCGGAGGTCTGGACCCGGTCCACCACCTCGTGGACGTCGGCGTTGGTGGAGATGGGGGTGATCTCGAGAAGCACGTCCGAGGCCCCTCCTCCTCGACGAGGGGGGCTGGCCCCCATCTCGAGGATCGTCTCCGCCTCCCGGAAGAACCCCATCCGGGCCATGTACCCCGGGACGTCCGACTGCTCCGGGAGCTGGAAACGGGGGCGCTCCCCGGTGGCGTCCAGGAGGTGACGTCCGGCGGAGAGGAGCCCGACCATCCCGTTGGGGTCGATCCACCGTACGTGGCGCCCGTCCAGGAGGACCCGGCCCCCGTCGATCCGGGCGGCGGCGTCCAGGAGACCGTCGAGGGACCGGTGATCCAGACTCGCAGGGAGCGGGATGACGTTCATGATCCTCCAGCCGGGGGGATGCGGCCCATCAGGTGGTCCCGGAGGCCTGCCGCACCGCGATGCACGACGTTCCGGGCAGCGGCGCGGTTCGCCCGCCCCATGGCCTCGGTCAGGCCGTCGCCCGCCAGCAGCCGCGAGAAAAAGGTGGCGCCCCACACGTCGCCGCAACCCGTCGGGTCGCCGGTCCGCCCCGGCTCGTCCAGGGAACACCGACCGCTCCCGGCGGCACCGGGGACACCCAGTCCGTGTCGTCGGCCGGGCCAGGAGGCGGGAGAGGGATCGAAGCCCGGGGCGGTGACCCAGGCGGCGCCCCGCTCCCCCAGGGTGACGGCGATGAGCTTGAGCTCCGGCCCCACCACGTGGGCCGCCAGGGCCCATGGATCGCCCCAGGCCCGACCCAGCAGCTCGAACTCGGCCTCGTTCATCTGTACCGCGTCGAAGCACCGCAGCCAGGCACCCCATGCCGGGAGCTCCCGGGGGACCCGGAGACCCCGGACCCCCAGCCCCAGGAAGAGGGAGTGGAGGTCCGCATAGGTGGGTCCGGGATAGCTCGCCCGGAGAGCCCGGGCGGCGTCCAGGTCCATCTCGAAGCCCGAGATGAAGTTCACGTAGAGGGCGTCGCAGCTCCGGACCAGGGGGGCCAGCTCGGGCCAGCTCCAGGGCGGCACGCCCCCGGAGAGGTGCTCGGTCCGCCGGGCCTGGTCCACGTAGTGGAGCTCCACGCGATTGTTCGTCTCCGGTACGATCCGGACCCCGGTCTCCAACTCCATCCCCGGGAGCGACCGGAGGAAGCGGAGGGCGGACTCCGCCCGGTTCCGGCCCACCTTGACGAGGGGGACCGCGCACCAGCCTTCCGGGAGCGCGGCAGAGGTCGCCGCCAGGGCGTAGGCCAGACCGCCCCATTCCTCCAGGGGCACCGCCCGGCCGTCCCGCCGGTGGATGACGTCCCAGACGAGGGTTCCCAGGACCCCCAGGCGCCTGGGAGCCTTCCCGGCTTCCGGGGCACCCCCCGGCCGGGTTTCCCGGATCAACCCTCGGCCCGGAGGGTGGCCCGGCACAGACCGGCGGCACCCACGACCCCGGCGGTCTCCGGCAGCGCCCCCGGGAGGACGCGGCAGGCGTCCGCCGCGACCTTGAAGGCCCGTCGTCGCACCTCGGTCCGGAGGGGATCGAAGAGGACGGGGCCCGCCCGGGTGACGCCGCCCATGATCACCACCGCCTCCGGGTTGAGGAAGTTGATCACGGACGCGATGCCGGTGCCCAGGATCCGGGCGGTCTCGGTCATCACTTCCGAGGCGTACCGGTCGCCGCTCACCACCGCCTCGTAGACCGTCTCGGCGGTGAGGCGGTCCAGGTCGCCCCCCACCAGGTCGTGGAGCTGCGAGGGGATGCCGGCCTCGAGGCCCTCCCGGGCCCGGGCGGCGATGTTCGGCCCGGAGCAGTAGGCTTCGATGCAGCCGTAGTTGCCGCAGGCGCAGCGCCGCCCCGTGAGATCGACGGTGGTGTGCCCGAACTCCCCCGCGGCGTCGGAGGCGCCGTGGACGAGCTCGCCCCTCAGGATGATCCCGGCGCCGATCCCCGTCCCCAGGACGACCCCGACCATGGACTGGGTGCCGGCGCCGGCCCCCACCCACCATTCCCCGAAGGCGGCGCAGTTGGCGTCGTTGTCCACCACCACGGGCCAGTCGGCCAGCTCCTGGACCCGATCCCGGAGGGGGTATTCCCGCCATCCGAGGTTGGGGCTCTCCACCACGACGCCCCGGGGTCGGTCCACCGGACCGGGAGAGCCGACGCCCACGCCCAGGATGCCGTCCCGGTGATCGGGGCCCACGACTTCCCGGATGGCGTCCCGGGCCATGCGCACCACGTCCGCCACCACCGCATCCGGGCCCCGGCCCGGGTCGGTGGCCCGGATCCGGAGACCCAGGGGCTCTCCCCCCGCCTCGGGGACCAGGCCGACGACCAGGTTGGTGCCGCCGATGTCGATGCCCACGTACCAGCGCCCCGTTCCCCCGGCCGGACCGCTCATCCGGCCCTCCTCACTCCCCGATGCTCAGGACCGCCAGGAACGCCTCCTGGGGGATCTCCACCGTCCCCACCTGCTTCATGCGCCGCTTCCCCTCCTTCTGCTTCTCCAGGAGCTTCCGCTT
>Ga0316576_10002174_pt1 | contig 11063 bp, 10 predicted proteins | sample S0NA_FD_203075 | JGI IMG/M metagenome (GOLD analysis project Ga0316576, IMG submission 203075) | Rhizosphere microbial communities from salt marsh grasses in Alabama, United States - S0-2_050615r3r5 | ecosystem: Host-associated > Plants > Roots > Rhizosphere | place: USA: Alabama | collected... | reverse complement strand
GGGGCCCGGAGGAGGCGCTCGAGCAGCGGGTCGTCCCGGGCGTCGTGCCGGATGACCAGGTTCACCACGACGGTGACCCTACGGTGCACCTGCGGCGCTGTCGCCGCGGGCTCACACCGGGCGGATGATCTCGCGGGGGAGCGCCGCGGCCGCGGCCCGGTCGAGCAGCCAGCACGTCTCGAGCCGGCCTCGCGCTGCGGCAGCGGGGGTGGACAGCGGCCCGGCGCCGCCCAGCGCCAGAGCGACAGCCGCCGCCTTGGCCCGGCCGGCCGCGACCAGCCACACCTCGTCGGCCGACTGGATGGTGCGCAGCGTCAGGCTGACCCGGCGCGGCGGCGGCTTCGGGGAGGCCTCGACCCCGACCACGGTCCGGCTGTCGTGCAGCGCCGGGGAGTGCGGGAAGAGCGAGGCCACGTGACCGTCCTCGCCGACCCCGAGCAGCACGACGTCGAGGTGCGGCAGCGGGGCGTGTGCCTCCAGGTCGGCGTGCTCGGCCAGCTCCTGCGCGTACGCGGCCGCCGCGGCGTGGACGTCGCCCGGCCCGGCCTCGGCCGCCGGCATCGGGTGCACCCGGCGGGGGTCGACCGGGACGTGGTCCAGCAGCGCCCGACGGGCCTGCACGTCGTTGCGGTCCGCGTCGTCCCGGGGGAGGAACCGCTCGTCGCCCCACCACACCTCCAGCGCCGACCAGTCCAGGGAGTCCCGGCTCGGGGACCGGGCCAGCGCGGCGAGCGCGGCGATGCCGACACCTCCACCGGTGAGCACGACGCCGGCGTGCCCGCGGTCCGCCTGCGTCGTCACCAGCCGGGTGACGAGCCGCGCAGCCACGGCCTCCGCGAGCGCCTCGGCGTCGTGCCAGGCCGTGACCACAGGTGGTCTCATGTCGGGATCACCCGCGGCAGCCCCTGACGCAGCACCTCGCCGTAGACCCCGTCCGGCTCCAGCCACCGCAGCTCCTCGGCGAGGCAGTCCGGGGTGTCCCGGGGTGCGAGCGCGACGGGTCGGGTGGGCTGGCCGGGGACGCTGAGGTGGGCCAGGTCGGAGGACTGGGGGCGCTCGAGCCGCAGCTCGGTGTCGTCGGCGAACCGTACGACCACCCCGCTCAGATGGGGGACGGGGACGCGGCGCACCTTCGCCGGACGGCCGAGGCGGATCGCCAGCCAGGCCGCCAGGAGGTCGACGCTGGGGGAGTCGACCGACCCGCTCACCTCGATGTCGTCGACGTCGGGAAGGACGCCGTCCGTCGCGACGGCGTCGACGGCACCGGCGAGCGCGGCCCGCCACAGCGTGAGCCGTCCCCACGTCAGGTCGGCGTCGCCGGGCACGTACGCGGCGGCGAGGTCACGGATGGTGGCCAGCGGGTGCTCGCCGGCGGCCGCGTCGGTGATGCGCAGGGCCGCGATCTGTCCGACGGACGCCTGGGCCGGGACCTGCGGTGCCCGTCCGGGCCACCAGGCCACGACCGGGGCGTCGGACAGCAGCAGCGGCATGACGAGGGACGCGAGATCCTCCAGCAGCCACGGCTCGGCCCACAGCACGACGACGTCCCCGGCCCCGGCGTCACCGCCCAGGCGGACCTGAGCGTCGAGGTGCGGCCGGTCGCGGTGGCCGGCGCTGCGCTCCCGGTCCGCGTCGGTCTCGGTGGCGACGACGACCCGCAGCGGGTGCTCGTGGGAGGCGTGGACGGCGGCGGCGATGGTGTCCTCCACCTCGGCCCGGTCCGCGTGGGCGACGAGGGTCAGCACGCGGCTGAGCGCCATCGCGCCGTACCGGTCGCGGAGGTCGACCAGCGTCCGGGCGACCGCCCCCGCCGTCGTGTCCGGGAGGTCGATGATCACGGGCGCCTCCAGGACCGTCCGTCTCGGGCCATGAGGTCGTCCGCGGACTCCGGGCCCCACGACCCCGGGGCGTACTCCTCGGGGCTGCCGGCCCGGGCCCAGTGCTCGAGAACGGGGTCGAGGATGGCCCACGACAGCTCGACCTCGGGCTGCTGCGGGAACAGCGGCGGCTCGCCGAGCAGCACGTCGAGGATGAGGCGCTCGTAGGCCTCGGGGGAGTCCTGGGTGAATGCGTGCCCGTAGCTGAAGTCCATCGTCACGTCGCGCACCTCCATCGCGGTGCCGGGCACCTTCGAGCCGAAGCGGATCGTCACGCCCTCGTCCGGCTGGACCCGCACGACGAGCGCGTTCTGCCCGAGCTGGCTGGTGTCGGTGGCGTCGAACGGCAGGTGCGGGGCGCGCTTGAACACCACCGCCACCTCCGTGACGCGCCGGCCGAGCCGTTTCCCGGTGCGCAGGTAGAAGGGCACCCCGGCCCAGCGCCGGGTGCTCACGTCGAGGCGCAGCGCGGCGTAGGTCTCCGTGGTCGACGAGGCGGGGATGCCGTCTTCCTCGAGGTAGCCGAGCACCTGCTCCCCGCCCTGCCACCCGGCGCGGTAGCGGCCCCGCGCGGAGCAGGCGTCGGGGTCGGCGTGCAGCCGCACTGCCTCGAGCACCTTCTCCTTCTCGATCCGCAGGGACCGGGCGTCGAACGACACGGGTTCCTCCATCGCGACCAGGGCCAGCAGCTGCAGCAGGTGGTTCTGGATCACGTCCCGGGCCGCCCCGATGCCGTCGTAGTAGCCGGCCCGGGAGCCGATGCCGATGTCCTCGGCCATGGTGATCTGCACGTGGTCGACGACCGTGCTGTTCCACACCGGCTCGAACAGCTGGTTGGCGAAGCGCAGCGCCAGCAGGTTCTGCACGGTCTCCTTGCCCAGGTAGTGGTCGATGCGGAACACCGACTCCGCGGGGAAGACCCGCTCGATGGCGGTGTTCAGCTCGCGTGCCGAGGCCAGGTCGTGCCCGAACGGCTTCTCGACCACGACCCGGCGCCAGGCGTGCGGGGACGGGGCGGAGCTGAGCCCGGACCGTTCCAGGCCCTCGGCCACCGTGCCGAACATCCGCGGCGGGATGGACAGGTAGAAGGCGTGGTTGCCCCCCGTGCCCTGCTGCTCGTCGAGCTCGCGCGTCACGGCGGCCAGCCGGGCGAAGGCGTCGGCGTCGGAGAGGTCTCCGGGGATGAACCGGAACCCGCGGGCCAGCTGCTGCCAGGTGGACTCCCGGAACGGGGTGCGGGCGTGCGCCCGGACGGCGTCGTGCACCTCCTGCTCGAAGTCCTCGTCGGCCCAGGAGCGCCGCGCGAACCCGACCAGGGCGAAGCTCGGCGGCAGCAGGCCGCGGTTGGCCAGGTCGTAGACCGCCGGCATGAGCTTCCTGCGGGCCAGGTCCCCGGTCACCCCGAAGATCACCAGGCTGCACGGACCGGCGATGCGGGGCAGCCGCTTGTCCCGGGGGTCGCGCAGCGGGTTGGTCATCGGGCGGCCGTGAGCTGGGCGTCGACCGCGGCGAGGAGGTCGGCCCAGCTGGCGGCGAACTTCTCGACCCCCTGCTCCTCGAGCAGGTCGGTGACGTCGGACATGTCGACCCCGATCGAGTCCAGCGCGGTGAACGTCGCGGCGGCGTCGGTGTAGTGGTCGACGACCGAGCCGCCGCCGACCAGGCCGTGGTCGGCGACCGCCTCGAGGGTGTCCTCCGGCATCGTGTTGACCACGCCCGGGGCCACCAGCTCGGTGACGTAGCGGGTCTCGTCGTAGGCGGGGTTCTTCACCCCCGTGGACGCCCACAGGGGACGCTGCGGCCGGGCGCCCCGTGCGGCGAGCACCTTCCACCGCTCGGTGGCCGACAGCCGCTCGTGGGCCCGGTAGGCCAGCCGGGCGTTGGCGATGGCGGCCCGGCCTCGCAGCGCCAGCGCCTGCTCGGTGCCGATCGCGGTGAGCCGGTTGTCGACCTCGGTGTCGACGCGGCTGACGAAGAACGACGCGACCGAGGAGATGTCCGAGAGCCGCTTGCCGTCGTGCAGGCGCTGCTCCAGCCCGGACAGGTAGGCGTCCATGACGGCCTCGTAGCGCTGCAGGGAGAAGATGAGGGTGACGTTGACGCTGATCCCTTCGGCGATGCAGGCCGTGACGGCCGGCAGGCCGGCGAGCGTCGCCGGGATCTTGATGAGCAGGTTGGGGCGCCCGACCTCAGCCCACAGCTCACGAGCCTGCGCCACGGTCGCCGCGGTGTCGTGCGCCAGCCGCGGGTCCACCTCGAGGGAGACCCTCCCGTCGATCCGGTCGGTGCGCTCGGCGACGCCGGCGAGCAGGTCGCAGGCGTCCCGGACGTCGGCGACGGTGAGGCGGCGCACCGCCTCGTCCGCACCGAGGCCGTCGGCGGCGAGCGCGGCGATGTCCTCGGCGTAGGCGTCGGACTTCGTGATGGCCGCCTGGAAGATCGTCGGGTTGGTCGTCACCCCGACCACGGCTCGCGTCTCGACGAGCGCGGCGAGGTTGCCGGTCGTCAGCCGGTCCCGGGACAGGTCGTCCAGCCAGACCGAGACCCCGTGCGCGGTCAGGTCGGCAAGGGGGGTGGGCACGTGGCCGAGGGCCATGCGGGTGCTCCTCTCGCGCTCAGGATGCTGCGTCGATGCTTGCGTGCGCCGCGTCGACGACGGCCTGCACGGTGATGCCGAACTCGGTGAACAGGGTGCGGTAGTCGGCGGAGGCCCCGAACCGCTCGAGGCTGACGCACCGGCCGGCGTCCCCGACGAGGCCCACCCAGGGCGAGGCCACCCCGGCCTCCACCGACACCCTCGCCCGCACCGCGGGCGGCAGCACGGTGTCGCGGTAGGAGGCGGGCTGCTCGGCGAACCACTCCAGGCTGGGCATGGACACCACGCGCGCACCGACCCCGGACCCCGACAGCACACCGGCGGCCTCGACGGCCAGGCTCACCTCGGAGCCGCTGGCCACCAGCACGACGTCGACGGTGGGGCTGTCGAGCAGGATGTACCCGCCGCGGTCGACGGCGTCGGCATCGGAGTCGGCCAGCACCGGGACGTTCTGCCGGGTCAGGGCGAGGCCGACCGGGCGGGACGGCAGCGCGTGCTGGCGGCGTAGCACGGCCCGCCAGGCTCCGACGGTCTCCACGGCGTCGGCGGGACGCACGATGTCGAGACCGGGGATGGCCCGCAGCGCCGCGAGGTGCTCGACCGGCTGGTGGGTGGGGCCGTCCTCGCCGAGGCCGATCGAGTCGTGGCTCCACACGTAGGTGACCGGTAGGCCCATGAGGGCGGCGAGCCGCACCGAAGGGCGCATGTAGTCGCTGAAGACGAGGAAGGTGCCCCCGTAGGGACGGGTGAGCCCGCCGACGGCGATGCCGTTGAGGATCGCACCCATGGCGTGCTCCCGGACCCCGAAGTGCAGCACCCGCCCATACCAGTCGCCGGGGAACTCCGCGCTCGCCCGGTCGGGCGGCAGGAAGGACGGCTCACCCTTCGGCGTGGTGTTGTTGGACCCGGCGAGATCGGCCGAGCCGCCCCACAGCTCGGGCAGGTGGGGGGCCAGCGCGCTCAGCACGGCCCCGGACGCCGACCGCGTGGCGACCGCGGCGCCGTCGGCGCGCTGGGCGGCGTAGTCGGGCAGGTCGGCGTCCCAGCCGTCGGGGAGCCGCCGCGCGACCAGCCGGTCCAGCAACGCGGCCCGCTGCGGCTGGGCGGACCGCCAGGCCTGGTAGCCGGCCTCCCACTCCTGCCGGGTCCGTGCCGCCCGGCCGGCCACCTCGCGGGCCCGGCCCAGCACCTCGTCCTCGACGACGAAGGAGCGCTCGGGGTCGAAGCCGAGCAGCTCCTTGGTGGCCCGGACCTCGTCGGCGCCGGCCTTCGACCCGTGGATCCCGCCGGTGTTCCGCTTCGTCGGCGCCGGCCAGCCGATGATCGTGCGCAGCGCGACGAACGCCGGGCGGTCGCTGGCCCGGGCGGCCAGCAGCGCGGCGTGCAGGGCGGGGACGTCCTCCTCGTAGCCGCCGTCCTCCCTCGTCCAGTCGACCCGCTGCACGTGCCAGCCGTAGGCCTCGTAGCGCGCGCACACGTCCTCGCTGAACGCGACCGAGGTGTCGTCCTCGATGGAGATGCGGTTGTCGTCCCAGACCACGACGAGGTTGTCCAGCCGCTGGGTGCCGGCCAGGGACGAGGCCTCGGCCGCCACCCCCTCCTGCATGTCGCCGTCGGAGGCGATGACGTAGATGGTGTGGTCGAACGGGCTGGTCCCGGGTGCCGCGTCCGGGTCGAGCAGCCCGCGCAGCCGGCGGGCGTCCATCGCCATGCCGACGGCGTTGCCGACTCCCTGGCCCAACGGACCGGTGGTGGTCTCCACGCCCGGGGTGTGGCCCCACTCGGGGTGCCCGGGGGTGGCCGAGCCCCACGTGCGCAGGGCCTGGATGTCGTGGAGCGTCACCGGGTACCCGGACAGGTACAGCTGCAGGTAGAGGGTCAGGCTGGAGTGGCCCGCCGAGAGGACGAACCGGTCGCGGCCGATCCAGCCGGGGTCGGCGGGGTCGTGGCGCAGGTGCCGCTGGAACAGCAGGTAGGCGGCCGGCGCCAGGCTCATCGCCGTGCCGGGGTGGCCGTTGCCCGCCTTCTCCACGGCATCCAGGGCCAGCAGGCGGACGGTGTCGACGGCGCGGCGGTCGGTCGGCGTCCACTCGAGGGCTGGTGTCACGGTCTGCTCCGCTGGTCGATGTCTGCGCGGCCGTGCGTTTGCCGCCCTGCCGTCGAGCCTAGCCGCGGATCCCCGCCGGGGGGCGGGGCCGGGGACGCCCGCGGAGGGTGACCGAGGTGACGCGGTCGCGCGCCGGGAGGCGTTCCCGTCGTCGGTACAGTGGAGGGGTGACGGCTGTGGACCCGCGACCGGCACCGGCCGTCGACGAAGCAGCCGCGCCGGTGCGCCGCACCTGGGGGACCACGGTGCGGGCCTACGTCGCCATCACCAAGCCCCGCATCATCGAGCTGCTGCTCATCACCACCCTGCCGGCGATGGTGCTGGCTGAGCGGGGGCTGCCTCCTCTGGGGCTGGTGCTCGCCACGATGGGAGGCGGGGCGCTCGCAGCGGGCAGCGCCCACGTGTTCAACCAGGTCATCGAGCGCGACATCGATGCCCTGATGCGGCGGACCTCGCGACGCCCGGTCGTCAGCGAGGTGATCGGGGTTCGGGCCGCCCTGGTCTACGGCGTGGTGCTGCTGGCCGTGTCGATCGCCCTCATGCTGGTGTGGGTCAACCCGCTCGCGGCCGGGCTGACGCTGCTGGCGAACCTCTTCTACGTGCTGGTGTACACGGTGCTGCTCAAGCGCCGGACTCCGCAGAACATCGTCTGGGGCGGCATCGCGGGGTGCATGCCGACGCTGATCGGATGGGCGGCCGTCACCGACTCCCTGGACTGGCCGCCGTTCGTGCTGTTCCTGGTGGTGTTCTTCTGGACGCCGGCCCACTACTGGCCGCTCGCAGTCAAGTTCCGCCAGGACTACGCCCGGGCGGGGGTCCCCATGCTGCCGGTGGTAGCGGCTGACGCGGCGGTCGGCCGGCAGATCCTCGCCTACACGGTCGCCACCGTGGCCACGTCCCTGATCCTGCTCCCTGTCGCCGAGCTCGGCTGGGTCTACCTGGCGGCGGCGGTGCCGGCCGGGGCGTGGTTCCTCATCGCGGCCGGGCGGCTGCTGCGCAGCGCGACCCGTCCCGGGGCCGACCTGCGCCCGATGCGCCTGTTCCACGTCTCCATCAGCTACCTGACGGTGGTGTTCGTCGCGGTGGCGGTGGACGTCCTCGTCCTGGGCTGAGTCAGCCCGCAGGAACCAAGTCGGCGTCGGCCGGCTCGGGCGGGGTGGTCGGGGCGACCGGCACGCGCTCCCGGGTGGACAGCAGCAGCCACACCGACGCCACCACCAGCAGGCAGGCGCCGAGAAGGTGCAGCCCCACGAGCACGATCGGCAGACCGGTGAAGTACTGGGCGAACCCGATGGTGCCCTGACCCAGGGCGACCGCGAGCAGGACGGCGGCCGAGCGGGCGACGCGGCCCGGGGAGCCGGCCGCGCGAGCAGCGAACCACGTCCCGACGATGAGCCCGAGAAGCAGGAACACCGCGTCCACGTGCAGCTGGCTGACGGCCTCGACGTCCAGCCCGGTTCGGGAGGCGGCGTCGTCGCCGGCGTGCGGTCCGCTGCCGGTGACGATCGTGCCGAGGTAGACGGTCAGGTAGGTGACGGCGACGAGGAGCCAGGCGAGGCGGCGCAGCCAGAGGCCGGCGGTGCCGCCGCCGATCGGTCGTACCGGACCGGCCGGCTCCCGGGTGCGCCGCACGAGCACCGTGGCCACGCCGATGAGCGCCGCGGACGCCACGAAGTGCATCATGACGACCCACGGGTTCAGGTCCGTGAGCACCGTGATGCCGCCGATGAGCGCTTGGATGGGGATGCCGAGCAGCAGCACGACCGCGGGCTCCACGAGGTCGCGCCGCCGCGGCCGCTGCCGCAGGATCACGACCAGTGTCGCCAGCGCGATGGCCGCGAGCACGAACGTGAGCAGGCGGTTGCCGAACTCGATGAACCCGTGCACCCCGTACTCGGGGGTGTTGACGTAGGAGTCGTCGGTGCAGCGCGGGAACGTCGGGCAGCCGAGCCCGGAACCGGTGAGCCGTACCGCTCCTCCGGTGACGACGATGCCCACCTGGCTGACGAGGGAGGCCACGGCCAGCCCCCGGACGGCTCGAGACGTCACCGTCGTGTCCATGGGGACGATGGTAGGCGCGAGGTTCTGCGGTCAGACGTCGAAGGTGCCCCGCACGATGCTGTCGCCGGAGTGCGTCGGGTCACCGTCGAGCGGCTCGAGGGAGACGTCGACGATGGGGAAGTCGGAGACCTCGACGCCGTCGGGGATGACGAACTCCCCGCTCGCGCCCTCGAGGTTCCCGAGCGAGACCATGCCGGCGACGTCCTGGTCGATGAGCCAGACCTCCTGGAAGCCGTCGGCACCCGCGGCTGCGGCGGCGTCGACGGTCACCTGAAGCACCCGGCTTCCGTCCTCGGCGATGGTGAGCTGCGCCGAGCCGGTGGCGTCCCAGGCCGGCAGGGGGTCGAGGTCCACGGAGGCGGCGACGGTCGACTGCGGTGCCGACGACCCGTCGAGCAGCACGGCGGTGGCGACTCCGCCGACCACGATGCCGCCGATGCCGGCAGCGGCCAGCAGCCAGGTCGCGGGACGAGACCGACGGCGCAGCGGCACGACGTCGGCGACGGTCGCCTCGGAAGCCGGGGCGGGCTCGACCGGATCGCGCGGGTCGGCGGAGGCATCGTGGTGAGTGGGGCGGGTGTCGGGCTGAGCCGTCGGCCGGATGTCGGCCTCGTCCGCGGCGAGCTCGGCGGAGATGCGGTCCCACACGTGTGCGGGGGGTGCCTCGAGCGTCATCAGCTCAGGGCCCGCAGCGGACGCGACGACCACGCTCTGGCGAAGCGAGGACACCTCGCGCTGGCACTGCTCGCAGGACGCCAGGTGCGCGTCTTCCTCGGGGGTCCCCACGACCTCGCCCAGCGCACGCAGCGCGAGGGTCTCGGGGTCACAGTGCGACACCGTCTACCTCCAGTCGTAGACGCAGCCTCTCCAGGCTGCGTCGGATGTGGCTCTTCACCGTGCCCAGCGGCAGGCGTAGCACGCTGGCGATCTGGGCGTGGGTCAGGTCTTCGTAGAAGGCGAGCTCGAGGATGCGCTTCTGCGGGTCCCCGAGGCGGGCCAGCTCGTCGGCGATGAGCACTCGGTCGACCACCGGCTCGGCCGGCGCCGGCTCGTTGTGCTCGGCCGTGGCCCGCTCGACGGCCTCCGTCGTCCGGGCCACCCGTGACCGCGCCTCCATCACGTCGGCCACCTTGTGCCGGGTGATTCCGAGCAGCCAGGACGGCAGGGTGCCGGCCGACGGGTCGAAGCGCTCGCGCCCGCGCCAGGCGGCGACGAACACCTGCTGCACGACGTCCTCGGCGTCGGTGCGGTCGCCGAGCGTTCGCAGGGCGATCGTGTAGACCAGCGACGACCAGCGCCGGTAGGCCTGCTCCAGGCCGTGGTCCTCGCCGCCGACGAACGCCTGGACGACGTCGTCGTCGGTGGCGGGCGCCGTCCCCACCGGCGTGGTGATGGCCCCAGGTCGTTTCTCGTGCACACGCAAGAGAGTAGGTGCCCGCGTCGTGTCCGGGGTAGCGAAGGGCAGCAGGGAGGTCATCACGCCACCGGGTCCGCGATCACGACGATGTTGTCCTCGTACCCCAGGCCGGTCCCGAGGAACTCGCCGCCACAGGTGACCACGGCCAGCTGGTGCGGACCCTCGGGGGCGAACAGCTCGTCGACGGGCAGGGCGGCCTTGTAGATCCGCTCGACGGTGCGCACCTGGTAGCGCAGCACGGTCCCGTCGGGTCCGGTGACGGTCACCTCGGTGCCCGGCTGCACGTTCGCCAGCCGGGACAGGGGCCCGACGCCGTACTCGATGGAGTCGACGTGACCGCCGAGCACCGTCGAGCCCTGGTCCTCCCCGGGCTGCGGGCCGAACTTGTACCAGCCCATGACCTTCGGGTCCTCCGGCAGCTCCATCTGCCCGTCCCCGGCGACACCCGTCGCGACGACGGGCAGGTCGATCCCGACGCTGGGGATGGACACGCGCTGGGGCGGCTCGGCGACCTCCTCGGTGGGGATGACAGTGGCGTCGACGAACCCCTCGGTGATCTGCGGGAGCGCCGGCTCGGCGGGTGGGTCGTCCTGGGTCGCCCGCTCGACCGACCGCTCGGGCCGCTCGCTCCCGGCAGCCCGCGCCTGCGTGACCTGCTCGAGGTCGGTCCCGACGCCGTCGTCGCGGAGCAGGGCCCACGCGACGACGGATCCCGCGACCAGGGCCAGCGACGCCAGCAGGGCGACGAGGGCGATGGGGCGGGATCTCATGACGACCTCTCAGGTGTGGGGGGACGGCGACCGTGACCCCAGGGTGACGTGGTGGTCACGGCCGCCGCACCCGGCTTGGTGCTGCAGTGTGAATCGCTCGGCGCGCCGAGGGGGCGAGTGAATCGGTTCACCCGCCCCCTCGGCATCGCCCGTCCTACCGGCGGGTGGTCGCGAGGCGACGGCCCGAGTAGGCCGCACCCGCAAGGCCGAGACCGGCGGCAGCGAGCAGCCAGCC
>Ga0316576_10002173_pt1 | contig 11065 bp, 9 predicted proteins | sample S0NA_FD_203075 | JGI IMG/M metagenome (GOLD analysis project Ga0316576, IMG submission 203075) | Rhizosphere microbial communities from salt marsh grasses in Alabama, United States - S0-2_050615r3r5 | ecosystem: Host-associated > Plants > Roots > Rhizosphere | place: USA: Alabama | collected... | reverse complement strand
AACCTGGGAGAAAGCAGGTGTTTCTGTGAAGTAGATCGGTTTTAACCCAGATATAACGAGAGAGAGGCCTTTAGCAATATAGAGCATACCTAATGTGGCAATAAATGGGGGAATCTTCATCTTGGCGATGACAGAGCCATTTACCAAGCCGGCCAGGGCACCTGTTGCCAACCCACCGAGGATGCCGATGGGGATGGGAAGCCCTAAATTTGTGATGAATACCCCGGTCATAACGGCCGAAAGTGTCATGACTGTGCCCACAGATAGATCGATACCGCCGCTGATGATTACGAATGTGGCACCGAGAGCGAGAATACCGTTAACAGCCGTGGCTAATAAAATACCAACGACATTGCTGAATTGTAAGAAATTGGGAGATGCCAGCGAAAAAACAATAAACATAACAATCAATCCGCCGAAGGCTGCCAATTTTTGGGTGGCGTCGGAGCGCCAGAAGGATCGTTTTTGTTGAGTTTGGGCAGTGATTTCAGTTTCCATAGAGATATTCCTAATTCTTTACACCTGATCTAGGCGACGGCTTCCACGGTTTCCCCGTTTCTTTGTGTAGCAAGCTGCATGATCGTTTCTTGATCGGCTTCTTCGGCGGATAATACACCTGTAATGCGCCCTTCACACATGACCACAATACGGTGACTCATCCGTAAAATTTCTGGGAGCTCGGAAGAAATCATGATAATTGATTTCCCCTGTGCAGCCAGATCGTTGAGCAGTTTATAAATTTCACTTTTAGCACCTACATCAATACCTCGTGTAGGCTCGTCAAAGATCAATATTTCAGTATCGGCGGTCAACCATTTACCAATAACAACTTTTTGTTGGTTGCCACCTGACAAATTTTTAACCAGTTGTTTTATGCTTGGTGTTTTGATTGCCAGGGCATTGACATATTTTTCAGCAGTGCTGCTTGTCTCTTTCGTCTTTACCCAACCAACAAGACCCAAGAATTTGTCGTAAGAAGCCATTACGACGTTGGTTTCAACATCTTGCTTCAGACTTAGGCCATAGCGTTTTCGATCTTCTGATAGATAGCCTATGCCATGGGCCACGGCATCTCCAGGGCTCTTGATTTGAACTTTAGTACCGTGAATAAAGATTTCTCCAGAATCGATGGGATCGGCACCGAAAACAGCCCTGGCTACTTCAGTGCGACCTGCTCCCATGAGTCCAGCGAATCCTAAAATTTCACCTTTATTCAGATCAAAACTAATATCCTGTAGGACATTGCTGCGATTTATATCTTTTACTTCCAGAATATGTTCCATATTGGCATTTTCCGGAATTTCAGGGGCGGTTTCGTATATAATGCGCCCGACCATCATGCTGATAATCTCGTCCCTTGTTGTTTCTTCAGTGAGGACTGTGTCGATGTAATGGCCATCTCGCATGACCGTTATACGATCGGAAATAACCTTAAGTTCTTCTAGTCTATGAGAGATATAAACAATGCCGACACCTTGCTCTCTCAGTTTGCGAATAATTGAGAATAGTTCCTCGATTTCAGATTCGGTTAGCGCCGCAGTGGGCTCGTCCATGATAAGGACTGCAGAATTAAATGAGAGGGCTTTGGTGATTTCGACCATTTGTTGTTTGGCAATCGAGAGATTAGAAACCTTCGTGCGCGGATCGAGGTCGAGATGGATGATATCGAGGAGATCTTTGGCCTGTTTATTAATTGCCTTTTCGTCCAGTACAAAGCGTACGCGGGTTCGCGGCTCACGGCCGATAAAAATATTTTGGGCAACGGTAAGATGGCCCATCAGATTCAATTCCTGATGGATCATACTGATACCCAGATCTTGAGCCGCTCGAGGTGTGGGTATTTCAACCTCTTGCCCTTTGAACAGAATTGACCCATCATCCTTGGAGTAAACACCGGCTAGAATCTTCATTAGGGTCGATTTGCCAGCGCCATTCTCGCCCACCAAGGCATGAACTTCTCCATCGTGCAGCTCGAATTCACAATGATCGAGGGCATGGACCCCTGGAAAGCTCTTATCGATTCCTTTCATTAAAACCAGAGAATTTTCCATAAACCTTCTCCCTAGCCTCCACCAATTTTTACCACTATTTTTGCATGGATGGATGGGTGTAGATCACAAAATTATTTTGTCTTTTCAAAATCATGGAGACAGAGGAAGAACGGCCTCTGCCTCCATGATACATAACCCTTCTAGATTACGTGATTAACCCCAAATACTATTCGTAAAGCAACGGTGCTATATCGTCAGAATCAATGTTTGAAGCATCATACCAATGGAAACCAGTGTCGATTTCTTTTGGTAGTTCTTCGCCATTAAGAGCTTTTGCGACTGCTTCTACTGCCTTGTAACCGATGCCGATTGGATCCTGCGTAATCGCGCCAGCCTCAATACCATCACGGATAGCGTTCATTTGCTGCAAGCCGGAATCGTAACCAATCACTACGATCTCGCCTTCTTTACCTAACTCAGAAACAGCATTCAGAACACCAATAATCGAACCTTCATTTGCCCCGAAGAAGCCTTTAAGATCGGGGTGGGCCTGGATGATGGCTTTGGCAAGGTCTGTTGATTTGAGTTGGTCGCCAGCACCATATTGAACGTCCACAACTTCGATGTCCGGGTAAGCCTCTTCCATCCTCTGCAAGAAACCATCACGGCGATCGATCCCAGTGCGGCTGGTTTGATCGTGAACAATGACAGCCACCTGGCCAGCACCACCAATGAGTTCAGCCATCTTATCAGCAGCATAAGCAGCCGCGGCGATGTTATCGGTCGCTGCTGTTGTGACCGGAATATCGCTGTCAACGCCAGAGTCGAAACCCACAACAGGGATCCCTTCTTGCTGTGCTCTTTCTAGCAGCGGTAATAAGGCTTGGGTATCTAAGGCAGCCAGAGCAAGGCCGGCTGGTTTCTTATCCAGGGCAGCTTGTACCATCTCTACCTGTTTGTCAACCATAGCTTCTGTTTCGGGACCTTCAAAGGTGATTGTGACACCATAATCTTGCGCTGCCTGTTCTGCACCGGCAGCGACTGCTTGCCAGAACTGGTGCTGAAAACCTTTGGAGATGACCGCAATGTAAACATCCTCACTCGCTTCCTCGGCGGGAGCGGCCTCTTCCTCGGCGGGGGCGGCTTCATCGGCTGCAGGGGCGGATTCTTCACCCGTCGGTGCTGAGGCTGGTGAAGAGCAGCCAATTAGCAAAAATGACATCAGTAAAATGGCTAATAGGGCGTAAAGGTATTTTGGTTTCATTGTGAGATTTCTCCTTCTCTTATTATATTTGGTGGGCAGGAGATATTGTTATTATTCTCGAGCCTACCTGCATCGTTTTCAAATCAAAACAAATTCCAACTACAATTTTCAACCCATATAATTTGCCTCCTATTTAAAACATGTATCGATAGAATTCCAAGAAGCGGTTACTACTGCACTAAAGCGAGAGGGGGGGCAGTCGATTTCCTTATGATGATACGTGTCGGCAATATTATCCTTTGACAATCGTCAGGACCTTCACCGGCTAGACGGGCCAACAGAAGCTTCGTTGCTTTGAAACCCATGTCATAAGCTGCTTGAACGGCCACTGTCAGGAATGGCGTTGGATTAATATTTTCAGGAATGTCATCAAAAGAAACGATGGATATATCTTCGGGGACTCTCAGATCGTTACTGGCTGCTGCTTTTAGAGCGCCATTGGCTATGAAGTTATTAACGGCCAATAGAGCAGTGGGGCGGGGAGAAATTGCCAGAGCCTGGATGGCGATATCAAAACCGGGGCCCTGGCTAAATGACCCCCAAAAAACATTATCTAAATTGTGATCGAGTCCCATCTCGCGCATAGCCTGGCGAAATCCGGCCACGCGCTCAACTGAGGTGGAGATATGCTTCGGGCCGGATAAGGCTGCAATATTTTGATGGCCCAGGTCAATAAGGTGGGATGTCAGATCATAGGCGCCCCCGAACGAATCCCCGCGAACAATATCCAGGTCATCAAGACTGGGAATTTCACGATCAAGGACGACAACATTTACACCTTGCGAACGAATTAATTCCACTGAATCCGGTGAATCATCGGCGGGTACAAATAAAATACCATCTATACGGCGCTTGAGAAGCATATCTACGTATTGTTCCTGCTTCTCAATGGATTCGTCGGTGTTACAAAGAATTACACTGTAAGCATCTTCGTTGGCAGCGTCTTCAACACCGCGGGCGACTGTTGTCCAAAAGGGATTGGTAATATCGGTAATGATCAATGCCACAGTCTTGGTCTGGTTAAAGCGCAAGCTGGGACCAAGCATGTTGGGGACGTATCCAAGCTCCATAATCGCCGCTTCAACTTTAGCACGGGTCTTATCGCTCACATAACCAGAATCATTGATTACGCGAGAGACCGTCATAGAAGCTACACCTGCGCGTTTGGCTACATCTCGAATAGTTGGCATACCGCTTTTCCGTCGATATCAACATGTTACGTGTAACATGTTATGCGTAACATTGTAACAATTGCATAAACCTTGTCAAGTGCTATTTGTCGATTGCCACCAATTTGGTTCCCTTTTACCCTTGAATGAAACCTGTTGCTACTCAAATGGATATCATCCGGTAGAAATTATATGTTTGCTTTTAGCCGCAATCATTTGGAAACCCAACTGGGAGATATAAAAAAGAAAGTAAAAATTGAGATGTTTTTTCTGTAACTTGACAAGCTAATAATTCCCCTGTAATATGGTAGCGTTACCATGTGGTAACGCTACCATATCGAGGTGTTTTGTGGAATGGTGTAAGGGATGACTACGATTAATGATGTGGCAAAAAAAGCCGGAGTTGCGCCAATCACTGTCTCCAGAGTGATCAATAACTCCGGTTATGCCAGCGAGGAAACACGCCGCCGGGTGGAAACGGCCGTCGCAGAGTTGGGATATGTTCCCAGTGGACCGGCGCGCAGCCTTCGTCTAAAACGCACCAACTCAATCGCTCTGGTTCTAACTGACATCACCAACCCTTTTTTTACGACGGTGGCTCGTGGGGTTGAGGATGTAGCCAGCGAAGCCGGTTATACCGTTACCTATTGCAACACTGATGAAGACGAGTCGAAGGAACAGAAAAATATCAGCCTCCTGATACAGCAGCAGGTTGATGGAATCCTGCTGGTTCCTGCTCTGAGTAAGACTGAAACCGTTGATTTTATTCAAGGGTACGATGTCCCCGTCGTCTTACTCGATCGTCGAATCCCTGGAGCTAATGCGGATACTGTTCGCTGCGATTCAAATGATGGCGCATATAAACTTGTTTCCTACCTGTTGCAACTGGGTCACCGGCATATCGCCATTCTGACAGGACCTGAGGGTACATCAACTGCCGATGATCGGCTTGACGGCTACAGGCGCGCCTTACTCGAAGCCGGGTTGGATGTAGATGAGGATCGTGTCTTTCGGGGAGCCTTTACACAGGCCAGCGGATATGAAATGACCCGACAGGCAATTAACTTGAATCCAAGGCCAACTGCTATTTTTGCCGCGAACAACTTTATGGCCATTGGTGCGTTGAAGGCAGTTCAGGAGCTCGATTTTTCTGTTCCTGAAGAGGTTGCTCTTGTAGGTTTTGACGACTTTCCAGAAGAATTGGTCATCTATCCATTCCTAACCGTCGCCTCCCAACCTGCCTATCAGATGGCGAAAGAAGCGACTAAACTACTCCTGGCGCGCATTGTCGGGGAAGGTCCTGAGCAGCACCAGGAGATTGTGCTGCCAACCGAGCTGATCATCCGCCAATCCGCCGGGCGACCTTCTCCATAAGCAATGGGCGTTACGGATTGATGAAAAGACTAAGTTGACAAATTTTTGGTATTTGATTTTCCAGACTAAAAAAGGATAGAGGTTTTCATTATGAGCAAGCAGAAAACAGCAGCAACAACGATTGATAAAGATGATCTGATCGTCATTACAGGGGCGGGAGGGTTTATAGCAGGTGCTCTGACACGTTATTTCCACGACCAGGGTTTTACTAATATTCGCGCGGTAGATAAAAAACCGCTTTATGAGTGGTACCAACGCGTACCCGGTGTTGAGAGTTTATGCCTGGACGTCAGTTATCGTGAAAACGCCGCGCGTACCGTGGAAGGTGCGAAAGAGGTTTATAACCTAGCTGCCGATATGGGTGGTATGGGATTTATTGAGAAATTTCGCGTAGAGTGTTTACGCTCAATTTTGATTAATACGCACATGATCGAAGCGGCATATCAGGCTGGTGTGGATCGTTACTTTTTCTCCTCTTCTGCTTGCGCTTACAATACGGATCTGCAGAAGGACCCCGATGTGCGCGCACTTAAGGAATCTGATGCTTACCCGGCAATGGCTGAAAGAGGCTATGGGTGGGAAAAGCTCATGTCAGAGATGTTCTGCCAGGAATATACAGCCGAGCGGGGCATGAAAACAGCTATTGCTCGCTTCCACAATGTTTATGGACCTTATGGTACCTGGGACGGTGGTCGCGAAAAGGCGCCGGCGGCGCTTAGTCGCAAAGTTTTAGAAGCTAAAGACTCTGGCAACTTTGTCATAGACATTTGGGGCAACGGCGACCAAACACGCAGCTTCATGTATATTGATGATTGCGTGAAAGGGATTGACATGATTATGCACTGTGATGACTTAAACGCTACGCCGGTGAACCTTGGATCGAGCGAGTTGCTCTCGATAAATGAACTGGTAAGCCAGATTGAGAAAGTGGCTGGTGTAAAACTTGAGCGCGTTTATGATCTGAGTGCTCCGCAGGGTGTCGCGGGACGTAACAGTGATAATACATTCATCAAAGAAGTGATTGATTGGGAACCGAGCACATCTTTTGCTGAAGGCCTGGCCAAGACTTACGCCTGGATCGAACAGCAGTATTATGATCGCAAGGCTGGCTTACCGACTCCGGCCGGAAAACACTAAGAGTTACGGATAAAATGAGCAGTATCCAGGATGTTATTGGCAATTTTCCATACCGTATGGCATTCGCCGGGGGATGGATTGACCAGCCATTTATCTCGCGGCACAATCCATCTCCGCCTGGTTCTATGGTCGTTGTGGCTCTCGAACCCACCATTCCCTTCATGGGCCGCAGTGGAATGGGTACCAGTACCAGGCGCATAGCTGAAACCCTATGGGATGGTAAACAACCCGACAGTGATCCTCGGGAATTGGTGCAAGAATTATATAAAGCTGAAAATGAGGGTAGAGCTGAACCATCCGGATCACAAGATATGATTGGCATGCTATATCCTGGAGTTAACCGGCTTGACTATGATTATGATTTTGAGGGCGGTCTTTTTCCGGTGTATATTGAATCGAATAACGATCCGTCTGTCGTGAGTTGGCTTGAAAACGTAATTTATATGGTCCCAATAGCACCGCGTCCTCCTGGTTATAATCCGCTGGAAGAGAAAAATCTTGATCCTCAATGGATCCAGCGTCTGGGTGAGACCGGGAAGGCTTGTTTCGATTCAATTATTGCCCAAGACCTTTTGGGACTGGGCTGTTCGATGAATGATTGTATGCAGTGTTGGGAGACGATCTTGCCCAATACGGTAAGACATTCAACAATTCAAATTGATTTGATGAGCATTTTGGGTCATTATCAGAATCGCTATGCTGGTGCGATGTATTCTGGTTGTGGCGGAGGTTATATCTATGTAGTGGCCGATGAACCAGTACCAGGCGGATTTCAGGTTAAAGTCTGGTTTGATAAGACAAGGCAATCACATGGATGAAGTTGTTGTAACCGGCGGTTTTGAAGATATCCGCTCACGAGAAATCCGTTTCCTGGAAGAAGCAGCAAAATTCGGCCCGCTCCATGTTTATTTATGGTCGGACGAGGTAGTTGAGCAATTGACGGGTAAAAAACCAAAATTCACGATGGGAGAGAGGAAATACTTCCTTGATTCAGTTCGTTATGTTGATCAGGTAATCATTGTAAGTGATTTGCCCTCACAAGATCATTTATCCATCATCGAGCGTATTCGGCCGTCGACCTGGGTTGTTATGGAAGCAGATGACTCTTCTCGAAATCGATCTTTTTGCTTAGATAATAAGATCACGTACCAGGTGGTACCAGAAGAAAGACTTGTTGATTTACCCTCTTTCTCACCGGGAAATGTGACAGACGATGCTTCCAGAAAGAAAGTCATTGTAACGGGGTGTTTTGACTGGCTTCATTCGGGGCATGTGCGTTTTTTCGAAGAAACATCTGAGCTTGGCGATCTTTATGTTGTACTGGGTCATGATGAGAACGTGCGCCTTCTGAAAGGTGAAGGCCATCCACAGTTTGCGGAAGATGAGCGCCGGTATATGGTGCATTCTATTCGTTTTGTTAAGAATGCCTTGATCTCTTCCGGTCATGGTTGGATGGATGCTGAACCTGAGATCGCTCTGTTAAAACCAGATATTTATGCGGTTAATGAAGATGGCGATAAACCAGAAAAGCAGGCGTTTTGCAATGAACACGGTCTTGAATATGTCGTTTTAAAGCGACTCCCCAAGGAAGGCCTGCCTAAAAGAACCAGCACTGATTTGAGAGGATTCTAGTCCAGTGTCAAGCTTATATTGACAAGTTCATCAAGCCCGTTGACACTGCCTATATTGTTCTGTTTTGGTCTTCTAATGATCAACAAACCACCATTGACAGAACTAGGAGTTATTTATGTACTATCCAATCATAATGGCCGGAGGCACAGGAACGCGCTTGTGGCCGCTAAGCCGCCGCCATTACCCTAAACAGGCATTAAAACTCGTCGGCGACAAAACACTCATGCAGCAGGCGGTGAGCCGTTTGGAGCCTGATTTTCCAGCCGATCAGATCTTAGTAATTACACGCCAGGAACATGTGCAACCCCTATCGGTACAGGTTCCACAACTGCCTCAGGATAATTTTATTGTTGAACCGGAAGGGCGAGGTACCGCGCCGGCGATCGGTCTGGCAGCGATTCACTTAATAAAACGCGATCCCGAAGCGGTGATGCTCGTTCTCACGGCCGATCATTTCATTGTTGATGAAGCCGGTTTTCTTCAGGCATTGAAAGCTGCTGAAGAGGTGGCAAGGGATGGCTATCTGGTTACCCTGGGGATTAAACCTACTTTTGCTTCTACCGGTTATGGTTATATCCATCAAGGTGAGTTTCTGAGACGAGTTGAGTCACTGCCTGTTTATCTTGCTAATCGCTTTACAGAGAAGCCTGACCCGGAAGAGGCGGAGCATCTGGTAAACAGTGGTGACTATACCTGGAACAGCGGCATGTTTGTCTGGCGGGTTGATCGCATCGTTGAAGAATTCCAGCGACAGATGCCCGATTTTTATGAACAGTTACAGAAAATTGCTGCGGCATCTGATCCCACCGAATACGAGCAATTGCTTGCCGATATCTGGCCTACTGTCAAGAAAGAAACAATAGATTATGGGGTAATGGAAGGGGCGGAAAAAGTAGCCGTCATCCCCATCGATATTGGTTGGGCTGACGTGGGCAGTTGGGCGAGCCTGGTTGATGTACTTCCATCAGATGAGCAGGGAAACACCGTCACTGGCAATCACGTCGGCATTGATACCAAAGATACGATCATTGTTGGCTACGGCGAAAAATTGGTTGCGACTATCGGACTGGAAGGTCTGGTTATTGTAGACACAAAAGATGCGCTCTTGATATGCACCAAAGAGCGCGAGCAGGATGTGAAGACCATGGTGACGCTATTAGAAAAGTTGGGGAGAGACGACCTTCTTTAACTAACCTTTACCGGCTCAATAACCCAGTTTGCTACTAGCTGATATGCCAGGATTATTCGCGAGCGATTAAAATATCGATCCCGTTTGAGCGGAATTCTTTCAAGATGTCCGATGGGATAGATTCATCGGTGATGATTAATGAGGTATCTACCGGTGAGGCAAATCTTGCCAACGAAGTTCGGCCGAATTTGCTGCCATCGAGCACGGCGATTAATTCTTGAGAACGAGAAATAATTGTTCTTTTGAGGTCAACCTCGGCCATCGGGGAATCCATTAACCCTTCTTCCAGCGTGATTCCCCATGCCCCTAAAAATGCTCTTTGGAAATTGAACCTGGCCAAATTATCATGGGCGATGAACCCCGTTATCGATCCCGTGGTCGTTCGCAAGTGTCCTCCTGTAAGGACAATATCAAGATTTGGAACACCCAATAACTCCAATGCCGTCCAAATGCCGGTTGTGACCACGGTCACATTATAGAGGTCAGTCCGGTTTTTAAGTGCCTGGCCAACCGCATAAGCGGTTGTGCTGGCATCGAGTAGTATTGCCTCCCCAGACTGTACTAACGAAGCAGCGATGCGTCCGATCAGCTGTTTTTGTAGGGCGTTGATTCGTTGTTGGGCGGCAAATGAATATTCCTGCCGGGTCCTTTCGCCGGCTAAAGTGGCTCCCCCGTGTGTGCGCATGATTCGCCCCTGATCGGCCATTTGATTCAGATCACTGCGAATAGTTACGGGTGAGACATCGAATATCTCGCTCAACTCCGTCACTGTCACGCTACGTTGATTCATTAATAAATGAATGATCTTATCCTGCCGTTCTTGAATCACTACCAGACTCCGAGTTTATTAGCTGAAGGATTTTAGTATTATAGTGAGTTTTCGTTTTGTTTGTCAATTGCTTACTATTGACTTTCGTTTATTTTTGTTTTACCATTTTGAGCATTAATTAGGAACAAGAAACTGCTGAATTTAGTCGGCAATTGGGAAGCTAAACCCCGGGAGAAAGATGGCAGAAAAAACCGTACTTACTGTTGATCTTGGTGCGGAATCAGGCCGTGTGATGGCCGTATCGTTTGATGGTGAGCGGCTGTCGGCCAGGGAGCTGAGTAGATTCTCTAATCCATTGACCAACGTCAGTGGAACAACTTATTGGGATTTTTTCCATTTGTGGCGTGAAATTCAGGCTGGTATTGATGAGGGAAAGAATCTCCAACCGGCCAGTATTGGTGTGGATACCTGGGGTGTTGATTTTGCACTACTGGATCGACAGGGCCAGTTGGTATCCAACCCCGTGAGCTACCGCGACGG